>Ga0164299_10000036_pt1 | contig 27966 bp, 24 predicted proteins | sample Whisoiple_221_MG_FD_109712 | JGI IMG/M metagenome (GOLD analysis project Ga0164299, IMG submission 109712) | Unamended control soil microbial communities from upstate New York, USA - Whitman soil sample_221_MG | ecosystem: Environmental > Terrestrial > Soil > Agricultural land ...
ATCCGCGACTGGATCGAGCTCTGGAACGAGGAACCGAAACCGTTCGTGTGGACGAAGACCGCGGACCAGATCCTGGAGTCACTCGCGGGTTACTGTGCGCGAATCAATGACTCAGGACACTAGTTTGTCAACGCCGGTTGAAATCTGACCCCTTTTTGTCAACAGCCATCGGTTTCTCCTCAGAGCCCTTTTCTGGCAGCGGCGTAGCGAAGGCCGCAGGCACGAGTGCTGCTGCTGTGAGCGCGAAAGCTCGCGTCAGTTCAGCGGCACCACCCTCTTGCCTCGGTTGCCTGAGCGAGCCGGTAGCTGTCGGCGGCCCTCGGTGACGACCACATGGGTGTGATGCAGCAACCGGTCGACCGTCACCGCAGCCGGGTGCGCGGCGTCGGCTCGTCGAATCACCCCAGCCACTCCAGTGTGTGCAGCGTTTGCTGGGTGGGGCGATCGAGGGTGCCTCCTCTTCCCATGCGTCGCGACGGGCAGGCCCGAGCGCTTGCGCGGGGTGCGGATCGTCGCCTCGGCCCTTCCTGTCATCTCAGCCTCGAGCAGTACCCGCGAGGCAGCAGCCAGCACCTCTGGGGCTTCCCTGCGGATGTGAGGGGAGCGCAGAAAACCGCAGCTGCTTTTCCATCTCGTCCGGCGGGGTGGCGCCTTGGGCATCTCGACACTCACTGGCCGAATCCCTCCCAATGGCGGTCGAGCTCTGCAGCGTCGCTGTTTCCGAGTGGTGGCGGGGGAACTCGATCACCTCGGCGCTCTCGCGGTGGGCGAGGATCGAGGCAAGGTCGCCATCGCCGAAGCGCTCGATGTCAGCCGCGCTTAGGAGCTTGTCGTCTCGGTTGGCGCTCCTTCGCCAAGCACCTGATCTTCACCGACCCCGCCCTGTCAGGCAAGCCTTGACCACTTGCGCGGTAACCGCAGAAGACCGCCTCCAAGAAGGTGCTCGTGTGATTCCTTTACGGACCCGCTTGGCGAGCTTTGGCAGAGCCCTGGGTTGCAGCCGGCGTCTTCAGCGCACGGAAGAGATGGTGAGCTCGGCGCTCTTGGTCATACCGGAGTCAGACGTCGTAACGATCCAGGAAGCGCAGCTCAACCTCGACCTCTGATCAAGGCCGCCCGCTTCCCAGCCAGGAAAAACCTGAAGGAGTTTGATTTTACCTTCAACGCTCGGTAAAGAAGCAGGTATCGAGTATCTGGGCTCACTCGACTTTCTGCATGGCAAAGAGAACGTGGTCTTCTTGAGCTTGCCTGGGACCGAAGACGCGCGTGGCGATCTCCCTCGGCATCCGTGCCTGCTTGGCTAGCCAGCGGGTGTAGTTCGCCATCGCGACGAGTGGGTTGCGCGCCTGGGCGAGGCAAAGCGCCAGGCCCCCCGAGTGCTCCTGCTTGCTCCGTCTCGCCCTACGGGCACGTCTGAGCAAGCGGGACTTCTATCGCTATCTGGCAGCCTCTTTGAGGGGTCAATTCAAACCACTAAAGGGGTCAAGATTTCAACCGGTGTTGACAGCCGAGAGCAATCCCCCCATCTTCTCCGCCTGTCGTTTCGTGCGCGTGCGAAACGCTCTAACAGCATTTGCAGGGCATTCAACCCCAATTCTGGCGACCTCTCAGTTATATTCAAATAGCTTGATTATAAATAAAGCACCGACTATGAATTGCCTGTCCCGCAAGGGGCGGGATGGGCGCGTGGATGGATACTTCCTCAGGCGCTCGCAACCTCCAGAAGGGAAGCAAGCAAGATGAATCGCAAGTTGAAGGCCCTCGGCCTCGCCCTCTTCGCTGCCTTTGCGCTCAGTGCAATGACGGCGTCTGGCGCTTCGGCCGCAGAAGAACTGTTCCACTCCTCACAGGAACACACGATCCTTGATGTCACCCAGGACGGCACCGAGGGCAGTATCACAGGTCAGTAGATTTTCGAAACCACAGTGGGGAAACTCAGCTGTACAGGTGTAGAAGCCAGCGTGACACTGACCTCAAAAACAGTCAGTGAAGTAACAGCTGTGCCTAATTATACAAAATGCAATAAAATCGAAAATGGTGCAGAGGGTCTTACCACCCATGTCAAAATGACAAGCTGTGCTTTTGTCATCACATCCAAAAAAGTAGGCAACCACTCACCGGTGCACATCGAGTGCACCACCCCAGGCGATCACATCCATGTGAACGCGACATTCCTTGGCTCAGAAGTGCAATGCGCGACAATCCCGCCGCAGACACCGACAAGCGGCGGCGCCGTCTTCCATTCAGTTGGGTCACCACCCAAACGGACACTCACAATTGAATTCACAGTAGTAGGCATCGAAATCACAGAGAAAGGTGTATGTGGTTCGTCGACCTCCAATGTAACCGAATACAAAGGCAACGTCCTGGTCCAGGGCACAAACACAAACAATGAAGAGATAGACCTCTGGTGGGAATAGCCCGCTAGGACTGAGCGTTTGGCGTTGAGTCAAGCGCATTGGGATGGAGCCGGGATCGCTCCCGGCTCCATCTGTCTCCGCTGACGCCAACTTTACTCCGTTATTCGTCAGTAGGGTCAACAATCAGGTTGCAATAGGCTCTACGAGCGGCTAGATCGGCGCCAGGGACCGCGAGTGCAGTTTGGCACGTACACGGCGCTCTAACCGAGTGTTGCAGGCAGAACGTGCGCCGGCGAACGACTCTGGTCCTCCCCGGCCGCGCTTCGTTTGACAGACCGCCCCCACGCACCCTATGGATTTGTCATCCGGCAATCCCTTAGAAGGGAGCAAAAATGAATAGCAAGGCAAGACCCTCATCCTCGCTCTCTTCGCCGCGTTGGCGCTGAGTGCCATGACGGGTCAGGCGCATCGGCAGCTGGGGAACGGTTCCACTCATCAGTGGAACACACGATCCTCGATTTCACGCAGGATAGCACTGAGGGTAGTACTACAGGTCAGCAGATCCTCAGCACCACAGTGGGACAGTTCAGCTGCACAGGTGTTGAAGCACATGTTACGATGACCGCTAAAGCCGTTAGCGAGATAGCAGCCGTGCCAACCTACGCAAAATGCAATAAAATCGAAAATGGTGCTGAGGGTCTTGTGCTGCATGTCAGGATGACAAGCTGCGACTATCTCTTCACATCCGAAAAAGTAGGGACCCTCGCACCGGTGCACATCAAGTGTTCTGTTCCGGGCGATCACATCCACGTCAACGCGACATTCCTCGGCTCGGAACTCGAATGTTTGACAATCCCCCCCGCAGACACCGACAGGTGGCGGCGTCGGCTATCACAACATTTGCGCACCGCCCAGAACACTCACAATTGAAGCATTCATAACCGGAATCGAACTCACAGAGAAAGGCGCTTGCGGATCAAGCGTCTCAAATACCGGCACCTACAATGGCAACATCCTGGTCCAGGGCACAGGCACAAACAAAATCGAGGTAGACATCTGGTGGGAATAGGCATAGAGCTCGTCGCCTGGCATTGAGCCAGATAGTGGGATGGAGCCGGGGGCGATCCCGGCTCCATCCGCCTACGGTTCATTTCAAGCTCTTCACCCCGCCGCTGGACGAACCGCTCACGGGCCCGTCTGCTTGTGCTCCTCGAGGCCACCAGCTGCCCGACCTGCTTCACCCACAACGATAAGCAGCGCATCCCTGCTCCCCGTTTTGCAGGCGACTGACTGCGAAGACGGGCAGTCCACTTAGGTACCGGCCCGCGCGGTAGCCAGATCGGCACGCGCGCAAAGCGCTCTGACGAGGATTTTGCAGGAGCTTTTCGGGCCGAGTTCGGGCTAACCTCAAATCTTTGCTCCGTTTTACTTGACTGCTTGCTGACTTCGGGGTTATGAATTGCCCATCTCGCACAGGCGGGAGGCGCGCAGGGCGGAGGCTTGTCAGGCGCGCTCGGAACCTCACACAGAAGGGAAGCAAGCAAGATGAATCGCATGTTGAAGGCCCTTGGCCTTGCCATGTTTGCCGTGCTTGCACTCGGCGCGATGACGGCGTCAGGTGCATCGGCGGCAGGGGAACGGTTCCACTCAGCGACGGAACACACTATCCTCGACGTCACGCAGGACGGCACGGAGGGCAGCGCTACAGGTCAGCAGATATTCAAAACCACAGCGGGTGAACTCCCCTGCACAGGTGTGGAAGCCAGCGTGACACTGACCGCAAAAACAACCAGTGAAATAACAACAACGCCAACGTTTACAAAATGCAACAAAATCGAAGGCGGGAAAGAGGGTCTCACGCTGCACATGAAAATGACAAGTTGCGATTATCTTTTCACAGCCGAAAAATCAGGTACCCACGCACCGGTGCACATTCAGTGCTCGACCCCGGGCGATCACATCCACATCAACGCCACATTCCTCGGCTCGGAAATCCTCTGCATGACATTCCCGCCACAGACACCGACAGGTGGCGGCGTCGTCTACCACAACGTACGCTCGGTAGAAAACGGCCCGAGGACAATCACAATCGAAACAACAGTGACCGGCATTGAATACACAGAGAAAGGCGCCTGTGGCTCAGCGGTTGCCAACGACGGTACCTGGACTGGCAACTTCCTGGTCCAGGGCACAAACACAAACAAAGAAGAGGTAGACTGCTGGTGGGAATAGCCCGCTAGGACTGGGCGCCTGGCATTTGAGCCAAACGCAGTGGGATGGAGCCGGGAGCGATCCCGGCTCCATTCACTCTATACACGTGCTCTACACATTTTGCCATTCAGCAATTCCTGCGGGGACCAAGATGAACCGCAAATCGAAGAGCCTCGCCCTCTTCGATGCCGTGGCGAGCAATGGTTCATTCAGTGACAACATGCTCGTTAAAGCTTGTCGGCAGACGTGAGCTCAGTGGACCTTGAGCATGTCTACGATGAAGACGACGGCGTCTCCGGGGTATTGGGTGGGGTTGTTCCTGCCGGGGGGGAAGATGATGCTGGAGGGGACGATCAGTTCGCGTTTGCCGCCGGCTTTCATGCCGAGGATGCCTTCCTCGAAGCCCTGGGGCAGGCGGCCGGTGCCGAGGGTGAAGCTCGGCGGTTCGGGGTAGGACCATGAGTTGGCATAGCTGGTTCCGTCCCAGTGGAGCCCAACATACTCGACGGTTATGTCATCGCCTTTCTTCGCTGGCTTGCCCGTGCCGGGCTTGACTTCTTTGACGACAAGCTTGCGGGGGGCCCGGCCGTCGGGGATATGGACCTTGGGCCCGGGAGCGTTTTCAATCGAGATTTCCCAGGCAGCTTTGGTGCTTCCGTCGGAGCTCGACGAGGCGCTGCCGCCACAGCCGGCGGCGACCGCGACGCACGTAGCTAGAACAAGGACTGAACAGAATAGTCGAAACATCTAAGACCAATATACCCGACTGCGGCGACCTGCGGCACGCCGTTGTCCGCGGGCGCGATTCCGCGCGCGTGCAAGGCACGGGCTCGGAGATTTGCAGGGAAGAATTCGGCGGACCCTCGGTCGGCTACCGGTTTCGGACGAGGAAAAGTGGATTCTTCTTGACACGCCAGGTCGGACCGGGGCAGGCTATCGCCCCATGACCTCGACGGCAAGAGGAATCGGAATCGCGGCCCTCCTCGGTTGCATGTGCGCTCTTGTAGTGCTGCCGGCCAGCGCCCTCGGGGCTGGGGAGCTCTTCACATCGACGGTGAGTCATCCGATCCTCGACTTCAGTGGTGGCAAACAGGCACTGACGACCACAGCGGGGACGCTCGAATGCGAATCGGTGAGTGGGACGGCGACATTCACGTCCACGGCGACGAGTGAACTGAGCATTGCACCCACCTATTCGGGATGTAAATTATTGGGCCTCATTGCGCATGTGCAGATGAGGAGCTGTGCTTTTGTCTATCAGGCCGAATTGTTAGAAGCGCACGCCCCGGTCGGAATCCACTGCACGACGAAAGGGGACGAGGTCTATATCAGGGCGACATTTCTGGGGAGCGAAGTCGAATGCATTCGCTTGCCCGAACAAACCGCGACAGGCGGTGGGGCCACCTACAGCAACGAAGGCAAAGGGAGCGGTACGGGCGATGTCAAGGTGCAGGGAACAACAACCGGGATCGAATACACAGAGAAAGGTACTTGCGGGTCAGGGATCGCCAACAACGGCACCTACAGCGGCGAACTCACAATCAAGGCAACAGACACAGAAGGGAAACTCAAAGAAGTGTCGTGGGGAAAACCGTTGAAATTCCATAGCAGTGCAACGCACACGAGCATCGACGCCTCAGCGATCAGCACGCAGAAGCTCGAAACCGGCTTCGATACGATCGAATGCGGTGAAATCGAAGCAAGCGGCACATTCAGCGAAAAAGCCTTCAGTCAGATCACGGCGACGCCGGCGTTCGGCGAATGCGATGGGGTCAACTCGGGCACGATCTTCCACGTCAAAATGCGCAGCTGCGACTTCCTCTTGACATCTGAACTGACGGGCGAACATTCGCCGGCCCACATCGAGTGCAGCGTCGAAGGCGACGAGATCCGCGTGATCGCCACATACATGGGCACCGAAAGCGTCTGCCTGCGGATCCCGCCCCAGACGCCGACAGGTGGCGGCATCGCCTACGCCAACAAAGAAGGCGACCTGCAGGCGACGGCGACAATGACCGGGGTCGAATACACACAGGTCGGCATCTGCGACGAAACCGGCGGCAGCCCGGACGTCTTCAACGACGGCGTATACAGCGGCAAAATCACACTGAGCGGCACAGACACAGAAGGCAAAGCGGTGACGCTGTCTTGGGAATGAGCTGGCCGCGTCGAACGGGCTCGATGCAAAGCTCGCTCTTTTCGGTATACTAAAACAATGGTTACTAAACGGGGCGGGTACGCAAAGCAGTGGATGCTTGCGCTGGCGATCGGAACGCTGATCCTGGCGCTGCTGGGTGGCTGTGGGGGAGGCGATGATTCCGGGTCGACCGCGGCTGCAGCGGGCAGCTCGCCGGGCACCGGCGCCGAAGGCGGCAGCAGCGGGGAAGGGCAAGGCGGCAGCCAGGCCCAGGGCGGTGAAAATCAGGGCGCCAACGCGCAGAGCGGATCCGGCGGGGTCCCACAGGGGGATTTCGTGGCGGAAGCCGATGCCATCTGCGGGAGGGTGGGAGACGAATTGAGCAAAGCCCTCGAAAAGGAAGTGGAAGGGAACGTCGGCAAGATCGCCGAGGCCGGACCGACGGAAAGGCTCGTCAACGACCTCTGGACGCCGATGCTGGAAGGCGAGATCGACGAACTGGAAGCGCTTGAAGGGCCGCCTGGCGCCGAGAAGGGCTTGAGCGAAATCATCGCTGCGGTCGAAGACGTGATGGCGGAAGCGCAGGAAGATCCACAGGCCTTTGCCGTGCAGGGCTACGCCTTCGCCAAACCCGAATACATCGGCAGGGCCCTGGGCTACAAGTCCTGCGGTGGCGCTAGGTGACTTCGCGCAGTTTCTGCGCTTCGCCCAGCTGCTGCAGCTTTTTCAGGCTCTGGTTCTCGATCTGACGGATTCGCTCGCGGGTGACGTTGAACGTGCGGCCGACCTCGTCGAGGGTCCGCGGGTGCTCGCCTCCCAATCCGTACCTGAGTTCGAGCACGCGGCGCTCGCGATAGGAGAGGTTCTCCAACGCCTCCTTCAGCGCCTCTTTCGTCAGTAGGTCGGCCGCACGATCGAATGGGGACTCGGCCTTCTCATCGGCGATGAACTGGCCGAACTCGGACTCCTCCTCGTCGCCGACCGGCTTCTCGAGGGAGACCGGGGCCTGGGCGGAGCGCTTGATCGAGTCGACCTCCTCGGGGTCGATGCCGGTCACCTCGGCGATCTCCTCCGGGGTGGGCTCGCGCCCCAGCTCGGTGACCAGCTTGCGCTCGGCGCGGCCGATCTTGTTGAGCTTCTCGACCACGTGGACCGGGATGCGGATCGTGCGCGCCTTGTCGGCCAGGGCGCGGGCGATCGCCTGGCGGATCCACCAGGTCGCGTAGGTGGAGAACTTGAAGCCCTTGCGGTAGTCGAACTTCTCCGCCGCGCGGACCAGGCCCAGCGTCCCCTCCTGGATCAGGTCGAGGAAGGGGAGGCCCTGGTTGCGGTAGTTCTTGGCGATCGAGACGACCAGGCGCAGGTTGGACTCGACCATTTTCTGCTTCGCGTCGAGGTCGCCGCGCTCGATCCGCTTGGCGAGTTCGACCTCCTCCTGGGCGGTCAGCAGGCGGACTTTGCCGATGTCCTTGAGGAACAGCTGCAGGCTGTCCGTGGTCATGTCCGGTTTCAGGTCGATCGCGGCTTTGGCGCGGCGACGGCCTTTGCGGCCGGTGTCGGCGGGCATCGCGTCGGCGGCCGCTTTCTGGGCCGGATCCATGTCCTCGACGAGCTCGATGCCCTGCTTCTCGATATGGCCGTAGAGGTCCTCGACGTCGGACTCGTCGAGGTCGACCTCCGACACCGCCGAGGCGATGTCGCCGAAGGTGAGCACGCCCAGCTGCTGACCCCTATGGATCAGCCCTTTTACCTCCTCGAGCTCCTGAAGCTCTGCAACCAGCATCTATTCTGCACCCGTCTTTCTGCGTCAAAAAAGCGGACCGGGAACGCGGTCCGCGAAGTAGGAATAGGGCCTGACACGTCTGAAAGGCCTCAAACGTCTGTTCGCATGATAGGCGCTTCAGTTTGTGAAGTCAAGGCCCAGCGTGCCCGAATCCGTCCGAAAATCCCGCCCCTGGCTGCGCGCCTTCTGGCAGCGCGCCTACCGCGAGAACGTCACCGGCCTCTCGGCGATGGTCGCCTACAACCTGATGCTCGCCGTCTTCCCCTTCGCCCTGCTGGTGCTCTTCGTCTTCGGCCAGGTGCTGAAGATCAAGGGGGTGGAGACGGGGGTGCTGGACGACCTGCAGCGGCTCTTCCCCAACACGGAGCAGCGCACCCTGACCGACGTGCTCGAACGGATCGAGGACAACTCGACCACGATCGGGATCGCCGCCCTGCTCGGCTCGCTCTGGATCGGTGCCTCCTTCTGGGGGGCGATGGACACCGCCTTCGGCCGCATCTACCACGTGCCGACCCGCGGCTGGGTTGAGCAGAAGCGCTTCTCCTTCACGATGCTCGGCGTCGTGCTGCTCCTCATCGCGGCCAGCATCCTGCTGCCGACGATCGAGGCGACGCTGGTCTCCAGCACCGACCGGCTGCCGCTCGGCCTCTCCGACATCAAGGCGATCGACACGACGCTGCTCCTGGCGCTGGCGGTGCTGATCGTCTTCGCGATCTGCTGCGTGATCTACTGGGCGGTGCCGAAGGGCCACATGCCCTGGCGCGACGTCTGGCCGGGGGCGGCCTTCGTCACCGTCGCCGCCGGCGCCGCTAACTGGGCCTTTCCCTTCTACCTGGCCAACGTCTCGAGCCTCTCGCGCTTCGGCTCGACCCTCGGCTTCATCCTCATCGCCCTGCTCTGGTTCTACCTGCTCAGCCTGGCGTTGCTGGCGGGGGCGACGATCAACTCGCTGCGCCACGAGCTGCACGACACCGGTGAGCTCCCCTACACGTAGAAAGGGCCGGGACAGAGCCCGGCCCTTTCTCGATCGGAGTTGACGATTTACGGGTAGACGGTGCTCTGCAGCGCGAATTCGATGTTGAAATTCTGCACTGCCTCGTTGGTTCCCGCCGCAGCCGGGAGACCCGACTGTTCGTTGACGAAGCCATTGAGGCTGATCGGGATGAACCCGAACAGTTTCAATTCACAGCCGCTGGCGCCAGGCGCGGAGAACGAGTTGTCCACGTAGACGCCGTTTTTGAGGTAGAGGATCCCACCGGATTCGCTGATTTCCGGGCTTTTACCGGTAATCGGTTTGTTCGGTGCGGGCGGGCTGGTCGTGCCGGTGGTGAGATGGAGCGTGATCGGATTCGAATTCGAACCGATGTAGCACGTGTTGCCCAGGAGCCCCGCCGGGTTGGTCAGGTGCACCTTGATCGGAATCGTCACCGTGCTGACGGTGAAATTCGTTGGCGGACCCGCCAGTTCGGTCGTGGCGTAGAGGGTCAGGGCTTCGCTGCCGAAGAATTCGAGCAGCCACGTCAGGCCGGTCAGGCCAACGACTCCACCCGGGACTTTCTGTGGGGTTTTCGACAGGCCGCCTTCGGGTCCGGCGGTGAATTCTTCGAACAATCCGTTGACAGCGCCGCTGAGGACCAGCGGTTTTTCAATCGGCACATCTTTTTTGCCGACCTGCAGATGGCCTCCGGTGATGTCAGACCGGACGCAGAACAGCAGGGATTTTTCCGCTGGCGTCGGACAGCCTTTGAACTGTTCGAAGCCGGGCGCCGTTTTCGCTGCCGAAGCGGCCGGCGCGAGAAGCGCCATGGCCGCGATTGCCGCACCGAAGAGGGTGAGCAACCTAGCCAGCATTTTCGACTGGGTCATATACATGAACCTCCCATAAACGATGAACCTCCCATAAACGTAGTAGTTCCTGATCTTAAAAGAAAGATCAGTGCAATCCATCCTTACTGATCTTGCAACCCACGTCAAGCTGGCTGTCGTCTCGAGGGCGAAAGAGCGCCCGGTGAAGGCCGTCGATACCGGTCCGGGCGAGTCGCGAGTCGCCGCCGAACTCGATGCGGACGATGTCGTGCTCGACCAGGGCATCGAGCCAGGCCATGGCAGAACCGACCGCCCAGCTGTCGGGTCGGCCGTTCAACTGCGTCGAGCAGCTGACGACCTCACCATGCTCGATCTGGACCACCGCTCCTGCCAGTCGCGATTTCTGGCCGTTGACGATCTCGGCCGCCATCCGGCAGGAGCCGGTCACCTGCTCGGGCAGGTGCAGCAGGGGCAGGGCGAGGAGAAAGGCGGCCTCGATGTCGAGCGGTGCGATCAGGGGCGCTGCGGCCCGCTGGTGCTCACGCTCCCAGCGGATCGCGGCGAGCAGCGGCGCAATGCCCCGGCGCAGCCAGGCGGTGATTGCGTAGGGCGTTCCCCGGCGATCGCCCCTGCGTGCTTGCACGTGGCCCGCGAGGCGCATCGAGGCCAGCCGTCGCTCCAGCGAGGGGTAGCTCAGCGCCGGGATCACGCGGTCGAGGTCGGTAAGCGAGAGCGGCCGGGCGGCGAGAGCGCGCAGCATCGTCGTCGACCAGCTCTCGGCGAGCGACTTGATCGCGGCCCTCGCTGCGCTCTCCCCCAGGCGAAGAGGCCCGTCTGGGTTCTCGGCGAGCCAGAGCTCGAGCACGTCGACGACGAAGAGCAGGCTGTGGCCCGCCGGCGTCAACTCGTATTCGAGCACGCCCGGAAAGCGATTGCGCCGGCGTTTCTCGATCGCGCCGATGTCGGCGAGGCGCTTCAGCTGTGCGCGGAGGGTGCTCTGAGCCGGGGAGCCGGCGCTTCGGCGCAGCTCCGCCTGCTGTCTCGCTCCGCTTGCCAGCGCCCGGAGGATGAGGGTGTTCAGCGGCGCGGCAAGCAACGCCAGGGTATGCGCACCGGAGCGCGCCCCATTCCCGCTCCCGTTGACCGAGTTTCCAGTCAAGCCCGATCATTATGGCATTAATCAGTTTTATCTGGGAATAGATCGAGTCCGGGTGCGCTCTCGACGGTCACCGGGCCCTACCGCTCGGGCTCACCGAACATCGTCTCGTGCAGCGCCTCGATCAGGGCTGCCGTGAGGCGGGTGTCGCCGCCGGCCACGAGTCGCCCGGCGCCTGGGTCGACCACCGTCTCGCACCAGTCGAGCGGCGAGCCGGTCGCCCAGGTCTCGGGTTCCTCCTCCAGCAGCGGCGAGGAGGAGACGACGCCGCCCCGATCCACCTCGGCCGTGGCGCCCGCCATCAGCCGCGGACCGCCGGCCGTCTGCGGCTGGCCGCCGGGGATCTGCACTCCCAGCCGACAGGAGCCGCGCAGGTCGCTCGGCAGCTGCAGCGGGGGCAGCGCCATCTGGAATGCCGCTTCGGCGTCGAACACGTCCGGCGGGGCCACATCGTCCTCAGGGTTGCGCCGCTCGAAGCCGACCGCGGCGACGATCGGGGCGATCGCCTCGCGGCCCCAGTCGGTCAGCGTGTAGCGGGTCTCGCTGCCGCCTCCGCCGGGCAGCGCCTCCACCTGGCCGACCCGTTCCATCGCCGCGACGTGTTCCTCGAGGGTCTCGCGGCCGAGGAGGGTGACAGTGCGGTCGAGCTCCACCAGGCTGAGCGGTTCGCCGGCGAGAGCATGGACGACGGTCGCCGACCATGAGCAGATGAGCGGCAGGATCACTTCCAGCGCCCGCGGACCGAAGCCGATCACACCGTCAGGGGAGCGGCTCAGCCAGCGCTGCAGGGCGACGGCCACGAAGCCGAGCTCCTCGTCGCCGATCCTGGGGCCCATCCGGGCATTGGCATGGGCGCGGATGAACGCCGGCGATTCGGTCAGAACCGGCGGCAGCTCTTCGAGCACCTGCTCGAGTTCACGTTCGTACGCGTCCAGCTCGGTCCAGCCCGGCAGCTCCTCGAACGCGCTCGGCATGCCGGCCGAAAGGGCGCCTTCGAGCAGCTCCAAGAGGGAATCGCGATCCATCGAGCCGGCAACGACGAGCAACGTCAGCGCTGCCGCGCGGGCTCTGAACCCGCTCCCGGTGGCCCCTCTTACAGCCACCGGGCAATTATGGCAAGTAGAGGTCCATATTGGGAATTGCCCGGTCTCGGGACCAACGCCGGAGGGGATGAACCCGATATAATTAACGAAATGGACACGGTATCTGCGGTTTCTCTGGCGCGGGAGCTCGGCACGACGGTGCCGCGTGTCACTCGCGCGGTGAAGCGGCTCGGTCTCGATGCGCGCCGGCCAAACGGGCGTTTCTCCTTCAGCCCCCGGCAGGCCGATCGTGTGCGTGCTGCATTGGGCGTGGCTCCGAGAGCGGATGGCCTGTCCCGCTCCGAGGTCTTGGTTCTCGCCGCGCTGCGCAATGCTCCTTTCGGGCTCGTGTCGGCCCGGGCGGTGGCTCGCAGGGGAGGTCTTTCGGCCACGACCGCCGCGCGGGCGCTCGGGTCACTTCATGACAGGGATCTGGTCGAGCGGTCGAGCGAGATGGCGGCGGCGGGCCGAGCGCGGGAGGTTCAGGTCTGGCGCGCAAATCTCCTCCACCCGCGGTGGCCGGCCCTCGACCCCGTTCTCGCACGCGTCGAGAGGCCGGTGAGGTCGGAGCATGTGCGGCGAGGCGAAGGGCGCGTTCCGCTACGCCTTCGACACCTCTTCTGGAACACCGCCGAGAGTCAGCTCGACGTCCGCCGCGCCGGCCCCTACATAGCGAGACGGCTGCTGCGGACGATGGACCTGCAGGGTCTTGCCTGGGGAGCGCAGGCGCTCGGCCCGGACGACTGGGAGCAGGCGGCGCTCGCCCGCGGGCTCGAGCCGAAGGCGAGGCGGCTGGCGCGCAATCTCGCCGAGGCGTCGAGGTGAACGAGCTCCCCGATCGCGTCCGCGGCATTCTTCCTGCAGACACCGCGACCACGTGGCTGACGCTTGCCCCGCATCTTCCGCGTGAGCTCTACCTCGGCGGAGGCACCGCCGTTGCCGTCCACCTCGCGCACCGCGAAAGCCGCGACCTCGACTTCTTCTTTCATCGAGGCGTCGACCTCGAGCGGATCAAGAGCCTGCTCGGCGGCCTGGGGCCCTTCGCGGTCACGCACGAGTCAGACGGAACGCTCAAGGGCCTCTTCGGTGCGACCAAGCTCGAGTTCCTCGACGCTTCGCAGGTCCGCCGGCTGGCCGAGCCGCTGCTCGTCGCCGGCATTCCTGTCGCCGGCCTTCAGGATCTGATGGCGATGAAGCTGAAGGTCATGGCCGAGCGGGGTGAGATGCGCGATTACCTCGATGTCAAGGCGATCGACGAGCAGGGCGCGGTCTCGGTCGAGGAGGGCATCGAGCTGTACATGAGGCGCTACGGAATCGACGCCAGCAGCGACGCCCTTCCTCACCTCTACCAGACCATGGGCGATCTGAGCGACGTCGAACTCGATGAGCTGCTGCCGATCGAGCTCGACGAGCTGCAACGGTGGTGGAGCAGGCGGCAGGCTCGGCTGCTGCGGAACTCGGGTCGCTTCGGCTGACGGCGCTCAGGCCACTGGGATGCCGAACAGCTTGCTGTGCAAAGCGCTGAGCAGGGCGCTGGCGAGCCAGCGGTCGCCGCCGGTCCGCACCCGCTTGGCATCGGGCTCGATCACGGTGTCGAGCCAGTCGCTGGCGGTGGCGGTGCCCCAGGCGTCGGCCTCGTCGTCGAGCCCGGCGGTGCAGGAGACGACGCGACCCCGCTCGACGCGAACGGTGACGCCGGTCAACTCGGCGCTCCCGTCGTCGGCCAGGTTGACGCCGAAGCGGCAGCTGCCGGAGAGCTCGCGCGGCAGCTCGAGCAGCGGCATGGTGAGCATGAAGGCCGCTTCGACGTCGAGCGCGTCGATCGGCGTCATGCCGTCCATCGGGTTGCGCCGCTCGAGCCGGGCGGAGACGACGAGCGGGGCGAGGCCGGTCCGCAGCCAGTCGGTGACCGCGTAGACGGTCTCGCCGTCGGCGCGGGTGCGGGCCTCGACCTGGCCGGCCGCGGTCATCGCGACGAGGTGACGCTTCACCTTTCGACGGCTGAGGTCGTCCACGGCGTCGTGCAGCCTGTCCAGGCTGAGCGGTTCGCGGGCGAGCACGTGCATCACTGTCGCCGACCACCCCTCCGCCAGCGCCTCGACGGCCTTCTCTGCCGCATCGCATTCGAATTCGATCGGCCCGTCGGGAGCGCTGCTCAGCCAGCGCTCGATCGCGAAGGAGACGAAGAGCATCTCGCGGCCGCCGTCGCTGACCTTGTAGAGGCGGCCTTCCTCCAGCATCAGCGGCCGCTCCAGCACCGCGCGGAGGATGCCGCGGTTGATCGGGTTCGCGGCCATGAGCAGCAGATGCGCGCCGGCGCGCATCTTCCCCTTGCTTGCCTTGAAGTCTCCTCCCGTCAAGCTGTGTCAATTGTGGCATGTTCTGGCACTTTTTGGGAACTGAGGGAGTTTCAAGCGCCCGGAACTCAAGCCGGCGGCGTTTGCTGTCGAGGTTTGTGGGCGAACGAATGAGGGACGCGCTCAACAACAACCCGCTCGTCCAGCTCGGCGTGCTCGCCGCGCTGCTGCTCGCCGTCGCTGTGTTCCTGATGTCCTCCGGCGGCGGTGGCGAAGAAAAAGAATCGGCCGGCAGCGGCACGACCGAAGCGACGGTCAGCGTCGCCGGCACGGACGCAGGCGGCACCGCCAGCGAAGCTGCTGCCGGCGAACCGCTCTCCTCGGCCCTCTCCGCGGTCAACCAGGCCGCCGCCACCGCGCCGCCGCTGCCCGGGCCGGTCCTCGACGCCTGGAAGGCCAACAGGACGCTCGTCCTGCTCTTCGTCCGCGATGGCGGCATCGACGACCGCCTGATGAAGACCGCGACCGACGGCCTCGCCGGGTTCCGCAACACCGCCGTCTTCGTCGTCCCCGCAGCCGAGATCTCCCGCTACGCGGCGATCACCGAGGGGGTCGGCGTCGACCGCGTGCCGGCGCTGGTCGTGGTCACTCCCAAGCACCTGAAGAAGAGCGTGCCCACCGCCTCGGTCAGCTATGGCTTCCAGAGCGCGCAGAGCGTCGCCCAGGCGGTCATCGACGCCGGCTACAAGGGCCCGACGGTCGACTATCACCCCTGAGGCTGCGGCTCGGCAACTGTCGCCTGCTCCCTGGCTGCGGAGGCGAACAGCGCCTTGTGCAGGCGCTCGAAGATGGCCAGCGCCAGGTCCTGGTCGCCACTCAGCTTGAGGCTGTCCGGGTTTGTGTCGATCACGGTGGCGAACCAGGAATCGACCGTGCCCGAAGCCCAGGCGTCGGGCTTGATCTCGGGGTAGGCCTCGCCGTAGGAGAGTTCGCGCCGGCGCACCTCGATGTACCCGAGGCGGCGGTCCTTCGCCGACCCGTGGGGGTCTCCAACCGCCAGCTGGCAGATGCCCGAGAGGCGGCCCGGGAGGTCGAACAGCGGTGCGCTGAGCATCAACGCGTCGGCGATGTCGAGGTGATCGACCGCGGCGGCCCCGTCGGCCCGATGGCGATGCTCCCAGCGAGCCGCGTGGGCGAGCGGCGCCAGGCCATGCCGCAGCCAGTCGGTTATCGCGTAGGGCGTGCCCCTGCTGCTGCGCGGTCCAATCTCGAGCTGCTCTGCGAGGTGCATCGTCTGGAGGCAGCGCTCGATCGTCGGATAGCTGACGGCGACGATCCGCTTGTCCAGCTCGGTGAGGGTGAGCGGGCCGTCGGCGAGCGCCGACAGCACGGTCGCCGTCCAGCTCTCGGCCAGGCCTTTGATCGCAGCCTTTGCCGGGTCGCTGCCCAGCTCGAGCGGACCGTGGGGCGCTGTTGCCAGCCACCGCTCGACGCCACGGGCAACGGTGAGCAGCTCGCACCCCAGGTCGGTGAGGTCGTATTCGAAGGCGCCGGGAAACACATCGCGCCTCTGCTTGACCACGATTCCCGCCTTTTCCAGGCTCGCGAGGTGGCCGCGCAGCGTGCTCTGGGCGGGAAAACCCGCGTCGCGCCGCAGGTCGAGCTGGCACTTCGTCCCCTCGCCGAGCGACCGCAGGATCAGAAAGGTCCGAGGGGTGCCAAGCAGTGTGAGGGTTTTTCCACCAGCGCGCACGTGTCTCCCCATTCCGATTGCGGCGGTTACAAGATTGTTTCTAAGTATTACAGCAATCGGTGCTATTTAAAAACACATGCCGGTACTTTGAATAGCGAAGTCCGTACCGGCGGCGCGCCCGCCGCCACGGCCCCAGGCGGCGGAGCCCAGCCGCGATTCAAGCTTTTGCCCGCGGCTGTCGAGCTAGATAAACGAACGTATGAGGGAAACTGAACATGGACTCGCGGGACTTCCCTAGTCACCTGCGGCCGGTTCCCGACTCCGGCGACTCGACCGCGCCGGCGCTCGACCACGAGGCCGGCGGCACGCCGGGCCTGACGCCGCCGCAGGTGCGCGGCCGCCACAACGGTTTCGTCACCGACGTGCTGGTCGACCTCGGCTACGTCGGCGACGACGTGGCGCGCACGGCGATCGAGGCCGCGCGCACCGCCGGCCGTCCCCCCGAGCGGCTGCTGATCGAGCAGGGGGCGATCAGCGCCGACCAGCTCTCGCGCGCCGTCGCCGAGCGCTACGGGCTCGACCACGTCGACCTCTCCGCCTACCAGGTGGACATGGCCGCCGCCAACCTGATCTCGGTCAACACCGCGCGCCGCTACCGGGCGCTGCCGGTCGGCTTCGTCGACAAGGAGACGCTGCTGGTGGCGATGGCCGACCCGACCAACGTCCTCGCCGTCGACGACATCCAGATCGCCACGGCGCTCGACTGCCGCGTCGCGGTCGCCGCCGAGGAGGACATCGAGGCGCTGATCGGCCGCCTCAACACGCTGCAGAGCGCAGTCTCGGAGGCGGTCACCGAAGGCGAGGCCGAGTCCGAGGATGAGCTGGCCGAAGTCGCCGACATGGAAGTCAGCGCCGAGGACGCGCCGGTGATCAAGCTCGTCTACAGCATCCTCGGCCAGGCGGTGGGGGAGGGGGCCTCCGACGTCCACTTCGAGCCCGGCGAGGGGGAGATGCGGGTCCGCTTCCGCGTCGACGGCGTCCTGCGTGAGGCGGCGCACGTGCCCAAGCGGATGGTCAACGCCGTCGTCTCCCGGGTGAAGATCATGAGCGACCTCAACATCGCCGAGAAGCGCGTGCCCCAGGACGGCCGGGTCAGCGTCACGGTCGAAGAGCGCCGCGTCGACCTGCGCGTCACCACGCTGCCGACGCAGCGCGGCGAGGGGGCGACGATCCGCATCCTCGACAAGGAGAACGCGCAGCGCTCGCTTGATGACCTCGGCATGGACGGCGAGGGGCGGACCCGCTTCGAGGACGCCTTCCACCAGTCCTACGGGGCTGTGCTCGTGACCGGTCCGACCGGCTCCGGTAAGTCGACGACCCTCTACGCGGCGCTGCAGGAGCTCAACGCGGTCGAGAAGAACATCATCACGATCGAGGACCCGGTCGAGTACCGGTTGGAGGGGATCAACCAGATCAACGTCAACCGCAAGGCCGGGCTCGACTTCGCCACCGGCCTGCGCTCGATCCTGCGCGCCGACCCCGACATCGTCATGGTCGGCGAGATCCGCGACGGCGAGACGGCACGGATCGCGGTCGAGGCGGCCCTGACCGGCCACATGATGCTGACCACGCTGCACACCAACGACGCGCCGGGGGCGATAACCCGCCTGACCAAGATGGGGATCGAGGCCTTCCTGATCGCCTCCGCGGTCGATTGCGTGGTGGCGCAGCGGCTCGCCCGCAAGCTCTGCAGCCACTGCAAGCGCCGCACGATCGTCCCTCCCCAGGTGATGGCCGAAGCGGAGATCCGGGTTGGGGGGGAGGTCGAGGCCTACGAACCAGTCGGCTGCTCCCGTTGCAACCAGAGCGGCTACCGCGGCCGGGTCGGGATCTTCTCGGTGATGGCGCTGAGCGAACGGATCAAGGAGATGGCCGTCGCCCACGCCTCCGAGGCCGAAATCGCCGCCACCGCCCGCGAAGAGGGCATGCTCACCCTGCGTGAGGACGGCCTGACCAAGGTCCGCGCCGGCCTCACGTCCCTGGAGGAGGTGGTCCGTGTCACCGCCTAACCCCGCCGACCAGTACCAGCGTCCGCGTCCCTCCCTCCGCATCCGGAAGCTTTTGGGGACCTATGGACCCCCAAATCCTTCCATCTGCGCCGGTACTTGCTGCTCGGTATTCAGGAATCGGGCTCAGGGGCCGATCTAGACCGTCATGGCCTTCGATTTCGCAGAGGTCCTGCGGCGCATGGTTGAGAGCCGTGCCTCCGACGTGCACATCACGCCGGGGGTGCCGCCCTGCATGCGCGACAAGGGCAAGATCGTGCCGATGGAGGGATTCGACGTCCTCTCCGGCCAGGAGACGCGCGAGGTCGTCTACTCGATCCTCAACGACGACCAGCGCAAACGCTTCGAGAACGGCAAACAGCTCGACTTCGCCTACGCGATCCCCGGCGTCGCCCGCTTCCGCGTCAACTGCTTCTTCCAGCGCGGCTCGGTCAGCGCCGCCTTCCGCCTGGTGCCGCAGGACATCCCGGCGCTCGACTCGCTCGGCGTGCCGCAGGTGCTGCGCGAGCTGGCCGACAAACCGCGCGGCTTCGTCCTCGTCACCGGCCCCACCGGCTCCGGCAAGAGCACCACCCTGGCGGCGATGATCGACGTGATCAACGAAGAGCGCCAGGACCACATCCTCACGATCGAGGACCCGATCGAGTTCCTGCACCAGCACAAACGCTCGATCGTCAACCAGCGCGAGGTCGGCTCCGACGCGCCCGACTTCGCCCTCGGCCTGCGCGCCGCCCTGCGCGAGGATCCCGACGTCATCCTGGTCGGCGAGATGCGCGACCTGGAGACGGTCTCCACCGCGCTGACCGCGGCCGAGACCGGCCACCTCGTCTTCGCCACCCTGCACACCCAGTCGACCGCGCAGACGGTCGACCGGATAATCGACGTCTTCCCACCCGAGCAGCAGGGCCAGGTGCGGACGCAGCTCTCGATCGCCCTGCAGGGGATCGTCACCCAGCAGCTGCTGCCGACCGCCGACGGCATGGGCCGTGTTGTCGCCACCGAGGTGCTGGTGCCGACGCCGGCGATCCGCAACCTGATCCGCGAGGGCAAGACGCACCAGATCTACGCCGCGGTGCAGACCTCCGGCGCGGTCGGCATGCAGACGATGGACGCCGACCTGGCGCGGCTGGTCCGCGCCGGCAAGGTCACCCGCGCGCTGGCCGAACAGCGAGCCTCGGTTCCGGAGGAGCTCAAGCGCCTGCTCGGCTCGCAGCCGGTGACGCCCGCGGCGCTGCAAGGCGACGGCGGGCAGCCCGCACCACCTCCGCCCGTCTACACCGCGGGGGCCTAGTCGATGGCCGGCGCCAGCACCTTCGCCTTCCGCGCGATGGACGTCGCCGGAGCCGCCACGGCCGGCGAGCTCGAGGCTGAGTCCAAGGCCCAGGTAACCGAGCAGCTGCGCCAGCGCGGCCTGATCGTCCTCGACGTCAGCGAGAAGAAGGCGCCCTTCGCGATCGAGGACCTGTTCAAACGCTGGAAGAAGGTCGACGTGCGCGAACTGGCGATCTTCTCGCGCCAGTTCGCCACCCTGGTCGCCTCGGGGATGCCGATGCTGCGCACCCTGCACACGCTCGAGGAACAGACCCAGGACGAGAAGATCAAGGAGGCGGTCGCCGGGGTGCGCGCCGACGTCGAGGCCGGCAGCACGCTGGAGCAGGCGATGGAGCGCCATCCCGAAGTCTTCGACCGCCTCTACCGGGCGATGGTCCGCTCCGGCGAGCAGTCGGGTCGGCTCGAGGACGCGCTCGACCGCGTCGCCTACCAGGTGGAGAAGGCCGACGCGCTGCGCCGTCAGGTCAAATCGGCGCTGATGTACCCGCTGCTCGTCTTTGGCTTCGCCGCCTTCGCGCTGATCGCGATCGTCGCCTTCGTCATCCCGGTCTTCGCCAAAGTCTTCGAAGAACTCGCCGAAGAACACCCGGGAGAAGAAGCGGGACTGCCGGCGCCGACCCAGCTCTGCGTCTCCGTCTCGCACGCCTTCACCGGCTACTGGTTCATCCTCATCCCGGGGGCCATCGGCCTGACCGTCGCCTTCTTCCAGTGGAAGAAGACCGACCGCGGCAAGGAGATGTGGGACCGCTTCAAACTGCGCCTGCCGGCGCAGATCGGCGACGTGATCCAGAAGGTCGCGCTGGCGCGCTGGTCGCGCACCTTCTCCGGCTCGGTCTCGGCCGGCGTGCCGATGCTGCAGTCGATCAAGCTGACCGGCGAAACGGCGGGCAACGTCGTCATCGAGCAGGCGATGGAGGAGCTCTACGCCGCGGCCAAGCGCGGCGGCTCGCTCGCCGGGCCGATCGAACGCGACCCGATCTTCCCGCCGATGGTCGGCCACATGGTCGCGGTCGGCGAGGAAACCGGCCAGCTCGAGCACATGCTCTCCAAAATCGCCGACTTCTACGAAACCGAGGTCGACGCCAAGGTGAAAGCCCTGACCTCGCTGATCGAGCCGCTGATGATCGTCTTCGTCGGCGGCGCCGTCGGCTTCATCGTCATCTCGATGTACCTGCCGATCTTCAGCCTCTACGAAAAGATCCGCTGAGGGCGATCCGCAGACGCTTTTGAAGTTTTGTAAGCTAAGAGCAATAACCTTACAAAGCTCACTCGACTCTGAAAGGTTGCGAGATGACCGCGACCGATGTGCAAGGGAGCGCCAAAACGCTCTTCGGGCGCTACGTGGACTGCCTCTGGGGGCCCAATCCGGCGGGGCAGGGGCGGCGGGCGCGGCGCGGCGGTCGCTACCGGGCATTCGTTCCGGATCGAATCTCTGAACGCGACTTTCAACTCGATGCGGGTGCGGTTTCCTCGCTCCAGCAGGCGACGAAGGCGCTCGAGCGCCTGCAGCACACGCCGACGCGGGTGGCGACGCTGGATGCCGTGGCGCAGAACCTGCTGCGTTCGGAGAGCGTCGCCTCGTCCCGCATAGAGGACGTCCTGATCTCGCACAAGCGGTTGGCGCGGGCGGCTCATCTGAGCGCAGGGGCTCAGCGCCGGGACAACCGTGCGGCTGAGGTTTTGGGCAACGTCGCCGCGATGAGGCACGCAATCGAGGTCGGGACCGGATCCGAGCTCGGGCTCGCCGATCTGCTCGAGATCCACGAGCTCCTGCTGGGGTCCACCGCCGATCGCGCCATCGCCGGCGTCGTGCGGACGACGCAGAACTGGATCGGCGGCAGCCCCTACAACCCCTTGGACGCGGCATTCGTGCCGCCGCCCCCGGAGCACGTGCGCGATCTGCTCGAAGATCTGTGTCGGTTCATCGCCCGCGACGACCTGCCGCCGATCGTCCAAGCGGCGATCGCCCATGCGCAGTTCGAGACCATTCACCCATTTGCCGACGGAAACGGCCGGACCGGCAGGGCCTTGATCTACGCGGTCCTTCGCCGTCGCGGCGAGGTGACGAAGTACATCCCGCCGATCAGCCTCCTGCTCGCTGCTTCGCCGCGGGTCTATATAGATGGACTGACCTCATATAGAGCCGGCGATGCGAGCAGTTGGTGCGGGCTGTTCGCGCGGCACACCGCGGGCGCCGCGCGGGAGGCGGAACGACTGGCGGAGGAGATCGAGAGCTTGGAGAGCGAGTGGCTTCAGCGCCTCGGCGGGTTGCGCCAAGACGCGGCGGCGCGCTTGCTGGTCGCCGCCCTGCCCGAGCAGCCTGTTCTCGACGCTGCCGCTGCGGGGCGACTGGCCGGCCGCTCTCACGTGGCGGTGAACAACGCCTTCAGGCAGCTGGAGGACGCCGGCATCCTGCGCCGGCTCAACGAGCGCAAGTGGGGCAGGGTCTGGGAGTGCGACGAGCTGCTCGACCTGGTCGAAGACTTCGAGGAGTCGGTACGCACCGGGCCAATCCCTTAACGCACAACCAGCAAACCACTCTGTTTCTATCTTGACATAAGAAAGACTGAGTAAGTAGGTTCACCCTCACTGTTTACGAGCAAGCCGGTGTGCTTGGGGGTGCAGCTTGGCGGAGGATGGCCCGAAGAAGGCCGCTGCCGCTTCGGGTGAGGCGGAGGCCGAGAAGGGCAAGGACGGAGGAAAGGACGCCGCCCCTGGGTCACCCTGGCCCAAGCTGCTGGAATCGGCCGGCGAAAAGCTGCTGACGCTGGTGATCTCGGCCGGCAGCCTGGTCGGCTTCGTCGCCTTTGCCGGCAGCGTCGTGCTCTGGTCGCGTTTCTTCGCGATCCATGTGCCGCCCGACCAGGTGGTCGCGGCGGTGCCTCGCACCGAGTCGGTCGCGGTCGGCTCGGTGATGCTCCTGTTGTTTGGCTTCTTCGGCGCTCTGGCCGCTCTGGCCGTGTACCTGATCGATCGCGGGGGCCGCGCAACTCCTGGGATGAGCCGCGCCATATTGGTGATTCTCACGGTTGAGGCCGCGGTGGCGATCTGGATTGCCGGCGACAGCTCCGTCCAGGCGAAGGTCATCTCCAGCGAGGTCCTGATCATCACCTTTGCCGCTGCGCTCTGGGTCACCTATGTGGGCAAGCTGATCAAGCTCGACACCGGGCTGCCAAATCTCAAGGATCACGAACGCCCTCAGAAGCTCGAAGAAACGCCGTTCTGGAAAGAGGGCAACGAGACCGACGTGACCGTGCTGGGTGTCGTCGCGGTCCTTGCGGCCGCGGCCTTCGTCGGCGGCGTCACCTTCGCCGCGATGCGGGTCTTCGGCGCCTCGGTCAACTGGCGCTGGATCATCGCCCTCGGGGCAGGCGGTCTGGTCCCGGTGATCGTCGTGGGGATCTATTGCCTGCGCTTCAGCCTGACGAAGGCGCGCAAGCGGAAGGCAGATAAAGAACGCGAGGACCGCGAAGAGAAGCGAAGGAAGCAGGAGGAGGAGAGGGCGAAAAGGGAGAGGCAGCGGCGGGCCAAAACCCTGATCGGCCGGGTCGAATTGGCATGGCAAGCTTGCTGGCGCTCGAGGTGCCGCGGCTGCAGCTGTCACCCCTGCGTCTGTCACGCCAAGCCGGGGGCGAAGGATCCAGCGCACGACGAGGGCGAGGGCAAAGGCAAACCACCGAGATTCGAACTGTCTTTCCTGGGGGCGGCGGTGATCGTGTTGCTGGCCGCGATTGCCGTGACGGCTCCCTCGATCGTCATCGGCGAGTGGTGGCTGGGCGCCTCGCTCGCGATCGTGTTCATGATCGGCTCCGGGCTGTGGCGGATCGCCTGGCTCAGCAAGGAGCAGTTCATCTGGCTCGGCCTGGCGGTGTTCATCTCGGTGCCGCTCTTCGGCGCGCTGATGCTGATGGTGCGCAACCTGGCTGAGCCGCAGGTGCAGGCGCTCGCCCTGATTCGCAGCACCGACGGCCCCGACGAAGCGATCCAGGGCCTCTACGTGACCGAGGCCAACGATCGCGTCTACTTCGCCAACGTCGCCACCGAAGGGTGCAGCGACAAGGTGAAACCGGCGAGCGGCAGGCTGCTCTGGGTGCCGAGGGATGAAGTCGTGGCGATGTCGGTCGGGCCGCTGGAGAACGTCGAAGACGCCGGCAAGACCGCGCTCGAAATGGCCTACGCCCTGACCCCGGCGGTCGAGACGCCGGCTGGCGACCACGTCAGCCTGACGCCGACCGAGAGGCGATCCGGCAAAGCCGGCACGACCGCGGCGGGGGACGCAGCGGCAGGGCCGCCGGCGCAGGGTAAGACGACGGGTAAGGCAGAAGAGAAAAAGACGACCCCCCCGAAGGAAAAGACGAAGAGTCAGGTGACGCTGGTCACGCAGCCCGAAGGGCGCCTGGAGGATCCCGGGCCGGCGGTGCGGCCGAACTTCGGCACCGGTTTGAGGCTGGACCCCGAAACCGCCTCACCCGAACAGGCGGTGACGCTGAGCATGAGCAACCCCAACCACAACCCCAACGTCGAAGGCTTCGGCAGCGCCCGCGCCGGACACAATCTGCGACTCGGCGGCGTCATCGCCGACATCGCCAAGGAGAAAGCCGGTGGCGCCGCAGGCGCCGAATACATCGAAGTCGGCGAAGTGCCCGGTGGCGCCGAAGAACGCCTGCTGCATCTCTCCAAGGAAGGCGCGTTCGTATTCGAAGAGGGCGAATACAAGACCCTCGAAGACGCTCACAGCGTGACAGGGCAGGACCGCTACGTGAAACTCGAAGACCCGGCGCTGCGCATCGTCGAAGGGGTGCCGGTCTCCGAAGAACCGTCCCTCTACATCAGGGTGGACGAATCGGGCGAAAGGCCCAAGGTGGCCGAGGACGCTCCCACCGTGGTCCTGGCGGGCGGCGAATTCGAAGGCAAGCCGCAGGAGGAGGAAACGATCGACCTGGGTGGCCTGCCTTTGTACCGGCAGGCATGGCACGAAAACCGGATCAAGTTCCGGGTGCCGGAAAACGCCAAATCCGGCGTCGTCACGGTCGAGTGCGGTCAGCTCGCCGGCGCGCCACTGCTGCGCGTCTCCCACACTCCCACCGCGCGTATCTCGGTGCGGATGCAGGCGAACTCGCAGGTGGTCACGCTCAACAGCGCCCGGTCGAGCGACGAAGACGGCGAAAAGATCTCGGCGCGCTGGACGGTGGAGGGGGTGCACCGCGGGCGCCGCCCAAAGATCACCACGAAGCTGCCGCTGCGCCCCGGTGCCTACTCGGTCAAGCTGACCGTCGCCGACGAAGCCGGCCACGTCGACACCGCGATCCTGCGGATGCTGCGCCTGCCCGACTCGATGTTCGCGTTCGGCAAGAGCGAACCGGACAAGCACAGCGAAGAAGCAATCGAGGCGGCGCGCAGGTCGCTGGCCAACGCGGTGGCGGCGACGACTCCGGTGGCGATCGAGCTCGACGGACACGCCGACAATCCCGGCGCGACGTCCTTCAACCTCGGCCTATCGCTGAAGCGGACCGACGCGGTCCGCGACGAACTGATGCCGCAGCGAGAAGAAGCAGCGGACGGCGAACTCTCGCTGCCCGTCGAGGAGCTCGCCTACGGCGAGAGCTGCCCGCTCGAGCCCGGACCCGGACGGCAGCCCCGCAACCGTCGCGTCGAAGTCTTCGTCCTCGACGAAGGCGTGACCATCAAACCCGCGGAGGGCTGCACCCCAGGCCGCCTCAAACACACCAGCTGGCACGTGCCGGGATGAGAGGCCGATGCGGCCCGGCGAAGCCGGGCCGCATCTCGACGCCTATTCGAACCAGATTTCTTCTTCTCCTCCGGCTGTATTTTTGGCCAGCAGTGTGACGCGGCCTTTATAGGACCCGTCTTTGCCCACCGTTCCGACTTTTCCGCAGATGGCGGCTTCGATCGTGTATTCGACGCTTTCGAGTGTGGTGTTGAGCTCGATGTGTTTGTTCACCATTTTGTAGCTGACCCCACCAGCCGGTGTTTGTGGAGCAATTGTCACGCATTTTTTCCAGGTGCCGAGGACGAGGACTTCGAGGTGAATGGCTTCGCCCGCGTTGGTGCAACCGATATGCGTGACGTAGTGTTTGCCGTTGGCGGTTTTTTCATTTGTATACAAGAAATCACAACCTGTCGATGTGATCCTTGCTTCAGCCCCGAACATTTCGCAGTTCGTGAAGGTGGGGGCCAGTGTCGCCTGCGTCACTGTTTTGAATTCAAGTGTCCCGGTCATCGAGACTTTGCTGCAGACCATCGTTCCCGCTGACGTTTTGAATTCCTGCAGTTCGATCGTTTCGCCTTGCAGGATGATGTGCGCGGATGAGGTATGGAATTCTTCTTCGGCGGAGGCCGTTGCCACGCCAAAAACGCCGCATGCCGCCACGGACAGCAGAGCTACCAAGAGAACCTTCGATCGGTGAATCATCGTCTTCCTTTCGCTCGGATTGAGCCTCCCGCAGCGGACCTGAAGCAGGTTTAGCGTGGCTCGAGCAAATACTCAAGTATTTTTTTTGAAAGCGCGCGAATCGGCGCGCCCACGGATTCCGTCTTGGCACGATGTGCTACATTGACGCACAATGAAGGGTGTCGGTGTCCGTGAGCTGCGCCAGAACCTGTCCCGCTACCTGGCTGAGGTGAAGGAGGGGGAAAGCTTCGCGGTCACCGAGCGTGGGCGGGAGGTCGCTCGGTTGGTGCCGTCCGGCCCCGCTGACTCGCCGATCGCCCGGCTGGTCGCCGAGCGAGGGGCGACGATGCCACGCGGGAATCTTCTAGCGCTTGCCGACGGATCGGCGCTGCCGCCGGCACAGGGTCCGCCCGTCGAGCAGGTCCTCGACGAGCTCCGCGAGGAGCGGCTGTAGCTTCCCGACGCCTGGCATATCTCGACACCTCGGCTTACGCCAAGCTGGTGCTCGAACAGGGTGGGCACGCCGAACTGCGGCGCGAGTTGGCCGAGTGGGAGGGGTATGTGTCCAGCGCGCTGCTCGCTGTCGAGTCAATACGCGCGTGCGCTCGCTACGGCGCCAAGTATGCGGACGAAGCGGGTGCTTGGCTGGAGGGAGTAGCGCTGCTCGCGATGGACGACCGAGTGCTCGACGAAGCGACGTCGCTGGGGCCACCTGCGCTGCGCAGCCTCGACGCACTCCACCTCTCCACGGCACTCAGCATCCGGGACGACCTGGGCGCTTTCGTCTGTTACGACGAGCGCCTGGCGGCTGCGGCTGCCGCCCACGGTCTGAACGTCAGTCAACCCTCCTGACAGGCTGAGGACCGCCTATAAAGGACGCCGGGCAGGTATCTCCGGCTCTTGCTGGACGATTAGTCGCCAGGTCGGCGTTCACTCGCCTGGCGTTGTAGTGCGATCGATTCTGATGCGACTCAGCCATTTGGCTAGCGAGTTGCGCCGTTCCGCGCTGCAATCTATTGTCGTTCCTCTTAGAGACTCGATTCGTACCGAAATGAGGAGGGAACGCCTTGCCTTTGTCCCCAGTCCAACCTTGGCTGCTTGCACGCGTTTGCGCTATTGCCACTGCGCTCCTTCCAGCCCTTGCGATCGTGCCCGCGGCCTCTGCCACCACCCTTCCGACGACGATCAGCAAAAACATGACGCTGACCCCAGCAGGCAGCCCGTACACCGGCACCTCGACGACGATCTCCGAAGGCGTGACCGTCACCGCCGAACCGGGAGCAACGATCAAGCTCACCGGCTCCCTGACCTCCAAAGGCACGCTCGATGTCAACGGGACTGCGGAACAGCCGGTCCTCTTTACGTCGTCCAAAGACACGGCCGCAGGCCAGTGGACCGGTATCGTGCTCCAGGCAGGCGCTGGCGGTTCCGACCTGAGCCACGCCGAAGTGCGATATGCGAAAACCGGCATCGCCGTCAGCGGAGGCATCTCACCAACGATCGCCCATGACTTCGTTCATCACAACAGCTCGCTCGGCATAGCCGTCTCTGGCGGCGGCGCACCCGAGATTGCCGACAACGAAGTCTCAGACAACGGCAACACCGGCATCTCCTATTCCTTCACCGGGACC
>Ga0164299_10000041_pt1 | contig 26969 bp, 24 predicted proteins | sample Whisoiple_221_MG_FD_109712 | JGI IMG/M metagenome (GOLD analysis project Ga0164299, IMG submission 109712) | Unamended control soil microbial communities from upstate New York, USA - Whitman soil sample_221_MG | ecosystem: Environmental > Terrestrial > Soil > Agricultural land ...
CAGTCGATGGCCTGCATCCAGTGCGGCGCCTGCGTCTCCTCCTGCCTCTCGATGGTAGCCGACTCAGTATTCAAAGAACCGGCGGCGCTGGCGAAGGCCTACCGCTTCGTCGGCGACCCGCGCGACGCCGAGACCGTGGAGCGTCTCCACGACCTGGCCGAGGATCCGCACGGGATCTACGACTGCACCCACTGCTTCAGCTGCATCGACGCCTGCCCAAAGGGGGTGGCGCCGATGGACCAGATCATGCGGCTGCGGCGCAAAGCGGGTGAGCAGGAGATCGTCGACCCCAACAACGGCCACAACCACGTCAACGCCTTCGTCAAGATGATCGAGAAGAAGGGGACCAACGACGAGGCCCTGCTGGTGCAGGAGTCTTATGCGCCCGGCGTCAAGGGCAAGCTGAAACCGACCAAAGCCGCGATCAAGGGTCTGGTCGAGTCGCTGCCGACGGTGCTGCGCGCGATCAAGACCGGCAAGGCACGCTCTCCCGCCAAGGTGATCCCCGGCATCCACCCGAAGCTGCCCGGTGGCGCCCAGGACGAGGTCAAGGCGATCTACGAGCACGCCGAGGGGCACCGCGAGGAATTCAACATCTACATCAAGGGCGAGGAGGACGTCGAGCCCGAGCCCGACGAGCCGACCGCAGAGGCCCTGGCGGCCGAGGCGAAGGCGGCGGCGGACACCAGAGGAGAGTCGTGATGAGCAACCAGATCAAGGTCGCCTACTGGCCGGGCTGCGTCTCGCGCGGCTTCACCTCCGAGCTGCACGGCTCGATGGCGTTCACCGCGGAGAAGCTCGGGATCGAGCTGGTCGAGCTGGACCGCGCCAACTGCTGCGGCGCCGGGATCATCGCCGAGCACAACCAGGAGCTGGCCGACACGCTCAACGCACGCACCTTCGCCCTCGCCCAGCAGACCGGGCTGGCGATGATGAACATCTGCTCGACCTGCCAGGGCGCGCAATCAGAGTGTCAACAACGGTTGGATGCCGATTCTTCATACCGCGCCCACATCAATGAGGTGCTGAGCGGCCAGGGCCTCTCCTACGAGAGGGACAAGGACGGCTTCACCAACAAGAACTTCCTCTGGCTGCTGGTCGAGGACTACGGGCTCGACCAGCTGGCCGAGAAGGTCGTGCGGCCGCTCTCCGGCCTGCGCGTCGGCCCCTTCTACGGCTGCTATGTGGTGCGGCCGAAGGAGCGGCTCGGCTACGACGAGTTCCCCGAGCGCGACCTCTACCTGGAGAAGGTGATCGAGGTGCTCGGCGGCGAGGTGGTCGAGTACGACGGCGCCCGCAAGTGCTGCGGCTTCCCGGTGATCACGATGAACCGCGAGACCTCGCTGCGCCAGGCCGGCACCCACGTCGGCGACGCGCTCGACGCCGGCGCCGACTGCCTGGTCACCCCCTGTCCCCTCTGCCACCTCAATCTCGACATGCAGCAACCGGAGGCGGCCAAGGTCGTCAACCGCGACCTCGGCCTCGCCGTCCTGCACCTGCCGCAGCTGGTCGGCCTGGCGCTCGGCGCCGCGCCGAAGCAGCTCGGCATGAGCAAGCACATCGCCTCGACCGGCTGGGTCGAGGAGCGGCTCGCCGCTCCGGCCACCGCCTGACGCGGCGGCGCTCGATAACGCTGGTCGTCGTCTCCGCGGCGACCGCGATGCTGCTGCTCGACGTGACCGTGGTCAACGTCGCCCTGCCCGCGATCCGGGCCGACCTGGGAGCGAGCTTCGGCGAGCTGCAATGGGTGATCGATGCCTACGCGCTGACGCTGGCCGCGACCCTGCTCGCCTGGGGCTCGCTGGCCGACCGAATCGGCCGGCGCCGCGTCTTCGCCGGCGGCCTGGTCCTCTTCACCGGCTGCTCGGCGCTCTGTGGGGCGGCCGGCTCGCCGCTCGTCCTCGACCTCGCGCGCGGCGCCCAGGGAGTCGGCGGGGCGGCGATGTTCGCCTCCTCGCTGGCGATCCTGGCGAACGAGTTCGAGGGGGCCGAGCGCGGCCTCGCGCTCGGCGTCTGGGGCGGCGTCACGGGCGCGGCGCTGGCGATCGGCCCGCTCGTCGGCGGCCTGCTCACCGACGACGCGGGCTGGCGCTGGGTCTTCCTCGTCAACCTGCCGATTGGCGCCCTGCTGGTCTGGCTGACCGCGCGGGCGGTGCCCGAATCCCGCGACGAGCGGCCGCGCCCGGTCGACCTCGCCGGGATGGCGACCTTCGGCGCCGCTTGCTTCCTCGCCACCTACGGCCTGATCCGCGGCAACGAGGACGGTTGGGGGAGCGCGTCGATCGTCGCCTCGCTGACGGCGGCAGCGATCCTCGCGGCCGCCTTCGTCGCGGTCGAGCGGCGCGGCGCGGCGCCGATGCTGCCGCTGGAGCTCTTCCGCGTCCCCGCCTTCGCCGGCACCGCCCTCGTCGCCTTCGCCCAGTCGGTCGCGCTCTACCCCCTGCTCCTCTTCATGGCGATCTACTTCCAGGAAGGGCTTGGCTTCTCCCCGACCGAGACCGGCCTGCGCCTGCTGCCGCTGACCCTCGTTCTCGCCGCCGTCGCCCCGCTCTCCGGGCGGCTCAGCGGCCGTTGGCCGCTGCGCGTCCCGTTGGCGACCGGCCTGGTGCTGATCGGAGTGGCCCTGCTGCTGATGCGCTCGATCGACGCCGATAGCGAGTGGACGGCGCTGCTGCCGGGCCTGCTCGTCGGTGGCCTGGCAGTCGGGGTGATCAGCCCCGCCCTGGCGGCGGCGATGGTCGCCGTGCTGCCGGTCGAGCGCAGCGGCGTCGCCTCGGGCATCAACAACACCTTCCGCCAACTCGGCATCGCCTTCGGCATCGCGGGCCTCGGCGCGATCTTCGAGCACAACGCGCACGGGGCGCCCAGCCTCCTGGCCGGAATCGTCGCGGGCCTCGACGCGGTCCTGCTCGCCGCCGCCGCCGTGGCCCTGATCGCCGCCGTCGTCTGCTGGCCGCTGCTCGGGTCGCAGCGCTCGAGTCAACCGCCGACTGAGCCCACCGCCCAATCCGGCAGGTCGTTCGGGTCGTCGGTGTCGTAGATCATCACGTCGGCGCCCCTGTCGGCAGCGGCTATGCGGTCGGCCTCATTTTGGGCCTCCTCCAGGTTCGGATGCTCGGAGCGGGAGAAGGCGAGCGACGGCCCGTCGGTGACCAGAAAACCCCCCGCCGAACTCGGCAGCACATAGACGCTCAGGCGGGCCCCGCCATTGCGGCGCACCCAACGCGCGAGCAGCGGGTCGACGATCCGCATCGAGCCGGCCTCGTCCCGTTCCAGGATCGCGCGATCCAACAGAGTCTTGACCGCGCGCTGTGCGCTGCTCGCGCTGGCGAGGCCAGCCAAGGCGCGCGCCTCAGCCTGGTAGGGAGATAGGCCAGAGGCGACCGCGGCAAGCACCCGCCGCTCGTTCGAGCCAAGACCATCCCAGAGGAAGCGCAGCTCGGGATCGACGGCTCGCATGGCCGAGTCGCATCCAAGACGGAGATCGGCAAGCGATGCCGGGTCGCGATCGATTTGGTCCCAGAGAAAATGCGCCAGCAGCATCAGTCGCTGGGGGTGGCGTTCCGACAGATGAACCAGCTCCGCCACCACCTGCCCACCATCCTTGCCCGTTTCGTCGAACTTGCGCGAAACAAAATCGTGGGCGGCCTCGAAGGGGACTCGTCCAAGGCGGACCTGTGCGGCCTGGCCATAGAGAGGTCGCGCCCGATCCTCGAACAGAGCACGGAGTAGCGATGGCTCCGAGCCGCAGAACACGTAGCTCACCTGCTCCTGGTGCTGGAGATGGCTGCGAAACACTCCGTCAATGCCCTTGAGCTGGATCAGCGCCTGGAACTCGTCGAAGATCACGAGAATGCGCTTGCCGGTCCGCTCTGCGATTCGGACCGGCAGCTCTAGCATCGAGTGCACGGCAACGATCGGATCCTCTGCAGCCCGGCGTTGAAGCGAAAACCCACCGACTGGGGTGTTGATGCCGAGTGCCCCGAGCTCACGCCCGGCAGTCCGCGCGAGTCGACCGGGAAGGGACCTGTAGGCCTGCTCGAGCCTGATCGCGACATCTGCAACGCTCAGCACGTCGCTCAGATCGACGAGAACACTGGGCATGCCATTGCGCTCGGCTGCCACGCCAAGCTGCTTCAGCACACTCGTCTTCCCCATTCGTCGCGCGGCGTAGAGCGTCGCTGCATTCCCGCCGGCGACTCTGTTCAGCAGCAATCGCACGTCGTCCGGCCGCTCAATCGCCTCTTCTGGAGCGACTGCGCGCGAGTAGATGAACGGGTTCGAGACGAGCTTTCCTTGACGCATAATGCGTATGATATTACATATGAATTGCGTAATCTTTCTTATGCGTTCTGCATAGGATAAGTTTCAAAGGCCGACACGGCGGGTCATCCATTTGGCGCCGACGGTGTCAGTGAGGCCGTGGGCGACGATCGAGCAGATGATCGTTATCGCGGCCACGTCGAAGATCAGCTCGCCCTGGCCGGCGTCTGACTTGAGGACGAAGAGGGCGAAGAGCATCGAGGCGACCCCCTTCGGGCCGAACCAGGCCATGAACGCCTTCTGTGCCCGCGGCAGGCCGGTCCGCACGAAGGAGAGCTGAACGGCCACCGGGCGCGCGATCAGCAGGGCGAAGGCGAGGAAGGCGACCAGCGGCGGGATGCTGTGGTCGAATCCGGTGGCGACGATCAGCGCGCCGAAGACGAAGAAGGTCAGCACCTGGAAGATCGTGCTGGCGTTCTCGGCGAACTCGACGAAGCCCTCGGGTACTTCGCGCTCGCTGGCGCCCAAAGCGATCCCGCAGACAAAGGCGGCGATCAGCCCGTTGCCGATCGTCACGTCGGAGAGGCCGAAGGCGACCAGGGCAAGGCCGACCGAGTAGATCCCCTCGTAGCGCGCGGTCAGGCCGCCGCCGGGCAGGTGGTGGTGCAGGCGGCCGCCGAGGGCGCCGAGGGCGATGCCGATCCCGGCGCCGACCAGCGCCTCGCCGACCAGCTTCGCCGCTTCGCCGCCCGGGTCGCCACCCGGACCGGCGAGGACGAGGAAGAAGAGGACGAAGGGAAGCGCGAGACCGTCGTTCAGTCCCGACTCGAGGTTGAGCGTGTGGCGCACCGCGCTCGGCACCAGGCGCGAGGTGACGACGGCCGAGGTGACGACCGGGTCGGTCGGCGAGAGCACCGCCGCCAACAGGAAGGCCTCCGCCCAGCTGAGGCCGGGGAAGAGCGCCTTGGCCGCCAACGCCAGCAAGACCATCGTGATCGGCATCGCGATCACCAGCGCCCGCGCGACCGGGCTCCAGTGGCGGCGCAGCAGCTCGCGCTCGACGAACATCCCGTCGGAGAAGAGGGTGAGGATCAGCGCCAGCTCGACCAGCTCGACGATCGCCTTGTCGGTGGCGTCGACGTTGACCACGTCTGCCGCGGCAAGCCCGATCCCGAGCGCCACCGAGAGCACCGAGGCCGAGAGCACAGTGCCGTGGATCAACCCGGAGAGCGCGCCAACCACAGCGAGCAGCCCGCCGAACAGCAGAACCGCTTCGCCGAAGCCGATGTCCATCGGCCTCAGCCTATGAGTTCGCGCTCGATCAGCAGCTCGGCCAGTTGGACGGTGTTGGTGGCGGCACCCTTGCGCAGATTGTCGGAGACGATCCAGAGGTCGAGCGCGCGCTCGTTACCGGGATCGCGGCGGATGCGACCGACGAAGACCTCGTCGCGGCCGGCGGCGTCGATCGCCATCGGATAGCGCGCCGCAGCGGGATCGTCGAGCACCGTCACCCCCGGGGCGGCGGCAAGCAGCTCGCGGGCCCGCTCGACCTCGAGCGGCTCGCGCGTTTCGACGTTCACCGCCTCGGAGTGGCCGGTCACAACCGGCACGCGCACACAGGTGGCGCTCACCCGGATCTCCTCGTCGCCGAGGATCTTGCGGGTCTCGTCGATCAGCTTGCGCTCCTCGTCGGTGTGGTCGTCGCCGGCGGCGAAGCTGCCCGCCTGCGGCAGGGCATTGAAGGCGATCCGGTGCGGGTAGACGGAAGCGACCGGGTCGTGCTCATCGAGCACCGCCCGCGACTGTCCCAGCAGCTCGTCGATCGCCGCCTTGCCGGTGCCGGAGACGGCTTGGTAGGTGGAGATCACCAGCCGCTTGATCCCAGCCGCGTCGTAGAGCGGCTTCAGCGCGACGACCATCTGCATGGTCGAGCAGTTCGGGTTGGCGACGATTCCCCTGTGCCCCGCGAGGGCGTCGGGGTTGACCTCGGCGACGACCAGCGGCACGTCGTCGTGCATGCGCCAGTAGCTGGTGTTGTCAACCACGACCGCGCCGGCCTCGACCAGCTTCGGCGTCCACTCGGCGCTGACCGCGCCGCCGGCCGAGGAGAGGACCAGGTCGAGTCCTTGAATCGTCTCTTCGCTGAGGGCGCGAACCTCGAGCTCCTCTTCCCCCCACTCGATCGCCTTGCCGGCCGAGCGCTCGGAGGCAAACGGAACAACCTGTGCGGCTGGAAAGCCGCGGCTCGCCAGCAGATCCAGGATCGCCGTCCCGACCAGCCCGGTCGCGCCCAACACTCCGACTCTGTATCCGTCGCCCGCCATCGATCGAGTATGACTGGGCTCAGCCGCTGACCGTTGGACGGTGCTGGGCCCCCATCGGGTCCTCGGTTTTGACCGCGTCCGCACCCAGCTCGAAGGCCTGGTGCAGAGCGCGGACCGCGTCGGGGACGCGGTCGGCGGAGATGACGCAGGAGATCTTGATCGGCGAGGTGGAGATCATCTCGATGTTGATCCCCTCGCCGCCGAGCACCTCGAAGACCTTGGCGGCAACTCCCGGATGGGAGCGCATGCCGGCACCGACGATCGAGACCTTGCCGATCCGCTCTTCGCTGCGCACACCCTGGCTGACGTCGAGCGCCCCGACCGTGTCGGTCGCCGCAGTGAGATCGGAGCGGTCGACGGTGAAGGAGAGGTCGGCGAGCGCATCGTCGCCCACCGGCTCGTTCTGGATGATCACATCGACGTTGATCCCGGCGTCGGCAAGCGCGGTGAAGATCCGCCCGGCGACGCCGGGCTCGTCGCGGACGCCGGTCAGCGTCACCCGCGCCTCGCCGTCGGAGTGGGTCACTGCGGTTACGAAAGGTTGCTCCACGGTCTTCTTCTCGCTCTCTGCTTCGCTGACCACGAGGGTACCGGGGCCGTCCTCGAAGCTGCTGCGGCAGTGGATGCGGACGCCGTTGTTGCGCGCGTACTCGACCGAGCGCAGCTGCAGCACCTTGGCACCCGAAGCCGACATCTCCAGCATCTCCTCGTAGGAGGTGACCGACAGCTTGCGCGCATCGGCGACGATGCGCGGGTCGGCGCTGAAGATGCCCGCAACGTCGGTGTAGATCTCGCAGACGCTTGCCTCGAGCGCGGCGGCGAGCGCGACCGCGGTCGTATCGGAGCCGCCACGGCCCAGCGTGGTCACGTCGCGGCTGTCGGTCGAAATACCCTGGAAGCCGGCGACGAGGACTATCCGGTCCTCCTCCAGGGTCTCGCGGATGCGCTCGGCGCGCACGTCGATGATCTTCGCCCGGGTGTGGGATGAGTCGGTGACGATGCCCGCCTGCGACCCCGTCAGCGAGATCGCCTCGTAACCCATGTCGTGGATCGCCATCGCGCAGAGCGCGCAGGAGATCCGCTCGCCGGTCGAGAGCAGCATGTCCATCTCCCGCGCCACCGGCCGCTCGGAGATCTCCAGGGCCTGGGCAACCAGCTCGTCGGTGGTCTTGCCACGAGCTGAGAGAACCGCGACGACGCGATTGCCGGCCTCCCGCGCAGCGACGATCCGCTGCGCGGCGCGCTTGATCTCCTCGGCGCCGGCAACGGAGGTGCCGCCGAACTTCATCACGACGATGTCGGAGCTCGGCCGATTCATGGCGTGCCTGAGGATAGTCCGGGTAGTCCATTGACGGCCCCGCACTCCGTACGCGGCGACCACTTGCCGAGCAATCCAAATCGCTAGCTTCTAACGCTCACCAGTCGAAAGGAGCCTGAATGACGCGCCATCTCGCCCGTCTCGCCGACATCGCCTACCGCCGTCGCGGCCGCGTGGTCCTCGCCTGGATCGTGGCCGCGGTCGTGATCATCGGCCTCGGCTCCTCGCTGGCTGGCGAGTACAACGCTGACTACAACACGCCCGGCTCGGAGTCGAAGGCGGCAAGCGATCTGACCGAAAGCGAGTTCGGCGGCTACTCGGGACAGGAAATCTACGTTGCCTGGCGGGACCCGGCCGGCGCCTCCAGTCCCACCGCGAAAAAGCGCGTCAACGCCTTCCTCGCCGAGGCCGAAAAGGTCGACAACGTCGAGGCGGCGGCACCCGTTCGAGTCTCCAAGGACGGCACGATTGCGACCACGACGCTGCCGCTGACGACGCCGGGCTGGGAAGTGCCGAAGGAAGACGGCGAACAGCTGGTCGACGCCGCCGAACGCAACAGCGGCGGCGGCCTCGAGATCAAGCTTCTCGGCGACCCGATCTACCGCGCGCAGGAAGGGGCGAGCCCGGAGGGCATCGGCTTCCTCGGCGCCGCGATCGTGCTCCTGATCGCCTTCGGCTCGCTGGTCGCCGCCGGCCTGCCGCTGGCGATCGCCCTGATCGGGCTCGGCATCTCCTCAGGCGGCTTGATCGTCCTGCTGGCCAACGTGATCGACGTCCCGGACTGGACGACGGCGGTCTCGGGGCTGATCGGGATCGGCGTCGGGATCGACTACTCGCTGCTCGTGCTGACCCGCTTCCGGGCAGCGATGAACGCCGGCAAGGACCGCCACGACGCGGTCGTCGAGGCCGTGACCACGGCGGGGCGAAGCGTGATCATCGCCGGCTGCACGGTGGTCATCGCCGTGCTCGGGCTCTTCCTCACCGGCCTCCCCTATATGTACGGGGTGGCGATCTCGGCCTCGCTGGCGGTCCTCGTCGTGATGCTCGCTTCGATCACGCTGCTGCCGGCGCTGCTCTCCTACCTGGGCCCTCGTGTCGACCGGCTGCGGATCCCCTTCCTCGGCCGGAGACGCAAGGGGCTCGAATCGAACGACTCCCCCGCCGCGCGCTGGAGCCACGCGGTCCAGCGTCGGCCGTGGACCGCCGCGATCGCCGCCACGGCGGTGCTGCTGGCGCTGGCCGCGCCCGCTCTCGGCATGCGCCTCGGCTTCCCCGACGCCGGCAACGACCCGCCCGACACGATGACCCGCCAGGCCTACGACCTGATCAGCGAGGGCTTCGGTCCTGGCGCGAACGGCCCGCTCGTGATCGCCGCTGAATTGCCCGGCCCGGCGGCAAAGAGCGACATCAGCGCTCTCGCCGCGCAACTGCGCAAGGAAGACGGCGTCGCCTACGTCCCCGCCCCACGGTTCAACCAGGCGGGCAGCGCGGCGATCGTGACGGTGATCCCGACCACCTCGCCCCAGGCGGAGGCGACGGAAGACCTGGTGCGGCATCTGCGCGGGAGCGTCGTGCCCGAGGAGCTGGCGGGCACCGGCATCACCACCGAGATTGGCGGCGTGACCGCGGCGCTGGACGACCAGAGCGAATACATCAAGGACCGTATGCCGCTGTTCATCATCGGCGTCGTCGGCCTTTCCTTCCTGCTCCTGCTGGTCGCCTTCCACTCGCCGCTGATCTCGCTCAAGGCGGGGATCATGAACCTGCTCTCGGTGAGCGCCGCCTACGGCGTGATGACCCTGGTTGCGCAGGGCGGCGCGGTCGGCGAACTGATCGGCATCGACCATGAAGTGCCGGTTGCGCCGTTCATGCCGGTGATGATGTTCGCGATCCTCTTCGGCCTCTCGATGGACTACGAGGTCTTCCTGATCTCGCGCATCCGCGAGGAGTACCTGAAAGACCGGAATACGCGGCGGGCGGTCGCCGACGGCCTGGCGAAGACCGCGCGGGTGATCACCGCGGCGGCGGCGATCATGGTCGTCGTCTTCCTCGCCTTCGTCGCCTCGCCGGAAGTCTTCCTGAAGTTGTTCGGCATCGGCCTGGCTGCGGCGATCTTCCTCGACGCGACGGTGGTGCGAATGGTGCTCGTACCAGCGGTGATGCAGCTGCTTGGCCCCCGCAACTGGTGGATCCCCGACTGGCTCGAGCGGGTCCTGCCGCGGCTGGACGTCGAGACCGCCGTGGTGGGGGTGGCCGAGAGCGGGTCCTGAGATGACGGCAGGGCGGGGCATGCGCCCCGTTCTGCCCCGCTGTTATCCAAATCTTCTCAACTTCGAAACAGAGAATTCACCGTTTCGAAGGGCCGCTCGGGAAAACTCCGCCCATGCTGGTAGAACCGCCGGCGCCGGAGTCGCCCGATACGGCATTCCGGATCGCAAACCTCGAGGTCAGGCCCGCCGAGCTGCAGGTCCTGATCGACGACCGCCGCGCCGGCTTCACCGTGCGCGAGTTCGAGCTCTTCTTCCTCCTCTCGCAGCGGATCGACGCCGTCGTCCAGCGCCCCGAGATCTACACCCTGATGTGGGGTGGCGAGATGCCCCGCCGCAACCGCTCCGTGGACGTGCTCGTGCGCAAGGTCCGCGCCAAGCTCGAACTCGCCGCCCCCGACTGGCAGTACATCCACACCCATTTCGGCATCGGCTACCGGTTCCTGCCCGAGCAGTTGCGTTAACGCCTTGGTTTTCAGCGTCTCAGTGACCTAGATCACACATCTAGATATATCGAATAGATATATCTAGATGTGATGGAGTTGAGTGCGACCGCCTACGTGATCCTCGGCATGGTCTCTCGCGAGCCACGGTCGGGGTACGAGATCAAAGCGGTGGTCGACAACACCACGCGCTTCTTCTGGGCGGCCAGCTACGGGCAGATCTACCCCGAGCTGAAACGGCTCTCCGAGGCAGGCCTCGTGGAGGGCATCGACGCATCGCGCGGCGATCGCAAGCGCACCGTGTACGCGATCACGGCCGACGGCGAAGCAGAGTTGAAGGACTGGCTGCGCAGGCCGCCGGAGACCGCCGAGATGCGTGAAGAAGGTCTGCTCAAACTCTTCTTCTCCGGCGTGCTGAAGCCAGCCGAGGCGGTCGAGACCCTGCGCTCGATGCGCCGTCGGCGACTCGAGCTGACCGAGCAGCTGCGCGCGCTGGAGCCGGAGAAAACCGAGCTGAAGGACCCCTTCCCGCTGATGGTCCTGCGGGCGGGGATCGAGTTCAACGAGTGGTTCGCCGACTGGTGCGAGCGGATGGAAGCCCAGCTGCTCGAGTCGGCACGAGAGAAAGGGAGAAGCTGATGTTCGACTCACTTGCCCGCCTCGCCGACGGCCATGCCCGCCGCGTCGGCCTGATCGCAATCGCCTTCTTTCTCATCGCCGGTGCCCTCGGCGGCTCGGTTGCCTCGCGTCTGGATCCCTATGGCGCCGACGACCCCTCGACCGAGGCGATCAAGGCCCGAGAGCAGCTCGAGGACGCCGGCCTGCGCATCCCGGCGGTGCTCGCCGTGGTCAAGGACGCGCCGGTCAGCTCGGCGGCGAGCCACAGGCGGGTCGAGAGGCTGGAGGGCATCGTGCGTCGCCGCGGCGACGTCGCCTCCGTCAGCGGCTACTACGACACCCACTCCCCCGCCTTCGTCTCCCGCGACGGCCGCTCGACCTACTTCGTCGTCGCGCTGAAGCCAACCGGCGACAAGCAGTGGCAGGAAGCGGGTGGTGAGATCTCCGACCGGCTCTCAGCAGAGCCAGGGGTTGTGGTCGGCGGTGGCGCCGTCGCCCAGGAGGAGGTCAACAAGCAGGTCGAGGAAGACCTGCGCAAGGCCGAGATGCTCGCCTTCCCCTTGCTCTTCCTGCTCTCCTTCGTCTTCTTCCGCAGCCTCGTCGCCTCGCTGCTGCCGGTGATGATCGGCCTGCTGGCGATCGTCGGCACGTTCCTCATCCTGCGGGTCGCCAGCGAATTCGGCTCGATCTCGATCTTCGCCCTCAACCTGACGACCGGCCTCGGACTCGGCCTGGCGATCGACTACAGCCTCTTCATCGTCTCCCGCTACCGCGAGGAGATCGCCAAGGACGGTCCGGGCCTGGCGGCGATGCGCCGCGTCCTCGCCACGGCGGGCAGGACGGTCTTCTTCTCTTCGCTGACCGTCGCCGCGGCGCTCGCCTCGCTGCTGGTGTTTCCGCAGCGCTTCCTCTACTCGATGGGCTTGGGCGGTTCGCTGGTCGTGCTGCTCGCGGCGCTGATCTCACTCACCGTCCTGCCGGCGGTGCTTACCCTGCTCGGGACCCGGGTCAACTCACTTTCGCCGCGTTTCCTGCAGCGACGCGCCGAAGCCGACGCGCGGCCGGACGAGCACGGCTTCTGGTACCGCCTCTCCCGCTTCGTCATGCGCCGGCCGGTGCCGGTCGCGACCCTCAGCGCGCTCTTCCTGATCGTCCTCGGCCTGCCCTTCTTCAACATCAAGTTCAACACCGTCGACCCCACCGTCCTGCCGAAGTCGGCCGGCGCCCGTCAGGCCTACGACACGATCAGCTCCGAGTTCCCGCCGTACCGCGAAACGCCGATCTGGATCTCGGTCAAGGGTGCGACGCCACGGCAGACGGCCACGCTCGCCGCGCAGGTTCGTCGCACCGAAGGGGTCGCCGCAGTGTTGCCGCCACAGCCCCTGCGCGATGGCGTGACCGCGATCGAGGCGATCTCGGCACACCCGTTCAACTCCGACGCGAGCAAGAACACCGTAAGGCGGCTGCGCACCCTGCCGGCTCCACCCGGGGGCACCGCTCTGGTCGGTGGGGCCAGCGCCGATTTCGTCGACTTCCAGAGCAGCCTCGCCCGCCATCTGCCGATCGCCTTCGCGATCATCGTCCTCGCCACCCTGGTGATCCTCTTCCTGATGACCGGCTCGGTGGTGCTGCCGATCAAGTCGCTGATCATGAACGTGCTCAACCTCAGCGCGGTCTTCGGCCTGCTGGTGCTGATCTTCCAGGACGGCCGCTTCGAAGGGCTGCTCGATTACACGAGCAGCGGGGCGATCGAGCAGACGATGCCGATCCTGCTCTTTGCCGTCGCCTTCGGCCTCTCCACCGATTACGCCGTCTTCCTGCTCTCGCGGATCAAAGAGGCGCGCGACAACGGCGCCTCGGATTCCGAGTGCGTGGCGATCGGCCTGGAGCGGACCGGACGGATCGTCACCGCGGCGGCGCTGCTCTTCGCGGTTGCGATCGGCGCCTTTGCCACCTCGAAGATCATCTTCATCAAACAGAACGGCGTCGGCACCGCGCTCGCCGTGCTGATCGACGCCAGCATCGTCCGGGCGCTGCTCGTCCCTTCGCTGATGGAGCTGCTCGGCAAGTGGAACTGGTGGGCGCCGGCGCCGCTGCGACGGCTGCACGAGCGCTTCGGGATCAGCGAGGCGGCGCCGGCCGATACGAAGCGCGGAGTAGGCCTGGATACCGGTTCTTGACCGGCTGCCCGGCCTAGCGCCCAGCCCTGCGTTCGGCGACGGTCGATTCTTCCGGCGAGGCGTCGAAGACGCTGCTGTCGAAACCCGCGAGCGCCGGTTCCGCGGCGTAGCCAAGCGGTTCCAGGCCGAGCAGTTCCTCGACGCTGCGCAGGAAGGAGAAGTGGTTGTAGTAGGCGGTTTCGTCGATGCTGCCCGCAGCGACGTAGGGGGAGATCAGCAGCATCCCGACCTGGCCGCCGCCGCCGCTGGGTTTCACCGGGCCGCTGGCTGGCTCTGCTTCCTTCGCAGGGGTCGGCAGGTTCGGGTATTCCGGCGTGACACAGCAGGAGCTGCTGTCAGCGCTCGGCCCGACCGCAGGCGCCTGCGCGAAGGTGATCGCGATCAGACCGCCTTCATCTTCGTAGGCCGGCGAGGCGGTGATCTCCGGGACCACCGTTTTGAGGAAGGCTTCAGCGCCGGCCAGACCGGCGGGCTGTTCGGGCGCGCAGGGAATTTCACTGCCGTCGTGGCAGGGGTTGGGGACGATGTAAGAGAGGTTCGGGGTGTCCTTGGCCTTTCTCAGGTCCGGCACAAGCCGATCGAGGCCGACGTCGCTTTCTTCGCATTCGGGGCTTTCGGTAATCGCGGCGAAGTAGGCAAGGGGATTGTGCGGGCTGAGGTAGCAGCTGGTCGTTTGTTCGGCAGCTTCGCCGCCACTGCCCTCCTCCACGTACGCCTTCCAGCTCAACTTGGCCGCGCTCAGCTGGGCGGGAAGCGTTTCGGTTTCGGCGGGGTAGACACAGCCTTCCCCTTCGACCTGACCTTCGAGGCTCGACGTACCGGGGGCGATCGGCGTGTATTCGGGGCACTCGATGGCGGTCTGGGGGGTCGGTCCCTGGCCGCTGAGCAGAGCGATCTCGTTGGCCAGCCCACCCTGCGTCACCGCGTAGTAGTTGGAGAGCAGCTTGCCTTCGCCGGTCAGGGTCTCGGCAAGGTATGGCGCGGGCGACGCCTTGCCGAACGCTTCTTCGTAGCCGTGAGCCTGAAGCACGATCAGGAAGACGTGCTTGATTTCCGGCAGCTCTTCTTCCTCGGGCAGTTCCGGTGGCAGCTCGGATGCGGGGGTGGGTTCGGCTTCCGCCGCGGGCGGCTCGGCAAGCGGCAGCGCAAGCGGAACTTCGGCTGAGGAGGCATAGGCGGGCGTTTCCGGCGCGAAGCTCGGTTCGCTCGCGACCGTTTCGGGTTCGCTTTCTTCGGCTTCGGGGCCGCCCAGTTCTTCGAGGATGATCGATGCCCCGCCGGCGCTCTGGGCGAGTGGACTGGTAACCGAGCCGAGGATGACGCCGGCGGCAAGCAGGGCCATCACGGCGACCGCCGCCGCCTGTGGCGAGGGCATGAAGTCCCAGCGTCCCGACTTCGCCGTCTCGCCGCCCTTCGCCCCAACCGGATCGGCGGGAGCCGAGGTCGAATTGCCGGCGGTGTCGGGGCGACCACGCTCCTTCAGCTCGTTGACGCGATTGGCGACGATCGCCGGCAGGGGGCCGTTCCTCGCGCCGCACTCGAGGCAGTAGCGCTGGCTGGCCGCGAGCGCCGCCCCACAGCCAGCGCAGCACTCGGCACGAGCCTTGCTCGAACCTGCATCGTCGCCGGAGGTGGTCACCTGTGCCCAAGTCTCACCACACTTCCAGGCTGTGGTGTGAAGATTTGGAGTACGGGGTTTAACACTCTGGTTACCAACTGTTCACAGCCCGACAACACGTAGATTCAGTGGGTCGCGACAATCGCTGTGACCTTGACCGACGTCTCGCTGCCTCCCGTCCCCCCGCCCGATCTCACCCCGCCCCCTCCGGAGATCCCCCCCATTCCGCAGCAGTTGGAGGCGGCGACGCCGATCCAGGCTTCCGCCATGCAGAGCGGCGATCGCTGCGCCTCCTGCGGGGCGCCGATGGCCACCGACCAGCGCTACTGCCTCGAGTGTGGCCAGCGGCGCGGTGATCCCCGGCTTCCCTTCATGGACGCCGTCGTCCTGATGGACGCGGTCAAGCGCCCGGCGCAAGCCCCACCACCGCCGCCGAAGAAGAAGCGCTCCGGCATCTCGCCCAACGCCGCGCTGATCGCCGGCGTCGGCACGCTGCTGCTCGCCCTCGGCATCGGCGTACTGATCGGTCGCTCGGGCCACCAGGAAGTCGCCCAGACGGCGGCAGCGCCCCAGGTGATCACGGTCGGCGGCAATGGCGCGGAAGGAGCGTCGGGCGCGTCGAAAGGCAAGGCGACCACCGGTGGCGGCGCGGCCAACGCGAAGACGAAGAAGCAGAAAGAGGCCGCGCTGAAGGAAGCCGAAGCGCATCCCGCAGCTGAAGAAGTGCTCAAACCCGCCGGTGACGTGAAGCTGCCGCCATCGACGGTGGAACCGGGCGACAAGTGCGAACCGGGCGCCGCCGGCTGCGAGGGCGGCAAATTCACCGGCGACTTCTTCGGCGAATGATCTCCGTGCCGAAAGCCCTGCGCAACCAGCGCCGCGCCGCCAAGGCGGCCTCCAACGGCAGCCGCCCTGTAACCGCGCCGCCGCAACCGGCGCCGGCCTCAAAGGCGACGCAGGGCGGCCAGGCTCCGCCGAGCCCGGCGCTCGGCGACGACATCCTGGTAGATCTGAAACGGCGGCGCGACCAGCTGATTGCGCGAGTGGCGGAGCTGCAGTGGGACCTCGGTGGCCTCGTCTACGAGATGGCGATCCGCAACCAGGTCAAGGTCGAGGTCCTGGTCAAGCGGGCGGTCGCATTGCAGGATGCCGATGCCGAGCTGAGTGAGGTCGAACGCATCGTTCGCACCGAGGAGACCGGCACCGCCGGTTCCTGCTCCGGCTGCGGCGCACCGCACTCAAGCGGCGCGACCTACTGCTGGCAGTGCGGCCAGCCGCTGCTCGAGCAGGTCTCGAGCGACGCGATCCTGCGCCGCTAGCCGAACCTGCCGCTGACGTAGTCGCGCGTGCGGGGGTCCGCCGGGTTGGTGAACATCGTCGCCGTATCGGTGAATTCGATCAGCGTGCCGGCCGGCTCGCCGCTGCTCGCATCGAGGCTGAAGAACGCGGTCTGGTCGGCGACACGCGCCGCCTGCTGCATGTTGTGGGTGACGATCGCGATCGTGAAGCGGCCTTTGAGGCTGTGCATCAGATCCTCGATCGAGGCGGTCGCGATCGGGTCAAGGGCGGACGCCGGCTCGTCGAGCAGGAGGACGTCGGGCTCGATCGCGATCGCGCGGGCGATGCAGAGGCGCTGCTGCTGGCCACCGGAGAGGCCGAGGGCGCTGTCCCTGAGCCGATCCTTGACCTCGTCCCAGAGCGCCGCCCCGCGCAGGGCATCCTCGACCCGCTCGTCGAGGCCGCGCTTCAGCCCCAGGTTGCGCGGCGCCCAGGCAACGTTGTCGTAGATCGACTTCGGGAAGGGGTTCGGTTTCTGGAAGACCATGCCGATGCGCCGCCGAACCTCGACCTGGTCGACGTTGCCGCCGTAGAGATCATGGCCGTGATAGAGGATCTGACCCTCGATCCTGAAGCTCGGCACCGAGTCGTTCATCCGGTTGAGGCTGCGCAGGAAGGTCGTCTTGCCGCAGCCGGACGGACCGATCAGGGCGGTGATCTGGTTGCGCGGGATGCGCAGACTGACCCCCGCCAGGGCCCGCTTGCGGCCGTAGTAGACGGAGACGTCGCGGGCCTCGAAGACGGCCTCGATACCGGCCTCCCTGCGCCCCGCTCCATTGACGCCCGGCGCCGTGCCCAGGGGCTTGCTCTGGATCCGCACCCGGCCCGGAACGGACATCATCGCGCCATCATCGCGCGGCTGCGAGCCAGCAGGGCGCGCGCGCCGAGGCTGGCCAGGAGGATGAAGGAGAGCAGGACGAGCGAGGCTCCCCAGGCTCTGGCAAAGCCTTCTGGATTTGCTTCCTCGGAGAGGCTGAAGATCGTCACCGGGATGTTGGGAATCGCTTCGAATGGGTTGAGACTGGCTTTTCTGCCGTCGAACACCGAGCAGACGAGGATCAACGGCGCCGTCTCGCCGGCGGCGCGGGCAACGGCCAGCACGGTGGAGGTCACGATGCCGCCGAGCGCGCTCGGCAGGATCACCGTCAGCACCGTGCGCCAGCGGCTGACCCCAAGCGCGTCGGCGGCTTCGCGCAGGCTGTCGGGGACGAGCAGGAGAACCTCCTGGCTGCCACGGGCGATCAGCGGCAGCTCGATGATCGCCAGTGCGATCGATCCGGCGAATGCCGACTGGGTATTGCCGTAGACGAGCAGGCCGAAGACGAAGAGGCCGATGATGATCGAGGGCAGGCCGTTCATCAGGTCGAGGGTGAGGCGGATCGGTCGATCCGCCCGCCCGCCCGCGAACTCGGTCAGGTAGAGGGCGACGAGGATTCCGAGGGGCATCGCGATCGCGGTGGCGATGACGACGATCAGCCCGGTGCCGAGGATCGCCGGACCGATTCCGGTTGGCTCGCCGGTGAAGAAGAAGTCGAGGCTGAGGGCGCTGGCGCCGCGAGAGACGACCGTGTAGACGACGATCCCGAGCACCGCAACCGCCAGCACCGCGGCGGCGGTGGCGCCGGTCTCGGCCACCCGGCTGAAGGCGCGCCGGCGCCGCAGGTTGCCGGAGGGAGTCAACGGCGCGGTTGGATCAAAGGCCGCGCCACTCATTTACCGACCGCCTTGCTGTAGTCGAAGCGCCTGCCGATCCACTGGGCAAGCAGGTTCGAGAGCAGGCCGATGGCCAGCAGAATCACCCCCAGGTAGTAGAGCGAGGCCTGGTGCATTTCGGTGATCGCCCCGGGGAACTGGTTGGCGATGCGACCGGCCAGGGTGTCGCCAGTTTCGAACAGTGATGCCTTGATCGTCGAGCCGGCGCCGATCACCTGGGTCACCGCGATCGCCTCGCCCAGTGCGCGGCCAAGGCCGAGCAGCGAGGCGGCGACGACGCCGGAGGCAGTCGTCGGCAGGACCACGCCGCGGACGACCTCCCAGCGGGTCGCGCCAAGGGCGCTGGCGCCATCCTGGATGTCGCTCGGCACGGCGAGAAAGAGGTCGCGCGAGATCGAGGCGATGATCGGGATGATCATGATCGTCAGGATCAGGCTGGCGGTGAAGACGCTCGCCCCGGTGGTCTGCGGCGGACCGAAGAGGGGAATAAAGCCGAGCGTGTCGTGCAGCCACGGCTCGATCTCGGTGTGGACGAAGGGGGCGAGAACGAGGATTCCCCAGAAGCCGAGGATGACGCTGGGGATCGCCGCCAGCATCTCGACCAGCGGCGAGATCACGCCGCGCACGCCCTTCGGCGCCAGCAGGCTGAGGAAGAGCCCGATCGAGACGGCTATCGGGCCGCCGATCGCCAGGGCAACGAAGGAGCTGACGACGGTGCCGAAGAGGACCGAGCCGGCGCCGTAGATGTTGAAGTTGGGCTGCCAGGTGGTGTCGGTGAGGAAGCCGAGCCCGAACTTGGAAATCGACGGACTGGCGCCATGGACGATCTGGTAGCCGATCAGCAGCAGCACGACGACGCCCAGCAGAGCGGCAAGCGCGCAGAGGCCGTGGAGCAGGCCGTCCCCGACGCGATCGATGCGGCGCAGCCTGCTCGCCGAGCGCGCATCGCGACCCCTGCGGATGTCAGCGACATATGCCGGATTCACCGTGGTGCCATTCATCGGCGGCCAGCGTAGAGGAGATCGGCTGTGCGAAACAGAGGGTTATCCAAATTTTTACAACAGTGACACAACTGTTTACAGGTTGGTAACAACGAAAAGGCACCGTTACATGTTTGTAACCACACCCTTCACGAGATTGAAACATGTCTGTGACCTGTGACCCCAATGCTATGGCGCGCCCGGGCTGCACCCTGCGCCCGCCAGATGACATCTAAACGAGTCGAAAGGAATTCTCTTGAATCGCATTAGGTTGCTTGGGGTAGCCATCGCGGCCGTCCTGGTCATGGCGACGGGAGCGGCCAACGCCTCCGCTGCAGGTCTGACCGGAGCCGGATCCTCGCTGGTCGCCCCGCTGATGGCGAACTGGATCAATGGCTTCGAAATCAAGGAAGGCATTCCGGTCAAATACGGCTCGGTCGGCTCTGGGGCGGGAATCGCCCAGATCACCGCCCGCACGGTCGACTTCGGCGCCTCCGACGCGCCGCTGACGCCCGAACAGGCCGCCAAGTGCAACGCCTGCGTGCAGGTCCCATGGGCGCTGACCGCAACCGGGATCGGCTTCAAGATCCCGGGGGTCAAAAAACTCAACCTCACCGGTTCGATCCTGGCCGGCATCTACTTCGGCAAGATCACCAAGTGGAATGACCCGAAGATCAAGAAACTGAACCCGCAAGCCCACCTGCCGGCCCTGACCATCACCCCGGTCTTCCGCAGCGACGGCTCCGGCGACACCTACGCCTTCACCAACTACCTGTCGAAGGTCAGCCCGGCGTGGAAAAGCGGCGTCGGCTACGCGACCAGCGTTCAGTTCCCAGCCGGCGTTGGCGCAAAAGGCAACTCCGGCGTGACCTCAACCGTGACCTCGACCAACGGCTCGATCGGCTACATCTCGGCCTCCTACCTGATCGCGGCCGGCCTTGGCGCCGTCGCGCTGCAGAACAAGGCGGGGAACTTCGAGCTGCCGAACCTGAAGAACATCGAATCGGCCGCCTCGGTGGTCAAAAGCGTGCCGTCGAGCAACGCGATCAGCATCACCAACCCGCCGAAGAAGGCGACGATCGCCTACCCGCTGTCGACGTTCACCTACGCGATCGTGCCGCACAACGCCCCGCAGAAGGGCTTCCTGCAGCAGTTCCTGAATTACGCGGTCACGAAAGGACAGAAATACGGAGCGGCGCTCGATTTCGCACCGCTGCCGAAAGTTGTCCTCAGCGCCGCCAAAAAAGCGATCAGCACGCTCTAGGCAGTCAGGCGTAACTCGCCACGCGCCAGTCAGGCAAACGCCTGGCTGGCGCGGCGGCGCAGGTCGGCGTTGAGCATCCCCGTCACCTGACTGGGTCGCTCGCCGGCCGAGGGGATTGCATCACCGATCAGGCCGCTGGCGCGGAAGCCGTAGAGCGGCGCGTCGAAGCCCGCCTCGCGGATCCTGCGCACCAGCTTGACCGCAGATGGAGTGTCGGCACCGGGACCGCAGAGGACGATCGCGGTCGGATCGAGGGCGCCGAGGGCGCGCTCCATCCGCTCCTCGCCGAGCTCGTCGGAAAGCATCAGGACGCGGAAGCCGGCGCGGCGCAGGGCGAGGTCAAGTGCCTGCGCGTGAACCGCCTCGAGATCGGAGCCGCGACTGGAGTCGAGCAGCAGGATGCCGGCCGGGCGCGAGGCGGTAGAAGCGAGTCGGCGAGCACCGTGCAGCCAACCGGTCGCCCAGCGGGCGGCGAACTCGAGCTCGGCCTCGCGTTCGGGATCGGCCGCCAGCTCGTCGACGGCGGGCAGGAGCATCTCCTCCACCGTGCGCTCCAACGGCCGGATCGCAAGGCTCTGCTCGGTCGCCCGGTCGGCGGCGTCCTCGTCGAAGCTCTCGAAGGCGGCGAGCAGGCTGCCGCCGCTGGCCGGCGCCTCCTGGCGCTGGCGCGCCAGCTCGATCGCCGAGGAGATGTTGCCGGTCTCGGCAAGCGCGTCGCGCAGCGTCTGCAGCTCGACCAGCTCGTAGTTGCGGTGGTTGCCAGGCGTCCGCTTCGGCACCGGGTAGCCGTAACGACGCTCCCAGCTGCGCAGCGTGTTCGGGCTGACCCCCAGGACTTCGGCGGCCGCATTGGTTCTGATTCCCGGCATGCGCAGCATTCTGCCAGCGAATTTCGAGGTTTACACCAGTTATGGACAGATTTCAGGAATCTGTCAGCGATCTTGCAAAGCGCCCAGGGGGCCCTAACTCCACAAGGCCGACACCGGCAAGGCCCATAGCCGGTCCCCCCGCAGCCTGCCCAATTGGAGGCTCGTGCCGCAAATTCCGTCAGCTGCTGACGGAATTGTCAGTCGCCGAGCGCGCCGACGCCGACAGGCTGGCCGACCGAGCGGGCTCGCCACATCGCCTCGTCGGCTTTGTGCAGGAGACCCTCGACGTCGTTGCCGTGCTCCGGACAGGCGACGACGCCGGCTGAGATACCGATTCGCAGGCCGCCAGCCCGCTCGAGGTCATCGAGCTGGACCAGCAGGCGCTCGGCCATCTGCACGCCGCCGACCGTCCCCTGGCCCGGGGCAAGCACGCAAAGCGCGTCCTCCTCGAGGCGGAAGGTCTCATCGACCAGGCGGACGCTCTCGCTCAACGCCGCGCCGACGACAGCGAGCGCCGTCTGGCGGCTGCCGATCGCGTCGCCTTCGCGCGCCCCCGGCCCCTCGACGTCGAAGACGACCAGGGCGAAGGATTGCTCGTAGCGCCGCTGGCACTCGAGCAGCTGGTCGAGCCGGCGGCGCATCTGTCCCGGCCGGTAGAGGCTGGCGTGCTCCTGCTCGACTTCGGCTGCGTCGGGGACGCTGTCGCGCTGCCAGAGCGTGCCGACCGCGGTCGCGGTGACCGAGCCGAACTCCTCGGCCAGCTTCTGCGCCGCGGCAGCGAACAGCGCCGCGTCGTCCCCCGCCATCTCCTTGTGCAGCTTGCCCAGCAACGAGGCCTGCAGCGAGGACACTTCGCGTGCCAACTTACCCGGGCCGGATCCGTTGTCCGATCCTGTCCGTGTGGGGGTGTCGGTCGCCACGCCGAGACCTTGGCGAAGCGAGCGGACGTCAGGAACTCGGATTCTCGCTATTTGCGGATTGACACCCGTCTAGGTGAGATGTCCGTCCGAGGCCCGTTTAGTCCAGGGTGCGGCGGCCGGCGAAGGCGTTGCCGAGGGTGACCTCGTCGGCGTGCTCGAGGTCGGCGCCGATCGGCAGGCCGCTGGCGAGGCGGGTGACGGTGACCTGACCGCGCAGCTGCTCGGCAATGTGCAGCGCGGTGGCCTCGCCCGTGGTGGTGGGGTTGGTGGCGAGGACGACCTCGCGCACGTCGCCCTCGGCGACGCGGCGCAGCAGCTCGGCGATCTTCAGGTCGCCGGCGTCGACCCCGTCGATCGGCGAGAGGGCGCCGCCGAGCACGTGGTAGAGACCGCGGTACTCGTGCGTGCGCTCGATCGGGATCACGTCGGCAGGCTCCTCGACCACGCAGATCGTCGCCTGGTCACGGCCGGAGTCCTGGCAGATCCGGCAGAGCGGCCCCTCGGAGAGGTTGAAGCAGCGCTCGCAGAGGCCGACCTTCTCCTTCACCTCGCGAATCGAGGTGGCGAGCGCCGTCGCCTCCTCATCGGGGGCGCGGAGGATGTGGAAAGCGAGGCGCTGCGCCGTGCGCTGACCGATCCCCGGCAGCCGCGAGAGCTCGGTGACGAGGCGGGAGAGCGGTGCCGGGCCCTCGCCGCTCACATGCCAGGGAGGCCGCCGAGACCTCCCATGTCGCCGGTGATCCCGCCCATCTTCAAGCCGGCGAGGTCCTGGGCGGCTCGCAGCGCCTCGTTGACCGCGGCCTGAACCATGTCGGCGAGCATCTCCGCCTCTTCGGGGTCGATTGCCTCAGGGTCGATTGCGATCTCGCGCAGGGTCATGTCACCGCCCATCTTCACCTTGACCATGCCGCCACCGGCGCTGGCCTCGACGACTTCGTCTTTGAGCGCCTCCTGCGCCTCGAGCATCTGCTGCTGCATCTGCTGCGCCTGTTTCATCAGCGCATTCACGTCGAAGCCCCCTGGGCCACCCCGTGCCATCAACCGACCTCCTCCGCGTCGAATTCGCTCTTGATCTTCTCCACCAGCGCCGCGTGGTCGACGTCGTCGTCCTTGGCGGCAGCCTGGGGCGCGGCCTCATCGCCATCGAAGACCGAGTAGGCCGGGCGCAGCTTCTGGCCCAAGACCGCCTCCAGCACCGCCGCCATCTGCTCCCGCTTATCCGGAGCTTCCGCCTTGCGCTTGTTGAAAGTGTGATCGGCCGGGAATCCGACGGTCACGGTCGACTCCCCGGCATCGAAAGCAACCGGCCGCGCCCCCTCGAAGGTCGCCGCCAGGGCCGGCGCGGTCTGCAGCAGCTGGTCGAGCACCGCGGGCCAAACGCGCACGACCTGGTCGAGGTCAATTTCGCCCGCGGGTCCTGCCGCACCGGCTTCCCCCATGTGCTCGGATGCCGCTTCGCGGCCTCCTCCGCTATGGGGGACCCCCGCCACCGCGTCACCCGCGGAAGAGTCCTTTGCACCTGACGGCATCGGCTTCGAGTTCTCAGCTTCAAGCGCAGAAGGCTCGTCCGCCCCCCCGGTGTCTTCCGGAGCTTCGGGATCTGAAGCGTGAGTAGGCGACGCCTCTGCCGGGGGGTGGCGCGGATTTGGGGGACCACCCCGAGGAGGCGGCGCAGCCGCCCCCGCAGCGGGTGGTGGTGCCAAATCCGTGACAGGACCCGCCGGCCCGGAGGCATCCGTCCCTCGCTGCTCGAGCCTCTCGATGCGTCGGAGCAGTCCCTCCGTGGATGGATCGAGGTCAGGACGGGCTGCTTTGAGCAATGCGATCTCGACGGCCATTCGCGCGTCGTCGCCCTCGCGGACGGCGGTGAGAGCTTGCGAGAGCTCGTCGATGGTTCGGACGAGGGTGGCGGGACCGATTGCCTGGGCTTGAGCTGACAGCCTTTCCTGGTCGGTGGCGGTGACGACGAAGGTGTTCGGCACCTCGCCGACGGTCTGGGTGACGAGCAGGTGGCGCAGGTGGGCGAGCAGGTCGCGGGCGAACTGGGAGGGGTCGCGGCCGGAGCGGGCCATCTCCTCAACGCCGAGCAGCACCGCCTTCGGATCCTCGGCGATCACCGCGTCGACCGCGCCGAAGAGCAGCTCGGCATCGGCGGCGCCGAGCAGCTGCAGCACGTCGTCCAGTCCCACCCTGCTGCCACCGAAGGCAACGAGCTGGTCGAGGGTGCCGAGCGCGTCGCGGAAGCTGCCCTGGGCGGAACGGGCGATCGTCGCCACCGCACCCTCGTCGACCTCGATCTCCTCTGCCGCGGCCACGCGCTGAAGCACCTCGGAGATCTGCTCCAGCGAGGGGCGCTGGAAATCGAAGCGCTGGCAGCGGTCGGCGATCGTCGCCATCACCTTGTGTGACTCGGTCGTCGCCAGAACGAAGACGGTGTTCGGCGGCGGCTCCTCCAGCGTCTTGAGGAAGGCGTTCCAGGCCTCTTTGGTCAGCATGTGCGCCTCGTCGAGGATGTAGACCTTCCAGCGGCCGCCCGCGGGCGCATAGGCGACCCGCTCGCGCAGGTCGCGGACGTCGTCGACCGAGCGATTGGACGCGGCATCCATCTCGGTCACGTCGATCGAGCTGCCGGCGGCGATCGTCAAGCAGGACTCGCATTCACCGCAGGGGGTGACCGTCGGACCGCCGCGCTCGCAGTTGAGCGAGCGGGCGAGGATCTTCGCCATCGAGGTCTTGCCGGTGCCACGCGAGCCGACGAAGAGGTAGGCGTGGTGGACCTTGCCCTGCTCAACCGCGTTGCGCAGCGTGCGGACGACGTGCTGCTGACCAACCACCTCATCGAATGAGCCGGGCCGGTGACGCCGGTAGAGAGAGGTCGAGTCGCTGGGCGAGGGCACCGCAGCCAGTGTATCTGCGCCGATACCGTGCGCCGGTGCTCCGCAGCCGGTTGACGCCGCTTGCCTGGGTCGCCGCCGTCGTCGCGGTCCTGTTGCTGATCTTCCCGCTCGGCTTCCCCAACTACGACACGATCTACGCGCTGGTCTGGGGACGGGAACTGGCCCACGGGATGAGCCCGGACTACGGCGCCGCGCTGCCCCCCACGCCGCACCCGCTCGCCGACCTGCTCGGCCTGGTGACGACGCCGCTCGGCGGGGGCGCGATCGGCGTGACGATGGTGATCGCCTATCTCTCGCTCGGCCTCATCGGCTATCTCGTCTACCGCCTCGGCTCGCTCTGGTTCGACCGCCCGATCGGCGCCCTCGCCGCGCTCTTCGTCCTCACCCGCGCCCCCTACCTCTCCAACGGCCTGCGCGCCTACGTCGACCTCCCCTACATCGCCCTCGTCCTGGCAGCCCTGCTCATGGAGACCAAGCGCCCCCGCGCCGGCTGGCCAGTCCTTGCCCTGCTAGCCCTAGCCGGCCTGCTCCGCCCGGAGGCCTGGCTCTTCTCGATCGCCTACCTCGCCTATCTGCTGCTCGACTTCGGGCGTTCATCCCGCAGGTATGGATACGGAGAGCCGGTCGGGGTGCCCCTCGAACCGGCGGATACTCAAAAACGCGGTCTAATTAGACCGCGTTTTGTCGGGGCGAGGGGCACCCCGACCGGCTCTCCCAACCACGCCGCGGCCCTTGCCGCTCTGGCCCTGGCCGCCCCGATCCTCTGGGCTTTGTTCGACTGGATCACGGCGGGGAGCCTGACGTACTCCTTCACCGGCACGCGCGAAACGGTCGACACCCTGGCCCGGCACACCGGGCCGGTCGACCTCGTCCTCTACGGGCCGCGGGCGCTCGGCGAAGTCATGCAGTGGCCGGGGATGGTCGGAGCGCTGGGCGGGGTCATCCTCGGCTTCGCCTTCCTGCGCCGCCGCTCGACGCTCGGCATCGCGGCCGGAGTGCTGGCCCTGGGAGCCTTTGCACTGCTCGCCGGCGCCGGCCTGGCGATCATCGCCCGCTACACGATGCTCGCCGGCGCAGTGCTCGCCGTCTTCGTCGCCCTGGCGCTGCTCGGCTGGCGGTTGCTCGAGCGCGGCCATCGCTGGCGGACTCCCTGGCAGGCCTTCGCCGCGATCGTCGCCCTGATGTTCGTCGTCTGGGTGCCCAATCAGTACGACCTGCTATCGCAGGTGGACACCGACCTGGCCAACCAGGGCGAAATCGAGTCGGACCTGAGCGACCTTGCCGACTCGGGCGCCTTCGAGCCGCTCTGCCTGCCGATCTCCGTCCCCAACCATCGCGCCGTCCCGCGGCTCGCCTTCGACCTCGACGTCCGGCCGTCGCGCATCATCAGCTCATCGGAGCAGCGCCAGCCCCGCCGCGGCTACTTCCTCGAACCGTCCGGTCCCTTCGTCATCCACAACTTCATCCTCGACCCCAACGACCCCTCCCGCTTCACCAGCCGAGTGCCACGCGGCTTCCACCGCGTGGCCCGCAACGATTCCTGGGTCCTCTACCGCCACTGCTGAGCAGCGACCGCAGCATTTGGGGTCCATAGGCCCCCAAATGCTTCACTCTGCGCGCTCGACCGCCTCGACCGCGGCGTGGGTTGAAGCGGCGAGGTCGGGATCCGCAAGGTCGACCGCAGGCGGCAGCTCGATGTGCAGCTCGCTTGACGGGTCGAGGCGGACGAGCAGCCCGTTCGAGCGCGAACCGAGCACGTGGCCGCCGCGGCGGCGCTCGGCGTCGATGAAATGAAGGTGGTAGCCGCTGACCTCGATCCCCTCTGCGTAGTCGGGAGGCTGTCGCACAAACCTCTGGCGATGCGATGTGCGGCGATCTCCAGCCTCTTTAGAAATCGAGCTTCAGCTCGGGTCGGCCGACGGCTGATCCACGCGCCAACGGCCGCTTCAGCGCGTCC
>Ga0164299_10000051_pt1 | contig 23595 bp, 22 predicted proteins | sample Whisoiple_221_MG_FD_109712 | JGI IMG/M metagenome (GOLD analysis project Ga0164299, IMG submission 109712) | Unamended control soil microbial communities from upstate New York, USA - Whitman soil sample_221_MG | ecosystem: Environmental > Terrestrial > Soil > Agricultural land ...
CGGCGAGTCGGGCTGCGGCAAGTCGACGATGGCGCGTTGCATCGCACGCCTTCTCGAGCCGACTGGCGGAAAGATCATCTTCGAAGGCCGTGACATCACTCACCTCAACCGCAGCGACATGCGGGCGGTCCGGCGGGACATGATGATGGTCTTCCAGGATCCGTATGCGTCGCTCAACGCCCGCAAGCGCGTCGGCTCGATCGTGGGCGAGCCGCTCGAGGTGCACGGCATCGGCTCGGACCAGGACCGGAAGCGGCGCGTGCAGGAGTTGCTCGAGATCGTCGGGCTGAACCCGGAGCACTACAACCGCTTCCCGCACGAGTTCTCCGGCGGGCAGCGGCAGCGGATCGGGATTGCCCGGGCGCTCGTGATCAACCCGAAGCTCGTCATCTGCGACGAGCCGGTCTCGGCGCTCGACGTCTCCGTGCAGGCGCAGATCCTCAACCTGCTCAAGGACCTTCAGCAGGACTTCGACCTGACGTACATCTTCATCGCCCACGACCTGAACGTCGTGCGCCACGTCTCCGACCGGGTGATGGTGATGTATCTCGGCAAGCCGGTCGAGACCGGCTCGAAGGAGGAGCTGTACGCGGCCCCGAAGCACCCGTACAGCGGCGCCCTGCTGTCTGCCGTGCCGATCGCCGACCCGACGGTCGGGCGCGCTCGCAGGCCGGTCGTGCTCCAGGGCGACGTCCCGAGCCCGCTGAACCCGCCGGCGGCGTGCAACTTCCACCCGCGCTGTCCACGCTTCGTCGACGGCAAGTGCAACGTGGACGAGCCGCTGCTCAGGCCCGCTCCGGGTTCGACCGATCACGAGTTTGCCTGCCACTTCCCGCTCGAGCGCTGGCCGTTGGACGAGGACGAGTTCCGTCGTGCGCCGTCGTCCGAGTCGGTGGCGACTACCGCCGAGTAGTTGCTCCGCGGAGCGCTCCGGCGGATAGCAGTCCTCGTCGCAGTCGTCGTCAGCCTGACAGCGGTGGTGTCGCTCGTCATCGGAGCGCTTGACGGCGCCAACCTGCTGCGCGCGCTCGCCGTCGGTTTCTACGTCGCCGGCGTGGCCGTCCTGATCGGCAGCTTCGTCATCGGCGTGCGGGGACCGTTGCGACCCGAGTGGGGAGAGGATCGGGACGGTCCGTCGCCCGGCGTCCGCGGCGGCCTCCTCCCGCGCTCGGTCCGGCGCGCGACGTCAGATGAGCGAAGCGAGTCCAAGCGGAACTCCTTCGGGCTCTTTCTGTTCGGCCTCGCACTCGTGTTCATCGGCGCCGGCTTCGACCCGACGCGGCACTTTTTTTGACGAATCCGGCCGGACCTTCCGGCGGTATAAGTCGGATGTGAACCGGAGAGGGCGGCTCCGCTGATTCGTTACCTGATCGGGCGCATCTTCTGGGCCGTCTGGCTCTTCTTCATGGCGACCCTGATCGTGTACGTGATCTTCTTTCTCGTCCCGGCCGACCCGGCCCGGATAACCGGGGTCGGCCTCGCCGCTTCGCCGACGCTGCTCGCGGAGATCCGTAGCCAGCTGCACCTGGACGTGCCCTTCTACCAGCAGTACTGGATCTTCGTCTGGAACATCATCCGTCACCAGTCGCTCGGCTACTCGTTCCAGAACGGCACGTCCGTGCGCTGGATCATCGGCCAGGACGCGCGCGTCACCGCGTCACTCGTCTTGGGCGGTGTGTTCTTCTGGCTCCTGATCTCGATCCCGGTCGGGATCCTCTCGGCGCTGAGGCCTCGTTCGCTGTTCGACCGCCTCGCGATGCTGTTCGTGCTCGTCGGCATCTCGATGCCGCCGTTCTTCCTGGGCCTGATCCTGGCCTACGTCTTCGGCTTCAAGCTCGGCTGGACGCCGATCTCCGACTACTGCAACTTCTTCCCGCACTCGGGAGGCGAGTGCAACGGCCCGGCCCACTGGGCGTACCACCTGATCCTGCCGTGGGTGAGCTTCATGGTCCTCTTCGCGGCGCTCTACGTTCGGCTGATCCGGGCCGGCATCCTCGAAATCGCCGGCGAGGACTACGTCCGCACCGCTCGGGCCAAAGGCGCCTCCGGCCGTCGGGTCGTGGTGCACCACATCTTGCGCAACAGCATGCTGCCGGTCGTCACGGTGCTCGGTATGGACATCGCGCTCGCGTTCGGCGCCGCGCTCTTCATCGAGAAGGTGTTCAACCTGCACGGCCTCGGCTCCGAGCTCATCGGAGCGGCCCAGCGGGACGACGTGCCGGTCGTCGTGGGGTGCATCGTCGTCATTACGTTCGCGGTGATCCTCATGAACTTCATCGTGGACGTTGCGTACGCTTGGCTCGACCCGCGGATTCGAACAGGTGCACGTATTCGAAGAAATGCCTAACTCTGACCACCTATCGGCGTCAAAGCTGATGTGAGGACCAATTGCGACCAGGCGCGGGAGCGTCTCTCGCTTCAGCTCGACGACGAGCTGTCGGCGCACGAGACGCTGATGCTCGAACGGCACCTCGTGCGTTGCGCTGCGTGCGCGGCCTTTGCTGCGCGTGCGCGCGTCTCGACAGAGGTGCTCCGTTCGGCGCCGCTCGAACCCGCACCCTACTTCTGGCTCACGCGCCGGCCTGCGTCCGCCACGCGCTTCGCGGCCCGGGTTGCAGCCGTCACAGCGGCTGCGGCAGCGGCTGTGCTCGTCGCCGTGTCGGCCGTGTCGCTCGAGGGCGAAGTCGGCGCAACCTCAGCGGCGTCCGGGCTCTGGCCAACCGGCGCTGCGGTTCATCCGAACATCGACCAGAACCTCGGCGTCCGGCACGTCGCCTTCGAGCGTCCCACGCCCGACGGCCCCCGCCGCGGGCTTGTTCGCCCGGTCTGATCTCACGGCCTGAAACCTGCGCGCCAAAGACGCGCGGCTTCAACTTCGCGAGACCCTCCTAGCTACTTACTGGTTCGTCGGGACGGGCGGGGCCCAGTCGGCTTCCCAGTAATTCACGAGCCAGCGACCGTTCGGCTTGTTGCCGGCGCGCTTGAGACCGAGGAAGAAGGGGAGGTGAGGCCGGACGTCCGTACCCCTCCGCGCCACGAGGTCGACGACCAGCATCATCTGCGTCTTGTACGACCACAGCACCTGAAACCCTGTTGTCTTCGCGTTGCCCGCCGGGTAGGGCAGGACCGCGATGTTGCCCTTGTCCCACTGCTTCCGAGTCTGCGTCCCCTTGATCTCTGCGTTGACCAGTGGGTACGCGACATCGAGGTTCTTCCGCAGAGGCGCTGTCTCGATGAACTTCCGCGCCACCTTGAAGGCGGCCGGGTCCGGTGCCGCCTTGACCTGCTTCGGCGCGCTCTGCGCGGGCTTGTTCGAGATCGGCGAGTTGTACCCGCTCGACCCGTGGAAGTAGGTCACGAAAAAGACGATGAGCCCCACGGCAAGGATTCCGCCGCTGAGGAACAGCAAGCGGCGCTGGGCGCGGGGCGAAGAAAGGATGCCGCCTGAGGGCGAGCTCGAGGAAGAGTCCATGAGAACTTAGACCAACGTACCAAAGGAAAGTTAGTGCTGTTGGCCACCCATCGGGGCGCCGCCGGGAGGCTGTGACGTCCCATAGCTACGCGGCAGCGGCGGCAGCTCCCGTGTCACCGATTGCGCGTAGCGCTTGCGGCTCCGGCGCTCCCTCACGACCGAAGCGACGCCGAGGCCGAGCGGGAAGAGAAGCGCGAGCAGGACGACGCCTCCCGCGGCGAGCAGCCAGGTCTGTCCCAGCACGTTGCCTCCGCTCGTCTGCGGCGGCGGCGCCTCGTTGCTGCTAGCTGCGGGCCCGGCGCCGAAATCCGCGGGCCCGACCTCATGCTGGCCGGTCTTGGTCGGTTTGGCGAAGATCGCAGTCGTGTACAGCCCGTTCACGAGCCAGCGGCCCCCGCGCTTCACCATCGAGCCCGCGAACACGTAGGACGCCGACGTCTTGGCCCCCTTGCGCGGGTGGACGAGGAGGTTGAAGTCGACGTAAGTGGGGCCCGCGTCGATGGTCGTCCAGTTGTGGAAGGTCTTGCCACGTGGCTGGTAGAACGGAATCGGGCTGGTGCCGTGGCGCCACTGGCTCTCCGTCGTCCCTCCCTTGAGATCCGGGCCTGCGAGGCGCCAGGCGGTCGCAGGCGAGCTGTCGTCGAGCGCCGCCGGAATGAACCGGTCGAGAGTCCGGTCGATCGCGCGCCGGTCGGCAGGAGAGACGTGCTTGCTCTGCTTCACCACCTGGGCGGGCGGCGCGTTCTTCGCCGGCGCCCGGGGCGGCTGCTTCGGGCTCCGGATGAACACCGCGGCCCCCGCGATCGCAGCCACGACGAGGACGACGACCCCGAGCCGAAAGAAGCGACGCCGGGCGCGGGGCGAGGACGGAAGGACGCGCATGACCCCGCCGAGAGTACCAGCGCGAAATGCCGTCTCTGCGGCGAGCTAGAGCGCGGCCGGAGCCTGCGCTTCGTGCCGCGTCGCCGCCGTCAAGGGAGCGTCCTCAGGCCGGTCATCGGCCAGACCGTGCGTCCGCTCGGACTCTTTGACGGCGCGCACGAGGAGCTCGTGCTCGACGCAGTAGGTGCTCAACGTAAAGGTCGAGCAACCGGGGAACCCACAGCCATGCAACATCGGCATTAACAAGACTTTAACGGTTCGGGACCCTGAAAGGAAGGATCGGGCAAGGCGATGACGGGTACAAGGGGAAGGTGTTGAGGCTCATCGCGGTCACGTTCGTGGTGCTCGCAGCCGTCGGCTGTGGCGGCTCCGCGCGTCCGGAGACGACCGCCGCACGGGGGCTGCCGCCCGCGCTCGCGGAGCAGTGGGCTGAGCAGGCGTCGTCGATCGCGAGTGCCGCCGCCCACGGGCAGGGCTGCCGCGCGCAGCGCCTCGCATCCACTCTTCGGGACGAGATCCTTGGGAAGAAGGCCAGGGTTCCAGCACGACTGCAAGGGCCGCTCGTCACCGGCGTCAACTCGCTCGCAGATCGGATCACGTGCACGCCGCAGCCGGTAGCGGTGCAGGCCAAGCCGCCGCAGGCGCCGCCCAAGCCGCACGACGACCATGCGCACGGGCACGACCACGACCACCATGGGAAGGACAAGTGAGCGCCGCTCAGCGCTTTGCGGAGCGGTACGAGCTCGTCCGGCCGCTCGGCCACGGAGCGATGGCGACGGTCGAGCTCACGCACGACGTCGAGCTCGACCGGCCGGTGGCGCTCAAGCGGCTCGCCGAGAACTTCGCGCGGGACGAGGAGCTGCGGCGCCGCTTTCTCCGGGAGGCGCGACTGGCCGCGAGGCTCTCGCACCCCAACGTCGTGCGCGTCTTCGACGTGGGCGAGGACGGCGGCCGTCCCTTCATCGCGATGGAGTACGTCGAGGGCGGAACGCTCGCGGACCTCGTAGCGCGTCGCGGCGCGCGGCCGGTGCCAGAGGTGGCCAAGCTCGGGCTGCAGATGTGCGCAGGGCTCGCGGCAGCGCACGCCGCGGGTCTCGTGCATCGGGACGTCAAGCCGCAGAACCTCCTCCTCGGGTCGGACGGAGTCCTCAAGCTCGGGGACTTCGGCATCGCGGTCGGCCACGAGGGGACTCGCGTCACGCTCGTCGGCACCGTCCTTGGCACGGCCGGCTATCTGGCGCCGGAGCAGGCGCGCGGCGAGCAGGTCACCGCTGCCGCGGACATCTACGCCGTCGGCGCGGTACTCTACGAGCTGCTGACGGGCGAGCCGGCCCGAACGGCCACGTCTCTGGCCGATCTGGGCGCCGGCGGTGCCTTCGACCTGCCCGACTTCGCCGGACGTGTCCGCTCGGCCCCGCCCGAGCTCGTCGATGCGGTGACGGCGTGCCTCGCCGTTCGGCCGGAGGACCGGCCGCCGTCGGCCGCTGCGCTGGCGCAGCGCCTCGCGCCGGTGGCGACGGAGGCCGAGACGCTGAGCCTGCCGGCCGATCCGTCGCGGCGCGCGACCGAGATCCTGGCGCCGTCCTCCAGGACGGCGACTAGGCGCTGGACGCCGCGGCGCCTTGCAGCCGCGGGAGCACTTGCTGCCGCTGTGCTCGCGGGTCTGGTGGCCGCCCTTGCGCTGTCCGGCGGAGGGAATGCGCCGCGACCGAACTCGGGGCCGCACGCCGTCGCCCCACCGGCCGTCGGTGCGAACGCGGCTCAGCAGGCGCGCAACCTCGCGAGCTGGTTACGCGCCCACTGAGGCCTCGCCTACTTCAGGACGGTGGCGCAGTACTGCGGAGACCCGTCCGCCGGGCTTGCGCAGTTTTCGTCCTGCTGGAACTGCAGCGCCTGGCCGAAGTCCTTCGTGGTGCCGGGATAGTTCCCGCCATACGTGAAGGCATTCAGCGTCCCGTTGAAGGCGAACCACGGATAGGTGCAGAACGGCCCGCCGTAGCCGGGGCAGGTCGTCGGGCCGACGAACGAGTTGCCGAAGATCTCGGCCTCGCCGCCGGTATCCGAGACGGCCGCCCACGACTTCGCCGCGCTGCCGTCGCCGAACGTGACGCCCTTGATCTGGAGCGGCTTGAACGTCAGCCACTTCGGGACGTCGAACGAGTAGCAGGGCGGCTTGGTCGCGCTGCCGGGGATGCAGTACTTGCCGGCCGGGGAGGTGTAGTTGCCGGTGTGGCCGATCTCCCAGACGAGCGAGTTCGGGGCGTCGTGCACGAGGCCCCAGCCGAGCGAGTTGCCGAGCTTCTGGACGCTGTAGCCCGGCATCAGCGGCCCAGCCTGCTTGCTGTTGAGGACGATCGTCCCCGCGTGGCCGGTCGTGACGTCGGTGACGGTGATGTGCATCCCGTCCCTTGCCGCGGTCACGTACTGGTGGTCGGTGATCGTGTCACCGGCGTGCATGACGAGCGGGCCGCCGGTCGCGCTGTCGGTGAGCATGGCGTTGAACGCCGTCGACTCCGAGTTGCCGTTCTGGGAGACCATCCAGACCGGAGAGCAGGCGGTATACGTATTTGCCGAGTAGACCACGTTGTAGGCGCCGCCCGAGGCGCAGTTCGTGACGAGGCTGTTCGGATAGAACTGGAGCTCGAGGAAGGCCTGGCCGAAGAGGCTGAGCGGGTCCGTGACGGTGCCGCCGATCCAGAAGGTCGGCCCCACCGAGTCGACCTGGCCGACCTCAGCCTTGGTCGTTCCGGCCTCGTTCGTCGGCAGGACGAGCGTCCAGGTCAGGTCCTGGGCCGAGCCGGGAGCGTTCGAGAGCGGATCTATCTCGGGCTCGTCGTGGCCGGTACAGCTTCCCGTGTACCAGATGTATTCCTCCGGGTGGTGGCCGATGCAGAGCGACTGGCCGCCGGCCGCGGCATGGGCGCGCGGCGCAGCGGCCGCGCCCGCGAGTGTGGCTGCCACAGCGAGAACGAGAGCACACAGGAGCCCGAGACGCATTACTTCCCCCTTCCCTCGAAAGACCTTGAGGGCGCAATCCTTCCACAGCCGGCTTGTTCAGCGCCAGCCGTGGTCGAGGAGTGCGCGTGTCTCCTCGACGCCGGCGGCCCAGACCCGCAGGACGTCCTCGTCCGGCAGCTCGTAGAAGCCTCCGTACTGGCCGTCGCCCGCCACCTCGCGCATCGTGGCCGGCACTGCGGGTAGCGGCTGCGCGAGCGGCTCCTTTCTCTCTTTCGGGAGCTCGACTCCGGGCAGGCGCGTCCAGGGGAAGTTCTCCATCCACGAGGCATGGCTCGCGCCCGGGTCGAGCTCCTGCACGAGCGACCAGACGGCGGGGCCGAGCCACCAGTTGTGGAACAGCACCTCCGCCTCGGGATGCGCAGCGCCCCATTCGCGCCGGGCGGCGTCCGCGGGCACGTTGCCGCCGTGCCCGTTCACTATCAGGATCCGTCGGAAGCCCTGCGACTGAAGCGCGTCGAGCAGGTCCTGCACGACAGCGACGAGGGTCCGTACGCGGAGTGTCGGCGAGCCGGGATAGGCGCCGAAGCTCGGCGTGAGGCCATAGGCGAGCACCGGCAGGACCGGGATGCCGAGCGGCTCCGCGGCCTCCACGGCGACGCGCTCGGCGAGGATGTTGTCGGTCTCGAGCGAAAGGTAGGCGTGCTGCTCGGTCGAGCCGATCGGGAGCACGATTCGGTCGTCGCTGCGCAGATACTCCTCGAGCTGGAGCCAGTTCAGGTCGCGGACACGCACTGCGGCACAATTACAGGCAGATGGCTCACGGGCTGATCCCATACCTAGCCGCCGCGCTCGCGGCTGCCTCGCATATCGGAGCGCCGCCCAACGGGGCGACGGCGGCTCTCGCCGCGAGGCCGCTGCACCAGACCCTGGTGCTCCGCACCCGGCCGGGCGGGAAGCCGCTCATGCGCGTCGGGCCCCGCGGCCCGCTCGGCGGCCCGCTCGTCCTCGGGGTCGTCGGCGTCCGCGGCCGCTGGGTCCAGGTCACCGCGGAGGCCCTGCCGAACGGACACTTCGCCTGGGCGAAGTTCGGGCGCGACGTCGGCGTCCACCCGGTCCGCTGGACGCTCCGCGCCTCCCTCTTCCGGCGTCAGCTGGACGTCCTGCGAGGCGGGAGGATCGTGCGGACGATCCCCGTGGCGATCGGCGCGCCCGGCTCCCCGACTCCGACCGGTCGCTTCGCGATCGCGGAGAAGCTCACGGGGCCCTTCGGCCCGGCGCTCGGTCCGCGCATCCTCGTCCTGACGGCCCGCCAGCCGCGGCTGCCCGCAGGGTGGAACACGCACATCACCTATTACGTCGCGATCCACGCCGGCGTGGGGCAGGGCTCGGCCGTCTCCGCCGGCTGCCTGCACATGGACGAGTCCGACGTCCGCTACCTGATGCGGACGGTGCCGCTAGGAACGCCGGTGCTGATTTCAGGCTGAGCTGTGCGATGATCGGCCCGCGATGAACGCGGTCGAACTGCACGAGTACGAGGAAGAGGAGGAGCTTCCGGCCTGGAGCCTGCCCGCGGAGGCCGTCGACCGGATTCGCGTGCCCGTGACGCTACCCGAGCAGGTGACGCGGGAGTGGGCGTGGGACGGCTCGACCGGCGCAGGCGTGCGCGTCTGCATCCTCGACAGCGGCGTCGAGTTCGACCATCCGCTCGTCGGCAAGGTCGAACGCTCGGTCGCCGTCGTGCGCGACGACGATGGGGAGCTCCAGGTCGTCGACGACGACGAGGGTGACCTCTGCGGGCACGGGACGGCCTGCGCGGGAGTCATCCGCTCGGTCGCGCCGGATGCCGAGCTGACGAGCGTCCGCGTCCTCGGCGCCGGCTACACGGGCGGCGGCGAGATCATGCTGCACGGGCTCGGCTGGGCGATCGAGCAGGGCTTCCAGATCGTGAACATGAGCCTGTCGACGACGCGGACGAAGTACGTCGAACGGCTGCACGAGCTCGCCGATCACGCCTACTTCCGGCGCGTGCTCCTCGTCGCCTCGGCCCACAACATGCCGGTCGAGAGCTTCCCGTGGCGTTTCGCGAGCGTCATCTCCGTCGGCAGCCACGAGGAGGCCGACCCGCTGACCTTCTACTACAACCCCTCGCCGCCGGTGGAGTTCTTCGGGCGCGGCCTCGACCTCGACGTTGCGTGGCTAGACGGCGGGACGCTGCGCTGCACGGGCAACAGCTTCGCGACGCCGCACATCGCGGCGATCTGCGCGCTCGTCCTCGGCAAGCACCCCGACCTGACGCCGTTCCAGCTCAAGAGCGTCCTCTATCAAACGGCGTCGAACGCACGGGGCATCGCATGAGCGACCTCGAAGCGGCAGTCGCGGCCGGAGTGATCGGGGCGGACGAGGCGCATCGCTCGCTGCTGCAGGCCACGGTCGAGGTGGCACGGGCGATCTTCGGCGCGAAGGCCGCGTCCGTCTTCCTGCTCGACGAGGAGGCCGAGGAGCTCGTCTTCGAGGCCGTCGCGGGCGAGGGGGAGGGAGAGCTGATCGGCATGCGCTTCCCGGCCGGGAACGGGATCGCGGGCTGGGTGCTCACCACGCGGCAGCCGCTCGTCGTCGACGACCTGACCGCCGACACGCGCTGGTCTCGCTCGCAGGCGGAATCCACCGGGTACGTGCCGAAGAGCATGATGTCGGTGCCGCTGCTCGTCGAGGAGCGCGCGCTGGGAGTGCTCCAGGTGCTCGACCGGCCGCCGGAGTCGAGGGTGAGGTTGAGGGAGATCGACCTGCTCGGCCTGTTCGCGAACCAGGCTGCGATCGCGCTCGACCTCCTGCAGCGGGCACGCAGGGCGCGCGAGGCGCTTGCGGGGGAGGGCCGGCTCGCCCCGCTGGCGCGAGTGGCGGCGCGGCTCGAGGAGGAGGACCGCGATGCGGCGTTCGACCTGCTCCGCGCGCTCGAGCGCGTTCTCGCGGAGACGTCGGGCTAGCCGAGAAGCGCGCCTGCGGGAAGACGCGACAGGACGAAGTTCTCCGCCGCCGCGAGGGTCGGCGCATGTCCGGTGACCGCGGCGAGGAAGTCGTCACGCTTGATCGCGTAGAGCTGGAGCGGTTCGACCGCCCGCACCGTTGCCGTTCGCGGCACGTCGCGCAGTAGGGCGATCTCGCCGAACCCCTCGCCGGGCCCGAGTTCCCGCTTCGCGCCCTCCTCGGGCTCGACGACGGCCCGTCCCGCTGCGATGACGTAGTAGTGGTTGCCGACCTCTCCCAGGGCGATCACGACCTGACCCGCGGCCGTGGAAACTCCGGTCGCGCCGCCCGCCAGCCGCTCGAGCACAGGCTCCGGCAGTTCCGCGAAGATCTCGATCCTCCGGAGCAGCTCGAGCGGCTCTTCCGCGATCACAGCCTCGGCATCGATGCGCCGCAGGCTCGGCCAGAGCGGCAGGAGAAGCGGGGGTAAGAAGACGCCTGTCGCGATAAGCGCGCCCTTCGAGCCGAGCCAGCTCACGAGGGCCGGCGCCACGAGCGAGCCGATGGCCAGCGCGCCGAGGATCGTGGTCTCCATGACGGCGAAGACGCGCCCTAGCACCTCGTTCTCGGTCGAGCGCTGGAGCAGCGTGATCCCTCCCACCTCCACGAGGACGGAGCCGGCACCGATGATGCCGAAGAGGACGAGTGCAGGTGCCAGCGTGGAGACCCCCGCGGCGAGCGCGATCGGGACCACCGAGACGACGATCCCGAGCGCGAAGCCTGTTGCAAGCCGACGCCGTGCGGCGACGACGGCTACGACGAAGGCGCCCACGATGCTGCCGATGCCGATCGCGGCGTTGAGCCAGCCGACCCCGGCATTGCCAGCGTGGAGAAGGTTGATGGCCAGTACCACGAGCAGCACCTCGAGCAGACCTGACGTAAGGGTCTGGGCACCGGTGAGGCCGACGATGACTCTGAGCGCCGGCCGTCGCAGCACCGCTGAGAATCCCGCTGTCAGCTCCGGCCAGAGGCGCGGGCGCTCCGTTCTCTCGGGTGGTTTGTCGCGCGGCACCTGGACTACGAAAGCCGCCGACCAGACGAGGACGGCGCCGTTGAAGGCGAAGACAGCGGCGGGTCCGCTCAGCGCCAGCAATATCCCGCCGAGCGCCGGTCCGGCGAACATGCCCACGCTCGAGATGGTGTTGCTGACGACGTTCGCTGCGGTGAGCTCTTCGGGAGTCTCTACGAGCAACGGCAGCAGTGCTCCCTGTGCCGGGCTGTACGCCACGGATGCCACCGACGAGAGCACCGCCAGCACGTAGACGGCGTAGGCGTTGCCGCTGGTGACGGCCACGGCCGTCATGCCGCCGCAGAGTGCGGCTCGGAAGATGTCCGTGATCAACATCAGCTGGCGCCGCGACCAACGGTCGGCGGCGACGCCGAGCCACGGAGCAGCGAGGGCTGCGAAGACGAAGCGGGCGAAGAACAGGAGCCCGACGGCGCGGGCGCCGCCGGCGTGGTAGGCGTAGACGGGTAGCGCGACGGCGTAGGCCCAGCCGCCAAGGGTCGCGCCGACGTCGGCGATCTCGAGCTTGCGAACCTGCCGGTTCGCGAAGACCCCCCGAAAGGCGTGGAGCGAAGCGGCGAAGGGGCTCACAACCGAGGAGGATCTCAGGCTGTGTTGCGAATTTGAAGGGTCGGTGGGAAGATTCGTCCTCCCAGGACCGTCTAGAGAGATGACAGCGCCACATACGAGGCGCAAAGACTTCTAAAGGAGGAGCAATGTCGGACGAGGTGCGCAAGGACGAGGACGAGGTCGAGGGCCACGTCCGTCATGGCGGCGGTCACGGTATGACCGACGAGAGCGACGTCGAGGGCCACGTCCGCCACGGTGGCGGCCACGGAATCAACGACGAGCCCGAGAGCGACGACGAGGTCGAGGCGCACGTTCGCAAGTCCCAGCCGCGGCACATCTAGGCCTACCTTTCACGCGAAAGGCCCGGCCCGAGTGCCGGGCCTTTTTGCGGTCCCGGGAAGATTTGTCCGGCGTCCGTCGTCTAGTGGTCGACAGTGCCGGATGGCGCAGAGATTCCAAGGAGGAGCAATGTCGGACGAGCAGCGCAAGGACGAGGACGAGGTCGAGGGCCACGTCCGTCATGGCGGCGGTCACGGTATGACCGACGAGCCGGTCGCCGAGGGCGACGACGAGGACGAGGTCGAGGCGCACGTGCGGAAGGCGAACGTCCGGATGGACTCGCCCCGCCACATCTAGATCCGACTCTCGCGCGAAGAATCTGAGTGTCACCTGAAGGCCCGGTCCTCAGCCGGGCCTTCTTCATGCGCCGGCGACCCTCGCGGCCGCGGCGTCGGCGACTGCGACGAGCCGGTCAGCCTCCTCGATGCGGCCGTCACCTGGGAGGGCGGTGAGATTGACGGCCACGAGCTCGCGCGCGCCGCGCGCGACGGCGGCTGCGAGGGCGGCCGCAGCTGCCACGTCGGCGTGGACGCGCACCTCCACCCGCGGGCCGGCGGCCGCGCAGAGCTCCGCCACGTCCGCGGCCAGGCGTGCGAGGTCCAGCGGCGGCTCGGCTGCGGCCGCCGTGACCTGCCCGAGAGCCCAGTCGCGGCTTTCCGGCTTCTGGCCCTCGTCCACCGCCGCGCGGGCCTCGAGCGCCCGCCCGTACGCCTCCGCGTCCTCGTCGACGAGCCTCGCCGCCCGCTCCCGCAGCGAATCGGCCTGAGCGGCGACGCCTGCCGCCTCCGCCCAGCTCTCGGGCGACAGGCGCGCGGTCATCTCCACGACGGCGGCTGCCGCCGCCAGGGCGACTGCGAGAGCGGAGCCGGCGCCCGGAACCTCGCGCGGCGCAGCCAGCTCTTCGAGGAGCGCGGGGAGGGAGAGGCCCGTGAGCACCGCGTCAGTGTCTCACCGGGGCCGCGTCCCGCGCTGTTCTAGACCGCCTCGATTAGCTGGCGCAGCCGCGAGACGACGTACGGCGAGGGCTCGTAACCGGCCGCGGCGACGGCGCGCTCGAGATCGGCCAGGAGCTGAAGCCGGAAAGCGGCGTCCTGCTCGGCACGCGCGACGAGCTCGTCGAGCATCGCACGCGCGGCCGGCAGCTCCTGTGCAGCTCGCACCCAACCCTCGGGCGCGGGTGGCAGAAGGCGTAGCAAGCGGCCGATGCGCTCCTCGTCGTAAGCGTTCATCTCACTCCTCATGACGGGCGAGAGCCCCGACTCCTTCCATCGAATTCTCCACGAACTTTTTCGAGGCAGCGGGAGATGCGGCTGGCGATGGTGCCGGCCGGGATTTCGAGGGCCTCGCCGATCGTGTGATAGCTCTCGTCGCGGCAGAAGAAGCGGTCGAGGATCTCGCGACACGGGTCGCCGACCTTGTCGAGAGCAGCGCGCACGGTCATCGCGTCGTCGAGCGACGCGAGCAGGTCGTCGACCTCCCGCTCGTCCGGCTCGGTGTCCGACGGCGTGTCGCGCGCGAGCAGGCGTAGCTTGTCGATGCAGAGGCGTCGCGTCAGCTGCGCGAGCCACGGGCGCACGGCGTCGTCGCTCCGCAGCTCCGGGAGCCGCTCGTAGGCGCGGGCGAAGACTTCCTGGAAGACGTCCTCGGCGTCCTGCTGCGCGAGGCGGAAGCCGCGGCCGCAGATGGCGTAGACGTAGCGCGAGAACCGCTCCACGAACTCGTTCCAGGCGGCGGGATCGCCGTCACGGCAACGCGAAACGAGTTGGGCATCGGTCTCCTCCACGGCCATTGCGCGGGACGATACGACTTCGTTGCCGAAACGTCACTGTTAGGGCAGGACGCGGTCGAGCGCCGTAACGAGCAGCTCCGCGTGCTCGTCGCCGAAGACGAGCGGCGGCCGGATCTTGAGAACGTCGTCGTGCTTGCCTGTCAGTCCGACGAGAACGCCTTCGTCGCGCAGCGCGTCGACGACCCGTCCGGCTAGCTCGCTGCTCGAGAGCTGGACGCCTGCGAGGAGGCCTCTGCCGCGTACCTCCACCACGTTCCGCTTGCGGAGACCGGCGATCGCTGCTCGCAGGCGCTCGCCCACGCCGGCCGCCTTCTCCGGGAGCCGCTCGTCTTCGAGCACGTCGAGCACGGCGAGGGCGGCGCTCGCCGCGACCGGGTTGCCGCCGAAGGTGGAGAACGTCCTGCCTGAATACGGGAACCGCTCGGCGAGCTCGCGCCGCGTGACGACCGCGGCGACGGGATAGCCGTTCCCCATCGGCTTGCCGAGCGAGACGACGTCCGGTGCGATGCCGTGGCGCGCGAACGACCAGAGCTCGGGGCCGAGGCGGCCGTGGCCGGCCTGGACCTCGTCCGCGACGTAGAGCCCTCCGGCCTTGTGCGTCCAGTCGACGAGGAGGCGAAGCTCCGAAGCCTCAGGGACGAAGATCCCGTCGCTCATGAGCGAGCCGTCGAGGAACGTCGCGGCGAGGTCACCGTCGAGCTCGTCGAGCGCGGCGTCGAGCGCTTCGTCGAGAGCCGCCCCGTTACCGGGCGGTGGGATACGCGCGATGCGAGTCGGCGGGTCCCCCGGAGGCCAGTCCTCGGGCGAGAGCGCGGCCGCAGCCGTGGTGACGCCGTGATATGCGTTGTCGGTCACGAGCGCCCCGTCGCGGCCCGTCGCGCCTGCGGCGAGACGCCATGCGAGGTCGTTCGCCTCGCTCCCCGAGTTGACGAGCAGCACCGTGTCGAGACCCGCCTCCTCCGGGAACGTCGCAAGCAGCCGCTCGGCCAGCTCGACGAGCGGCTCCGCGAGGTAACGCGCGTTCACCGCGCTCAGCCGGGTCTGGCGGACGACCGCCTCGGTCACGCGCGGGTGGCAGTGCCCCACGACCGGGACGTTGTTGTAGGCGTCGAGGAGCCTGGCGCCGTCGGCTTCGTGGATCCAGACGCCCTCGGCCCGGACGGCGTGGACGGGACGGGCGTACGTGAGCGGCGTCAGGAGCGCGCCGAGCGACCGCTCGCGCTTTCGAGCGAGCTCGCTGGTCACCACGGGCCGGCGGCCGGCGCCGAGCTCCCGGGCCACCTCCGCCGGATCGAGCGCGTCGAGCAGCTCGAGGAGCTGCCACGAGTCGTTGTCCCAGGCCTCGATGTAGGCGGCATTCTCGGGAAAGCGGCGGCCGCGCCAGGCGCTGATCGAGACGATCGCGGCAAGGCGTGCGGCGACAAGGTCGCCGAGCAGCTCGAGCTCGAGCTGCTCGAGGGGGACGCGGGAGGAGAAGCCGTCGAGCGCGATCCGTGCGACCCGGAAAGCGTCGTCCAGCGGGCGGCCGCGCAGTAGCGATGCCAGCAGCACGGCGACGTCGGCCGCGAGCGCGCTGTGGCAGCAGTCGCCGAAGTCGAGGATCCCGACGACGCAATCGTGCTCGTCGAGCAGGAGGTTGTCGAGGTTGAAGTCTCCGTGCACGACCTGCGCCCGCAGGCGCGGCCATTCCGGCGCCACGCGCTCCTCGAACCCGGCGATCGTCCGTGAGGCGAGGGCCTGCCTCTCCGGCTCCTCGATCTCCTCGAGCAGAGGCCGGAGCCGCGGCGTCGCGCGGAGGTTCCAGAGCAGCTCGCGGCCCGCCGCGGGATGGAAGAACGACCGCAGCGCGAGGCAGAGGCGTGCGTGGACTGCGGCGACGTGCCGCACCGCATCGTCGTCGAGCTCGGGGCCGGCCTTGCGACCGCGTATGCGCTCGAATAGGCGGACGAAGTGGCCGTCGATCGCCTCGCTTGGCGCGAGCGGCCGGGCCATTGGCAGGTCCGGGTCGACGGCGACAACGTGCGCGATCGCGGACTCTTCGAGGTCGAGCGCCGCAGGATCCTCCCCGCTGTTCGAGATCTTGAGCACGCCATCCCGGCCGTCGTCGTCGATCAGGAAGGCCTGGTCGCGCTCGCTGCCGAGGTCGGAGGCGCTCCCGTGGATGCCGAAGACGTCCGCCGCGATCTTCGCGGCTTGGTTCGCCGTGAAGCGGGGCGGCCTCGACTCGAGTACAGAAGTCACAGCGATCCGATGCTATTCGGCCCGGGCCGAAATCCCTCGTTCGAGCGAATCGCCTCCCCCTTTTGCGGGAGGATCGCGCTCCGATGTCCACCTACGTTGCGCCCACTGACGGCGGCTACGCGACACGCCCTGCGGCATCTCGGCGGTCGTGAACAAGGAGGCACCAAGTGCGGAGAGTCCTCACCAAGCGCGACGCTTTTCGGTTCCGGCCCTGGCAGGTCGGGCTCCTGGCGATCATCTTCGTGATGGCGTTCGGAATGATCCGCTCGGGCGCCTCGTGGGGCTCCTCGGGCTACGACTCGGCATCCGATCCGTACTCGATGCAGAACATCACGGCGGCCGACGGTGCGCAGGCGTGGTGGAAGTCCGGATACACGGGCCAGGGCGTCGGCGTTGCGCTCATCGACACCGGTGTCTCTCCGGTGGCCGGTCTCAACTCCACCGGAAAGGTGGTCAACGGGCCGGATCTCTCGCTCGAATCGCAGAATCCGAGCCTCCAGTACCTCGACACGAACGGCCACGGCACGTTCATGGCCGGACTGATCGCGGGTAACGACGGTCAGCCTGGCGGCTACCGCGGCGTGGCCCCCGACGCGCGGATCGTCTCGCTCAAGGTCGGGGTCGCCGACGGCGGCGTCGACGTGAGCCAGGTGATCGCGGCGATCGACTGGGTCGTCCAGCATCGCAACGACAACGGGATGAACATTCGGGTCATCAACCTCTCTTACGGAACGAACTCGACCCAGGCCTACGCGGTCGACCCACTCGCATACGCAGTCGAGCAGGCGTGGAAGGCGGGGATCGTCGTTGTCGCGGCAGCCGGCAACTCGGGCTACCAGCGGGGCTCGGGCTCGCAGGGTCTCGCAGATCCGGCCGACGACCCGCAGATCCTTTCGGTCGGCGCTGCGGACACCATGGGGACGGCGGCTCCGTGGGACGACAACGTTGCGTCCTTCTCGGCCGGTTGCAGCAGCGGCTGCCGGGCCCCCGACATGATCGCGCCCGGCGCGCACATGCAGGGACTCCGCGTCCCGGGTTCCTATATCGACCAGAACAACCCCGCCGGCGCTCTCAGCGACCGCTACTTCCGCGGCAGCGGCACCTCCGAGGCGACTGCATTCGTGTCTGGTGCGGTGGCCGACCTGCTGCAGCGCTACCCGCAGCTGACGCCGGACCAGGTCAAGCAGATGCTGACTTCGAACTGCACCAAGCTCGCCTCATACAACTGGAAGCAGCAGGGATGTGGCGAGCTCGACATGAATCGACTCCTCGGCGGCTCGGTTCCCTCGGTGTTCGGCTCGCAGCAGTACAACATGCCTGCGACGGGCACGGGTTCTCTCGAGGCCTCGCGCGGAACCGACCACATCTCGATCAACGGAGTGGTGCTCCAGGGCGAGCAGGACGTCTTCGGGATGCCCTTCAACTCTGCCGCCATGGCCGCGCTCGAAGCCGCAGGCTCGAGCTGGTCGGGCGGAGCCTGGAACGGGTCGTCCTGGTCCGGCAGCTCGTGGAGCGGCTCGTCGTGGTCGGGCAGTTCGTGGAGCGGCTTCATGTGGCCGGGCAGCTCGTGGAGCGGATCCAGCTGGAGCGGTTCGTCCTGGTCCGGGAACTCCTGGAGCGGCTCGTCGTGGTCCGGCAGCTCGTGGAGCGGATCCAGCTGGAGCGGCTCCAGCTGGAGCGGAAGCAGCTGGTCGGGCGGGTCATGGCTCGGCGCAAGCTGGGGCTGATCGATTGACCACCAGTCCCGCGCCGGCTAGCCGGCGCGGGACTGATTCAGTCGAGGCGCTGCGTTGAACGTCCATTCCAAGCGCCTCCCGGACACAAGATCCCTCGTCCGAGCGAATCGGCTCCCCCTTTTGCGGGAAGATCGTACTCCGGTGTCGTCCTACGTTCCGTCGACTGATTGGCGGCTATGTGACACGCCCTGCGGAATTCGGCGGTCGCACAAGGAGGTTCATGTGAGGGCGTCCCTCACCAAGCGCGACGCGCGGCAGCCGGTCCCGAGGGTCATGGCTCGGGGCGAGTCGGGGCTGATGCGTAAGGAGGGAGGCCGGTGACCATCGGCCGGCCTCTCTTCTATTGGCGCCGCGCGCGCGCGCCGAGCCAGCTGTTGGGCTCGTTCGTCAGCGTGTTCCGCGAGGGTTTGCACGGGCCTGGACGTGTCTGGGCCTTCAACGGCGTCCTGGCGGTCGCCTGTTCCATCGTCTGGGCCGTCGCGGCCGGCAAGTACGACAGCCCGGCGTTCGTGGGCGGTCCACATATGTCGTGGTGGGCGCTCGCGCTCGCCTTCTACTTCGCCGAGGTCTTCGTGGTCCACCTCGAGTTCCGCAAGCAGGCGCACACGCTCTCGCTGACGGAGATCGGGCTCACTCTCGGCCTGATGCTCGGCACGCCCGCGGGTCTCCTAATCGGGCAGCTCGCGGGGACGACTGTTGCGCTCGCGCTCAACCGCCGGCGGAGCCAGCGCCCGGTGAAGTTCGCGTTCAACATCGCAGAGCTACCCCTCTGCAGCGGCATCGCCCTACTGATCTTTCGCTCGCTCGCATCGCCGGGCGACTCGCGGCCACAGCTGTGGGCGATCGTCCTCTTTGCCTGCGCCATTGCTCATATCGTCGGCATCCTGCTCGTCTCAACGGTGATCGCCATCGCCGAGGAGCGCTTCCTCGCGCCCCAGCTCGCGCGGACCCTCGTCACCTCGACGATCGGGGCACTGGCCACAGCTTCGCTTGGGCTCGCGGTCGTCGAGCTCCTCACCGTCCGCCCGGCCGCCGTGCTCCTCCTCGTCATCCCGGTTCTCGCGTGCGCCGCTGCCTTCCGTGGCTACATGGAGCAGCGGGAGCAGCGGGAGCACGTCGAGTTTCTCTATGAGTCGATGCGTGCCACACAGGGCGCGCCCGAGTTCGGATTGGCGGTCGGGCAGCTTCTTGTCGCTGCTCGGCGGTTGCTCCGCGCGGAGTACGCCGAGATCCTGCTCCTGCCCGGCTCCGAGGGCGAGGCCCCGCTGAGGAGCGTCAGCGGCTCAGAGGGCGAGCTGCTCATGCACCGCGAGGAGCGGTTCACGCCGGCCGACGCCGATGCGTTCGCCAGGATCGCCGCCGGCGGCTCGGCGACACTGCTCACGCGTCGCCGGTCGGTGACCGAGCTCGATGCGTTCCTCCAGTCGCGCGGGCTGGAAGACGCAATCGTCGGGCCGCTGCGGGGGGAGGATCGGACGTTCGGCCTGCTCCTGGTCGGCGAGCGTGCAGGCGACGTGAGCACGTTCGGAGAAGCCGACGTCGATCTCTTCTCGACGTTTGCCGGTCACGCGAGCATCCTGCTCGAGAACGGCCGGCTCGAGCATTCGCTTGCCCAGGTGACCCAGCTCAAGGAGCAACTCCGCCACCAGGCGTACCACGACGCACTCACCGGCCTTCCCAACCGCGCCCACTTGCTCGAGGCGGTCCAGCACGAGCTCGCCTGCGAAGGCGCGCCGTCGACTGCCGTCCTGTACCTCGACCTCGACCGCTTCAAGACCGTGAACGACACGTGGGGCCACAGCGCCGGCGACGAGCTGCTCGCCGAGTTCGCGCGCCGACTCGGGGATGCCACGCGCGCCCAGGACCTCGCGGCTCGGATCGGCGGCGACGAGTTCGCCGTGCTCGTCCGCGAAGCCAACGTCGAGGCCGCCGTTATCGCCGCGCGGCGCCTCATGGACGCCATCGACGGCACGTACGCGCTCAGCTGCGGAGAAGTCGCCTGCCATGTGAGCGTCGGCATCGCCGTGGGGAACGCGGCCGAGACGACCGCCGACGACCTCATCCGCAACGCGGACATCGCGATGTACAGCGTCAAGCGCTCTGACCGTTCCTACACGCTCTACGAAGCGGAGCTTCACGAGCAGCTGCGTGCCCAGCGCCAGCTCGGCCTAGATCTCGAGGCGGCGCTCGAGCGGGAGCAGATCGTCGTCCACTACCAGCCGGTCGTGCGGCTCAAGGACGGCGAGATCGAGGGATTCGAGGTCCTCGCCCGGTGGCCGCACCCGACTCGTGGCCTCATCAACGCGGCGGAGTTCGTGCCAGCCGCCGAGGAAACCGGGCTGACGGTCGAGCTGGGGCGTCTCGTCCTACAGCAGGCACTCCAGATGGCGCGCAGATTGCCGGAGGAGCTGAGCATCTGGCTCAACCTCTCGCCGGCGGAGCTTGCCAACGAGCGGCTCGTCGACACGCTCGCGCACGCGCTCAAAGGGTACGGCGTCGCCCCCAACCGGCTCGTGATCGAGGTGACGGAGCTCGGTGTCGTTCAGGGAAGCGATGCTGCTTTGACGGCGATGCGGCGGTTGCGCGACCTCGGTGTCGGCCTGACGATCGATGACTTCGGTACCGGCTACTCGTCGCTGAGCCGCCTCGCCGAGTTCCCGATCGAGTCGCTGAAGATTCCGAAGCCGTTCGTCGACAAGCTCGTGGGCGAGGGTGCCGACGACTCGTTTGTCGACGCGATCCTGCGGCTCGGCGACTCGCTCGGCCTCGCCACGGTCGGCGAGGGAATCGAGCATCCGGCGCAGGCGGAGCGGCTCCGGCAGCTCGGTTGTCGTCTCGGCCAGGGATACCTCTTCGGTCGCCCGATGCCGGCTGAGGACGCCGAGCGCCTCGTCCGGAAGGGGCCCGTCTGGACCCCGCCGCTCTCACTCCTCCCGAAGCTCCCCGACCCGGCCGCGTCCGCGTACTGGGCATAAAGGAGGCGCCCAAGACGCGCGGATGTCGCAGATCCCCCAAAAGGGGGAGGCCCAGCAGTACCAAAGCGCGAGAAGATCATCTCGACTCCCGCTCGGGGCTGACGGCAAACAACTCTGCGGCGGAGTTTTTCGAAGCGGCGGCTAACCCCGCCGCTTCGCTTTTTTGGTCCGGGGCAAACAGCTGCGCTGTTCGCCCCGGTGGGATACGGAACTCCGCGCGCCCGAGATTGCGATCTCGGGCACGCTCCGTGGACGGGAGGCCGCGCTCTCCCGTGGGCGGAGTTCCTGAGGATCGGGGCGTTGAGGACGATGTGTGCGTCCTGCTCCGTCATCTTGCCCTGCTTCTCGAGCTTGTCGATCTGGGTGTCCTGGCCGACCAGGACCGGCTTGACGCCCGGCTTCCACGTCACCCAGACCTCTTCCCAGAGGGGGTTGTAGTCCGACTCGCCCGGCTCCGAGCCGAAGATCGTCAGCTGCCCCTTCGCGGCGCGCCCTTTCACGAAGTACTGCTCCGGAAGGCCCTTCACGGACTTCAGTTCCCGGGAGTAGTTGACATGCATCGCCTTTGCCTGCGACTTCGAGGAGACGTCGGTGATCAGGTAGGTGTCGATGTGATGGTCGTAATAGCCCTTGTAAACGGGCTGCGTCTGCATGGAGGGCTTGCCGATGTTCGGTAGCCCGCCGGTTGCCGCGGCCGCGATTGCCGCTGAGGCCGCGACCAGGCCGAAGACGAGTAGAACGAGAACGCTCCTGCGCACCAGCTCCTCCTTCTTGTGGCTACAGTGGGACGGCAGTGGCTACGCGCAGAACGAAGCTCCGGATTGCAGTCCTCGCCGTACTGGCCGCGGTGATCGCCGTTGCGGCGTCGTCGAGCGCGTTCGCCGGCGCACAGCATGTCGCCAAGGCCCCGGTCGTCCAGACCAAGAACGTCAAGGGCCTCGGCGTCATCCTCGTGAACGGCAGCGGCCGGACGCTCTACATGTTCAAGCCCGACAAGCAAAAGCGGGTCACGTGCAAGGGCCAATGCGCAGCCATCTGGCCGCCCATGAAGCTGAAGGCAGGACAGAAGGCGACCGCGGCCGGCGCGGCGAAGAAGTCGCTGCTCGGCAGCGACCCGAACCCGAGTGGCGGGCGCGTCGTGACGTACAACCGCTGGCCGCTCTACACGTACGTCGCGGACTCGAAGCCCGGTCAGGCGACCGGGCAGGCGCTCAACCTGAACGGCGGCCTCTGGTACGTCCTCTCGCCGTCCGGCAAGGTCATCACCAAGAAGCCGTAGCGAGCTACGGGAGCGGGCGGGAGACGACCGCCGTCGCCGCGGATCGCGCGCGGGCCGAGCCCGAGACCGTGTTCTCGATCACGAGAAGTCGAAGCCGTCTACCGAACTGTCCCGGTCCGAGCCGCAGCGTCCGTCGCGTCGCACCCGGGATCTGCCTACAGCTGCCGCCCGCAGCGTGGCACGACAGCCAGCGGAACTTGTAGCCGGTCGGCGGATCCCCGTACCAGGCGCCGGTGGTCGCCCTCAGCGTATGGCCGACCCGGGGCGCTCCGACGATCTGCGGCCGCGCGGCGGAGCTCGGGAGGACGGCGAACCTGGACTTGCTCTCGACGCGGCTGAGGGCCGACGAGATGACGATCGGCCCGCTGCGAGCCTGACGAGGGACCGTCGCGACCAGCTTTCGGTCCGATCGAACGGTGAAGCCCGCCTTCGCGCCTCCGAAGCTGACCGCGGTGGCGCCCGCAAGGCCGCTGCCCAGGAGGGTGATCCGGGAGCCGACGGTCGCCCGTGACGGTTCCGCCGTCTCGAGTGCCAGAGGCTCCACAAAGTGATAGACGTGGACGCCCCACTGGCCGAAGCTGTCGCGGAAGGATCCGCCGGAGGCCGTGACCGTGCGGTTCTCCGTGTAGACGGTGCCGCTGCTAGCCCATTGCGGGAGCCCGCCCAACGTCACCTGGGCGCTGCCGGGCCCGCTGCGCGCCGCGATCAGCCAGAGGTCGTCGACAGACGTCCCTTCGCGCAGCACCGCCTCGGTCGTTCCGTCGGTGGTGGCGACCTGTCGGCTCGTCTCGGGATTCACGAGCGCAGTCTCGATGGCGCTCGAGGGCGACAGCTCGTGCACGAGCGGCTTGAGGACGCTCTCCCAGAAGGTCCAGTTCCAGCCGTACTGGGCGTCGCTCGAGGTGAAGCACCCCGAGATGTTGCCGCCGTAGAAGGCGAGGACGCGGGCGCCGTTGACGATCGCGTCGTAGGCCATGTACCGCTCCTGCTGGAACGTGGGAAGTACGAACGCGCGGGTCGTGTGGTCGTAGCTGGCGCCTGCGCAGATCTGGAGGGTCGTCCACACGGGCGCGGTCGTCGTGATCGAAGCGAGCGTGGCCGTCCATTGACCCACCCGGTGCAGGTCCGGCGCCGGCTGGGCGATCGTCACGGGATAGATGTCGACGCCGTGGACGTCCGTGACCGGCGAGTAGGAGGCGAGATCGCCGGCGGTGCCCTTCGGAGCCTCGATCGTCACCCAGAGGTGCGCGGGATCGAGCGGCGTTTCGCCGTGGCACCACAACGGGTCGCCGCGTGACGTGACTCGGCAGAACGGAAACTGCAG
>Ga0164299_10000056_pt1 | contig 22099 bp, 12 predicted proteins | sample Whisoiple_221_MG_FD_109712 | JGI IMG/M metagenome (GOLD analysis project Ga0164299, IMG submission 109712) | Unamended control soil microbial communities from upstate New York, USA - Whitman soil sample_221_MG | ecosystem: Environmental > Terrestrial > Soil > Agricultural land ...
TGTCTTCACCGTCCGGGTGTCCTCCTGGGTCGTTGTGAATGGGCTCGCAAACCGCATTCTCAAGACCCAAGAGGACGTTCCCGGAAGGTTTCCTCAGGTCGTTACTGCCGGATCAGGGCTAGGGGGCCTGGGGAAATTCAATGGACGGCAAGGTGGCGCTGAGCTGCAGCCGCACTATCAGAGCTTCGACCACCCAACACAATCCCCCAGACGTGTGAAGCGCTGTAAATATCCCTCAAAGGGGCTAGCCGGTAGGTACCTCACCACGCCGACTTCAAGTTGCATTTGAATGTCCAAGTGCCTAGGGTCTATTCGACTCGACTAGTCAAAGTCTATGAGTACCTGATCAGACTAGCCCGACCGGCTGGAGGAACCGCCGGTGAATTCCGTGGCAGGCACAACCAGATCCGGCACGAACAGCTCGGCGCCCGAGCGGTTCGGGGCGGCTTCAGGGACACAGGCCCGACCTGAGCCAGTGCGCATTCTGGTAACGGACGATCAGCCAGAGATGCTGCGGTTGGTCGATCGCGCATTGGGGGAGCAATACCGGTGCGAATTTGCGGGCAGCATTGCTCAGGCCCACAAGAAGCTTGCATCCACCCTCTTCCACCTCGCCCTCTGCGACATCCAAATGCTGGACGGGTCTGGGCTTTCCCTGGCCGAAGAAATCACCGAAGAACATCCCGAGACCGCTGTAGTCCTGGTTACCGATAAAGACGACCCGGAGGTCGCAAGAAAGGCATTCGGCTTCGGCGGTCGCGGAGTTCACGGCTACTTGGTCAAGCCATTCTGGCCAGGACAGCTGCTGATAACAGCAATGAACGCTCTGCGACGGCGCGAACTCGAAAACTTCGAGAGCGCACACAGACTCAACCTCGAAGAGCGACGCCAGACGATCATCGACATGGCGCCGATGCCTGTCTACATCAAGGACAACGCCTACCGCTATGTCTTCGCAAACGCACAGGCGGACGACTTGGCGGGACAGGAGAGGGGGCAGCTGCTCGGCAAGACCGATGAGGCGATCATGACCCCCGAGGCGCTGGCACACACTCGCGCCGTTGATCGAGGGATCCTCAATAAGGGCACGACCTATGAGGCGGAAGAAACGCTTGGGATCGGGGGAATCGAGCGGACCTTCCAAACGGTCAAGTTCCCCCTTCTCGACGAGGACGGGCGAGCCACCGCGGTCTGCGGTATCTCCACCGATATCACCGCCCAGAAGGACGCATTGCGGTTGCGCGACGAGTTGGCAGCCGCGCAGCAGCAGGCAATTGATGAGCTGCGACTATCTCGTCAAGAGACGGTTGAACGGCTCACCAAGGCAATCGAGCTTCACGACTTGTCCACCGGGAAGCACGTCGACCGAATGGCCAGGGTCGCCTCCTTCCTGGGAAGTCGACTCGGCCTCGATGCCGATTGGGTCCACCTACTGCGAGTGGCAGCTCCGATGCATGATGTCGGAAAGATCGCCACCCCAAGCGAGATCCTTCGCAAACCCGGCCCCCTGATACCCGATGAGCGTGAGGAGATGGAGCGCCACACGACCGTTGGCCATGAAATCCTCGCCAACTCCGCGAGCGACCTGCTCCGCGTCGCGGCGACCATCGCGCTGACGCACCACGAGCATTACGACGGCGGCGGATATCCTCAGGGCCTTGCTGGGGAGAAAATCCCTCTCGAGGGCAGGATCACCGCGATCGCCGACGTCTTCGATGCATTGCTCAGCGATCGCCACTATCGGTCGGCGTTCACCGTAGATGAGACCGTCGAGGTCATCAAGGCTGGCAGGGGTAGCCAATTTGATCCTCAGATAGTCGACATCCTGCTCAAACACCTCGATGAAGCGCTTTATGTGCGCGGGTAAATTCGCCGAAGCGGTCGAGATAAAGTCGGGCAGCTCCCGTAGCGATCACGAACGAGAATGCCGATTGCTCACGGCCAGGGTTCGGAGGGGCGGACGATGTCGAAGGCGAGCCCGCTGGAGCTCTCACCGCCGCCGGGGTTCTTCTCCCGCCGGGTCCAGGCGTGCGAGGAGCCGTCGAACCAACGGGCCAGCACGGGCCTGCGGGTGACGGAGGCGCCCTCGCGCGGGACCTCCTCCTCGTGGAGCCAGGTGTCCTTGCTCAGCAGCCGCCCCAACGGCATCGAGTCGATGCCGGGCTGCTGCAACGGCACGAGCGCGAAGCGGATCGAGTTGACGCTGACCGCGTGCGGGACGAGCGGCAGCCAGTAGTCGGGGACGATCGTCTGCACCGCGTAGGCAGGCAGCTCGCCGGGCGGCGGCGGCTCGGGCTCGATCGCCAGCCAGCTGTCGCGCCGGCTGATCAGGCGTCCGCGATCGTCGCTGTACTCGCTCTCGATCGCCCAGGCCAGGTTGGCCAGCTCGTCGCGCGCGAGCGCGACGCTCTCCAGAACGTCGCCGCTGAGGCCGCGCGCGGATGGCATCGTCAGCAGGCCGCCGTCGGCGCCGTGCAACGTGAACATGTTCCAGGCGGGGTTGTCGGCGCCTGCCCGTTCGATCGTGTGCTGCTGGCCAAACGTGTCGGTCACCAGCACCTGCTCGATCGTGGTGAGGGAGCCGGCCGGCACCTCCAGCGGCAGCAGGAACCAGTCGTTGCCGTAAACCTCGGCAAAGGCGATCAGCAGCAGCCTGCCGGTGTCGAGGGTGCCCACATCCGCTGAGCTGAGGTCGATCTGCGCGTCCTCCATCTCCCAGAAGCGGTCGGCGGGAAGGCCGCCGAAGCGAACCGCTGAGGGCAGCGCCTCGCGCCTGAATCGATGCGTCTCTCCCGCCGGCTGGGGCTCGCCGTCGGGGTCGACGTCGACGCTGAACCAGTCGAGGCCGTCACCGAGGTACTCCTCGGCGCGCAGGACGAGATTCGAGACCGAGAGGGCGGCCTGGTGCTCGAAGCGGTGCGGGTCGAAGGTGTCGGGCCCGGGGTCGGGCTCCAGCCCCGCCCACCACGAGCGCCAACGCGTCGCCACCTCGCCGATGCCGGCAACGGGAAGCGGCCCGGCGTCGATCGCGCCCGCCAGCCTCTGCGCGTCGGGAACCCTGGTCGCGAGCAGGCCGGCGAGGTCGATGTCGTCCTCGGCCCGCTCGAGCGGCGGGTCGAAGCCGAAGGCCTCGAGCACCTCCGGGAGCTTCGCCGACTGCCCCGCTTCGTCCAGCAGCCGGACGAAGTGGGCGCCACCCTCGACCCGCATGCGCACGTCGCCGGGCTTCGCCTCCTCAGCCTCGATCAGCTCATCGAGCGGCCCCTGGCTTGGGTGATACGGGACCCACGGCTGCGAGTCATCCAGCGAAGCCCGCCAGTGCGAGACAAGGGTGCTCCCCCCCGCCACCTCCACCAGCACAGGTGAACCGGCGTCTTGGCCGGCGAACTCGCCCAGCTGCCACTGCCGCGTCAGCGCCCAGGCCGGATCGTGGATCCGAGCGGTCAATCCAGAGGCGACCTCGTTGCTGCGGTGCAGCGGCTCGAGGCGATACGCATCGTCTTCCTCGAAGAGGAAGTTGCCGATGATGTCATGCAGTCGGCGCATCGGTCATTCCGCCAGTTCTCGCCAGTAGGTGGAGGCAAGGACGCCCAGCGGGGACTGGTTGTTCAGGCGCAGGCCCGGCAGGACGTCGTCCAGCAACGGCAGGTCGCCGAGGTCGACGGCGCGCAGCTTCGCCAGATCGAGCGTGTCGCGGACGACCAGCGCCAGCCCGTCCTCGGTCCAGCCGCGCTCGGTGTTGGGCGGCACCGCCACCAGGATCGCCTGGGGCGCCTTCGCGTCGGGACGGTCGAAATGAAACGAGAGGCCGGTCAGCTCGGACTCCGCCGACAGCGGCTCCTCGCCCTCGAGCTTGGTCTCGGCGAGCGCGTCGGAGCCGGGAAGGATCTCGACCCACTCGTCGAAGACGATTCCGGCCAGGGGGCCGTCGGCGGGCAGCGGTGAGGGCACGTGGCAGGCGACGTGCTGGCGCGCCGCGGGCCGCTTCGTCGCGGGGAACATACCGCCGATCCAGGCCTCCCCAGCGTCGACCAGCGGGGACTGCGACGCGGTCAGGGGGCACGCCCGCCCCGAGCTCGCACCGCTCAGCAGCAGGAGCTCGTGCCAGGTGCGCGCCGACGGCCGCACGGAGCCGACGCGGCGAACCCAGTCGGCGAGCTCGGAGCCGCTGGCGCCGACCGGAGCCGGGCCCAGCTTGGCACCGCCGAGCAGCGGTGCCACCGGTACACCAGTCCCGAGGACCTCGGCGAGCGCCGTCGCGACGCTGCTCAGCCAGCCCGGATCGGGCGTCTCTTTCGTCAGCTTGCTCAGCCGGCCGGCCGGAGCTGCCGGATCGCTGCGGCCCGAAAGAGTGGCGACGAAAGCAGTGAGGCGGTCGCGCAGCTCCTCGAGGTCGGGCACGATCTCCGCCGCCGTCGGCCCCGCGGCGAGGTGCGCAGGCAGCAGCGGCTGAGCCGAGGCCAGCAGAGAGCGAACGCGCGTGGCGACGCCGCGCAGCTCCTGCCACCCGGCCCCTTCGTAGCGAACGGTCGCCCCCAGCTCCTCCTCCAGCTCGACGACACGCTGGTCGAGCCGCGCGCGGTCGGCACTCGACACCTCCAGCGCCGTGGTCAGCGCGCCGAACCCCAGCTCGTCGGCGCCCCGATCGAAGGGCCGCTCGCCGCCGTCGGGCGAGATCAGCGCCCCGGTCAGCCGGCGACCCGAGGCGGAGCCCAGAGCGTCGGCGACCCAGGCCTCGACCCGCGGCTCGAGCGCGGACAGGGCATCGGCGGACCAGCCGTCGGCAAGCACCGGGGCGGCTGGCAATACCGCCGCGACGCGATGCGTGATCGCTCGACCCCGGTGCGGAGCGCGCAAGACGTCGAAGCGGTCGGGCACGTCCTCGCCGCGACCGAGGGTGTCGGCGGACAGGCCGGCTCGCATCGGGTTGCCGCCGACCAGGTGGTGCACGCTCTCGGCCAGCAGCAGGTCGCTGACCGCGTCGAGCGCGTCGACCAGGTCGGCCACCATCGGCGCCGCGGCGGGAAAGGCCGCGGCGGCGTTCTGCGCGTCGCGGGCAAGGGTCATGCCGTCGACGACGTTGCGCGCGGCGATCGCCTCGGTGCTGCGCTTCCAGCGGTCGGGCTGTTCGGCCCCGTCCTGCGGCTCGGCCGCGACCGGCGCCGGATAGCGCCGGCGGAAGTCGTCGATCAGGTCGTCGTGCCCGTTGTCGTGCAGCGCCCGCTCGAAGCGATAGCCAAGCAGCGAGCCCAGCTCCTGGCCTCGTCGCACCCCGCCGAGCAGCCAGCGGGCGATCCTGGCCCGGCGCGAGGTGAGGTTGACCGCCAGCGTCTCTTCCCCGCGGTGGGCGCGGAATCCGGAGCGGAGCACGGCGGCGGTCGCGGCGTGGTGCAGCGACGGCGCATGCACATAGCCGTCGACATCGACGTCCTCCGGGTCGCGGTGCAGGTTCTCCACCCAGCTGTAGCCGCCGATCCGGGTCGCCGTGGCTTCCTTGCTCTCCCGCATGGCGCGCAGGCGCCGGCTGGCGAGGGACGTGATCCAGGCATCGAGACGATGCGAGTACACGTCGAGGACCTCGAAGGCGAGCCGGAGCAGCTGCTCCGGCGGCGTCGCCTCGAGTGCCGCGAGCGCGTCGATCACCTTGCGCGCCCCCCTGGCGTTCTTACGGGCGCCGGCGCGGGCTTCCGCTCGCAGCTGCTCGTCCCCGCCGGCTGCGGGGTCGAGCTCCATGGTCACGAGGTTGTCCACCATTCCCGGCAGATCGAGCGCCTGGCGCAGAGCATCGTCTTCGCCGAGGTCCGCCTGCGGCCATGCCGACCAGTTGTTCGGGTGCAGCATCGCCGCGACGAACCCCGGGTGCTGATCTTCAGTGACGATGGCGAAGATGGTGTCGCGCCGCGGCGGCGCTTCCCCTTCCCGCGTCGACAGGGGCAGCGGCCAGCGCTGCTCGTACTCGGCGGGCGAGAGCTTGTCCTCCACGACGGCCAGAGCGTCACTCCAGAGCTCGCGGCTGGCGGTCAGCACCTCGGTGTAATTCCCCGGCTCCGGATCCAGTCGCGGGGTGACGAACGCGTAGTCCGGCTTGGTCGCGTTGCCGGTGAACGAGAGGTTGCTGGTCAGCTCGGTTGGCATGGTCCAGCGCAGGTTTGCTCCCGCGGCGACGTCACCGACCGAGAAGACCGGGCCCGACGATTTCGGTCCCAGCTTCTCCTTCGCCGCCCGCGGCGAGAGCAGGCGCCGCACCACGAGGTCGACCGCGACGGGCAATCGCGAAAGCACGTCGACCGCCGTGCGGTCGGCGGCCACGCCGTCGGTCACCCGCGGGATCCAGCCCGGCGCGAGGGCCGCCCGCCAGTGGGGGCGGAGGCGGAGGAGCCAGAAGGCGACCAGGGCCGTCGGATCCTGATCGGCCTGCGCCACCCAATCGTCGAGGCTGGTGGTCGGCAGGACTCCGTAGGGCTGCTTGCCGACCCTGATCGTCGGCAACGGCCCGCGGCTGCGCACGTGGTCGATCAGGTGATCACGCACGGCCCGCCAGGCCTCGATGTCGACCGGCAGGTTTTCGCTGGTGACCAGATCGCCGCCGTTGGCGCCGTCGACCATTCCCTGGCCCAACGCGCCCCAGCTGAGCAGCGTCAGAGCAGCGACGGCCTGCCCGGTGGTGTCGCCGGCGCCGGGGCACTCGGCGAGGAACGCGGCCTGCGGCAGCCCCAGGACCTCCGCCAGACCGGCGGCGTCGGTCTTGGGCCCGAGCTTCGGCGGCTTAGGGCCGGGTGGGCGCGGCTCTGGGCGCGAGGACCAGGCGGAACGGCTCTGGGGAGTGTTGTTGGTCGGCGTGCCGGGGGCCAGAAAGCCCAGCCCCGCGCCGAACGCGTGGCCCATCAGGGTGTCGCGCAGCCGCTGGGAGGCCTCGGTCGCGCTGCTGTGCTGAACGCCGACGACGAACAGCTCGTCCAGGTGGTCGACACCTTCCGGCAGCTTCAAGGTCATCGCCATCCCGACCTCTTCCGCGGCGCTGAACTCGATCAGCCAGCTCGCGTGCTTGCGGTTGGCACCGTCCTCATCGGTCATCAACACGCCAAGGGGCAGCGGCATCGGGATCTCCTTCCCGCGCTCCTCCACGACCGCCTCGCCGCCGAGGAGGCCGAGGCAGCGCCAGTGCGAGGGCAGGGTCGAGATCTGCGGTGCGCGCTGCTCGCCCTCTTTGCGCAGCTGCGGCTCGGGCGCGCCCTCTCGCGTCGCCCGCGTGGCCCAGGCCGCGCGCGCGGGGCTGAGCCGACCGAGCAGCTCCTGCCAGGCCGCCTCTCCGGGCTCGCGCCAGTAGGCACGGGCGGCTTCGAGCTCGGTGCGCGTGAGGCGCGGGTCGAATGCGTCGATGTGCAGGTCGTCGGGAAATACACGCACCTGGATCGTCGAGTCGTCCGCGAAGCGGGTCTCGAGGCGCACCGGCAGCAACACGATCGGCTCGGCATTGCCCTGGTGAAACAGCGGCTCCCCCTCGTCCAGCGTGGAGGTCAGCGCCTGGGTGATCTCGCCGAGCCGCTCGACTATGCCCTCGACCGCCCCCTGCCGCTGCGACTGTTCTTCTTCGTTGATTTCCAGCCATTCTTCGGGACTGTGCCCGTGGACTCCCTCGAACGTGCCGTCTTCGATCCGCTTGCGAAGATTCTGCAGCCCGACCTCGTGACTGCCCACGTCGGCGAGAGTGTTCTCGAGCCGCAGCCGCACGTCGTCGGCCTCTCGGCGCAGGGCGAAGGCTTCACTCATTGCGGTGGCTCCCCGAGCAGGCGGCGGGGCGAGAGCGCGAGCTGGAACGGGCGCTGGAAGGCGATCCGCGCGACGTCGGCGGCGTCGCGGCCCCATTCTCCCGGATCCGGCCCCTCCAACCCCCCCGGCGTCGGCGGCCGGCCCGCGACGACACGGGGAACGACGAAGCCGCCCTGGTCGAGTGGCACGTCCTCCCAGGTGAGGTCAGCCCAAGTGTCGAGCGGAAGGCCGGTGCGCGTGTCGAAGCCGAATTGGGGACCGCGCATCGGCTCGCGCAGCACGAACAGCCACTTCTCCTCACGCGCCCGTTCCTCGCTGAGGTCGAAGGTGAAGAGCGTCGTCTGACCGTCCACCGCCAGGACTTTGGCGTGTTTCCACTCACCGTCGCCCTCGTCCGGCACGAGACCGTCGACCGACTTGGCGGCGTGCGCGGTCGTGCCCGGGAAGCGTCGCAGCACCTCGGCCCGCACGAGCAGCACGAGCTGGTCCTGGCCGCCGCTCTCGTCGTGATCGCCGAGCCCGATCTCGAGCGGCCAGCGCGCGATCTCATCGACGTCGGGATTGTCCACCTCGGAGGGCCAGAAGCGCGCAAATGCCGTGCCCCGCTGGTCGGCCGAGAACTCACGCCAGAGCAGCTCGCGGTTGAACTCCTGGTTGAGGCCGACCAGCACCGCCTCGACGAAAGGCGAGTTCGTCTCGAGCAGGGTCGCGCTGTTTAGCGGGAAGTCGGAGATCCCGGGCACGGCCCACTCGGGCCAGCGGGCGAGCAGCTCGGCGGCGATCGGCATGCCGAAGCGCGGGTGGGCCATGATGCGGCGCAGCGGTCGCTGGTCGGATTCGGTGCGCTGTTCGACGTCGGGCGCCTCGATCAGCTCCGTGACGCGGGTCAGCTGCTGGCCGAGGGGCTGCATTTCGCCGAGCACAGAGCCGGCCACGCTCCCCACGTCGAGCTGGACCGCCGCCGCAACGGTGGGAAGTTCGACGAGCGACTCGGCGTCGAGCTCTCGGCGCAGGCTGCGGAGCAGCCTGGGCGATGGCGCGCTCGCCGTCACCACCACGCCCCCCATCGACTCCGTCGCCGCCTCCGTCACCGAGGCGATCTGGGTCAGCGCGCCCTCGCTGCGCTGCTCGAACAGCGGCTTCTGGCCCTCCAACAGCCCGATCAGCGCCTGCGAGGACGGCAGCGAAGCCGGGTCGGCGACCACCGGTGCGCTCGTATCGACCGCCTGCGCGGTGACCCACGCCACCGACTCGGGCAGCAGCTGCGCGCCCGCCAGGCCTTCGGCCACCACCGGCGCCGTCTCGGGCATGCCGCCGTCCGTCGCGGCGCGGATCCTCGCGGCCCGCCGAGCCAGGGCGCCTCCCGGGCGGGCGAGACGCTTGAACGCCGATGACGCCGCGCCGTCGGGCAGGGCCGAATCCCCGAGCACCCGCTCGAGCGTGCCGAGCTCCTCGACCTGAACCTCGGTCCGCATCGGATCGGCCAGCAGGGTGACCTCGGTCGGGTCCATGCCCTGCAGATGCTTGGCCTGGGCCTGGCCCGAGGCCTCGCTCGACAGCTCGCTGACGGCAAGCAGCCGGTTCGCTTCGTTGATCGCGCCCAGCTGCTCCCAGGCGCGTTCCATGAGGAACTCCTGCTCGACCTGGACATAGCGCGTCCCGAGGGCGGCTGCGAGGCGGTGACGAACCTGGAGATTGAGCGCGGCCAGCCAGCCGGCCTGCGGTACCTCCTGCACGCCGCTGAAGTGAGAGCCGTAGAGCGGCGGCGCCACCGCCTTCTCGTCCCGATCGGGATCGGGGCTGAGCGTCGCGAAGCGGCCCGCCGGCGCATCCAACCGCTCGCGCAACTGCTCGACGAAGCGCTGCTGGGTCCCGGCATCGCTCCAGACCTCCCCCGTCACCTCCGTGCCCGGCACGCGCAGCGCCCCCTGGACCGACACGGTCACCGCTGCCGGGGCGCCCTCGAGGAGGTCCGCATGCGGCCAGGGATGGCGAACGTCGATCGTGCGCGCGCCAAAGCCCGGCAGCTCCGAGGCCCTCACCGGCTCCACCAAGCGTGCGAGCTCCTCGAACGATCCGGCCGGCCCGGTGCGGAAGCGCCAGGAGTGGTAGACCGGCAAGTCCACCGTGCCCGCTTGTCCGGGGGACCAGGGCGGCCCGAACGGCTGTGCCATGTCGACCTTCTTGCCGAGCCCGACCGCCACGCCGGCGTTCGTGGCCGGCACCACGCAGGCAAGCCAGCCGCTGTCCGGACTGAGGCGACGCGGACAGATCAAGCGCGAGATGACCGTCTGCGAGCCGGTGCGCACGTCGGCGACGACGTCCGCCTCCGGGCTCTGCACGCTGTCGTCCACCCGCGCCTCGACGTGCGCCCAGGCCCAGGAGTCGGCGAGGTTCGGCAGCGTCGCCGCCGGTGCGCTGACAATCGGTGGCGGGTCGCCGTCGCCCACGGCCTCTTCGTCGCGCAGCACGATGAGCACCAGCCACGGCAGAGGCCGGTCGGCGGAGGGGCCCGAGAACTGCCAGGGCAGGCTCGCGTCGCTGAACTCGACGCATGCGAGGTTGTCCGCCGAGGCGTTCGGCGAGCTGGCCGGGGGCTCCTCGCGCACGACGGGCGAGAGCTCGAACCCGAGCAGGTCACCGGGCCCGAGCAGCTGCAGCTCCGGGCCATGGATGTCGAACCGTTCCTCGCTGTCCCCGATCGTCCTCGTGACCCCCACCTCGGGGGTCAGCACGGCCCTGCCGTTCTGCACTTTCGTCGCCTCGTTCGCGGCGCCGACGGCAACGGAGGAGACGAACCAGCGGCGGCTCATCGCATCGCCACCTGTCTCGTCGACAGCGACTCCTGCGCGGAGCGCCAGCGAGCGAGACGCTCGTCGGGCTCGACCACGTGAGCGAACTGCTCGAGGGCGAATTGCGCGATGGCCAGGTTGAAGGCGATACCGGGGTCCGTCGGCTGGAATCCCGGCTCGACCTTGTAGCCGGTCTCGTAGCTGTCGTCGACCAGGTGTGCCTGGCCGGTGAGGACGTCCTTGTCGGAGATCGAGACCCCGCTCCGCGCCTCGGCGAAAGCCGGCAGCGTCAGCTGCTGCTCCTCGGAGAGGTTGAAGAATTCCCCGGGGACGAAGCGCGCGGTCACCGGCGCGCCGTCACCCTCCATGTCCCACCGCTGCTCGGGAATCGCAGCACGGGCGAAGCGCTGAATCGACTCGCCCAGGGGAACGACGGTCTGGCTGATCCGCAACGTCACGTCGGCCTGGACGACGCGGCCGTTGGCCAGATCAGCCCTGGCCTCATCCGTGAGCCTCATGCCGTTGCGCTGCTCCAGCGGCCGCTCGGCGGTCCAGGCGGCGGGCTGGGCGAGCGCTCGTTCGAGCAGCGGCAGGATGTCGGGCGCCTGGGGGAGCGCGCGGGGCCCATCGCCCCAGTGGACGTCGAAGTCCAGCGACACGTCCCAGAACAGCACCGAGATGCTGCCGGTGCCGAACGCATGCCAGGGCAGCGGGCCCGCGAGCGTGAAGTCCAGCCCGACGCTCGCCAGCCGCCGGCCGAAGGCGAGCACGGCGACGCTGGCGTAGACGTGCACCGAGAACGAGAAGGTCGGCTCCCAGACGAACAGCGCGTCGAGGCCCAGGTTGCCCTCGACGCCGCAGCCGGCGATCGTCGCGTCGAGCTGCAGCTTGGCGCCGAACATCATCGCGTTCGACGTCACCGCCAGGTACGCCTCGGCACGCAGGCCGAGAAAACCGCCGCCGAGGTCCATCGTCAGCCGCTGCAGGGCGGGCACTCCGGCTGGCCTCGCATAGCGCGGGTGGAAACCCCCTGCGGACAGCACGAACACGGCCCCCTCGCCGCCACGGACCAGCAGGTAGATCTCGCCGCTGACCGGCGTCGTGACGATCCACGAGCCGGCGAGCGAGACGAGCAGCTCGGTTTCCGGGATCGACGGATCGATCCGGCCGAGGACGCTCGCCTGCAGCCGGATCAGCGGCGCGGCCGGGTCCGGGACGGCGACCAGCAGCCGCCCCAGCAGCACGACCTGCGCCGGGTTGGGGAGGTCGAGCACGACCGCCCCGGAGAGGGTCACCATCCGGCCGCCCCAATTGATCCGGACCATCGGGGCGACCACGCAGCGGCCGGGGGCCGCCGGGAAGACCGCGTCCAGCGAGCGGGTGATCTCATCCGCGCGCTCGACCGCGTTCTCGGGGAACAGCACCCGGTCGGCATGACCGTCGCTGACCAGGGCGCGCAGCTGCTCGGTGTCGAGCCGGCGGTTGATGCCGACGAGGCCGCCGACGGCGTCGATCGCGAAGCCGAAGCCGAGCTGGATCCCGGGGTAGGGGAACGTCGCTGCAAGCAGGGCGACCAGCGAGGTGGGCATGCCGCCCTTGGGCAGTTGGAGCACACCGAGCGCTTGGACGCTGAACACGCCGAGGTCGACGTCGAGGACGCCGGCGTAGCCGCCGTTGGGAGTCGTGCGCACGTCGCCACCGCCGCTGACCGGTGGCAGCGCCAGCTCGATCCCGATACCGGAAGGCAGCGGCGCGTCGATCTCGTTCAGCAGCGGGCCGAGCGTCCCCTCGCCGATCGAGAACGGGACGCTGACGCCGACGCCGTCGAGCTGCGCGTGCACCGGAACCCCCGGCAGCTGGGCCTTCAGCCCGATCGTCGCGCTGAGCTCGATGCCCGCCTCGTGCTCGGCGAGCTCCACCGCGAAGCCCCTCGCCGAGACCGCCGGCAGCGCCAGCTGCACGGGCAGCCCGACCCGCAGTCCGGACCCGTCGAAACGCAGGCCGCCGGCGGAGTCGGCCTGCACCTGGAGCAGGCTCGGCGTGGTGGAGCGATTGCTCCCGGCGCCGAGGAGGGCGGCCAGCGGCTCGGGCAGCAACGCCGCCCGGAAGTCCTCGAAGCTGAGCACGACGGACAGCGGCGAGTTGGGACTCACCTGCAGCCCGGCGCCGATCTTGCTCGCCGAGAGGCCGGGACCCTCGGCTGGGCCGATCGTCAGCGGCTCGACCCGCTGCAGGTCGATCGTCGCCGTTCCCAGCGGCGGACTGGGCTGCGCATCGCGCGACAGCTCGACGTCCCAGACGACGTCCGAGGAGACCGCTGCCGTCGCCTGCCAGGCCCCGTCGCCGGCCTCAACCGAGATCGCGGCGCCAGCCGTCACCACCACGTCGACCGTCGGCGGGTCGCCGGGGGTGATCGCGAGCACCGCCCGCGCCGCACCTTCCGTCGCCACCAGCGCAACGCCCCTCGCCGCACCGGGGGTGCGCTCCCAACCATGGAGCCGAATCTGCCCACCCTCTGGCAGCTCGCCGAGGACGTCGCGGACGAGCCTGGCCAGGGTGTTGGTGTCAGGCAGCCTCTCGAAAGCGATCAGGAGACGGCCCTGCAGCGGCGGCGGTGCATTCGGCTCGACAGGGAAGTTGGTGGCGCCCGAGGCGAGGTCCGCTGCCGCGCTGTCGGCCAGCTTCCAGAGGCGCTCTGCAAGGCGCTGCAGCAGTTCAGTGGGAGTCACGGTGACTTGTCGACCTCGTTCGGTTCCGCCAACCATAGGTCGCCAAGATCACCAAAACAAAGAATATCTTTGATTACTTAACTATATGTAAATAACTGTGAGATTCGAAAGACATAAGGTGACGCCAGGACGCGATCGGAGGTCACATGTTCGAGTTCCAATCAACCCTCTTCCAGGGCAATCAGCTGCTGCAGGCGATCGCGGACGACGCGCTTACCGCAAGCGGTGAACGCACCCGGATCTCACGCACTCAGAGCCCGACTGATCCCGCGGTGCTCAAAGTACAGCTCGCCCTGCTGGACTGGCGCGCGGACTGTCTGCCGCAGTTCGGTGCTGACGGAGGCTATGGCGACGAGGTCGCGGCGGCTGTGCATCGCTTCAAGGCCGAGGAGCTGGGCGTGCCGGAGAACGAGATCATCGATGATGTCGGTCCGCAGACCGTGCAGCGACTCGACGCGATCCGCGCCGCCGCTGAGGCGCCGGCCCCGACGAGCACCGTCACCGTTGTGAATCAGTACGGCGAGCCGCTCTCCGGCGTCGGCATAACAGCCGACGACGGGAGCGCCGAAACGTTCTCGAACACCGACGAGCAGGGCCAGGCGTTCCTCAGCGTGGGCGCCCCATCGCAGGTCACGCTGGACGGGTCGAGCATCCTCTTCGCGCTGGGCGAACTGCTAGACCGGCCCGCACAGGGCATCGATCCGGGTGCGGCGACGGTGGTTACGCCAGGCGGTGCTGTTCCACTCCTCCTTGCCCCCGGGGAGCAACTGGACCTGGTCGTCGCCGCGCGGGTCGACATCGACGTCGACCTCTTGGCACCGCTGGAGGGCACCCCGCGGGTCGAGGGCTCGGGTGCGGTGATCTCCTCCGACGGGCGAACGGTCCGCCTGGCGTTGCAGGCCGTGGGGGGATTGACGGCCACGGTGATGCTCGACCCGCCGGCGAGTGCCAGCATCCCTGTCGAACTGCCGCCGCTGGCGCCCTGGATACCGCCCGACGGCTATCTCGTGCAGGAAGGCGACACCGAGAGCAGTTTGGGCATCCGCTTCTTCGACGACCCCGCCGCCTTCGCCGAGCTCAGCGACCATCCACCCGTCGCCGGCGAGACCCTGGCGCTGCCCCCCGCTGCGGTTCCGGGCTGGGTCGCGGCCGCTGCCGAGCCGCTGCCCGACCCGCCGGCGCCCCAGGCGTGGTTCGGCGTGGCGCCCGACGCGGTGCTCGCGATCCTCTACGAGAACGCCGACCCGGCGCCGCTCCAGGACCTGGTCGCCTCGCTCGAGGCGCCGCCCGCTGCCGCCGAGGACCCCCTTGACGTCGGTGCCGCGCGGGCCGAGGCGATCGCTGCGTTCCTGGCGCTCGGCGCCGAGGCCGGGGTCGCCGAGGCGCAACCCGTCGAACCCGGACCGGAGGGCGCAGGACTCGATGAACTTCCGGCTTAGCTGGCCCAATCACACCCATTTCCTGCTCGGTGGCGCGCGGGTGGAGCTGACGCTGGACGGTGTGCCCGTGCCGCTGACCGTGACTCCCGGCGGGGCCGAAGGAACGCTGCCATCCGGCTCGGGCAGCCCGCCGGTCGCCGTCCTCACCGTCGAGTTCCGGCCCGCCCTTGCCGGCACGCCGGCGACGGTGCTGCGGGTCCGCCAGACCTTCGCCCTGCAACCGCCGTCGCTCTCGGCCCTATCGCCGGGCGGTCCGCAGCCGACCGAGTACGCGGTGCGCCCTGCGGGTGCGGCCGCCGACGTAGTGCAGAGGGGCCGCCACCCGCTCGTGCACTCGCTTGCCGACTCGCTTGGCGTGTCGTGGCGAGTGATAATTCGCACCGACGTGGTCGACGCAACCGCGGTGCAGCCCCTGCTGCTCGGCAGGCTGATCGTCCTTCGCGGCCCGGAACCACACGCCAATGTGCGAATCCTCGCCCGCACCGACGGCAAGCTGCCGCTGCACTACATCTGCGCCACCCCGCCCGCGTCCAGCTCGGCGGCAGCCACCGACGTCCTCTGCTTCCTCACCCCGCCGCAGGGCTCCGCGGTGGACGTCGACGCCGACGAAGGGCTTCTCAACGCGGCGAAGGTCTTGGTCTTCGGTGACCACACGGCGATCTTTCTCGGCACCGGCCTGCACGACGACAGGCTCAAGCCCCGCGCCCGCGACCACTTCTCGCCCGGCAGCCTGAGGCCCAACCTGGTTCTGCCGCGGCGCTGGGAGGAAGCGCTGATGGCATCGGGCAAGCACGTCGCGCTCGTCCTTCCGGTTCCCTCCAGCGGCTCGCACAACACCGCGGCGAGCGGCGATCTGCCGGCGCAGCTGGGACAGGTCCACGCCGCGCTCGCCGCGCTGGGCGATATCGCCGCCCCGGCGGGGTCGGCGCCGAGCGCGCCGCTGCTGGGGCTGGCCGCACACAGCTTCGGCGGCCCGTCTCTGTTCGCGGCAGTCAAGCAATCGGCGAAGAGCGCCTTCAGCGAGATCTGGCTGTTCGAGGCGTTGAGCGCCGCGCAGAACGTCGAGACCGTCGCGCGTACGAACGGGGCCCGCATCCTCTATGCGGGCTACTCGCGCTCCAGCGTGGAGGAAGCATCCGCAGCCGCCAGGCGCCACCCGGCTCTGACGGGCCGCGTGACCCGTCTACCCGACCCGCCGCCCCCACCGGGCGCGAGCCCCGCCGTCCTCGCGACCTCCAGCCCACTGCTGATCCACATGCTCGAAGGGATCGTCAAGCCGGCGACCGCGTGGAGGCCGCCCGCCCCCTTCAAGCTGCCCAACGGCGAACGCTACGACGAGCGCTTCGAGGTCCTGCACCAGCTGATCGTGCAGGGCAACGACGCCGACGGCGACCACTTCCTGACCAAGGCGCTCAAGCGGTCGTCACTGCGCTGAACCGCGGCTGATGGTGCGCGCCGGCGGTGTCTAATCCTGCGCGTCGAGGCCAGCCACGATGGCCCAGCACATGATCGCGCTGCAGACGCTGCTCCAGCGCCCGAAGTGCTCGTATATCCAGTTGGCCAACCTGGGGGCATCGGGATCGGAGGAGTCGATCTCGGGATCTGAGACATTGCGGACCATCGTGTAGTCGGGTGCCTCTGCCCCGAGTTCCCGGCACACGTAACCGAGCACCGCGTCTCCCATCTCGCAGGCGTCGCCCTTGCCCTTCAACCCGAACGTGTTGGCGGTGTCGTCGTATTGGAAGCCCTTGGTGGTCACCACTCCGCTGCGCGCGCTTTTCCCGTGCACGACGCGCGGCGAGCGGGTGTTCGTTTTGGGCAGGTTCACGGCGTTGGCGGCGAACAGGTCGTGACCGGTATCCAGGAGTCCGGTCGGGACGTCGTTGGGGCAGTCAAACGGTTCGAATTGCGGCGCGCTTCCACCGGAGTCGAAGGTGACGAAGCGGCTGACCACTACATCTCCAACCTCCGCAGATGAACCGATGCCGCCGGCGGTGCCCGTGGTGATCACCAATTTCGGCTTGCAGTCTTCGATGATCTGCTTCCACACGAGCCGGTTGGGCGTGGTGGCGAGATCTTCCGGGCCGTCCTGGGACATGTGCGAGTCGGACTTGAACAGGGTGATCTTCTGGCCGCCGATCTTGGCGGTCCAGTAGGTGCCGAGACGTTCCTTCTGGCGCGCCGGGCAGCGAGGATTCATCTCCGCGGAGATCGCGGCGTAGTTCTTCGTGTAGGGCTTCCAGTAGTGGATGCCCGGTTTGGCTGGGTGGCTTTTCGTCGGCGGATTGCTTTCGCAACCGGGCGTCAGCACATGCGCCAGCGCGCTGCCCTCTTCCACCGTCCAGGTCACAATCAGAACGTCGGCGTCCGGCAGCGACTCCCCGTCGGGTGCCTGCGTTGCAGGTTGTGGCGCGAGCCCGTCCGGCCAGTCGACAGGCTGGTAGTGACTCAGCGTCGGCGGCGCTTCGGGCAGGGCGGCGTTGCGAGCCATCACCTCGGTCGCCCGGCCGTCGAATTCGATCCGCTGAAGGGCGAGCGCCTGAGGCGTGAGCTGCGCCGCCATGCCCGCTGCCCTGGCGCCCGCTGCCTCTGGCGGCGGACCGCCGAGGTTGTGCTCGAGCCACGCTCTATCTACAGCCATGTCGGACCTAGCCCAGCGTCGCCACGTAGGCGCGCGCCTGCTCGTCGAAGAACTCGCGCAGGTTGAGCAGCCTTCCCTCCGGAGGTTCCAGTTTTCGGTCCACGATTTGGCCGTTGCGCACAAAGCGCTGCCACATGTCTCCGGTGGCAGGATCGATGAAGCTGATGTAGCCGCCTTCCAGGATCTGCAGCGGCTCGGTGACAGCCCCGGTGTGTGAGTAGGCGGCCAGCGAGCCGCGCGGGTTCGAGCGGTAGAAGGACGGCAGCACGAAATCGCTCATCGGGACGCCGCCCACCTCGTATTGGATTTCCTCGCACGGGTCGCCGGGCTCCATCAGGTATTTCACCCGGGTGCTGCCGCCTTTCCAACCGCTCAGCGCGGCGGCGGTGTGCAGGCGCGAGCCGAACGGGTCGACGAGCATCTCCACCAGCTCGTGGCTGGCCGTCACCGTCCAGTCCCCGCCGCTCAACGCGATCATGGCGTAGGGCTGGCCGAGGTCATCCGCATGGAAGCCCGCCGCTTCCGCCACTTCGATCGTCTCGTGCAGCTCCATCCGCCAGGTCCCCTGGGGCGCACTTGGGTAAGCGCCCACCGTGGCTGCGACTTTCCATGCCGGCGCTATGTCCGCCTGCACCTGCTCGTTCAGCGCGCCCGCCACCTCGGCAAGTTCTGGCGCCCCAATCGTTCCGCTCATATCGACCAGCGCTACATGCACAGGAATAGCCGTCGTACTCATCTTCCACCTCGGAGATCGTCTTAGATAGTCAGCATAGAAGTGGCTATTAGACAATATTCATTCGTATGCTTTGTGAAGATTTGATTATCCAAGTAGACTGATGATCTGGTGCACCGCGGTCCAAGCCGCAAGCGCATTGCGGGCCAGAGGTGGGTTAGATCCCGGGATCGATCACGGTCCTCCAGACCATGTCGGGGCAGAGCGGGATGAGGGTCAGGCCGCTGTGGTCGAACGGCCGCACTCTCGCGCCGGCAGGCGGCGATCGCCACAACGCGACGTCCCTGCTCGCGTCGCCGCTCATACTCGCACCGAGGTGCGCCTCCCAATGGCGGCAGCGGATATCCCTGATCGCCCCCCGTTCGGCTGGAGGCATGAATGCGCCCCGACCCTTGACCTCGTCCACGAGGGTCGTGGTGACCTCGGCGTCGTAGCCCCAACTGCGCCGGTTGCAGTTGACCGACCCGATCAACGCCGCGTCGTCATCGACGATCAGCAGCTTGGAATGCACATACGCGCCGTCGCCTTTCGGGTCGCCGCCCGGACCGAGTCGCTCGAAGACGAGGAGGTTCGCCGGGAACGCCGTCTTCAAGGGGTTGAGGAAGAGCCTGCGGCGTCGCTCGAGCTCCGGGAAGAGCCGGGCGAAGTCCGGCGTGATCGCCTCCTCTGAGGCCAGGACCACGATCCCGACGGCGTTCCGGGCAAGGGCTTCGGCCATCGCGTTTTGCAGCACCGTCGGGAATGCCGGAGGGGCAATCGTGACGCTGGTGGTGCTTCCCCAAAAGAACTGCTCCTCTATGTAGAAGAACTCCTCAGCGAGGTGCAGCGCGTTCGCCAGGGCCGTCGGAGAGGTGAATATCGGCGGCGGGAAGGGGTTCGCAGCCGAGTAGCAATGCGTGACCTGGGCGCTCACATTGCCCACCGACACCACCGGCGAGCTCGCCGGGCGAAGTGGGATCCCCCCCCGCCTTGGGATCCGTCGTCCAGCGGTCCCGGAAGGTGGTCAGCAGCTGGTCGGCGGCGCGTCCGACGAGGCGCTCCGAGACATCGAAGAGCGGCGCACCGTTCTTGGTCGCCTTGACGCGGTCGTCGGTCCAATCGATGCCACCGGCATAGGCGATCAGCGTGCTGCCGTCGAAGACGATCAACAGCTTTTGGTGGACCGACCCGAACACCGGGTAGCGAAAGTCCAAGAACGACTGCGCGTCGGTACCGAACGTGGGGATGTCGTTTACGGCCCTTTCGTTGTTGGCTTTCTGACGCTCGACGAACGCGAGCAGCCCTGGGATCAGCTTGCGAAGGCCCTTCTGGACGGGTGCGGGAAGGTGCGAGAGCCAGTCGCCGGCCCAAAGCAGCGCACGAATCTGGACTGGGCCCGGGCTCAGCTTCGCCACGGCGCTCAGCTCGGCGCGCAGCGTGGTCGTTCCGCTCGGGTGCGGGATGTCGAAGTCCAGGTCGCAGTTGAAGTTCGAGAGGAAGACGAACGCCTTCTCCGGGTTCGCCGCCGTCGCGCGGATGTCGTCGACCATCGACTGGAAGGCGGCCGGCCCGCCGATCAGGTGTCTGAGGTCGCATCCAGGCTGCTTGGGCCCGAGTTTGAGGCCGGGGGTGGGCGGCAGGAAAAATGACCGCACCGGCCCGGCGATGAGGGTCGGCGGACCGCCGCCGGCGGGAAAGGAGAGCGTGGCGCCCACGAACTGCACCACGGTCGCGCCGGTTTCGTCGATCGATGGCGGCGCGACCGGCGCACCCAGCGCCTCTCCCGCGGCGCGGCGGGTCTGCCACTCCTGCAGCATGTCCTGCGAGAGCGCGACCGCTGGCGTCTCCGGGCTGGAGAGGACGGCGCCTTTTTGGAAGCTGACCACCATCACGCCATCGGGCTCAGCGCTCGCCGGTCCCTGCGGCGCACCCAGCTCGAAGCTTCCGCTGGCGGCCGCGAAGACATCGACCGGCAGCGCGAAGGCCGTGGACCCATCGGTGATCGCGACCTCGCTGGCGAACCCCTGCGCGGTCAGCCCCTCGTACTCGAAGGGCGGCGTGCTCGGGACGCCCATCGCACCGGTTGCGCCGCCCTGGGTGTCCCAGAAGTCGGAGATCGTAGGCGGCACCACGAACCCTGCGAAGAAGCCCAGCTCCACCACGGTGCCATTCGCGAACTGGCAGGTCACGACTTCCTCGGCGAGCTGCTGCCGCGTTCCGGTGCGCACTCCCGGATCGAACGGCGTGCCACCCATCGTCGCGGCGATCGCGTCGATCACCTCGTGCTGGTAGATCTCGTCGAGCCGGCCGACCGTGCCTTTCGAGGCGACGCCGTCATGCGCGCTCAGCCCAGGTGGCAGGGGAAGCCCCTCGTCGATCTTGAACTGCCGGACTGCCTCTGAGGTCTGCGGGCCGTAGGCGCCGTCGACCCCGACCGAACGGCCCAGATCCAACAGCCCCTGCTGCAGAGCTTCCACCGCCTCCGGATCGTTAGGCTCGAACGGAGGCGCGTTGCTGCCCGCACGGTCGAATCCGGACGTCGTCATTCGCGAGCCGTCCAGACAGGCAGCGAGCTGCTCGATGCCGACGAATCGCGCCGACGCTAGGTCGCCCAAGGCCCCACCCGCTCCTCGAGCGTCACTGCGTCACCTGCGCTGAGTCCAGATCTGGCCCTTTGGCGCACACGATCCGCGGCAGTTTATACCTGAACTTCTGACTAATCAGATTAAGCAATGTTATGTACAGGTGACCACGGCGACCGCCCCTGGATCGCTCACGAAGAACTACGCCTGCACAACCTCGATCAGATCCGCCTCGGCGGCGGCATCGAAGTCCGAGTCCTGCGTGCACGTTGCTCGCACGCTGGCGGCCTCTTGCTTACATCAGACCACCTCCAACTCTGGGCGCGCGCAAGATCTGGGCTAGAGACGCGCTGCGCCCGAGCCTGGCTCGCATGAGCCAAGCTCGGGCGGGTCGGTGGCTACCGCGCCCTTCCGTCAGCTATTTCCATTCGATACCGATCGAGAGACCGTTTGTGTCTGTACCGGACACTGTGGCTTCGCCGGTCAGCGTGCCGTCGTTGCGGAGTTCGTTTCCGCAGAGTTCGACCAGCGAGTATTCGATCGAGCTGAGTGTCGCAAGGAGTCCCCAGTCGGCTTTGCCGTTTTTGGTGCCGTTGGCATACACGAGACCTCCCGTCGGCGTCTGGGGCGGGATTTTGACACAACCTTTTTCACCGAAGATGGTTGTGATTTTCAGTTCGACGGCTTCTCCGGCTTTGGCGCATTTGATGTGCATCGGAGCGTGTTTTTCCCCAGCGGGTATTTCGGATGTGAGGAGAAAGTCGCAACCGTTCATGCGCACGTCCACGGTACGGCCGGCCCCTTCTTTGCAGCCGCCGAATGTAGGCGTGACTGTCAGTTCTTTGACTTCTTTTTTGGTCGTTGTGGCGTTGTCGAACGACAGGCTCGTACAGGGAATTTTCCCCGCGAACGTGCCGAATTCCCAGTTGGAGACGGCTTGGGCGTCGTAGATCGTGTGTTCCAGTTCGGAGCGGAACATCTCGTTCGCCGCCGACGCGGTCGACGCCAGGGCGGCGCCGAGGGCGCACAGCGTGCCGAGGACGACGAGGAGGCTGATGAGCTTGTTCTTCATTTCGGATCTCCCTTTCTCAGGGGTCCGCCGGGATGGCGGTCCCGGCCTATGGAATAGCGCCACTTCGGCTATTAGTCAACTAAACTTGTGCATTTAGTCTGTACTAGCCCAAATCTAATGCCAAGACCCGCACTTGAGCGAGCCTGAGCGGCGAGATTCCACCTTCTGAGCCGGGAAATACGGTTGTCGAGACCCACTTCCCAGCTCGTGGAGCAGCCTCCAGAGAAGTCGGGGTGATCGTGGCCCGCCCCCTTGAAATCGGTCCGCCCTATTTGAGAGTCCTTCCCGCCCGCGACAATGGGCAAAGGAGGACCGAAGCAGGTGAAGAGGCAAAGACACACCCCCGAGCAGACCATCCGCAA
>Ga0164299_10000059_pt1 | contig 21540 bp, 20 predicted proteins | sample Whisoiple_221_MG_FD_109712 | JGI IMG/M metagenome (GOLD analysis project Ga0164299, IMG submission 109712) | Unamended control soil microbial communities from upstate New York, USA - Whitman soil sample_221_MG | ecosystem: Environmental > Terrestrial > Soil > Agricultural land ...
CAAGCTCGGGCTCGTCTATCCACACAATAATATTGCGACAACGAATCGTTTCATACGCGACGAGCCGCAAACGGTTTTCAACTTTCTTCGCGCTTTTGTCGAGGGGATTGCTTTTTACCGCACCCATAAGCCGGAAAGCATTCAAATGATCAAAGAATTTTTGCGCGTCACCGATAGTGCGATCGCCGAGGAAGCTTACGACTATTATTCCCGCATCACGCCGGCAAAACCTTATCCGAGCACCGAAGGCGTGCGTGGCGTGTTGCAAGAAATCGCCCTTTCAGAACCCTCGATTAAAAACGCCAAAATCGAACAGTTTATCGATGCCAGCTTTATCGCCAAGCTGGATCAATCCGGATTTATCGACGGGTTATATAAAAAGAGATAAGCCAGCCTAGACACGCATGGAATCTGAACTCAAAGAAATGCTCGCTTCGCTCGATCGCACCGGATACTGCCAGTGGATGAAGCGCGAAGGTGTTCCCATCAGCGAAGGTTTTAGCGTGGAGGATGTGCGCGAATTGAAGCTTGCTCCCTGGCCTCGGATCGGAGGCAAGGGGGCATTCGTGCAGCTCTACGGCATGGAAGGCCAAACCGGCATGTATGTCGCCGAGATCGCTCCGGGCGGAGCGCTCAATCCGGAGCGGCACCTCTATGAGGAGATGATTTGTATTCTCGCCGGCCACGGGGCGACTGAAATTTGGCAGGACGGAGGACCCAAGCGCCTATTCGAATGGGGACCGTTCAGCTTATTCGCGCCGCCCCTGAATAGCTGGCACCGTTTAGTAAACGGCGGCAGAGAGCCCGTACGATTCATGGCGGTTACGACGGCACCGATCGCGATGGATTTTTACCGCAATCCGGAATTTATCTTCAACTGCCCATTTACATTCGACGAGCGTTTTCACGGCGAAGATAGTTATTTTGCCGCCACTGAGAAGTTTTATGCCATCGGCATGCAGTCGATCTGGGAAACCAATTTCGTGCCCGATGCCAAAGACGTCCGAGTGCGGGACGATCTTTATGTCAAAGGCAGCGAGGTGGGAATGGTGCAGTTCGAATCATCCAAAAACGCGCTGATCGGTCACGTGGCGGATTGGCCCACAGGTCGCTACCACAAAGCGCACTATCACGGCGCCGGCGCCGTCATCGTCATTCTAAAATCGGAGGGATATACGCTGTTGTGGCCCAAAGAGACCGGCACCCAGCCCTACGCGACCGGCCGCGGCGATGCAGTGGTCGAACTCCGCTGGCGCGAGGGCAGCGTCTTGAGCCCGCCGAACGGGTGGTTTCACCAGCACTTCAACGTCGGCAAAGAAGCCGCCCGGCAGCTCGCTTTGAGATTCGGCAGCAGGCTGCATCCCATCGGCTTACATCAAGCCGCCAAGAAGAACACCGACGGCGTCTATATCTCGGTAAAGAACGGCGGCACCATGATCGAATATGAAGAGGAGGACCCGGAGATCCGCCGGCGCTTTGCGGAAAACTTACGTCGGGTCGGCACCGTGTTGCGGATGACGTGAGGCATCGAGCGATTTTATGAAACCAAAAAGCCGTCGCCGGAAGCTGCATTACAATGAGCTTGTGTCGACTGGGCCGGGCACTCTCGCGGGAAGATTCATGCGCCGGTTTTGGCATCCGGTTTACCGCGCGGAGGCGCTTCTCGCCGGTCAAGCCAAGCCGATCGAGATTATGGGCGAGCGCTTTACGCTTTACCGCGGCGAAGATGGCAATCCCTATGTCACCGAATTTCGTTGCCCGCACCGGGGCACGCAGCTATCGGCCGGGTGGGTCGAAGGCGATTCGATCCGTTGCATGTATCACGGCTGGTTGTTCAACAGCGCGGGTCAATGCATCGAACAACCGGCGGAAGCAAAATCCTTCGCGGTAAAGATTCGTATCAAAAGTTTCCCTACTCGCGAATATCTCGGTTTGATTTTTACATACATTGGCGAGGGCGAAGCGCCGCCGTTTCCGCGCTTCTCACACATGGAAGAAGACGGTGTCCTCGAAGTCCTATCCACCGAAGTGTGGCCGTGCAATTTCTTTCAGCGCCTGGATAACAACGGCGATACCTACCATGTGCCCTTCGTTCACCGCGGCGCCTATTCGGCCTCGACCGTGAATAATCGCAGCGGACTGCCGGAGATCTCAAAGGTGGAAAGCCCATGGGGAACTACCGGCTATGCGGCCTTTAGAGAAGGCTGGCGCAATGTTTTCCAGTTCTTCATGCCCAATATTTACGCGTTTCGTAATCCCTCCCCGGAGCCGGAGTGCGTCTGGGAAGATCGCATGCAGTGGGATGTGCCTCGGGATGACGAACATTCATTGGAATTTCGCTTGCGCCGTTTACCACTGAGCGGTTCCGCCGCGGATCAATATCGCGCCCGTCGTGATCTTGCGGCCGCACAGCCGAAGCTGTCCGTGGCCCAAATGGGCGACGCAGTTCTGTCGGGCAAAGTCAGCTTTCAGGATTTGGATCATTTTTTTAAAGACAAAATCTCCCTCGTGCATACGCAGGATTACGTTGCGCAGGTGGGTCAGGGGTCCCGCGCAGAACGAGCCCGCGAGCACCTCGGTCTTTCGGACACGGGAGTGATCCTGTTTCGCAAAATTTGGGAGCGCGAGCTGCGGGCATTCGCCGATCGAAGGCCGCTGAAGAGCTGGGTTTTGCCGCAAGACGCGGAAATCACGTTCCAGGAGGCACCGGAACGGCTCCTGCAGAAAACACGATGATCATGGATGCCGAAATAAACACGTGCTCCCGGTAGGCGCCTGCGATGTGCTCGCCTTGGGTTTATTCAGCTCCCTGCTGTCGATCAGCGCGGCTGATGTCGCCGGTTGACAGTGAGTCTTTGGACCGATAATATCGTATTACGATATGTTCTTGAGGATCGGGCGCTTAATGTAGGCGAATGGAGGGAGATAAACATGGCTGCTCATGATGAAAGCGCGCAAGAACTCCTCCTCGACGTTAGAGTCGCGGAGGCTTCTCGGATTTATAAGATCTACCTCGCCAATGAAAAGAAAATTCTCGGCACCATCGCCGTCGCCATTTTCCTGATTGCCTGGGAGCTTGTCGGCAATGTCTTTCAGTGGATCAATCCCATGTTCATGAGCGCGCCATCGTTGATCTTCAAAGCCGGCTACGAGATGTTTCGCACCGGAGAGATCTATCATGACCTATACGTTAGCGGCGTCGAGTTTCTCGGTGGTTATTTTTTGGCTGCTGTCGTTGGAATTCCGTTCGGGATCATGACCGGGTGGTACAAACGGATGAGCTATATTTTCGATCCGTTCGTCAACGCCCTCAATGCCACGCCTCGCGTCGCTCTGCTGCCCCTGGTCATCATTTGGCTCGGCATCGGCATCCTGTCGAAGGTCGGCATCATTTTTCTCGGCGCGGTGTTCTCGATTCTAATCAATACCCGCGATGGCGTGAAAACAACGCCGGTAAATCTTTTGAATGCCGCCCGCAGCTTCGGTGCTTCGGAATGGATGGTATTTAAAACCGTCGTTGTTCCATCGACGATTCCGTTTATTCTCACCGGTCTTCGGCTGGCAGTGGGCCGCGCTCTCGTGGGCGTGCTGGTGGGCGAGCTTTATGCGGCGACGGCCGGAATTGGCTTCATGATCACGGTTGCCGGCGCGACATTCCAAACGGACAAAGTTTTTGTCGGTGTCGGTATTTTCGCCTTGAGCGGCATGATTGGCATGGAGTTGTTGACCAAGGTGGAACGACGATTTGACAAGTGGCGGCCGCAGGTGGGCTCCGAACATTAGACCGTTCTCTCGCCACATCCTCATTTAGACGGCGGCCATCCGCCGGATTGTGTGAATCTGTCGGTACTATTCGGTCCGCGTTCTAGGATCGCATGGATTTCTTTGTCTTCGGCGATCGTTTGGTTGCCTAAATAATAAATGATGCAGAGGTGTGATACGCATGAGTGATTTGGTCGAAACCCTCGAAGATCGGCTTGCGGATTTTACTCGGGATACACGCGTCCTTCTACTCTCCGGAATGGCCTTGATTATCGGCTCGCTCAGCGCTGTCGTCGCATGGGTCCTTGTCTGGTTGATTGCCACGATCACCAACCTTTCCTTCTACGGGCAGTTTTCCGCGAAGTTTCAATCCCCCGAGCATCATCATCTTGGCTATTACATGATTCTCGTACCAGTCATCGGCGGCCTGATCATTGGAGTGATGGCGCGTTACGGCTCAGACAAGATTCGCGGCCACGGTATTCCCGAAGCGCTTGAGGCGATTCTTTTCGGCCGCAGTCAAATGGAACCCAAAGTCGCGATTCTCAAGCCGCTTTCTTCTGCGATTTCGATCGGCACGGGTGGCCCATTCGGCGCGGAGGGGCCGATCATCATGACGGGCGGGGCGGTCGGTTCTATCTTCGCGCAATTTTTTCACCTTTCGGCCGCCGAACGAAAGACGCTGCTCGTCGCCGGAGCGTCCGGCGGTATGGCGGCGATTTTTGCCTCTCCGGTTTCCGCGGCGTTACTGGCGGTCGAACTCTTGCTATTCGAATGGCGCCCTCGCTCGTTTATTCCGGTGGCGATCGCCGCCGTCGCGGCTGCCGCTCTTCGCGTTCCTCTTCTCGGTGCCGGTCCGATCTTTCCAGTCCAGCCCCATGCCATTTTGAATTCGGAAGGTTTGGTCTTTGCTTTTTTGGTTGGCATCGTCGCCGGACTCGGCTCCGGACTTCTGACCACGCTAGTTTATGCGTTCGAAGACTTATTTAACAAACTACCGATCCACTGGATGTGGTGGCCTGCAATCGGAGGGCTTTTTATCGGGATTGGTGGTTTGATCGAACCGCGCGTGCTCGGCGTCGGCTACGAAACGATCTATGAACTATTGCGTGGGCATATTGTCGGCGTGGCTCTGCTGGGCATCCTGATCGGCAAGTCCTTCGTTTGGTCACTCGCGCTCGGATCGGGAACCTCTGGTGGCGTGCTCGCGCCGTTGTTGATGATGGGCGGGGCGTTGGGAGCGGGTTTGGCACAATTTATCCCGATCGGCGATACCGGAGTCTGGGCGCTGATCGGCATGGCCGGCATGATGGGCGGCACGATGCGCTCGCCGCTCACGGCGATGATCTTCGCATTGGAACTGACCCAGGATCTCAATCTCTTGCCCGGCTTGCTCGCGGGGTGCGTCGCAGCCCACGGCGTGACCGTCTTACTATTGCGCCGATCGATTCTCACCGAAAAAGTCGCCCGTCGTGGCTATCACGTCATGCGTGAGTACGGCGTCGATCCGCTCACCATGGTGCGCGTCGGCGAAGTCATGGACAAAAACCCGCCGGTGATTCCGGCCAAAATGCCTCTCGCGGAATTGTCGGACCGGATCGCGCGTAGTGACCCGGAAGTGAGCCGACATGAAGGTTTGTTGCTGGTCGATGAGAAACAGCAGCTGGCGGGCATCATTACCCGCGGCGACGTGATTCGCGCCCTGGCGGAAGATGGCCACAACGAAATAACCGTTTCTGCCGCGGGCAGTCACAATGTGATTGTCAGCTATGCCGACGAGCTTTTATACGAAGCGGTCAGTAAGATGGTCCACAACAATATCGGCCGCTTGCCTGTCGTAAGCCGGCGCGACCCGCGCCGTATCGTCGGCTACATTGGCAGGAGTAACCTGATGGCGGGTCGGCTGCGTCATTTCGAAGACGAATACGTTCGCGAGCGCAGATTCTTACGGCGGCGAGAAGCGCAAGCGGGCGCCCTCGCGCCGCCGAATCAGGAACCTAGCCGCGCTTGAAACGCGTGCAGAGTCTTTCAATTCCGCCCCAAAGAGCGCACTAGACCAGTGAAGGTTGCGGCCCATGTAAACAACGCGAGATAGACAAATACCCGTGGAATCCAGAGCAAAAATTCTAACTTCATCGCCTTGGCCAGCTGAAACGTGCATGCGGTATACATGCCCAGCGGAAACACAACGCCCCAATAAAGCGGATCATAGGAAAGCTTGAAGCGTTTATATACATGACGCCACAGTCCCAATATTACCAGCATCGGAATCCACCAGGTGCCGGTGGCCCAGAAGAATAGCGTAAACCCTCGCAGAAAAGGCAGCATACTTTGAAGCAGCGGCGATCTCTGTGCGTCGAGAATTAGAGTCGCGCCGGATAGCGTAGAAATCGCCACTGCGCCCATGTTGATCCAATAGGGCGGTGTCAGATCCGATGGCGCCATCGGGAAAAACACATAGCGGTAGAAAATGAGCGAGATCATCCAAATATACAGCATCCCGCCCCAGAGCCACATCGAGAGCGCAAAAAATATGATCGGCTGAGCTTCGGAGTCGAATACGGGCGCAAGCCGTGCGCCGAGCACCGACACCGCTTGAGTCGCGACGACCGCGACGAGCCAACCGCCGTGAATCCCTCCGGCAAGAGTGGGCTTGGTTTCCTTGACGGTAACTCCGGTAAAAATCGAATATGTTAGGATCATCCAGAGGATAATCGCAAGCAACCATAACCCCAGTGCCAGCCGTGAAGCGTTAAAAATGATCAGCCATTGGCTACCCAAAATGCAGGTTGCCGCCACCGTCGTAAAAAACCCGGGACCACGATTGTGATCGATCAAATCGCTGAAGAAACGGGTGCGATGCCAAATGAGACGCGCGACCGTCAGCACCACGAGAATTGCAAAAAAAATCAGGTTCAACCAGCAAAGCGCCACACCGACGACGCTCATCTCCATCAGGTCGCTGGCAATCGACACGATCCCGGTCGCCATAACCATGGCAAAATAGGCCGGATGCAGGTTCTCGACTGCAGATTTGATAGACCCAAGCAGAAAAGCTCCCATCAAAGCGCGCGCGGCGTGAGCTCCCGGCTTTTATCGGCTCTCCAGGCGATAAATGTAACGGAGCAGGCCGAAGTTCAGAAGCAGGCAGATGATGCTCGCCAACGCCGCCGGCGTTAAAATCGAGTCATCGGCGCCGAGGTAGGCGTTCATGGTCGGAGGCAACGGCCTTGGCCAATTGAAGTTTAATGAGCCGTTTTATCATCTCACCACAGCCTATCGCGCGATGGCTACTATGCCGTGAAACCGAGGGGCTTTGACCTCTACCTTTGAATCTAGCATTCCACAACGGAACGCAGAATATCGGTTTCCGTGATCAATCCAATAAGTCTTTCATTTTCAACGACCGGGAGACAGCCGATTTTTTTTTCGATCATCAGGCGCGCGGCATCGCTGACGGCTGCGTCCGCTGTAATCGTGATTGCAGGTTTCGTCATCACTTCCTTGACTCTGATGGTCTTGATCAGCGCACTGGTGGTTTTCCGACCAAATCCCAGGGCCACGATCAATGCCGAACGAAACAAATCGCGCTGACTGAGAATGCCCACGACCCTGCCGTCTTCGACCACAGGCATGTGGCGAATGCGGCCGAGGTTCATAATCGCATCCGGGATGTCCAGTGTCTCGTTCCGATCCAGGGTCGCCGGGTTTTGTGCCATGAGATCTCTGATTGTCGGAATTTTTGATGGTTCGGTCATTTGTCTGTCCTTTCGAGCGCCGCCGCTGACACAGTGTCGTAACTTTATATAGCCTGCGAAATGCCTATTCGTATCTGAGGGCTTCTATGGGATCCAGGTTCGCCGCTTTCTTGGCGGGATAAAATCCGAAGAAAACGCCGACCGCCCCCGAAAAAAGAAAAGCGATCACAATAATTGCGGGGTTGATCAAGGTTGGCCACTGCGCCCACTGTTTAATAACTTCGGAGCTCCCGATACCGAGTAGAATTCCCATCAATCCGCCCGTGGCCGCCATTACCACGGCCTCGACCAGAAACTGCAGCATGATGTCGCGGCTGCGCGCCCCGACGGCCATCCGAATGCCGATTTCGCGGGTCCTTTCGGTCACGGAGACCAGCATGATATTCATGATACCGATGCCACCCACCAGGAGCGAAATAGAAGCCACGCTGCCGAGCAGTACCGCCATGACGCGAGCCGTGGTCGTTGCAGCCTCGGCGATGTCGGAAAGATTGCGCACATTGAAATCGTCTTCGCGCTCTGGACCGATGCGGTGCCGCTGCTTGAGCAGCAAAGTAATTTGCTCTTCAGCTTCCTCCACCCTTTCGGCGCTCACCGCCTTCACCACGATGCTTTGCACCCAGGTGATCCGCATCAAACGCTTCTGCATCGTCGTGTAGGGGATCATCACCGTATCATCTTGATCTGTTCCCTGTCCGGTCTGACCCTTGGGCACAAGCACGCCGATTACGCGAAATGGAATATTGCGGATGCGAATAACGGCGTCGAGAGCATCATCGCTGCCAAAGAGTTGGCGCGCGACGGTTTGACCGATCACGGCAACTTTAGCGGCGCTCTCCATATCGCCCTCATGAAGGAAACGTCCCTGAGCAACTTCCCAATCGCGGATCTGTTGAAATTCGGGGGCGACGCCCTGAGCCAAAGTCCCCCAGTTCAAGTTAGCGGCGACGACCTGTTCCTGGCGCCGAAGCACGGGCGAGACAAATGCCACCGAGGGCAATTCGCGCGCCATCGCTTTGGCATCGGCATCAATCAATGTATTCACATTGCCAAAGCCGGCTCTGACTCCGCCTTGAACATTGCTGCCCGGCAATACGATCAAGACATTCGTGCCAAGAGCGGCGATCTGCGCGCGAATCGTCGATTTGGCTCCTTCGCCGATCGCGACCATCGCGATCACAGCGCCCACGCCGATGATGATCCCGAGCATGGTCAAAAAAGCGCGGAGCTTATTGCGTATCAGCGCTCTGAGCGCAATCCTCAATATCATGAGCGCCTGCATTCACTGCTCCACTCGAAAGATCACCGGCTCATTGTGCTGATCGGAGACGACGAGGCCGTCACGAAAGACAATCTGCCGCCTGGCATGTGCGGCGATGTCGCTTTCATGCGTCACGAGAATCACCGAAATATGCTGATTTGCGTTGAGTTGCTGGAACAAACCCATGATCTCGCTGCTCGTCGCTGAATCCAGGTTGCCTGTGGGTTCATCGGCCAAAATGAGCGGCGGGCGATTGACCAAAGCGCGCGCGATTGCGACACGCTGCTGTTGTCCGCCCGAGAGTTGATTGGGCGTATGATCGAGCCGATTACCCAACCCGACTAAGGTAAGAACCTCTATGGCGCGGCGATGTCTTTCCTGGCTAGCGAAGCCGTTGTTGTACATCATCGGCAACTCGACATTCTCGAGAGCGCTGGTGCGCGACAACAGATTGAAGCCTTGGAATACGAAGCCAATGCGCTTATTGCGAATGTGCGCCCATTCATCCGCACTTAGCGAGCCGACTTCCTGTCCTTCCAGGAAATAGCGGCCCGTGGTCGGCCGATCCAAACAACCCAAGATGTTCATGAAGGTCGATTTGCCAGATCCGGAAGAGCCCATGACCGCGACAAACTCGCCATGGGCGATCGTGAGATTGATGCCGCGTAGGGCGGGCACCTCGACATCGCCCATAAAATAGATCTTGTGCAGTTCCTCCACCCGGATGAGCTCGCTCATCGAAAGCCCGGACGAGGGGGCGGCGGCTGAAACGGGTTCACCGGGGCCGCTGAATTTTGACCCGCAGCGCTGCTCGACATTCCGATGACGACCGGATCATCTTCTTTAAGCTCGCCGGCGATGATTTCGGTTCTTGATCCGTCGGTGATCCCGACTTGCACTTCCAGGGGCTGCGGCCTACCGTCTCGCAGCAAATAAACTTTGACTGAACGGCCGCGCGCCGCTGCGCTGCTTACTGCGCCACCCGTCCGGCTGGTCCGCCGGGCGCCGACACGAGGAGCCGCCGTCCGGCTTTGTTCCTGTCGCAGCAGTTCCTGGGTTTCGTTTTTTTCTTCCGGTGGCTTGAAACGCAGTGCCATGTTCGGAATCGTCAATACGTCTTCCTTCTCGCTGACCAGAAACTGCACATTGGCAGTCATGCCGGGCTTGAGGAGAAGCTCTTTGTTGTTGATCCGCACCACCGCATCGTAAGTCACGACGTTCTGAATGATTTGCGGCGCGTTTCGGACCTGGTGCACTTTGCCACGGAAGCGTCGATTGGGATGGGCATCGACGGTAAACGAAACATCTTGCTCTTCATGGATGTTCCCGACATCCGCCTCGTCCACATTCGTGTGCACTTCCATTTTGGTGAGGTCGTTGGCGATCGTGAACAGGGTCGGAGCTTGCAGCGAAGCCGCCACGGTTTGACCGACATCGACGCTGCGGGAGATAACGATGCCGTCCACGGGCGAACGAATCACCGTGTAGTCCAGATCGATCGAAGCTTGATTCATCGAGGCCTGAGCCTGATTCACCTGCGCTTGCATCACATTCACCTGCGAACGCGCAGCGTCATAAGTGGTTTGCGCCGTGTCGAGCTCACTCTGAGATACCAACTCACGCCCTTTTAATTCTCTGGTTCTCTTGAGGGTGCGCTCGGCGTCTTCCAGAGCAACTTTTGCTTTCGCCAGATTGGCTTGAACCGAAAACACGTTTGCACGGGTCTCCTCCAGCCGAGCTTTGAACTTCGCCTGGTCAAGCATTGCCACCACCTGCCCGTTGCTAACCTTGGTATTGAAGTCAGCGCTGAGCTTGGCAATCGTGCCGGAGACCTGGCTGCCGACGAGAACGGTAGTGACCGCTTGCAACGTTCCGGTGGAGGAGACTACCTGGCGAATACTTCCCTTGCTGACTGGCACCGTAAGAAACGGAGGTTCCTTCGGTGTAGAACCGATGCGCCAATATGCGAAACCGGCCCCACCCACCGACAAAAGCACACCGGCTATCAGGAGCGGCTTTTTCAGCTTCATGGACCCGCATGCAATAGCCGAAACACCTTCACGGAAAAATCGTTCGCATCGCGTTGGGTCATGCGCCGGTACGCGAGGCCGGTGGTAATCTCGGCGTTGGGCTCCTGATCTTCAATGACCTGGTCAATTGCCACGCGAAACCGCGATACCGGCGGAGCCCCGGTCATTTCGTATTGGAGTTCCCGCACGCTACCCTTTAGATAATAATTCGTCGCCACATCCGTAATCATCAGCGTGACCTTGCCGGTGCGGCGAAGATTGTTCGCCGTCGAACTCGTCTTCCAGAGCGCCATTTCCAGGGAAGAGCGATCCCGCGCAACAATCTCATAGTAGGACAACAGGGCGGGATGTGGCCAGCCGTTTTCATCGTTGGTGAAGATCGGAATAATTTTTCCTTCGTGCCTCTCGATCGCCGAACCATCGAGGCGCGCGAGCAGCTCCGGCGTCAATTCTTTTCCTAGCAATTGCGACATTCGAATCTCCCCAGCCGGTGCACTTATAGCCGATCTATCGATCGAGCACTAGCTCCTGTCTGTTACCGAAGCCCTGCTCGTTATCGATATAAAAGATCTTCTCAGTCTCGATACAGTAGAATTTGACCTTCAGAAAGGCCTTATGAAAAACGCCGCTGGCGGGGTCAGTGAAAAGCTTTATTATCCCCGGGTACTTACGAGCGTAGATCGCCATCGCCCTCGCCTTCTCGATGATGCCATCGACGAGCGTCACTCGTCCTTCGAGTTGAATCCCTTTGATTTTCCGCCAGTCCCGGTAATCCTCCTGAATCGTCACTGCAACGCGCGGATTGGCTGCGACGTTTTGGCAATGGCGCGAATCGGGCGCGGAAAAAAAATAAAGACGGAAATCTTCGCTGGCAAAAAAAACCGTTGCCGCCCACGGCAGATCGCCTTGGGTAGTCGCCAAAGTCATCGTATTGTGTGAATGCAGGTAATCTACGATTTGCTGCTTTAAATCCGTAGGCATGTGCAGCTCAGAAACACGCCCCATTAGGGCAGACGTTCATAGTGTGAAGGCATCCGCCTCACCGGCGTCCGGCGCAGCGCGGCGAGATTTGCCGCTCCTACGCAAAGCATGCTGATTTTAAGTTCCTGAATCACGCGGGACAGAAATTCTACGACCTTGGCGCTCGATTCCAAAGCCGACGCCAAGAGCGGCTGGCCGAGTGCGGCAATATCAGCCCCGAGCGCAATCGATTTGGCAATATCGACGCCGCTGCGAATGCCGCCGGACGCAATGAGGGGCATCTCCGGAAGGGCTTGTCGGACGCCGACAAGTGCCTCCTCAGTCGGTATTCCCCAATCGGCGAATGTGTTATCGGCGCGTTGTCCTGTCTTAGCGGCACGCTGTGCTTCGACGGCAAACCAAGATGTTCCGCCTTTGCCAGCAACATCGATGGCGCGAACTCCCGCGCGCTGTAAACGCTTGGCGACATCGACAGAAATGCCGTTGCCCACTTCCTTGGCGATCACTGGCGCCGACAGATCCCGGCAAACGGCGGCAATTTTTTCCGTGAGCCCCTTAAAATTCCGATTGCCCTCGGGCTGAACCACTTCCTGAAGGACGTTCAAGTGCAGGATCAGTCCATCTGCACCAATCATCGCTACGGCGCGTCGGCAATGCTCAACCGTGTACCCATAATTGAGCTGCACCGCGCCGAGATTGCTTAACAGCAGGATGTCCGGCGCGACGTCTCTCACCTGAAAAGAGACTTGCGCCGACGGCTCTTCAATGGCAACGCGCTGGGAGCCGACGCCCATCGCCACGCCCAAGTGTTCAGCGGCGGCGGCGAGATTACGGTTGACCTTGCGTGCCAAATCAAAGCCGCCGGTCATTGAAGAGATCAATAGCGGAGCTTTGAGACGTTTGCCGAGAAATTCTGTGCTTAGGTCGAGCTCGTCGATATCGAGCTCAGGGAGAGCGTTATGAATAAAGCGATAGCGCTCGAACCCTGTGCTCGAAGGGCTCGAAACCGTTTCAGTATTGAGACAGATCTCAAGATGTTCTTTTTTTCGGCGTTGAGTCTTGGTAAGGGCGGCTTTCACCTTGCGGCTAGCCATAGCGGTAGGGCAACAGATTTACCGCTGTTTTTTTGCGGCGTGACGCTCTTTGACGGCGGCAAGCGTCGTCGTCTTCGCTGCATCCGGGTGACGGCTCATCCCTTCATCGTCCCAACGATGAAAGAGTTTCACGTCGATATCGAATTGATCAAGAATCCGCGTCACCGTCTGATTGATGATGTCGTCCAACGTCTTCGGCCGATGATAAAAAGCCGGTACCGGCGGAAAAATCATGGCGCCCATTCTCGTCAATGAGGCCATCGCCTCCAAATGGCCGAGATGAAGCGGCGTTTCCCGAACCACCAGGACGAGTTTTTTGCGTTCCTTCAAGACCACGTCGGCGGCGCGCACCAGCAAATCGGCGCCGAGCGAATGAGCGATCCCGCCCATGGATTTCATCGAGCAGGGGGCGATCACCATCCCTTCAGTTCGAAACGATCCGCTTGAAATGCTCGCGCCAACATTGTTGATGTCATGAACCACATCGGCCAACGCCTCCACGTCTTTCACCGAGAACGGCGTCTCCACCTGAATCGTCATTCGCCCTGCTTTGCTCATCACCAGATGGGTTTCGATATCGTCGATCTTGGCGAGGATTTCCAGCATGCGCACACCGTATATCGCCCCCGTGGCGCCAGAAATACCGATAATTAATCTTTTCTTGTGATTCAATTGAGGAACTCCCAGGTGAGTTGATCGCCGTCCTCCAGACCGAAATGCTTTTTCAAGCGCACTGGCGCAACGATTTCAATTTTGTCGTTCGGATAATCGGTGACTTCGGGAAGTAGAATTGCACCAGGCATTTTGTTTTGCTCGGTGGCCGATTGGACGACCAGCTCAATCGGGTAGAGGCGCGCCTTACAAAAGCCGTTATTCGCGGGAGGCAACGCGACGCCGGCCTCGTCCTCCCGCATACGACGCCAGACCTGCGCGTCTTCGGCGTCTTTAGGTCGCACATTTAGGGTTGCCGGAAACGGACTAAAGCCCAGGCGGTCATTTAACGCGGCCTGGACCCATTCGAGCGCCATGAACGAGGCGGCTTGTCCCAAATCCGAAAAGATGATGCCGGTCATCCGCGCCATGCTCAATTCTCTAATGGCCGGATAGTGAGGCGGCTCCGCCGCCGCGGCGCACTTTGATAACCTCAGCAAGAATCGACAGCGCGATTTCTGCCGGTGTCTCGGTGGCGATATCAAGCCCAATGGGCGCATGAACCCGTTCGATCAGTTCCTCGGCAATCGCGTCTTGGTCGCGGAATCGCTGAAAGCATGCTTTGATGCGGCGGCGGCTGCCGATCATCCCGATGTATTTTGCCTGACTCGGAAGCACGACTCGTAAACAGGGCTCGTCATAGGCATGTCCACGAGTAATGAGCACGATGTAAAATGAGGGTGTAATCGTCATCTCCTTGAGCAGCCCCGCCATATCTCCGACTAAAACCTCGTCTGCATCGGGAAATCGCTCCCGGTTTGCATAGAGCAAACGATCGTCGATGACGGTGACGTAAAAATCTAATACTTTGGCGATCTTGGCCAGCGGCACCGCGATGTGACCGGCGCCGACCACAATCAGTTTCGGCGGAGCCGGCATTACTTCGAAAAACACCTCGAGCTTGCCGTCCGCTGCTCCGAGATCCAACGTCGCAAGCTGCGATTTTTCAGTTCGTAAACGCTCGGCGCTTTCCCGAAGGATCGCTTCTACGACCCGCTCATCGCCGATCTTCTGCTCCCGCACCTTGCCGTCGCGCACCAGACATTTAGCGCCTGGCGCAACCGTGACGTTGCCTGTTGTCTCCACCACGGTAGCGAGCACGGCGTCCGCGCCTTGATTGTTGATTTCGACCAATTCTTCCGCAAACGAGGTCATTTTTCGACAGCGGCTTTCTGGTCCGACTCTGTCCACCACGGATCGATAAAAACATTCATGATGCCACCGCACACCGCGGGGCTATCGGAAGAAATATCGTCTAGCAGATCGACGCGAACGGTTCTTGGCTTGCGGGTGCGAATCACTTCAATGGCTTCACGCTTCACATCCGCCTCGCCACAACCACCCCCAATAGTGCCGAGAATTTCTCCCCAAGCAGTTACCACCATTTTGGCGCCGACTTCACGTGGCGTGGATCCCTTCGTCGAAACGATTGTGGCCACAGCCAAGGTTTCGCCTTTGTCGAGGAATTCTTTGACTTGGTGGTAGATAGAGTCCTTCTTTTTGCTTTCAGAATCGGCATCCGTGTAACAAGCACCGGGTCCAGCCATATTAGTTCCTCCAAATTCGCTACTACCACGAAGAGCACGAAGCTTTTGATCTTCGTGTCCGTTGTGCCTTCGTGGTGAATCCCTTTCCTAACGAGATGACCTCACGTTTGGCTAAGCCACCATTTTCTGCAATGTCCGCCCCAACGATACCAGGCTCTTCACGTTGTGCACCGAGAGAAACAAATCCAGATACGGCAGCGCCGCTTGCATGCCTTTGCAGAGCGGTTCGTAGTTTTCGCTCGCCAGTAAAGGATTGAGCCAAATGATTTTTTTGCAGCGCCGTTTGAGGTCTTGCATCTCGCGCTCGAGCACGCTCACGTCGCCGCGATCCCAGCCGTCACTAATAATGACTACAACCGTGCGATGCGTCACCATGCTCGGCGCGAAATTGCGGTTGAACGTGTGCAGGGAACGGCCAATATTAGTGCCACCCGACCAGCCCAGAATGCTCCCTGAAATCTTCTCTAAAGCGTTCACGATATCTTTGGTCCGAATCAGGTGCGTAATGCGGCTCAGCGAGGTGCTGAAGACAAACGTCTCGACGCCCCACAATTCATTTTGCAGCCCATACATGAACTGAATCAAAAACCGGCTGTAACAGTCCATCGAGCCGCTCACATCGCAAAGCAGCACGACCTTGGTTTTTTTAATTCGCTTTTTCCGATGCACCAGGTCTATGATCTCGCCGCCATATTTCATGCTCCGCCGCATGGTCCAGCGCGGATCCACGGTGTTTCCTTTGCGTCCGAGTTTTTTTCGCCGGCTGATCTGGGTCGCAATTTTGGTGGCGATGAGCAGGATCGCGCGCGCAATGGCGCGGCTTTCTTCCACGCCCATTTCGCTGAAGTCTTTCCGATTCATCAGCTCCTGCGGGCTGTAGGTCGGAACGGAAAATTCATCCAAGTTTTCCAGCGGCAGATTTTCCTTGGCCAGTGACTCCGCAGAAGCTTCTTCGAGCCCACCTTCTTCGTCGCCGCCCTCCGGGGCTTGAGATTCGCTCGGCGTTCCCTCGATCTGCATGGTTTCCATCGGCACGCGCTCGTAGCTGAGCTCGCGCCAAAAAGAATCGAACAACATATCGAAGAGCGGGAAATCTTCTTTCTGCGAGATCATATTGGCGCGGAGCAACGTGCGAAAATCAGATTTTTCCGCGAGCTCCACGTGTTCCACCGAGCGCGATACATCCAGCACCTGGCTCAGACTCACCTTGACGCCTAATTCTTTCAGCGCCCGTGCGAACGCCATGACATTCGGCAAGGTTCCTTTGCCACGCGCCGAGGAGACGCTACTGACTGCGGCAGCGACAGTTTCGGCCGACACATCCATAGCCAATCAGCTCACCATTTCCGGCGAAACCTTGAGCAGCGCGTCTAGGTTTAGCTGCCGGTTGTCGACCTGTTCGCGCAAATGGTGCAAGTCCTCGCGATATTTGAACACACATCCCATGGTTTCGACGACGGTCTTATCATCCAAGTTCTTGCGGTTGAGCGCGATCAAGGCCGAGGCCCAGTCGAGGGTTTCCGCGACTCCCGGCCGCTTGTAAAAATTCATCTCGCGCACTTTCTGCATGAACGCGCAAATCTGCTGGGCCATTTTGGCTTCGACCTCGGGAAATTTCGTGGTGATGATCTCGTATTCCTTTTCGAAGCTCGGATACTCGATCCAATGGTAGAGACAGCGCCGCTTCAGCGCATCATGAATTTCCCGCGTGCGATTGGAGGTCAAAAATACGAAAGGACGATGCCTTGCCGCGATCGTGCCGAGTTCCGGGATCGTGATCTGAAAATCAGAGAGCACCTCGAGCAAAAACGCCTCGAACTCCATATCGGCGCGATCGATCTCATCGATTAGGAGCACCGGCGCATTCGCGCCATTGGATTGAATCGCCTCGAGCAACGGACGTTTGATCAAATAGTCTTGGCTGAAGATTTCCGTCTCGACTTTTTGCTTGTCGCCATGCTCCACTTCTTCGAGCTTGATCCTGAGCATCTGCTTGGGATAATTCCACTCATAAAGAGCCGTGTTGGCGTCGAGCCCTTCATAGCATTGGAGACGAATCAACTTGGTTTCCAACACTTTCGCCAGGACTTTCGCGATTTCAGTTTTTCCTACACCAGCCTCCCCTTCGAGAAGCAGAGGTTTGCCCATCACGAGGGAAAGATAGACAACGGTCGCCAACGCGCGATCGCAAACGTATTTTTCTCTTAAAAGAATCTCCTGGACGCCTTCAATAGTCAGTTGGTTTGGATTCACGCTAGCCTCACCTCACAATAATTAGTCAACTAGTCGAGTCTTGTGCCTTGGAAACCTGCTTAAACCTGAGCACCTTGAGTAACAGCAAACCCGATCACGATACGCCCTTTGGTATCGACGATCAATGTCCGATCGGCGGCGATAAATGGCCACTCAGCAGCCAATTCATCATAACAAACCGAGGTTGAATAAGAAAATCGCAAGGCAAGGAAGCACCGGTGATCTGAGTGGGAATGACCAGATCACCGGTTCGAGGGTCTCTGCGCTATTTTCGGGAGCCGAGTGCCCTAGTTACCCGCGACGTACGCCTGCTTGAATTGAGCGAAGTCGGTAAGGGAGTTCTTCAACTGCATAGCCGATCGGAGATCCGCAAATTTTCCAACTCGCACGCGGTGCCACGTTTTGCCCTGATTTTCAAAAACCATCACGTAAGAGTCGTAGCCAGAGTTGCGCAAAAACTCAGCCATCGTTTCGGCGTCCTTGGCCGTGGCCAATGCAGCGACTTGAACGGCCCATTGGCGCGTTGATCTAGGCGGCAGCACCGGCTGGGACTTTGGGATAACCGGTACTTTATTTTGTGCCGGCTCGACTGGACGTGTCAGCGACAAGGCGTAAGCCGGCGTCACCGACTGTATTTTCTCGGATTCGCGAGCAACCTCCGTAGGCACTGAGCCTACTGGAGGTTGCGGCAACCCAGGAAGAACCGGTGAGAGTGAATTGATCTGGCGCAAGGGTGCGACCGGTTTCTGCGGTGCTGCCGGAGCAGCGCTCGGAGCAGGTGCCGGGGAAGGGATGACATCGCCTGACGGTCCGGGCAAAGTCTGTGTTTGTGGCTGCTCCAACGGTTGCTGCTGGAGCTTTTGTCTTTCCCGGGCGATTCGATCGAGCTCATTGCGCACGGTGGCTAGCGACTTTTTAAAATCTTCTGTGACTTGCTGACCCTGATCACGATTGTAAATTACATGGGGAGTGATCAGCATAATCAGCTCCGTCCGAAGGATATCATCAATGTTCGTAGCGAAAAAACGGCCGATCACCGGTATGTCCATGATATAGGGAATCCCCGTCCGCGAACGCAAACGGTTATCCGCAATGATTCCACCGATGACGAGGCTATCGCCATCTTGTACGACCGCGGTTGTCTCGGCTTGTCTTGTGTCGAAAGCGGGAAAGGTATCCGATCCAACTTTGACATCCACGCCTCTCTGGCTAACCTCGGCGAGAATCTGCAGGTTCACCAGTCCCTGTGAATTGACTTGAGGAATTATGGTTACAATGCGACCGGTATTCCGATATTGGATCGATGTACTGGATGACGGTGTCGCCGCGCCTGTAGCGGCGATGAGCTGACCTGTCGCGATCGGTTCCTCACTACCAACCTGAATTCGGGCCGGGCGGTTGTCAGTCGCCAAAACACTCGGCGAGGACAGAATCTTCACTCGTGAATCCGTTTTGAGCGCGTTGATCAAGGCTTGAACTGTATTGCCGCCCACGATGCCGGTCAGACCGCCGCCAGCCGCATTTGTAAAGTCTGTGTTAGGAAATAGCTGACCGAGAGTTCGCAGAGCCCCCCTGGAACCAAATGTCTGTCCGAATATCGTCACCCTGTCGTTGGTCAAAATTTGATAATCAACGCCCAACGATTCGTGTTCCTTGAGGGTGACTTCCGCGATGAAGACATCCAACAATACCTGGCGCGGAACCGCGTCCAGGTCTCTCAGAATATTCTTGATATTCTGGAACTCTTGAGCCGTGCCGAACACAACCAAAGAATTGGTCGCGGGATCGGCAACGATGCGCATCTGATCCTCAGGCCTTGGCTGCGCTTGGGGCGCGCCCACCGGCGGCCGAACCGCCGCCGGTGGCGGCTGGGCAGGAACCGGAACCGGTGTCGGCGTGGGAGCTGTCGGAGGTACAGGCTGGCCCGGAACTGGAGCCGTTGCCGCGTATGCGGTTTTGGTTCGTTTGTGAGCCCACTGAAATCCAGCTACGCTCGCAACCAAAAGTACCAAGACGGAAATGCTAATTCGATGGGATCGCATATCTCTTCTCCAATGGTTTCGCACTCTTTACCGATAACCAGGTTGGGATGAAAACCCCGATGATCCAGAAAAGCCTGACGATCCAGAAAATCCCGATGATCCAAATGAGGAGGATGTCGAAGGCATCCCGCCCGTACCGAACTGGGATGGGCCAATCGGTGAAGTTGCCCCGGTCGTTGATCGGTGCAGGCTCTGAAGGGTTTGCGTCGACCTCGGTCCACCCGTTGAAGGAAGCCCGAGAGCCTGGGTCAAAATCGCCGCGAGGTCGTCAGCTTTGCCGTTCGCGACCGGATAGATGAAGATCCGTCGCCCGGGTCCCTCCGCAACGACGTCAATGCGATCGAGCCAACGCTTCGCGTAAGTCCATGCCGCTTCGCTGTGACTGATCACCAACAGCTGATTGATTCGCGGCAGGGGAATAAATTCTGCCGCAAAACTTTCGGCCTGCGGCGCCGATGAGGCGAAGGACTGCATGACTTTAGTCATTTCCTGAGCCAGCTCATCCGCGCTCGCAATTTTTGGCTGATAAATTTCCATGCGCGTCCCCGCGAACACTTGCACATCGATCAAGTCGGCGATTTCGGTCAAGCGCTGGATATTCGAAGGCAAATCCATAACGATCAGAAAATTGCCGCGCGGGTTTTCAATGATCTCTCCGCCAGGCTGTATAAAAGGCGTCAAGACTCGTTTCATTTCGGCCACGGAGAAAAACCGCACAGGAATAACTTGCAGCGCGAAACTGTCTTCCCTATTCTGCCCCAACGGCCGCGCCAAACCCTTACCGTCCTTGATCGGCATGATGTGATAGAGATTGCCCGTGCGGACCGCGACGGCGCCATTCATGCGCAGGATTTGATGAAATACCTGCAGCATGTCTTCTGACCGTAGAGGTTCCGCACTATTGATCGTGACCGTCCCTTTCACCTCCGGATCAATGGTGTAGGTGAGTCGCAATTGCTGCGCGATGATGTGAATAATTTCGACCAAGTCAGCGCGGTTGAAGTTCAACGAGATCATGCCGCCTGGCGCCGGTACTGCAGAAAATCTTCGTTGCGCCGGCGCAGAAGGTGTGGGCGGATTTTCGCCTGCAGGAGCCCCTGACGGAGGCGGTGTGGCAGCTTCCGGCGGAGTGGGCGCCGACGGCTGAGCTTGGGGGGCAGCCTGCTGGCTTTGAACCTGAGCCGGGGATTGGCCCGGCGGAACAATTCGCCGCGGTACAACCGGCGTTGGCGTTTGCTGCGTGGCAGGAGGTTGAGCCGGAGCCGTCGGTGTCGGAACGTTGGTACTGGGCAAATTTGGGCTCGGCGCTTGTTGGGCGAACAGCGGAGCAGCGACGCCGGTCGCTATGAGCACTGCCATCAATTTCGTCAGGCGCTTGTCTGGCATCGAGATATTACCTCCTAACTTTTCATTCTGGCGCCGGATTTCCCGGCACTGGTACTCGACCGCGGCGCGGCAAGTTTGGTAGAACGCGCGGCGGCTGGGCAGCTTGCGGTGGCGGAATGATTTGACCAGGGGGCACCGGTCGCGGGGTGCTAACCTCGACTTTACGGAAATAATCGAGGAGAACCTCTACCCGTGCAGTGTCTTTTGTAAAGACAATTCGCCGATCGCCAATTTCAGCGAGCTTATAACCTTCAAAATCATCACCAAGCTTGAGCCGTATCGGAGCCGCGGGTTGAGCAGTCGCGCCTTGAGCCGGTGCGGCGCCTGCGTCCTGAACAACGGCAGTGCGGTTGTTACCGATGATAACTGTCCCCATGAGAATTAGATTACGAATGCGCTGAGACGACCGGGAATTCTCTTCCGCTTCGCGAGTTGCGCCTGCGCCCCGCTCCGGATCAAACAAATTTTTGCTCACGATCATGTCCGTATTGATCGCCGGTTTAGCGACAACCGAAGCTGGCTTCTCAGAGAGTGGTAACGAAACCGCCTTTGCCGGTGCCGGCAGAATCCATGGGTCATCGTTCCATGCCCGATAGGTGCTCCAGCAAACGAATCCAGTGGCTACTCCCAACAAAATACTCAGCAGTGAAGATCGGGTTAGAATGGCTCTTGCTCTATCAAATACGTTTATTTTTGAATGATACGGCGACCACCG
>Ga0164299_10000060_pt1 | contig 21480 bp, 28 predicted proteins | sample Whisoiple_221_MG_FD_109712 | JGI IMG/M metagenome (GOLD analysis project Ga0164299, IMG submission 109712) | Unamended control soil microbial communities from upstate New York, USA - Whitman soil sample_221_MG | ecosystem: Environmental > Terrestrial > Soil > Agricultural land ...
AGCCATAGTGGCAAACCAGTTGCTCGCCTTTCGAGGCCTCTGTGGCAGTCGGTCTTTAGCCCCCATAGCCGCCGAGAGTCTTCCCGTCTGTTAGCCTATTCTTGATGGCTCGCGTGATTGCTCGCGGTGTTCTTACCTTCGGCCTTGTCTCCATTCCCGTCAATATTCACTCCGCTTTTGAAGACCAATCCATTCACATGCACTGGCTGCACAAAAAGTGCGGGTCGCGCGTGCGAAATCAGCTGGTTTGTCCGGTGTGGTGGAACGAGACGATTTGGTGCGCGATCCGAGGCCAATAACGCACTCGCCAACAATGATGGCCAAAAGCTTTGGGCTGCTCTCTGATCGGGAAGGCAAACATCTCAATCACTCGTAAAGGCTGCTGCGGGACTGCCACTGTTCGTAGGTTACGCTGCGAGTACTTCAACTCATCTTCGAAGATTTGTTCTAGGCGGTGAGCGATGGCGCTATTGTAGACCGTAAGATTGATTTCCTGATTCAATGCAAAGGATCGATTATCAAAATTAGTGCTCCCGATGGTTGACCAGACGCCGTCAACCACAATGGTCTTGGCGTGCAAGACGGCTTCCAAGTCAGTTATGTCTCAAACCAGACAATTTGACGGTTAGTTGTCATAGTGACTTTGCCTAAAGGTCGAACACTTACAGCTGGACTTTTTATTGCGTTTTGCGGTCGTTCACTGGCCTTCGAGATTTGCCGCTTCAGTTTGGCTGGCGAGAAATCGGAAGAGCCAAGAAGAGAAACACGCTCTTTAGGGAATGTGCCAATGGATCTCGATCAAGATTGCAGGAATAATGATCGAACGACTAACGCTGGCGATGTGGATACAAGAAGTGATGACTACGTCCGCTGAGCGATTGACTCATTTTCCACGGTCTCACTGTTCTCTTGGAACATGGGCCATGTTAAGCGCGTGGTCTAGTTTAGCGGGCCATTCATCATACGGATCGGCTGATTTAGCGCGTTGCTTTATGATCATGGTGAGAGTCACACAGAGCGACATCGAAGATGCGCGCTCAGCGCGTTTAGGATAATGCCGAGCCCAAATAATGCCAATATCTTCGTCGTCCAACCGGTCCATTTTAATTCCACATGGAGTAACGTGCTCTTTAATAAGAAGTCTAAGAGAAATTCGGCTCCTCGCAAGGCCAATGGCCGGATTTGGAGAAAATTGTCATAAATTGTCTCTATTTTTTCTATTTTTAGTTTGATTTGTCGTTTGGCAGTGTGCTAAAAATCGGCGCTTACTTACGGGAAAATCTGTGATTCTGCTGGTAGACGACGAAGAACGCTATCGAGAACATATCGCCCGGGTTCTTACTAAAGCAGGGTACGAAGTTCTTGAAGCGGGGGATGGAATTGAAGCTCTATCATTGCTCGAAAAATCACAGATTGATTTGGTCATCTCTGATATCTTAATGCCGCGTTTAAACGGGTACGCACTAGTGGCTCGACTCCGAGCAAAGTGGCCCACTATGCCGGTGATATTAACGACGGGTTTTCTTTCTCAGGATGCTGCAAAAAATATGATGAGCGGCTCGGTGGATTTTATCCCAAAGCCAATCAATGCTGAGACGTTAATTGATATGATTCACCGCAGAATACCGCGGGCGATCAGGTTACAAGAAAGGATCGTTGACGGTTCATAATCCAGCGATCGCAATTCTTGCCGGGCAGAATCTTCATCCGCAGACTCAAAATCGATTCAATAAACGCCTTCCGCTTGCCTACCAATATATCAGCGGCGTCGCGTATACTAACCTCCGTTACCTGCGCTCTAAGGTGATGCGCTGTCAGACTCCTGACAGAACTCGCACCCCTTTCCCGACTACCATCAGGTGTGCTACATAGTCGAGCCGCATTCAGGGCCATCAACTTGGAGGTATGCATCAATGGCCGACAACAACGCTGAAACTGGCCTGGATTTGTTGACGAAGGCAATGAATGACATTGCACGAGAAATCGGAGAAATGGACCCAAATGATCCGCTTCGCTCTGAGCGAATCAAGGAACTTCACGCGCTAACAGAACTCAGCAAGTCAACCAAAGCTGAACGGAACAAGCCTCATTTATGAGAAAATGGACGCGCTCGGACGTGAGGTCGAGGCGTTAAAGTCAAGGGACCCGCGCCGAGCAGACATCGTGAATGCGATTGTTCGACTGAGCCATCTTATCTTGAAGTGCATGCTTGCTATGGTCGCAAACGGCTCGCTCTAGTACTCACGCCGGATCTCCCTTGCCTTTTTATCGCCCCGTAGCCGACAAAACTAGGTGTCTCAAGTGCCCGTCGGGCGTCCATTCATTGAACTCAATTTTGCGCCACAAGCAACGGTTTTGAGCGATTGGCAGTTCTCATCTCGTCGCGGTGAGCGAAACAAAAATGTTTTGCTGTCTTGAATTAGCGATTGTGTTCGCGGTACTGGCTCGCTCTTGAATTGGAAAATCGGTCCGCGAGATACACCACAAGTAAGGACATGGTAGCAAGCAGCGCCGCCGTCCGCGCTACTTTGAAAAAGTGTCGGCAATCTTCCGAATCCCGTTCATGCTTGTCCAAACCGCGAATCTTCTGGTCGGGATCACTTTTCGAGTGACAACTCTGCAGGGTTGCTTCCGTTGTCGGGCTATCTAGCGAAGAGGGGATTTCGTTGGACGCGCTTTCGGCCTGTCGGACGGGTGGAAATCCTACGATCAAATCACCTTGGGATTCGGTGCCACTCACTTCCGGTTTTGCCGAATTTTGTTTCTCGTCAACTGCTGCAGTCAATGCCTCAAACACTCTGCTCATGGCGTTTCGTCTCCGGCGGGTTCATAGCCCGTTAGATAAAGCTCTTATGGTGTTGGAACGAACCGGTCAATTACGGCTTCAAGCTCTCGCATTGAAACCGGCTTTTGCACACAGTCAGCGAGTCCAGCCTGTCGCCAGACTTTCTCCGGTGGTTTTGAGTGGCAATCAGCTGACCAGCCCACAATTGGAATATGCTCGGTTTGCGGCAGTCTGTGCAGTTCATGGGCGACCTCTAGGCCGTCCATATCAGGCAAGCGAAAGTCTAACAGAATGAGTTTTGGATTTCCGGCGAGTGCGGTTTCGATTGCTGCTCTCCCCGTGCGGGCTTCTAAAACGTCATAGCCACGAGCGCATAGATAGAAGCTGACTAAATTACTAAGATCCTCGAAGTCTTCAACGATGAGAATTTTAGGTGAAGCCAATTAAGGTCTTTCCTTCGAGAACAGGTTCATCAGTTTCGTTCAAAAATAGAATAACAACCAGATATCGTGGGTCGCTATGGGTGAAGCATTTTTCAAAGAACAAACATGAAACGCTAATTTAAAGACACGGGAGCCCTTTGCGTTTCCTGGGCTATCGGACTGCTGCATAAATCCCTACTGGCAACCACTATACAGCTTCACGATCATTACGACACACGCCAATGCGCTGCTGGGCCCGATTCACGACCGAATGCCTGTTAATGTATCGGGAGAAATATTGGTCGGGAGTGGCTCGAAGAATCATACTGACAACCTGGTGCTCTGCCCCGTGACCCAATGGGTAAGGTCAGAGGAGCTTAAGCCTAACGAGGTCTCCGGGCTCGTCAATTCACCGAGAACGGCTCGCCGGAATGCGTTCGTCGGTGTTGCGCGCTTAAAGACTCGAAGCCTGAAATTTGTCATTTGTATTCGAAGTTCTTCAGCTGCGGGCAAAGCAGATAAACTAATACCCGCAGCTGGCGAGCCGCTGAAAGTCGTTTAGTACTTATCAAATGCGTGACTAAGGCGCGCAAGAGCCAGAGCACTGAGAGACAATCCGAAGTCACGCAACGCAACATCGTAGAAACCCGGAATCAGGAGAAGATTTACTATGATTCCCCAAAGCCAGAGCATGACTAGGTAACCACCAAAACCCGGCTTGAACGCAACTATCAGCCCCGCCACAATCTCTACAGCTCCGACAATCATCATAAATGTACTCGCGGCTATCCCAGTCCGGCTTGGCACTATTGGTGAGAGATAACGCGTCCAGTCGGTCAAAATGTTAAAATATTTGTCCAGACCAGACACGATAGGCGCGACAACAAACGCAACGAGCAGAATCATGTAAGCTTGATGCGCATAGTCAGAGACCGTTACCGTCGTTACCGGTGCTTCCACGACAGCTTCTTCTCTTCTCATAGGACGACTCATAACTCGGCCCTCCTTGCATTCATGACCACTCTGCCGAGAATAAACATGACGTTATGCGCGACCTAAATTGGTGGCGCGCATTCTGGCTCATTAACCAACAAAAAACAAAAGACCAACCAAAAAACAAATCGGGCAAATCCCGCAGGGACCTGCCCGATTGGCTGTCACCTTATCTCTTTGTTACTTCCGGGCACTGCTCTTGTCTGTCCCGTCCGACTTTGCATACTTAAACTCCGGCATTGATTTCAGCGCCTCTTTCGTCGCCCCCGCCAAAATCAACTTATCATTATCGTGCTTGATGCGGTTTAAGGGAACTGCGACATCATGCTCGCCCATCCCAAGAAACCCGCCTACTCCAATGACCACGAACGATGCCGAGTTGTTGCGCGAAAAAATCACATCATTAACATCGCCAATTTTGTTATTGTTGTCGTTATAGACCGCTTTACCCATGATGTCTTTCTTTCCGCTCCAGCCCTTCTCTGCCAGATTCATTTCTTGTTGGCTGACACTCAGGGTCTTGGAAGCCGCGGCCTGAAGATATGCGCCTGGTGCTACTAACGCCAAGGCTGCTGCAACTCCGACCGTTGTAACGCCCTTACTTACTTTTTTCTTCAATAAACTATCCATAACGTTTTCCTCCTTCATCATCTCATCTGTGAAAAGCGCAACACCTGTGCCATGATGAACCACCCGTATTTTAGGCCACTTGGCGGCCTCATGTATCCGGATTTTTCTTCCAGGAAGTAGCAAAATATCTGCATCTGCTCTGGCCGCTATTTCGTGATACCGCTACTCAGCATCTGAACTGAATGACCCGCTTCCGTGGCAGATTCCAATCAGGTCGGCGATAAACGACGGCAGTCACCGTACGCGCCAAATTCATCTATGCGGCATTATTGTCGGCAGTGGAGTGCTGGCCGGAAGAGCTTAGACTATTTAGGTAAAGAGTCTGCCCGCGGTGCAACAGTTACGTCGGAACCGTCACTCGTAAGCCACGGCGCAACGCGCCGCTCCAAGCGGTGAACGGGAGCTGTACCACGTCTCGTTATCGGATGGATGACATACGAAAACATTATTCGCTTTAGCACCGCTCGTCAAATGACGCCCTCTGGCTTAACAAGCGACGAGTGACACCATGTCTCCGTTCCATCAGAATTTGTCCTTCATCTAATCACCCGATCCGCTCTCGCTAGTTCGGCGGAATCGTGAGGCTGATCTATTTGGGCTTTCTTGTCGCAGGATTTGATAGGCGATAGCACCGCCGAGCATATGGCCTGGGATGTTCCAGGCCAGGCGTGCAGGGGAAATATGAGCAACGCCAAACTTATTATGATAGCGCCTTGACAACTCATCTTGCGCTGACTAATTCTTGCCGCCACTCTTTACCTTTCAGCTCTCTCTGACAACTGATTTTTCGGATAATGACAATTGACCATTCGGGTCGGGGGAGGCAGATTATGCCGCCGAGGGGTTCTGCATTAGAATTGACGCAGCTACGGAGGCGCTGTCTAAAAAAAAGAGGGTAGGGGCCGAAAATCCGGATTCCGAATGCTAGTCCGAGAAAATTCGAGCATCGATTTCCCACTATCAGTCAATCGTTGAGTCTGTAGCTCGGCATTTCCGTGTGACCGGGGAGATGGCACAATTCTCATGGTACCCCGCAGATGTCTACAATGCGTAGTCCGGGGAAAGACCTTGCGCTACCCAAGATTGTATGGTCTCAATCGCGGCGCAAGTGAAAGCGCGTCTACGCCTACTGGAACCTGTCAAACGGTGACAACTTTGACAGCACGGCCGTCATTCTGACGGCTTAAAATGCTCAAACCTCTTTAGGGTCATCCGTGATTTTAAGGCATTGCGTATCTTTTTGGGTGTGGCCTAGTCATTGCTCTCCGGCCAGAGCCAGCACAGTAAAGACGCTATATCAATGACAGAGCAACTTTGGACCATCGCGCAAATAGCAAAATATCTGAACGTTGATAAGTTCACGATCTACCGTTTGATCGCCAGTGGTAAAATACCGGCTTTTAAAGTCGGGAATCAGTGGAGGTTTAAAAAGAGGCTCATTGAAAGATGGTTGAAAGCAAATACAAACATAGGAAGAAGCCGTGATCATTAGTAGTTTATATTAGGGCTCCGCATCCGACAGTTTCGATAGGCCGCGCGACAACCTAATTGCTCGTTCAGATCGTTGCATTGAGCGCGATCACCTGGAACGCGATAAACCAGACAGTAGCTTGAAACGATGATGGGTTGGAAAATTCAGTTGATTATTTCTTTTCGCTTGAGCTTCGCCCAGCGTGCTCGCTGCGCAGCGGCTATCTTTCTCTTTGCCGCCAGGCTCATTGTGCGCTTATTCGTTGAGCTAGCTCAGTTCGTCATCGAGCCGTCGAGAAGCACCTCTTTGGTCAGACTATCCAGCTTTTCTTTGATCGACGTGGCTCGTCTTAGTTGCTGCGGTCTAAGATGGGTTATGTTCAGGGCCGTCACTTATACGCCACGGTGAGATAAATCAAGAAGTCTCTCTACGTAGCTTCTGGACTGCATTATGGCGTCACAGATACACACCATTACACGCAGTATTTATTAATCTCCGGTTCAGATTCTTAATTAACTGAGTATCCGTCGGGCGATAATCATTCCAACATAACCTGCGGTGAAGGAGAAGATAATATTTATGACCCGTCCGAGAGAACCAAGCAGATAGGCAATGCCAAATGTAACTGAGACGGCAATGATCACATACAGCGTGAATTTCCGCCAATACGGCATGCGAACGGGTTCCTACACGGTCATCAAACCTTCCATACACAGTTTCAGTGACTCTTGCCTGAAAGTGTTTTTCTCCTCGTCATTATAAGCCGCAGACTTGAGCATCTCGTAAAGCTCGTCCAATCTCCGCACCCGTTCTTGATGTTCTCGCACATACTGTTCAACGTTTGAATCTATCATTGTGGGTCTCCTTCGAGCGCCTAAATACTGCGCAAGGCAAGTGCCATTACACAAGTGTTGAATATCGCGCTAAAGACGGCTCGGTTGGCGGCTGTCTAAGCCGGCGACCGTCGCCATGTTTGTCATTAAACCGACGCGCTGAGGAGCTTAGTTACATCGGAGCAGCCTTGGCTTGTAGTGACCCCTCATGGTATACGATGTGGATTTCAATTTAAGGCGAGGATGAATAGAAAAGAGATCGAAGAGCGGATGTGGGGGAAATCCGTAGCATTTGCACGGAAAAGCGGGCTTATTTCGGAACGATAATCACAATTCTGATGGAAGAGTACCTTAGAGAGACTTTAGATCGAGAACGGCTGGATGGAAAAACGTATATAGCTCCTCAAACTTTCTTGGGATGAACCATCGGAGTGGAGGACCTTAAGATGTGGACTCGGACATACCGCAATCACTTCATTATGGCTTTTCCTAGCTTCGATACGACAACACGAAATTGGAGAGCTCAGGCCGATATTAGCTGGTGTCGTGGAGACCGGCGCGATTCGGCTTTTGTCAGGTATAATCACGGTGCGACGGAGGCTGAAGCAGTAGGTTTCGCTTTGCAGCAGAGTGTCGAGTGGGTCGATCGAAAACTCACTTTATACGAGCGGTAATTAGCTCTTACGGTTCCTTCATCTTCTGCTTCTGTCCTTGAGGATTAATGCTGCAGAACACTGAGCCAGTGTTCCATATATTCGTTCTTCAGCGATAGTTTGCATGATTCCTATCTGTTTTCCGACCGTATTTAACCTCTTTCTTTTTGCCTGTCTTGTGTGCTAGGTCCTCCCTCGGGTAGACCGAGGAGACTCTAGACAAACTGGAGGGCCGCGCCATGTCCGACAGCAGATCTGCGCCGCTCAGTCTGGACCTCTTGCTCAGGAAATTGGAGAAATGGAGCCGGACGATCCAAAGAGGGCTTTCTTTCTAAAAGAGCTTTCGGCCCTGCCGCAGCTCCGGCGATCTTTGAAATCAGCAGGCGATCATTTCATTGGCGAGCGTATGGACGAGCTTGCGCGTGAAATGACAACGCTCAAGCCTGGTAATTCTCGCCGAGCGCAAATCGTCCAGGAAATAATGCGGCTCAGCGATTCATTAAAGCAAGGCTAATGACGCTCGTGACGTTAGACGAAGACAGATCCAATGTCCGTAGTGGTCATGCCCATACCGTCCATCCCAAGTTTGCGATTTATATTCTTATCGTATTCGGCACGAATCTTTTGATCTGGACCCTGCTTCGTAAATCCGTTTCGCTGATCGCCTCGGCCTTATAGCTGCCGGTTTTCTCCTGTTGTTCTTTTTGGCCGTTTAGCCTAGTCGAGCCGGTCCCTTGGCTGTTGAAGCCAGAGCCGACCCGTAAGCTTCTTTGAAGTCTCTGACTCAAAACGCCTTGCTCAGCAACACATGTTGGCAGCAATTCATCTCAAATGGCCAACGAATTGCACAGACCAGAAATAGAGGGCTTCTTGAAAGCGTTTCGCATGGAGTTGTGGGTCTAGGAAGGGATTTTTGAAAATGGAATGAAATAAACAGAGGAAACTGACTGACAGAGTTAGAAACTTCCTACGGTCGACGTGTAGGACGGTCGCTTGAATGAAATTACGCGAGCATCCACTGCTTAAAAAAGCACTGGCCACCGAAATGGCGGCCGTTTTTCGGATCAACTGCTCCAGTGGCAGGCGAGATCGGTGTCCTCGATGAGGTGCGTCCATCTGCACTATCCGACAGATGCTGTTTTGTTCTAATGGATTTTCGGGGCAAGAAATATATCGCGGGACTTAGCTTCGATGACGATGGTTTTTGCCGGAAATTTATTGATTTCGTGCGACGGCAGAGGGGAAAGCCAATCGCCAGGATTGCTGAACTTGAGATTTCGTTCGCTTAAGAAATTCCTCAGCCGCCGCCTACGCGCTCAGAGCGCCCTCTTTCTTCTAAGAGGGGGACTAACATGGCGCTAACCAAGGCTGAGATTGTCAGTCGAATCTCCGAGAAAAACAGGATTTCCAATCCTGAGATCTTTAATGTTGTACAAGCCACATTCGAAGTTATCAAAGCCTCCTTGGAACGGGGCGAAAAAGTCAAAATTAAAAACTTCGGGAATTTTGCTGTCCGTACCAAACATCGGCGGAGAGGGCGCAATCCCCAAACCGGCGAAGAAATCGTCATCTCCGGCCGGAAGGTTTTAACTTTTACAGCCAGCCCAGCCATGAAGAAAAAGGTCAATAGCGCGTCCTCGGCTTAGACGCTGGACGCGGCGTGGGTGCCCCATTTGCGTCATCGGTGGAGACCAAACCGCGCGGCTTCACTTCTCACCGCTCAACTCAGCATTGCAATCCGGTTGCGGCGGTTTTTTCAAGGCATGATTAAGCGTCAACGCTAATTGGCAGCACCTTAGGAGGCTACCATGATCGCAGACGTTAAAGAGACACTGGATTGCCGAGAGATCCTGTTCGGCTGGACTAAGACAAGTAAGAAACGCAGAGCCGATGCACAGCTCGCTCTCACCGAGATATGTTTTTCTTGAGCAGCGAAATGGTCAACACCCCCGCTCTGACACGATCAGGATAACATAAATCGGCTGTGGCCATTTATTGTCGATCCCCAGATCCCCGAACTGACACAAGAACAGATGAGTTAAGTCCATGATATGGGTGTAGCGTAAACATTCGATCGACCCGAACAGTTTCATAGACAGTGTCCGCTTGGCCGGAACCGGATTACCAAGTTCGTTTTCTCTACTCTAGCGTTCGCGTTTTGCAACATATCCATCCGGTGAATTTGGACAGGGGATTGTAAGCGGCGGAATGTCGTTATGCCGTCGCACAGAGAAATCGGATGTTTGCGGAATCGCATTTTTGTCACTTCGGCTCATCAGCAAAAGAATCACAACATTATTGATCTACACATCGCCGCCTTTGGGTCCAGAAAGAACCGACCATATGCGCAAGCAAGTCGGCAGGGTTTTGGTAAAGTGCAACACAGCCGGCCCGTTGCAACTCTTCCCGGGTGCCGCCACCACAGAGCAGGCCGATCGTGCAAACATTGTTTTTTGCTGCTGTCTCAGCATCGTAGGCCGTATCACCTATAGAGATCACTTTGGCAGGGGTCGGGTTTCCAAGTTTCTGTAATGCTACACGACAGATGTCACCGTGTGGTTTTGACTCTGCAACCTCCTCCGAACATACTGCGCAGTCGACGACATCGGAAATGTGAGCTATTTCTTTGTAGATGTTGACCTGCTCTCCTTTGGCCGTGGATGCTAGGGCAATTTTTTTGCCGTCGTTTTTAATCCGCTCGAATAGCTCTCGCACCTTAGGGAAGGCTTTTAAGCTCGGGAGATATTCGCGTCTAAAAAGCTCGCCCCGATATTTTTCCAAGTCGGGGCGGAAGCGGTGTAACTCGTCGGGAGAAAAAAATACCGGCAACATGTCGTCGGAACCTTCGCCGATGTGGCGGCGGATTTCCTCGTCTGAAACCTCTTTACCGAAACGTGCAAAAGTTCGCCTCCAGGCTTCAATGTGAGCACCCACAGAGTCGATAATTGTCCCGTCAATATCAAAGATTACGGCTTTAACCATTCTTACCGTCGTCTCTACTTCGCCGTCTCAAAAAGACTTTGTCGAATCGAAAGATCGGTATCCGTAGCATCACGACTCCTCTGCCTTTTTGGCGATTCCTGAATGACGCCATACTGAGCGCCGGTCTCTTCGCTCGATATTTGGCAGCAAAACCCATAGCGAAAAGAATAAAAGTAGGACTCCTCCAGCGGCCAGGAAACTGAGCCAAAATAATCCGGTGATGATCTGGGCGATAATGTAGAGTTCTAAAGATATACTTAGCCCGAGTGGGACCATGCTCAAAAGCAACAGCGTTGTACTCGATTCTATAAACCGGCGGGTCACTGCTAGAGGATCGATTTGGCGATGAAGAGCAGCCGGACTCATTACAAGAGCGACGGCACAAATAGTCAGAATAATTGAGATGAAATGAAGTTGCTGCTGAACGGTTGATAGTTTGTCACTGAAGCCCTGGTTGAAGACGGCTATCAACTGAAAGCCAAACAGCGCCTGAATGCCAGGCAGTACCATTCGACACTCTTCCAGTATGTGTCTTGCGGCTGAATCCAACGACAGCTGTTCTTTTTGGTCGGCCATCGTAAAAGCAGCAGAGCAGATTGTAGGCCAGTACCTGACCAACTTAAGTGGCTGAATTTATTTAAAAAATGATCCCCCGTGTACCGCCGAGCAATTTATCTTCTGGTTTTCACCGAAGGCGGTAAGAAAACGCCGACAGCAGCTACCAATGAGCCAGTAATTTTCTTGTCCGTGCCAGAAAATATTTTGATCTTCCCAGAATTTCCGAATAAAATACGGAAAATTTATGCCGGGCAATATACTCGTGGTAGAGGACGAACCCTTGTCGCGCCGAAACATAGTCACGTTTCTGCAGCGTGCTGGCCATCAAGTTAGTGAGGCAGATACGGGTGAAGCCGCGATAGATTTGATTAGAACTAACGACTTTCAAGCAGTAATTTCCGATTTGCGTTTGCCAGGCGAAAAGAATGGGCTGGATGTTCTGAAACATCAAAACCAAACTGATCCGGGAAAACGGCTCATCTTGATTACTGGCTTCGGCTCAGATGAGGTTCAATCGGCAGCTAAACAGCTGGGTGCTATTTATCTGGAGAAGCCGTTATCAATGCGCGGCCTTCTTTCCTACCTGTAATCGCCTTAATTTAATCAGGCGCGATAATCGTCACTGACGGAGGTTGTCTCCAGGCGTTCAGGCGAGATACGGCTCCCATTTTTCATTAACGCGAAACTCATTTCCGGGAGGATTCGCATGTTTGAATCTTTGAGTAGCTTCTTTGCGTCTGCCGGTTTTGAACCGCACGGCCACTGCTTCTTATGGGAAAAATCCCTGCTTTGGCTCTATATCATTTCTGATTCGCTCATCGCGCTTTCTTATTATTCGATTCCCCTGGCCCTTGTTGTATTCGTCATGAAACGGCGAGACTTGGCGTTTCACTGGATGTTTCTGATGTTTGGCGGATTTATTCTTGCCTGCGGCACCACTCACGTATTGGGAATATGGACTTTGTGGAGACCCGTATATTGGCTAGACGGCAGCGTCAAAGCCATCACGGCGGGTCTTTCGCTGGTTACGGCGGTGACGCTTTGGCCACTGATTCCTAAAGCGCTGTCCTTACCCAGCCCAGCTCAGTTGAAAGACATAAACAACGATTTAAAAATACAGATAGCCGAACGCGATCAAGCGGTCGAGCAGCTACAACAGTCTGAAGTTAAGTTTAAGGCTCTCCTGGAGTCTGCTCCCGATGCTATGGTTATCCTGAAGAGCAGCGGCGAAATTACACTAGTTAATGCGCAGATGGAAAAACTATTTAGATACAAACGAGAGGAACTGATCGGGCGCTCAGTCGAAATTCTGATCCCGGAACGATTCCGTGAAAAACACGTAGACCATCGGGCGGTGTTTTCTAGAAATATGCGACTACGTCCGATGGGGAGCGGAATGGAGCTTTACGCTCTGCGCAAAGATGGTAGCGAGTTTCCGGTTGAGATTAGTCTAAGCCCCATCCAGAGCGAAGAAGGAACGCTCGTAATTAGCGCAATTCGGGATATTACGGAACGAAAACAGATTGAAGCACAGTTGCAGGAAAGGGAACGATTGGCGACGTTGGGAACGACAGCCGCCGTGTTCGCTCACGAGATCGCCAATCCCCTTAATGGGATCGCCACGTCCCTAGAGCTTGCGACATCGGAGCTCGAAAATACAGATAACGCATTTGTGTATGATTCGGTGACGACAGCTTATCAAGAAATCCAGAGGCTGACTTTGCTGCTCAAGGAGTATCGTTCATTTGCTCGGCCCCAGCGTCTTCAACTCCAACCTACCGACCTGCGTCCGATCATTAGGGAAGCTCTCACGACAATTGTTCGTGGTCACAATGGGCCGGAAATCAGACTCGATCTCCAATTGGAAGAAAATCTTCCTCTTATTGATGCAGACAAACAAAAACTAAAGCAGGTCGTGCTGAATCTGGGCAAGAACGCAATCGAAGCCATGCCCAATGGCGGCGTCTTGAGCACCAAGATATATCAACAAAATGGCCGCGTTGTTTTGGAAATAGCCGATACGGGAATTGGTATTGCTGAGGGTGACGACGTTTTTCAACTGTTTAGAACCACAAAACCGGACGGGACAGGCTTAGGGCTTCCCATCGTGCAACAAATTGTCAGCGAACATCGAGGCAGCATTGATTACACAAGCGCGCTACGCAAAGGCACAACATTCAAAATATCGCTTCCGATTGGAGGTGCTTTCTGAAATCGGGAATTAGAGTTCTGAGCGACGCTTTGGGGAAGTGATGATTGCCGAGGACCATCAGTGACGATGAGTTCGAAAGAACAGTTAAGTGCGGAAGAGGCAGATTAGCTCAGCCGTGGTGTAGCGGACACTGATTCTCTCATAGTAGGCAGACCGACCGGGCGGTTTTTTAACAGCCGGTCAGTCTTTAAATGCGGGATTGTTATTGGTGATATCCGCGATCGAACTGGTCATGGCCCTCTTGTTTTACAACTTTGTTGTAAAGGCCGATGATCAGCCAGGTCGGAACCCACTGTGAGTAATCTTCGACCCGCTGGTACTGGAACTTCACATCGCGATCAACTCGGTGTCTTCGAAGTCGAGAGAATGCAACGGCAACGGTATATGCAATAGAGATACACAAAAGTCCGCTCGGGGTGATTGTTCGATGTACACAGAACCAACGAGAAAAGCATTTTGAACGACCTCGGACGCAAGGAATGGGAAGCTGTTGCATACGTCGAGCAAAGCAATACGATTCTGCTAAAAGACCGACAAAGCATAGAAAACCGATCCGGCCGCGCCGCTGATCATGTAGCGTACGATATCGCCCGCGATACGTCGCGTTGCAGAAGTCGGGAATGGGACGAGTCAGTGGAAGCAAAGCCCTGAAATTTTTTTACGCCTTGCTCAAATCGGCCAGATGCGCATTGGTCTAATCAGGTAGGCGCAATACGGACAACTGTTAGGGATCAATTCATAAAATTCCTTCAATGCCGTACGCGATCTATTGGCTTGCTCGTACCGCATCTGATTTTATTGTCTTTTTTCGTCGCTCGACTTCGGCACAACGTTTGCCCTTCTTCGGCCACAGCCATTTTTTATAGGAGGACAAAATGAAACCAAGTCGACTGCTTCTTTCAGGTTCGCTGTTTCTGGCAACATGGATGACGAGTGGTCTAGCTTTATCGCAAACTTCGGGTGGACGCAGCGATACCATACACCCTGACTTGAATGAGTCTAAAGGTGGGTCTAAGTCAGAGCGAAACCAATCTGGGGTGCCGCTGCCGAAAAACGATCCCTCATCTGGGACTGTCGAGGAAGGGAAAAGCGGGTCAAGCGATGTGGTGACACCGCGCTCATCAAAGACACCTACTAAGGGCTCGACTGCCGATACGACAAAGGGCAAAGATACTGACCGACCAAACCAGACGGAGCCTCCGTCACCTCGATAGCGGGCATTAGATCTATCGGAAATACCAGATTGCGGCACGGTGAACTTCGCCGTGGCGCTGACCGCTGAGATTGGCTGATGACTAATCCCGGCTGGGCGTCGCGCTCACGGTCTGATGTCTCAGCGATCTCACCGATGATCTCCGCGTTGAAAATTAGCAGCTAAAGAACCCACAATCGGTGTTCCATTTAATCGAGGTAGCGTCTGGGGGATTCCCTCTAGCTTTCGGATTGTTCTGAATGACGCCGTCATCGCGGGATCAAACGTCAGCCAATGCTCATTGGCCTTCCGATTTAGTTTTATGCTCTGGGCCGATGATCCGTTTGATCCCCGAGAGCTTGAAAATTCAGATCAACCATCTTCTCGAAGGCCTAACTCGTGAGAAGTCTCATTGTCCATTCTCCCCGTAACATTGATCTGCTTCGAACGCTGAAACGATCGTAACGCCTCGCGGGTACCGTCATTCATAGTGCCGTCTAGCGGCCCTGAATAAAAGCCATCATCCTTCAAAACTTGTTGCGCCTTAACAATCATGCTGCTTGACGGAGTAAATTCGGATGGGTGTTTGCGCTGGAGCAAGACTGCTTGGAGGATTCCATCTCCTAGACTCGAAACTCTTTCTCCATGAATGATCAAACTCCCGTTGCCCGTTTTCCATTGATCTTCCGAAATCAGCACCAACAAGGCTAAAACGACAACGAGACTTGCCACGAGCGTGCCGAATACTGTCTTCATAGCATTGCTCCAATTATGTGTTTAGCGATGACCTAGCTACCTCGCTGCAGATTCAAGCCAATGTAACGGACTTTTCCTAATAGGCCGTGGGCGATCTGAAACGGATTGGGAGCTAACTAGCTACGAAAATTGGCCGCTGTAAAACCGTTGTCGGTGCAAATCGAGCGCCAGAAATTCCCATACGTGGAAGAAAAGCCCACCCGGCCTTTTTCAAACACGGAGTTATTCGTCCTGATTGCATCGGCGCATCGAACACAGCCGGCAGCGAAATATTCAAACCCGAGTCAATAGTGTTCATCGGCTATAGCGTTATACTTGGCTTGATGTTTTGTAAGTTATTTAGCAGAAGCGTATCTCCTACACTCTATAGGAATCGGCAGACACAAAATACGCAAGGTGGCTGAAAATGGGCTTTTCCCTGCCATGACATCCAGCTGCAGATACAACGGTCTCGTCGATGTTGTCCGGACAAAAACTCCATCTTTTTGGATACGCCTTTAAAGCCCAGCATCTAGCGTTTTCACTTATATCTTCAGCATCAGACATCGGTTGGGCTAAAACAAGTTTTCGACTCCAGTATTACCGCACGATCTCAATCGACAGTAGTCGGGATTTCATAAGCCGCTGGTACCGGGCAGTCTAAGCTATTTGCCACCTTTATTTCCGGTGCTGAACACGACAGACTTTCTTTAATGGTTGCTGAGCTACGAGCGCGATTGGTTGCGATTTCGTGGCGTGATCTGGCAATGACGCTTGGTCCCATTCTTTTGCTCAGCATAGCCGGGATATGGGTGGCCATTCGCTTTGTCCGTCCAGCTCCACCCAATTCAATTACGATTACGAGCGGGCTGGGCGGCAGTATATTCCGCAATACCGCCGAGAAATATCGGAGCATACTGGCGCGTAACGGCATCAGGTTGCAGATCCTGCCCTCCAAAGGGTCTTTAGAAAATCTCCAGAGGCTAAACGACCCATCGTTTCACGTTGATATAGGATTTGTGCAGGGGGGATGGCTTCCGATATCAAAGTCGAGAAGTTGGTCTCGCTCGGTAGTGTGTTTTACGAACCGCTCGCGGTTTCTACCGCAGCGCGAAACCCGTTGACCGACTATCCCAATTTAGCGGGAAGCGATTGGCAATTGGTGCCGAAGGAAGCGGCACACGCGTTTTGGCTTTGACGATTCTTAAAGCAAATGGCATTGAGTCTGGAGGCAGAACGGCACTGCTCAACCTCAGCGGAGAAGATGCGGCGCGGGCGCTGATCGAGCACAAAATCGATGCAGCGTTCTTGACGGGCGATTCGGCCACACCACCTGTAATGCGCAAGCTTCTCCAAACGCCTGAAATTCGGGTATTTAATTTCGTGCAAGCGGAGGCTTATACGCGGCGCTTTCGCTATTGACCCGCTTGGAGCTGCCAATGGGCACTTTAGATCTCGGGAAGAATTCTCCCGACCGGACTCTTTTTTTGATCGCTCCCACAGTCGAGCTTATCGCACGGGAGAATTTGCATCCGGCTATTTCTGATCTGTTGATCGAAGCGGCCCGCCAAGTCCACGGCGGCGCTACTCTGCTGCAACATGCTGGTGAATTTCCGGCCCCTTTAGAGCACGAATTTCGGATCAGTGATGACGCGACTCGCTATTACAAATCAGGAAAAAGATTTTTGTACCGCAGTCTACCTTTTTGGCTGGCGAGTCTCGCAGACCGCACGTTCGTTGTCCTGGTGCCGATTGTTGTGTTGCTACTGCCGGGTTTACGGCTGGTGCCATCGCTGTATCACTGGCGGGTGAGGGCACGGATCTATCGCTGGTATGGGGCGTTGATCCGACTTGAGCGAGACGCCCTTATGAACTCGACTCTTGAACGGCCAGAACAAATGCTTAAGCGGCTTGATGAGATCGAGAAAGGGGTCAACAACATGAAGGTGCCGCTCGTGTTTGCTGATCAGTTCTATGTATTACGGGAACATATCAGGTTTGTTCGCGATAGCCTTAGCCCGCACGGAGATTCGTCCTCCCGAATGCCAATACCTTAAAAGCGCCAATAGAAATCATCTACGTCGAATCTTTTGCCTATGGAACTGAAGCGAGTTCACGATCAGCAAAATCTTCGCGCTAGTCACCTTACTGCTCTCCGATCGCGATCACCCATTGGTACGTCTTTTGCGCGATGATACCTGGAAAACAAGCAACACGAGGTGGGCCATGACAAAGCGAAAACGCCGCGCTTTGACTCTGGTGAGTTGTTTTTTTGCTGTTGGGGTTGTCGGACTGGCGCTTTTTTTTGCGACTCTCGATCAGAATCGGGCCAAGAAATACATAACAGCAGCAGTGAGCAAAGCTACCGGCCGACAATTAAATATTAACGGCGATCTTAAACTAAAACTCGGCTGGATCTCCAAATTAAGCGCCAGCGAAATTCAGTTTCAGAACGCTGGCTGGAGCAAACGCCCGCAGATGGCCGAAGTGGGTCTCCTCGATGTCGAGATAGATCTCTGGGAACTCATTCGACATTTTCGCGTAGTTCTGCCGACAGTGACAATTTCTCAGCCTAACATCGTTCTCGAAAAAAATGCTGAGGGTTCGGCAAACTGGGACTTTCGCACGGCGAGCGCAGTGACGGAGCCCGCAGAGAAGCGCAGTAATGTTCCTATCATTCAAAAACTAATTATCAAAGACGGTATACTCCTGTTTAATAACCAGGAGACCAAGAACCAGACAAAATTGAAGGTAACTGAGGCCGAAAGTGCGGGATTTTTGGAGACACCCGTCAAGCTCAAGGCCGAGGGCACATATCAGTCCCTTCCGTTCACGCTCTCTTTAGACGGAGGGTCTTACCAAAACCTAAGGAGTTCAACAGATCCATACCCTCTAAAACTCGCCGTCAGCGCGGGAAAGTTTAACGCAAGAATCGAGGGCAATCTTACTGAGCCCTTGGCGATGAAAGGGGAGGACGTCACTCTCGACATCCGAGGTGACGATTTAGCAAATCTCTACCCGCTCATTCGCCTGGTATTTCCATCGACGCCGCCTTACCGGCTCAAAGGTCATTTAAAACACGATGGGGAAGTCTGGTCATTCGCCAATTTTTCCGGTCGGGTGGGCGATAGCGACCTATCGGGTAACATTCGGGTAGATACTGCGCCGAAGCGTCCCTTCATGAATGCCGATCTCGTTTCTAACAGGCTCGACTTCGACGACTTGGCCGGTTTCATCGGGGGCAAGCCTGGAACAGCTCCGGCCGAGACAGCTTCAGCGGAGCAAAAAAAGCAAGCTGGCGCTGAAAAGGACAGCAATCGAATATTTCCAGATCAACGGTACGACCTCGAGCGTCTGCGAGCTATGGATGCGGACGTTCGGCTGCGGGCGAAAAAAGTTCTCGCGCTCAAATTACCGATCGACGACCTCAACGCCACTTTGAAGTTGAACGACGGAGTTTTGAGGTTCGCACCGGCTGCGTTCGGCGTTGCCAACGGCCGCATGGAGATCTACAGCACGTTCGACGGATCGAAACGACCGTCGAAAGTGAGCATCGACACTCGGCTCCGGCACTTGGATTTGAAGCGATTCCTTGGTGACAGTTCATTTGCACAAAAAACCCTCAGTCCTATTGGAGGACGAGTAGTTCTCACGGGAACGGGGCAATCTTTTCGTGAGCTCATGGCCACTGCCTCTGGCAGCACCTTCTTCGCCATGTCCGGCGGAGAGATCAGCGAGTTGCTCGTCCGTTTGGCGGGACTAGACGTGGCTCGTAGCTTGGGCGTACTTATTCGAGGCGATAAACCCATTCCTGTCCGCTGTGCATTACTAAATGTCCAGGGACAGAATGGACAGATGGGCGTGCAAACACTGGTTTTCGACACGGCTAGTTCTACTGTTTCGGGTGAGGGTAACATCGATCTCCGGGACGAGAAGGTCAACATTGTGGTACTGCCAGTGCCGAAAGATTTTAGTCCCTTGAGCCTGCGTTCCTACATCCGTGTGACTGGCGGTTTTAAAAATATCTCCGTGTTTCCGGATCCGATCAAGACGGGGACGGATTCCGTGTTTAAAAAGATGTTCAACGTTTTGACGATGCTCGTATTAACTCCACTCCAACCGAGAAACCTCGGCCAAGGCAAGGACGTGGACTGCGATGCGTTGATTAGCCAGGTGCAGAACCAAGACCCGCAGGGCCTCGTGCTCAAAGATGTTTACAAAGCAAATGAAGGTGGAGTTCCAGGGCAGCGAGAGTCCGCGGAACAAACTCCCAGAAAACACGTGGCTAGTAGAGAGAGGGGCAAATCTAACGGGTAATTTTGTACGCCGGTTTAATCATGATCGGAATCTACTTCGACGGATCAAAGATTTTCGAACTTCTCAGGGTTAAGTCGGAATCCGATATGCCGATGTACCTGTAGTTTGTTTTCGTGGTGTTCTCTTGGGCCGGAGATTTGATTTCAAATCACTCGAGTTGCGATGTAAGGCGCAGGGAGGTGATCTCGGCGCGCGTAGCCTGATAAATGCCGCCGCTCTGTGCATCCGATATATGTGCTGCGCCTACCGTTAGCAATGCTGCTGGTCCCATGACCGCCATTATCCTGGACACACACGACAAAACTTTTCGTTTAATAACTTTCCTGTCTTGTTTCGGTAACGAGCATGATAAGTCTTAAAATAATAAATTCGCTGAGTCGCTTGATAGTCATCGCTATCACCTGATCACCTTGTTCGCCCGCACTAGCACGTTGGGTGGAATCGTGAGACCGAGCGCTTTAGCTGTCTTTAAATTAATGATCAGCTCGAATTTCGTCGGCTGCTCGATTGGTAGATCCGCGGGCTTAGCGCCTTTCAAAATCTTGTCGACGTGATAAAGCGCACGCTCCATCGTTTCCGACTGGCTCGGACCGTAGGCTATGAGACCCCCATCATCCGCATAGGATGAATTTTCGTACATTGCCGGCAACCGATTGTTCCTCGCCAATTCAAAAAGTTTCTTCCGATTGACCAAAGTCAATGGGTCGGTGATAACAAACAGCGCATCTGGCCTATTGCGCATCATCTCGGAAAAGACACCATCGAAATCATTTGGCTCTCGGACCGCTGAAGCTTGCACCACGACTCGCAGTGCCTGCGCCGCTCGCTCCAGCTCCCGGAATTTAAAGGTCATGCCAAGATCTGACGCATTCCAAAGGATGGCGCTACGGGCGAGCTTGGGAAGGACTTCCTTCAAAAGTTCGAGCCGTTTTCCACTCAGCTCATTTTCTAGGGCACTCACTCCGGTAATATTTCCACCAGGGTGCGCAAAGCTAGCGACGAGTCCAGTAGCTACTGGATCGCCGGCACCGATAAAAACGATGGGGATGGTCGAGGTAGCTTGCTTCATGGCCAGAGCTGCAGGAAAACTCTGCGTCACAATCACATCTAGTTTGAGGCGGACGAGTTCGTCTGCGAGTTCGGGAAGCCGGTCCATCTGTCCATTGCTATACCGACCCTCAATGGTGAGATTCTGGCCTTCCACGTAGCCCAATCTGCGCAAACCTTGCTCCAACGCTGAAGGAGTTGAGGGAGGTGGGGCAGCTGCACTCGTCAACAGACCTATCCGGTGGGTTTTCGTTGGCTGTTGCGCCTCGGTTACAGAAATAGTTGCCAGCACGATCATAATCAGCATGAAGACAGCGATTGTTTTGCTCATTTTTTCTCCAAGTGGTGTCATAAACCGGCTTAGGCTTTAGGATAAAAATATCTGGTCGTCATTATTTCGAGAAAACAAGCCCTAAACCCATTATTGATTGCCGTTTCCCAGTCTGAAAAAACAAAGCCCGAGCGGTTATGAAACCGTTCGGGCTTTTCGATTATCAGTCTATGTTGCCAGCCTAAGCAGCGTCAGCCGGACAATTACAACAACGACTTATTGTAAAGGAGGCTGCAGCAACGTTCCCGCGCTGGTGATACCGCCAGATCAATCGCAATTTCCGACCGGCGTTGCGTGCGTCGCCGGTCGCTGTTTCACA
>Ga0164299_10000069_pt1 | contig 20243 bp, 21 predicted proteins | sample Whisoiple_221_MG_FD_109712 | JGI IMG/M metagenome (GOLD analysis project Ga0164299, IMG submission 109712) | Unamended control soil microbial communities from upstate New York, USA - Whitman soil sample_221_MG | ecosystem: Environmental > Terrestrial > Soil > Agricultural land ...
ATCGAGCTTCAGCTCGGGTCGGCCGACGGCTGATCCACGCGCCAACGGCCGCTTCAGCGCGTCCCAGGCGCGGTTGCGCCCGCGCGTCGGGACACTTTCGCGAAGGTTTTGTGCGACAGCCTCTCGGGGAAGCGGAAGCCGAGCATCGTTCCCTCGACGTCGATCAGCTCGAAGACATGTTGTTCGGATACAACCTCGGTCAGCGGCCGGTAGGGCGGCTCCTGCCGTGGCACCGAGCGGGCGCGGATCTGCTCAAAGCATCCGTCGAGGCGGATCGCGCATGAGGCGGCGTCCGCCGGGATCAAGCGGTCGAGTCGCCTCAGCAGACCATCGTGGTCGAGCGGCCCCACGATCCGCTCCTCGACAAGCGGCTCAAAGCGGGCCATCACCGCAAATGGCGTCCGCTCCTCCGCCTCCACCTCGCCGACCACGCCGTTCGCATCGGCCCGGTAGAAACGGCCGTTGATCGCGATCATCTCGCCGTCGAGACCGTTGAGCGTGCCGAGGCCGAGGTCGCCGTGCTCGGCCAGCTCGGCGAAGCGCAGGTCGCCATCGTAGGCGCCGTCGAGCAGAGCGCCGATCGTCGAGGCCTGGAAGAGAACGTGGTGCGCGCGCTCGGCGTGCAGCTCCTGCTCCCGCATCGTCTCGACGTGCAGGGCCCTGATCCAGCGCTCGTCCAGCATGGCGGGGAGTCTTCCATGCAAGCATGGCCGCCATGGCAGCGATCGAACTGCGCGGCGTGGTGAAGAGGTTCGGCCAGATCACGGCCGTCGACGGCCTCGACCTCGACGTGCCCGAGGGCATCTGCCTCGGCCTGCTCGGCCCCAACGGCGCCGGCAAGTCGACGACGATGCGGCTGATCACCGGGCAGGCGCTGCCGGACGCCGGCGAACTGCGCGCGCTGGGACACGAGCTGCCCGGGGATTCGAAGGCTGCCCGCGCCGAGATGGGGGTCGTGCCGCAGCTCGACAACCTCGATGTCGATGTCACGGTTGAGGACAATCTGGCCGTCTACGCGCGCCTCTACCGAGTCGAGGATGTCGGTGTCGCGGTCGACCGGGCACTCGACCTGGCCCGCCTGCGCGACCGCCGCCGCGACGCGGTCGACGAGCTCTCCGGCGGCATGCGCCGCCGCCTGCTGCTCGCCCGCGGCCTGGTCCACGAACCGAAGCTGATCCTGCTCGACGAGCCGACCGTCGGCCTCGACCCGCAGATCCGCACCGAGCTCTGGACGCTGATCGACGCGCTGCGCTCGCGCGGCACCACGATCCTGATGTCCACCCACTACATCGAGGAGGCGGAGCGGCTGGCGGACGAAGTCGCGGTGATGACGCACGGCAGGGTGATCAGCCGCGGCAAGCCGTCCGAGCTGATCGTCGAGCACGTCGGCCGCGAGACCGCGGAGGTCTACGGCCCGCCGGAGCGCCTCGCCGCGGTGCGCGCCGAAGCCGAGGCGCGCGGGCTCGCTGTGCGGCCGGCCGGTCCCGCCATCGCCATCGTCGGCTCCGAGCGGGCGGACAACGGGGCGATCCCCGACGACGCCGTGGTGCGCGCCGCCACGCTGGAGGACGTCTTCGTGATGCTGACCGGGGAGGCAGCGGAGTGAGGCGGCTCGAACCGGCAGCGATCAGCGGCGTGATGAGCCGCGAGCTGGCCAACTTCCGCACCTACTGGCGCGGGACGACCTTCTCCAGCGTGCTCGAACCGATCGTCTACCTGCTCGCCTTCGGGCTCGGCCTCAGCGCAACGCTGGTCGACGAAGTCAACGGCGTCCCCTACGTCCAGTACGTCGGCACCGGCATGGTCGCCACCGCGGTGATCTTCTCCAGCGCCCTGCCGGCGATGTTCGGCACCTTCGTCAAGCACCGCTTTCAGAACACTTACGAAGCGATCCTCGCCGCGCCGGTCGACGTCGAGGAGCTGGTCAGCGCCGAGATGCTCTGGATTGGCCTGCGCGCCAGCGTCTACGGCTGCGTCCCGCTGCTGGTCACGATCGGCTTCGGCCTCGACCCGATGCCGGGGATGCTGCTGACGCCGTTCTTCTGCCTCGCCACCGCGCTTGGCTTCGCCGGCTTCGGCGTGGCGATGGCGGCGACGGTCGCCAAGATCGACCAGTTCAACTACGTGACGGCGCTCTTCGTCACGCCGCTCTTCCTCGTCTCCGGTGCCTTCTTCCCGATCGACGAACTGCCCCAGGGCGTCCAGATCGTCGCCCAGCTCAACCCCCTTCACCAGCTGGTCGAACTGGTCCGCGGCGGCGCCTTCGGCTTCGAAGCGGTCGACCTGCTGCGCTTCGCCGGCCTCGTCGCCTTCGCCCTCGTCATGTGGCGAATCGCCGTGCGGCGCATGTCAGCGCGCTTGATCGACTGACCGCCGACGGGCCGAAAAGCACTCCGCGACCTCTGGCTCGCCGAACGCCTGGCTGAGTGCTGACCCGAGCACTGCAGAAGGCTGAAGGATCGTGCCGTCCCCAACCGGCACGATCCTTCAGCGAAGTCGAATATGGACCGTGCACCCGCCTTCGAAGCGAGGTCTCCGGGCATGTCCGTCGCGGTTGGCTCGGGTCGGGCTCGCCTGCGGCACCCGCGGCTTCCGCTTAAGGCTGCTTCCTTCCGGACCTGACCTGATTCACGTGCCTACGTCGCGCAGGACCCGGCCGTCAACGCCGCCCCCGGCAGACCGGTCCCGAAGGCCAGCCCCTAAGAACGGGATTCGGCCCCGCTAGAGCGGATTGCGGGTTACAGGGCACCGCTGATTCCCCGCCTAGCACGGTCCGCTCACGATCCTACCCGCTCGCGCACGTAGGATCGTGCCGCCTTGATCCACGTCGACACCGGGTCCTTCTTCGTGATCGTGCTGATCGCCGCGCTGGCGGCGGTCACGGTCGCGGTGGTGCCGCGCGGCCTCGCCCCGCCGGTGGTCGTGATCGAGCTGCTGCTGGGGATCTTGGTCGGCCCCGAAGTCCTCGACCTCGCACAGACCAGCGACTTCATCGAGTTCTTCTCCAACCTCGGCCTCGGCATGCTCTTCTTCTTCGCCGGCTACGAGATCGACTTCGAGCGGATCCGCGGCAAGCCGCTGAAGCTCGGCGCGCTCGGCTGGCTGCTCTCGATCGTGCTCGCCTACGGGATCGGCGGCGTGCTCGCTGCGGCCGGGATCATCCTCTCCTTCCTCTACACGGGCTCGGCGATGGCGACGACCGCAATCGGCACGCTGATCCCGATCTTGCGCGACAACGGCGAGCTGAAGACCCGCTTCGGCACCTACCTCCTGGCGGCGGGCGGGATCGGCGAGTTCGGCCCGATCCTGCTGGTCACCCTGGTCCTTTCGACCACCAATCCGCTACACGAGGGCCTGATCCTGATCGCCTTCGTTGTCCTCGCGCTTGCCGTGGCGCTGGTCTCCGTGCGACTGGCCTGGCGCGGCTGGCCGGCGCTGGAAAGGACCTTCGAGACGAGCAGCCAGCTGGCGGTCCGGGTGACGGTGGTGCTGGTCTTCGGCCTGGTCCTGCTCGCCAGCAAGCTCGGCCTCGACGTCCTGCTCGGCGGCTTCGTCGCCGGAATGATCGTCCGCCTCGCGCTGAAGGGACACGAGCTGCAGGTGTTCGAGTCGAAGCTGACCGCCGTCGGCTTCGGCTTCTTCGTCCCCTTCTTCTTCATCACCAGCGGCATCTCGTTCGACCTCGGCGCCCTCGGCTCGGTCACCGCCCTGCTCAAGCTGGTGATGTTCTTTGGCCTCTTCCTGGTCGTCCGCGGCACGCCGGCGATGCTGCTCTACCGGCACGTGCTGAAGCGCCGGCAGCGGGCGGCGCTGGCCTTCTACTCGGCGACCGAGCTCCCCCTGGTCGTCGCGATCACCACGATCGCCACCGAAACCGGCCACATGAAAACCTCGACCGCGGCGGGCCTGGTCGGCGCGGCGATGCTCTCCACGCTGATCTTCCCCTTCGCCGGTCTTGCGCTGCAGAAACGCGCCGTGGAGGAGGGCGAAACCGGCCCGCCGGTGACCGGCGCCCTCAGGCAGGAAGGCGCCCGAGCGTAGCGATCAGCGATGCCGGATCAGCACCCCGGGGCCCACCCAAGGAAATTGGATGCATGGCATGCAACTTTCGATCCCCGGGGAGCCGACAACCTGCGGCCCCGTCGTATGATCGGACCGCTCCCGGGCGCGTAGCTCAGTGGGAGAGCGCTCGCCTCACACGCGAGAGGTCGCTGGTTCGAACCCAGCCGCGCCCATCGGACTCAGGGCTGCTGCAGGACCGAGAGGATGTTGCCCGCCGGGTCTTTGAACCAGGCGATCGATGGGCCGGGGCCGCGGGCTATGCCTTTGTCGTCCTGGTCGAAGCCGCCGTAGCGCTCGATGTCGATGCCGCGCGAGGTCAGCTCGTCGACGGCGGCGTCGATGTCGTCGACCTCGAAGTTGAGGACCGTGTAGGTGGCGGGGGTGAAGTCGGCTTTGCGGTAGACGAGCGTGTCGCGGCCACCGGCGAGGTTGAGGGAGATCAGGCCCTGCTCCTCGGCGAGCACGGTCAGCTTCAGGCCGAGGGTCTCGCCATAGAAGCGCTTGGCTGCGTCGAGGTCGTCGACGGCGAAGCCGCTGGTGGCTTTGGCGTCGGTCAGCATCCCGACTGACTCTACCCGGACAGCTTGGGAATGAATCGCTCGACGTGCTCGGCGATAGTGCGGCGGACCCATTCCTGGGTCGCCGCGTCGGCCATGCGGTAGCGGCCGAGCAGCATCTTCTGATCTTCGAGCGGCAGGCCGGCGATCTCCCAGCGCACCGCGAGGCGCTCGAAGAGCATCTCCTGCCGCCGGCGCCAGGCGTCCTCCTGCGAGGCCGCCGCAGTCGCCGGCCCCCCGCCGAGCTTCGCGATCGTGCCGGCGCTCAGCGACTCGCGCAGGGTGAGGACGTTGCCCTCGGCGTCCTTGTAATCGACCGTCTGGACCTTCGTCCGCGGCCGCCGCTGCCTGCGCTTTGCCATCGTCTGAGTCTGCCATGGCTGAGGAATGGCTCACCGAGCGACTGCTGGCGCGACCGCCGCGCCCCGAGGACCGAGAGGGCTACCGGGCGCTCTTTCGCGACCCCGCGATCCAGGAATGGCTGCGTCCGGCGCCGCTGCCGCCCTTCAGCGACGAGGACATCGCCGAGCTGCTGCGCGGCGACGAAATGCACTGGGAGGTCAACGACTTCGGGCCGTGGGCGCTGATCGACCGGCGTGAGGGATCGCTGGTCGGACGCGGCGGCCTGCGCTGGGCCGAGGTGGAGGGACGGCTGATCGCCGAGCTGCCCTGGACGATCGCCTCGGCACGCCAGGGCGAAGGATTGGCCAGCGAGGCGGCCGCGGCGGCGATCGAGTGGGCGAGCAAGATCGAGATCGACGAGCTGGTTGCCCTGGTCAGGCCGGAGAACGGCGCCTCTCTACGGGTCGCAGAGAAGGCAGGCCTGCGATGCGATCGCGAGGTTCTGCACGCCGGACTCCCCCACCTCGCCTACCTCTGGCCATAGGCGTGCCTCACTCGTCCTCTCCCCCGGGCCGACGCCGCGCCCGCTTGCGATCTCCGACGCGCCGCTTTTGCTCGAGCCGGCGCTGACGCGCAGCCCGACTCGGCTTGGTGGGGCGGCGACGCCGCGGCACCATCAGAGCCGCTGCGATCTTCGCCGCCAGGCGCTCCAGTGCCAGCTCCCGGTTGCGCGCCTGGCCGCGCGCCTCCTGCGCCACCGCGGTCACCACCGGCCCCGTCCGCTCCAGCAGTCGCGCCCGCTGGCCATCGTCGAGCGTGGCCGAGGCACGCACGTCGAAGACCGCTTCAACCCGCGAGGCGGTGACGTTGGCGTGCTGGCCGCCGGGACCGGAGGAGCGGCTGGCACGCAGCTCGATCTCCGCCAGGGGAATCGCGAGGCGCCCGTTGATCCTCAGCTCCTCAGCCATTCGCTCACCGTAGCGGCGGCGGCCTCAGACCAAGGCGTCGATCTTCGCTGCCAGCTCGAAGTCGGCGGCGGTGACTCCGCCGTCGGAGTGGGTGGACAGCGAGACCGTGACCGTGTCCCAGGAGATCTCCAGATCGGGGTGATGGTTCATCGCCTCAGCCGGCTCGACCAAGCTCTGGATGAAGTTCACCGAGCCGACGAAGTCGCCCCGCTTGTAGCTCTTGCGGATCGCCGGGCCGTTCCGCTCCCAGCCTGGATGCTCCGCTAGTCTCGCCTCGATCTCCGAATCCCCCAAAGGTGCCATTGCTTCCTATGCTGCCACAAATCGGACTGTTCAAACTATGAGTGACGAGATTCCCACTCTCTGGCAGATCGACGTCTCGCACTACAGCGAGAAGGCGCGCTGGGCCCTTGCCTGGAAGGGGGTCGAGCACCGCCGCCGCTCCCCCGTCCCCGGCGCCCACATGGTGGTCGCCCTCTGGCTGACCCGTGGCGCCCACTACACCTTTCCGGTGCTGAGCCTCGACGGCGAGCGGATCGGCGACTCGACCGCGATCGTCGCCGCGCTGGAGGAGCGCTACCCCGACCCGCCCCTCTACCCGGCTGACATCGCGCAGCGGCGCCGGGCGCTCGAGCTGGAGGAGTTCTTCGACGAGCAGTTGGGGCCCCACATCCGCCAGCTCGCCTGGTACGAGTTCGGCAACGACCCGGAGCGCTTCGCCGAGCTGATGAAGCAAATGGCTCCCGCTCCCCTTGCCCGGTTCGGCCGCCCAACCGCTGCTTACGCCCGCATCTACACCACGCTGCGCTTCCGCGCCGGTGATGCCGCCGAGGCCGAACGGGGGCGGGTCAAGGTGCTCGCCGCCCTCGACCGACTCGAGGCCGAGCTGGGCGACGACGACTACCTCGTGGGCGACGGCTTCAGCGTCGCCGACCTCACCGCCGCCTCGCTCTTCTACCCGCTTGCGCTACCCGAGGAGGGCCCGCTCAAGCCCGGCTCGCCTTCTGCAAAGGGCTTCGAAGCCTTCCGCGAGCCGCTCGAGCGACGTCGCGGGATCGAGTGGGTGAAGGAGATGTTCCGCCGCCACCGCAAGCCTGTGAGGGCGCCGGCCGCTGCCGCCACGACGGGCTGAGCGCGCTCAGCCGCCGATCGGCGCCCGCGGGTTGCTGCCGTAGAACGCGAGGGTCCCGAGCATGCCGATTATGTGGACCATAATGATGTTGACCACCATCGATTTGGCGGTTGCCGTCCCCACACCCACCGGTCCGCCAGACGCGGTGTAACCGTAATAGCAGCCGACCAGCACGATGACGGTGGTCATCGCCATCCCCTTTGCCAGGCTGAAGAGGACGTCGATGAAGTCCTGGTAGGTCCAGAAGATGAGCAGGTAGCCACCGGAGGAGACGTCGCCGACCTGATCGACCACCGCCAGGTAGCTGGCGAAGTAGGCGACGCCGACGCCGACGAGATAGAGAAACGGGATTGCGATCCAGGCACCGAGCAGGCGGGTCGCGGCGAGGAAGGTCACCGGCTGGATGCCCATCACCTCGAGCGCGTCGATCTCGTCGGAGATCCGCATCGCACCGAGCTCGGCGACAATCCCCGTCCCGACCTTGGCCGAGAGGATGTAGCCAAAGGCGTAGGGCAGCCCCTCGCGCAGATCGCAGTAGGCGGAGAAGAGGCCGGCCAGGGACGGGGCGCCGATCGAGCGGTTGAAGTAGGCGCCGATCACGCCGCACTGCAGGCCGAGGATGAAGACGAAGGCCCAGATGATCAAAGCCGAGCCGAGGATCAGGATCCCGGCCTGGCGCAGGCTCTCGCCGAAGTAGCGAAGCACCCGGCCCGAGTAGACGAGCCCGGCCACGCGCGAGCCAAAGCGTGCGATCTCGCCGAAGGCGTCCACCCAGCCCCGCGGAACGTCGAGCCAGCCCGTCACCGGATCGCCTGCAGTTCGGGATTGGTCGCAAGCAGAACGGTGGTGAACACGTAGAGGAAGGCGAAGACCCCCATGAATGCGATCACCACCGCCTGGTTGACGGCTCGTCCGACTCCGGCCGGCCCGCCAGAGGCGGTCATGCCCTTGTAACAGCAGACCACCGCGATGATCGCCCCGAACATCGAGCACATCGAGACCGATGCGGCGAGATCGGTGATCAGCGCGTTGGCGAAGAGGGTCGAGAAGAAGCCGCCGAGCGGCTGGCCGTAGAGGAGCTCGGCGGCGATGCCGGCGCTCATGCCGAAGACGACGGCGAAGATGTCGAGCAGGCCGGTGATCACCATCAGCGCGAGGAAGCGCGGCACGACCAGGTTCTTGATCGGATCGACGCCGAGCACCTGCAGCGCGTCGAGCTCCTCGCGGATCTTGCGCGCGCCGAGGTCGGCGGTGATTGCCGTTCCGGCGACGCCGGCGACGACAGCCGCGGTGACAATCGGGCCGATGAAGCGGACCGCGGTGACGACGAAGAAGCCACCGAGCCGGTCCAGGTTGCCGAAGAGGGAGAGGATCCCCGCCGCCTGCAACCCTGGCGCACCCAGGCAGAGCGCGAAGGTGGAGATCGTCATCGGGAACCAGGAGAGCTTGAGGACGAAGAGGAACTGGCTGACCAGCTCCTCGCCGTAGGGGTACGGCGGCCGCACGGCGGCGACCAGCGTGCGCGCCGTGAGGATCATCATGCTCCCGGTCTGCTCGAAGAACGACCGTGCGGGCAGCAGCGCCCGCGCTACAGCTTGTGCCGCCACCAACTCATTGCCCGCTCGAGGGGACTGGCTGACTGCGTTCGTTCGCGCCCCGCCTGGCGCGCCCGATGCTCTGCCGCCCGCTGCGCCTCCGAGAGCTGGGCGATCAGCGTGTCGCGGGTCTGCTCCAGCTCCTCCACGCCGGCGATGTGGGCGCTGGCGCGGCGCGGCGCGGTCGGCAGATCGCGCGGCAGGTCGGCGGGGTAGGCGGCAAGCTCGGCCTCGAGGCGGGCGATCTGGCGGCGCAGCTCCTGGCGAACCTCGATCGCCTCGCTCTCCCCGGCGGGATCCGGAAGGTCCGGTGCCACCGACGTCTCTTCGAGCGACCCCGGCATGGTCGCGCAAGCCGACGCGACAATCGCCAGATCGCGCGGGTCGAGGCCGGCCTGCTGAGCACGGCGCAGCGCATCGGTGGCGATCGCCTCCAGCTGCGCCGCTGGCTCAATGCCGTCGGCGACGAAGGTGCCCTGACCCTGCCGGCTGACGACCAGCCCCTCCTGCTCGAGCCCTGCGTAGACGGCCCGAACCGTGTTGACGTTGACGCCGGCCCACTCGGAGAGGCGGCGGAAGCTCGGCAGTCGCTCGCCGGCGGCGAGCCGTCCGGTGGCGATCAGCGCCCGCAGGCGCCAGGTGAGCTGCAGACCGACCGGCAGCTCGTCACCGGGATCGATCGAGAAGGGATTGGGATCGCGCGCCGTCTGCTGTGCCATCTAGACGACACAGTAAACCACCTAAGTGTGTCAGTCAACTAGCACAGCTACCCTGTGCGGTCGACGCAGGCCGCGAGCCTGGGGAAGCGCGCTTCGCGGCCCGCCAGAGCCGCCGCGGCGCGATCGTGCTGCAGACGCCGGCCGTCCAGTGGCCGCGTTCGTCGCGCAGGAGGAAGAGGCCTATGGAGCGCTCCTGACGGCGGGGCAGACCGCAGGCGGAAGTGCGCCGCGCACTGCGCACCGAGATCACGTCGGCGCGCTCGAGCGTGCGGGCGCCACGGTAGACACGATGTATCCGGTAGCGGTAATCGGCGCGCAGGCGGTCATGCGGAACCACCTTGACCAGGCGAGCGACGATCGCCGCGTCAGAGCGCTTCAGCGCTTCGACCGGGCCTTGCGGTGCGCAGGAGCATGCCTGGGCGCCGGCCGCGAAGACCAGAGCGCCCAGGCTGACGATCGCCGCCGCAACTGAGAGGCGCCTCAACCGCACTCCTCAACTGTAGAGAGAAACGCCAAATTTCACAAATCGACGGCGGTTAAGAGCCTGTCTCACGCCACGGGGGTATGAGGCCGCACCGCGCAGTGCGTCCGGTGCCGCAGACGTGCGCGGAGGTTTTGAGACAGGTTCTTAAGGTGTGAGGACTATCTTCAGAGCTTCGCGCCGGTCGTATAGCTCGTAGGCCTCGGCGGCCTGATCGAGCTTCATCTGGTGGGTGACCAGTGGCGAGGGGTCGAGCTTGCCGGCCTCGAGCAGGGCGAGGACGCGGTCGACGTGGGCGATCACGTTGGCGAGGCCGAGGCGCAGGGTCAGCCCCTTGAGCCAGGCGAGGCCGAGCGGCACCTCGCCCTTGCCGGCGTAGGCGCCGATCCCCGACACGGTGCCGGCGTCGCGGGCGAGGCTGACGGCCATTGCCAGCGGTCCGGGGTCGCCGACCGCGTCGACGACGACGTCGACCCCGCGACCCTCCGTCGCGGCGCGCACGGCGCGCTTCGGCTCGTCCTCGTCGAGGTGCAGCGGCACCGCCCCAAAACGCTCCGCCATCGCCAGCCGCGCCTCCACCGAGTCGACCGCGAAGACCCTGGTCGCTCCTGCCGCCAGCCCTGCCTGAACCGCGCAGAGGCCGACCGGGCCGAGGCCGAGCACGGCGACCGTATCGCCGGCCCCTGCCCCGGCGTGGGCGATCGCGTGGTAGCCGGTGCCCATCACGTCGCCGGCGAACAGCGCCACCCCGTCCGACATCCCCTCCGGAACCCGCCGCAGGGTCAGGTTGGCGCGCGGCACCAGCAGCTGCTCGGCTTGCGCCCCTTGCAGGTTGCCCAGCTTGGAGCCGTGGCCGAAGGTCTGGCCGTGCTCGCAGCGGTGGTAGTCGCTGCGCAGACAGGCGGTGCAGGTCGCGCAGGCGGTATGAAAGCAGCCGAGCACGCGGTCCCCAACGGCAACCCGCTCGACGTCGTCACCCGCAGCCAGCACCGTGCCGACGAACTCGTGGCCGATCGTGAAGCCCGGCTCGACCGGCACGCGGCCGTGGTAGATGTGGAGGTCCGAGCCGCAGATCCCGCTCGCCTCGACCCGCACCACGGCGTCGTCGGCAGCGGCAATCTCAGGATTGGCCTTCTCCTCGATCCGAACCTCGCCAGGAGCCTGAAAAGTCACTGCGCGCATGAGCGCAACTTACCCAGACGCTCGTCGGCTAGGCGGCCGCCTAGCCGACGCTGACGCCGGCGACCTGGAAGCGGCCGGAGTCGGCGCCGGGGCTGGCCGTCTCGGCGATCCGTGCTTCCAGCGACAGCTCGCGCTCGAAGTCGGCCTCCTCACCGTGGCGGAAGGTGATGTCCTCGTCCTCGAGCAGCTCGATGAAGACCTCGACGAAACGGGCGTCGAGCTGTTTGCCGGAGACGCGCCGCAGCTCCTGGATCGCCTCGTAGCTGGAGGTCGGCGTGCGGTAGGAGTCGCGCGCGGTCATCACGTCGTAGGTATCGGCGACGGAGATGATCCGCGCCAGCTCTGGAATGTCATCGCCCTCCAGGCCACGCGGATAGCCCTTGCCGTCGATCCGCTCGTGGTGGGCGAGGATGATCTCCGCCACCGGGCCGTAGCCGTCGAGCGAGGAAACCACGCGAGCGCCCTGTTGGGGGTGGCGGCGGATCAGCATCCAGTCTTCGTCGGTCAGCGGCACGTTGGCCTTCAGGATCCGGTCGGGGAGGATGAACTTGCCGATGTCGTGCAGCAGCGCCGCGATATGGACCAGCTCCTCCTCGCGACGAGAGAAGCCGGCCCGCTGGGCGATCGCCCGCGAGTAGCGGGCGACGGCGGCGCTGTGGCGGGCGGTCATCTGGTCCCGCAGGTCGAGCGTGCGCAGCAGCGCGCTCAACATGCCGACCTGGAAGCTCGCCAACTGCTTGGTGCGCACCTCGAGCTCGCGAGCGCGCTCCTGCGATTTGAGCAGGGCGCCGAGCAGGTACTGGAAGGTAACCAGGACGATGCCGAACAGGGCGACCCCCGCGAGCCCGATTTGGACGTAGATGAACGCGACGCCGACCGCCATCAGAGCGGCAGCGAGCTCCGAGGGCAGCAAGGGGATCAGGGCGACGCGGACCTTGTCGGCGAAGGAGCTGCGGCTGAGGTAGCAGCTGTAGGCGGCGATCATCGAGAAGTTGATCGCCAGCGCCGAGAGGAAGGCGGCGAAGACGAGGACATAGAAGGCGGGGTCGGCTGAGGTGATGCCGGTCGAAAGGAGGACTTCGTGAAAGCTGATCCCGACCACCAGCGGGAAGGTCATGTAGGTCAGGAGATTGACCAGCAGGAAGTTCCAGCCCTCGCGAAAACGCAGCCAGCCGGCCAGGATCGAGATGACGCCGATCAACGCCGCCGGCGTTCCGCCGAGGAAGACCATCGCCAGGACGTGGGCGAGGAAGCTGCCTGAGATCTTCAGCCGGGACTCGGTTTCGATCGACGTCAGGTCGCTGAAGGCCGAGAAGCCGAGCAGGATGCCGAACAGCGCCATATTCCAATTGGCAAGCGGTGCCCGCAGGATGGCGACGGCGATCGCCGCAGCAAGCGCCAGCAGGAGGACGACGTAACTCAGGCGTGTGGGCCGCTGCTTTTCCATCGATATCGCCAGGTCGGTAGCCGCAAGCAAACCTAGGTCACTGGAATTTTCTCGCCGACACGCCGGTTCCTGCGACTGGCTGCAATATTTGCGACGACCGCAACCTGCGGTATCAAGGTAGAGGGTCGTCGGGCCCCAGGCAACCAGCTCGGACTACATGGCCAATACCTTGCAATTTTCGCAAAATCTGCCAAAAGCGTTCCCAAAAACGCAAAGGAGCACCCCCTGGGTGCTCCTTTGCCCAAATCGCGATGCGCCGGTCAGGCGCTCGCTTTACGTCTCAAGTCTTAGAACTTGTAGCCCATGCTTTTCATCCCTTCAGTTGAAGCCCGGACGGGGTATCTCGCGCTGGTTTGCTGCGAGAAACTTTCTAGTTGCTGGCAAGTTTGTAGCACAACCTGGCGAAAACCTGTGCATCTGCAACGAAACTTGTGCAATAAACGCGTGGGGGTTTCAGTCGAATAATGGGTAGCCCGAGCCTGCGAGACCCCTTGAAACGGCCGGCGTTCCGCCGCCTGGCGCTCTCCTACGCGGTGAACGAGATGGGCGACTGGCTCGGCATCGTCGCCCTCTCGGTCCTCGTCTTCGACCTGACCGGGAGCGCTCTGGCCACGGCGCTGCTCTTCATCGGGGCCGGCTTCCTACCGGCCCTGCTGACCCCGATCATGGTCGCGCGGCTGGAGCGTCCGCCGCCGCGCTTCGTCCTGCCGACGATCTATGCCGGCGAGGCGGCGGCCTTTGGCGCCCTGGCGCTGCTCGCCGGCCATTTCTCGCTCCCCGCCGTGGTCGTCGTCGCGACGATCGACGGTGCCCTGGCGCTGACCGCGAGGACTCTGACCCGCGCCGTCTCCGCCGCGATGCTCGAGCCCGAGGGCGAGCTGCGCGCCGGCAACGCGGTCCTCAACGTCGCCTTCACCAGCGGCGCCGCCCTGGGCCCGGCGCTTGCCGGCGCCGTCGTCGCCGCGCTCGGCGTTCAGTCGGCGCTGCTACTCGACGCCGCCTCCTTCTACGCGATTGCCTGGATCCTGCTGACGGCCCGGCCTCTGCCCCGGCCCGAGCCGGAACCGGAGGCTCGCATCCTCGAGCGGGTGCGCGCCGGGCTCGGCTATGTCCGCAGGCAGCGCACGCTGCGGCGTCTGCTCGGGGCGCAGGCGACGGCGCTGGTCTTCTTCTCGGCGGTGATTCCGATCGAGGTCGTCTACGCCAAGGAGACGCTGGGCGTCGGCGACACGGGTTACGGCGTGATGCTCGGCAGCTGGGGCGCCGGCATGGTGCTCGGCAGCGTGATCTTCGCAACCCTGCGCCGCGCCTCGCTGCCGCCGCTGCTCTTCTTCAGCACGGTCGCGATCGGTGCCGGCTACCTCGGCATGGCCGCCGCCCAGACGCTGGTTGTCGCCTGCGTGGCTTCGGTCGTCGGCGGCGCCGGCAACGGCGTTCAGTGGGTCGGCGTCGTCAGCGCGGTGCAGGAGCTGACCACACCGACCATGCAGGCGCGGGTGATCGGCACGCTCGAATCGACCGCTTCGGCGACCCCCGGCATCGGCTATCTGCTCGGCGGGCTGATCGCCTCCGGATGGAGTCCGCGGGCGACGTTCTTGGTGGCGGGAGCCGGCGTTCTGGCCATTGTCGTCGCCTCGGCGCTGCTCTTGGGCAGGAATTGGCCCCCCGAGCGCGCAAAAGAACGTCCAGGGAGTATTGACGCCGCCGACGAGCTTATGGTGGAGTTAATTCCCGCAGAGGCCCTATCCAGTCCGAACCGGAGGTCGTGACGTGAGGAAACTGCATGCAGCGCTGGCGATTTTGGGTGTTGTGGCGGCGGCGCTGGTCTTGGCCTCATGCAGCAGCTCGGGTGGCAAGGAAGGCGGCACGCTGCGCGGCACCTATGCCTCGTTCCCCGACGCGCTCGATCCGGCGCTCGCACGCACGGTCGAAGCTTGGACGGCCCTCTACGACACCTACCTGCCGCTGCTGACCTATGCCCACGCCGACGGTCAGGCCGGCAGCGAAGTCGTCCCCGCCCTCGCCGAGAGCCTGCCCAAGATCAGCGCTGACGGCAAGACCTACACGCTGACCCTGCACAAGGGCCTCAAGTACTCCGACGGGACGCCGGTCAAGGCCTCGGACTTCGCCGCCTCGGTCGAACGGATGTTCAAGCTGAACTCGGGCGGCTCGCCGTTCTACACCGGGATCGTCGGCGCCGAAAAGTTCGCCGAAACCAAGACGGGCGGCATCCCCGGCATCAAGACCGACGACAAGACGGGTCAGATCGTGATCCAGTTGACCCGGCCGCGCGGCACCTTCACCACCGAGCTGGCGCTGATGTACGTCGCTGTCCTGCCGGCCGACACGCCGGTGAAGAACCTGACGGCGGACCCACCCCCGGCGACGGGTCCCTACGAGATCGTCAAGTCCGAACCGGGCCGCGGCTGGTCCTATGGGCGCAACCCGCAGTGGGAGAAGACCAACGGGAAGCTGATCTCCAGCGTGCCCGGCGGCCACCTCGACAAGATCGACATCAGGGTCGTCAGCAATCCGTCGACCCAGGTCAACGAAGTCGAACGCGGCAGCTCCGACTGGATGCAGACGACGATCCCGTCCGACCTCTACAACGGCGTCAAGGAAAAGTACGAAGGCAGCCAGTTCCGGGTCGAGCCGACGATCAGCAACTACTTCTTCTGGATGAACACGACGACGACGCCGTTCGACGATCTGAAGGTGCGGCAGGCGGTCAACTACGCGCTCAACGGCGCGGCGATGGAACGGATCTACGCCGGCACGCTGAAAGCCAATCAGCAGGTCCTCCCACCCGGGATGCCCGGCCACAAAAAATTCGAGCTCTACCCCTACGACATGGCGAAAGCGAAGAAGCTGATCGCCGAAGCCAACCCCTCCGACCGCGACATCACCGTCTGGGTCGACGACGAAGACCCCAACAACAAAGCCGCCGCCTACTACCAGGGGGTGCTGAAGAAACTCGGCTTCAACGCCAAGCTGAAGGAAATCGCCGCCGAAGACTTCTTCCCCCTGACCGGCAACCTCTCGACCCCGGATCTCGATACCGGCTGGCTCGATTGGTACGAGGACTACCCGCACCCGAACGACTTCTTCCAGCCGCTGCTCTCCGGCGAAAGCATCCTGCCGGTGGAAAACAGCAACTTCGCCCAGATCGACGATCCCAAGCTGAACGCGAAGATCAACCGGCTGGGGGAAGAAGCGCTCGGCCCCAAACAGGAAGCCGAATACGCGGAACTCGACCGCGAATACATGGAACAGGCACCGTGGGCGCCCTACGGCTCGCGGACGGTCTCGACCTTCGTCTCGGACGCGGTCGACCTCGAAGACATCGTCTTCAACCCGACCTTCGGGCAGGACCTGGCCAGCTTCCAGTTCAAGTAGCCGCCGGCCACATCACAATAGGCCGGTGGCCGAGGAGCCCCAGCCAGCTGCAACGGGCGCTCCACGGGTCGGTGCCGGCCCGTGGAGCGTGGCGCTTCGCCGCCTGCGACGCAACCGCTTCGCGCTCGCTTCGCTGGGGCTCTTCGCGCTGATCGTCCTCTTCAGCCTGGCGGCGCCGCTATGGGCGGTTCACGTCGCCCACACCGGCCCGAACACGACCCACACGCTGGCGAAGGTCGAGGTGGACGGCGAGAAGCGGGAAGTCGTCGACCCGACCGGCAAGCCGACCGGACCGCTCTGGCTCGGCGCCGGGGGCAGGTTCTTCCTCGGCGCCGACGGCAGCCTCGGCCGCGACGAGATGGTGCGCCTGATGTACGGCGGACGGGCCTCCCTCTTCATCAGCCTGATCGCGGCCCTAATCACCACGGCGGTGGGAGCCGTGCTGGGTCTCCTTGCCGGCTACTTCCGGGGCTGGCCGGACACGCTGATCTCGCGAACGCTCGACGTGATCTGGGCCTTCCCAGTGCTGCTGCTGGCAATCGCCCTCGGTCTCGTGCTCGCGGTCGGCGGTCTGCAGATCGGCCCGGTCACGATCCCGAGCGGCTCGATCTGGATCCCGATCATGATCATCGGCGTCGTCTTCGTCACCTACACGGCGCGCCCGGTGCGGGGCGAGGTGCTCTCTCTGCGAGAAAAGGAGTTCGTCGAGGCGGCGGTCGCCCAGGGCGCGGGTCCGGTCCGGGTGATGTCGGGCGAGCTGCTCCCCAACCTCTGGTCGACGATCATCGTCTTCTTCACGATCAACGTCGCCAACAGCATGCTGCTCGAGTCCGCTCTTTCCTTTCTCGGCGTCGGCGTGCAGCCACCCGACGCATCGTGGGGCACGATGATCGCCAGCGGCAGCAACCTGATCAAGAGCGCTCCGCTGTTGACGATCCTGCCGGGAGCGATGATCCTGCTCACCGTCCTCTCGCTGAACGTCCTCGGCGATGGGCTGCGGGATGCACTGGACCCGAAGTCGAAGCTGCGCCTCGAGGTTCACACCGGTCTTGTCGAGGCCGATGGGACGCCGGTCTGATGGTCCGCTTCATCATCCGCCGCCTGCTGGGCATGATCGCCGTCCTGTTCGCCGTCTCGGTTCTCGCCTTCCTGATCTTCAACGTGATCCCGAACTCGGACCCGGCGCAGCGGATGGCCGGCCGCAACTCGACGCCGCAGCTCGTCGCCAGCATCAACGAGGAATGGGGCTTCAACGAGCCGCTGCCACAGCAGTACCTGACGATGATGGGCAACATCCTCGGTGGCGACGTGGTCTCTTACGCCAACCGCGAAAACGTCGATGAACGGATCGTCGAAGGGATCCCGGCGACGTTCTCCCTGTGCATCGGCGCAGCGGTGCTCTGGCTCTCCTTCGGAATCCTGTTCGGCTACCTCTCGGCGGTGCGAGCGGGAGGCTGGCTGGACAGGATGCTGACGGTGGTCGCCGTGACGGGTATCTCGATCCCCGTCTTCTGGCTGGCGGCCATCCTCCTCAACTACCTCTCCTACCAGGCGGGACTCTTCCCCTCCGGTGGCTACGTCGGGCTGACCGAAGAACCGCTCGAATGGGCCTACCACCTGTTGCTCCCGTGGATCACGCTGGCCGTGTTGCAGATCGGCTTCTACAGCCGCGTGCTGCGCTCGAACATGCTTGATGCGATGGGCGAGGACTACGTGCGCACCGCCCGCGCCAAGGGTCTGAGCGAGCGCCGCGTGATGACTCGCCACGTGTTGCGCAACTCGCTGATCCCGATCGTCACCCTCCTCGGCCTCGATGTCGGCGTGCTGCTCGGTGGCGCGATCCTCGTCGAAGCGCTCTTCAACCTCAACGGCATCGGTCAATACGGCTATGAATCGCTCAAGGGTCTCGACCTGCCGCCGATCATGGCGATCGTCGTCTTCGGCGCCTTCTTCGTCGTCCTCTTCAACGCCCTGGCCGACATCGCCTACGCCTTCCTCGACCCGCGGGTCAAGCTGGGGAGCTCGCCAGGGTGAGGGCATATCCGCCGTGAGCGAGAAGCTGCTCAGCGTCAACGACCTGCGGGTCGGCTTCGCCACCGAAGACGGCTTGGTGCAGGCGGTCGACGGCGTCTCCTTCGACCTCGCCGCCGGCGAGGTGCTGGCGATCGTCGGCGAGTCGGGCTCCGGCAAGAGCGTCACCGCACAGACGATCATCGGCCTCACCCGCTCGCCGGGCGCACTCATCGAGGGCTCCGTGCGCCTTCAGGGCAGCGAGCTGATCGGCATGAAAGAAGCGGAGCTGTGCAGGGTTCGCGGCGAGCGGATCGCGATGGTCTTCCAGGATCCGATGACCTCGTTCAATCCGGTCTACCGCATCGGTGCCCAGCTGGTCGAGGCGATCCGGGCACACCGCCCGCAGGTGAGCGGCCCGGAGGCGCGTACCCGAGCGATCGAGCTGCTGGGTGCGGTCGGCCTCCCCGACCCAAAGCGGCAGGTAGACCGCTACCCGCACGAGTTCTCCGGCGGGATGCGCCAGCGGGCGATGATCGCGATGGCACTGACCCTGGAGCCGGAAGTGCTGATCGCCGACGAGCCGACGACGGCACTCGACGTGACGATCCAGGCGCAGATCCTGGACCTGCTGCGGCAGCTCAACCGCGAACGCGGCCTAGCGACGATCCTGATCACCCACGACTTCGGCGTCGTCGCCGAACTCGCCGACCGGGTGCTGGTGATGCACGAGGGCAGGATCGTCGAGCGGGGCGGCCTCGACGACGTCTTCTACTCCCCCGACGATCCCTACACGCGCAAGCTGCTCGGCGCCGTCGTCCGGCTCGACCAGGTGCCGCCGCTGCGGCCGAGCAAAGGCGAGTCGCCGCTGCTCGAGGTGACCGACCTGGTCAAGCACTTCCCGCTGAAGCGCGGCCTGTTGATCGACCGCGAGGTCGAGAGGGTGCGTGCGGTGGACGGCGTCAGCTTCAGCGTCGCCAAGGGCGAGACCCTCGGCCTGGTGGGTGAGTCGGGCAGCGGCAAGTCGACCCTCTCGCGCACGGTGCTGCAGCTCCTCGCGCCGACCTCGGGCTCGGTCCGCTTCGAGGGCCGCGAGATAGCGGGGCTCTCGCGTCGGCGCATGCGACCACTGCGGGCGGAGATGCAGATGGTCTTCCAGGACCCCTACGCCTCGCTCAACCCGCGCAGGCGAATCGGCCAGATCGTCGGCGAGCCGCTGCGAGTGCAGGCTCGCGCCTCGGGGGCCGAGCTGCGCGGCCGCGTCCAGGCGCTGCTCGAGCGCGTCGGCCTCTCGCCGGAGCACTACAACCGCTACCCGCACGAGTTCTCCGGCGGCCAGCGGCAGCGGGTCGGAATAGCCCGCGCGCTGGCGCTGCGACCGAAGCTGATCGTCGCCGACGAGCCGGTCTCCGCCCTCGATGTCTCGATCCGCGCCCAGATACTCGACCTCCTCTCCGACCTGCAGGAGGAGTTCGGCCTCACCTATGTCTTCGTCGCCCATGACATCGGCGTCGTCCGCCACGTCTCGGACAGGATCGCGGTCATGCACAACGGCAAGATCGTCGAGCAGGGGCCGGCCGATCGGGTCTGCGAGCGGCCCGCCGACGCCTATACCAAGACCCTGCTCGCCGCGGTGCCGGTGCCCGACCCGCGCGAGAGCCGCGCTCGTCGGCGATCATCTGGGCTGTGAACCTGCCGCTCTCGCCGCCGCTGAAGCCGCAGCTCGCGCTGACCCGCAAGGAGCTGCCCCAGGACGAGGAGTGGGCCTACGAGCAGAAGCTCGACGGCTTCCGCGCGATCATCTTCGTCGACGGCGAGGGCGCCTACATCCAGTCGCGCAGCGGCAAAGACCTGACCCGCTACTTCCCCGAGCTGCGCTTCGCGCCCGGGCGCTATGTGCTCGACGGCGAGCTGGTCATCCGCGACGCCGAGGGCAAGCTCGAGTTCGACGCGCTTCAGCAGCGCATCCATCCGGCCGAGTCACGGATCACCCTGCTCTCGAAGGAGATCCCGGCGGACTACGTCGCCTTCGACCTACTCGCCGAAGAGGACGAGGCGCTGCTGGAGACGCCGTTCGGCGAGCGCCGCAAGCGGCTCGAAGCGCTGGCCAAGCGGACCGGCGTCGAGCTATCCCAGCTGAGTCCCGATCCCGCCCAGGCTGACGAATGGCTGCAGAAGACCGAGGGGGTTATGGCCAAGCAGCTCGATGCTCTCTACATCCCCGGCAAACGCAAGGGGATGGCGAAGGTGAAGCGCGAGCGCGAGATCGACTGCGTCGTGCTCGGCTGGCGGCCGGGCAAAGAGGAGGGCACGGTCGGCTCGCTGATCCTCGGCCTCTACGACGGCGACGAG
>Ga0164299_10000070_pt1 | contig 20128 bp, 27 predicted proteins | sample Whisoiple_221_MG_FD_109712 | JGI IMG/M metagenome (GOLD analysis project Ga0164299, IMG submission 109712) | Unamended control soil microbial communities from upstate New York, USA - Whitman soil sample_221_MG | ecosystem: Environmental > Terrestrial > Soil > Agricultural land ...
GGAATATACTTGAGGCTGAGCAAGTCTTCCATATGGTTAAAACGCCTATTATAATTAAATATAATTAAACTTAAATAAACTTAAGTGTTATTTTACCACAGGACAAACATTGACAAAGACAAAAAAACAATCAAAGGCTGCGTCAGATAAGGCGATCGCCGAAATCTACGCCCAGCAGAAAATAGAGATTGTGCCGGGATTAAAAGTATGTGAGAAAAAATCAGGGACGCTATTTGAGGTTTTATCTCAACCATCGGGGCACCTCCGGCACGTAAGGATAAAGGATACCCGCCGCAATTTGACGCCTATCAATGTGACCGAGGATGTTTTGCGGCAAAATTACCGATTTGTGGTGTGAGGCCGTGCGGAATGCCCGTCACGCCGATCGCAATTCATACAATTTTTACAGTGTTTGGGCGGGTGTGCTGACTGTATTAACTGTATGAATTGCATTTATTGGCGGCGGGTGCGATCAATTCGGCGACGCGACCGCATCGGACTCAACCATGTTTGATAAGCCTCAAGTCAAAGGAGTACGTCGGTTCGCCGTCATAACAGGGTTTAGAAAGAATACCTGGACAAGTGCTGTGAGTCCACCCGATGAAGTAAACCCAGGCGTTACCAATCATGCAATATCCATCAGGTTCTGGGACCCAGCGCATTCCTAGAATCTCACCAAAATCAGTGGCAACCTCTGGAGCATCGTCATCATCTGGCTCCCAGTCATAGGCTACCAAGTCACCCATCTTGAATTCTGGGGGGGGATAGAGAGAGCGAGTCTGAGAGCGCGAAAAAAGGAAGGGTAAACCGACCGACGCTAAACCCTGTAAGACCCCGCGCCGAGAAAATATAAAGTCTTTCGATCGCCCCTGTTGGCAATCACTTTCAAGTGTCATGATAGTTAAGCTCCAAACGTTGTGTGTAAACGGTTTGGGGAAGTTCGTGACCAGCTCGGTGTTGACGCACCGCGCTGGCCGCGCATATCAAATCTTCCTTGATACTTACGATCGCTCTTTTCCAGCCGCTTGTCAATGAGTGGCTGGAAAGTTTTATGAAAAAGCCTGCAATTTGAATTTTTAAAACTGAGAGCAGGAATAGCGCAAAATTTCTGCTGCTACCGTATCCTTGGCAGGCACCGTAGGTACTTTATCCGCGCTTTCTAAGGGAACTTGCTGTACAAAAGCACCTTGGGCATTTACTCTTTCTACTGCTCTCAGCGCTAAAGTCCCTTTGAAGCAGTCGGCTTGGTATCGCATTCCCCTCAACGGCTTTCCTTCAGGGGAATTGGTTACGGTGCGGAAAGAAGTTCTCTTGACTCCAGAATCAAACACGTAAGTTTGGGATGAACGATCAAAGTAAATTTGATTGCCGTCTTCAGTCGTGACTACCTTTACCCATTGCTCCGGTTGTCTTTGAGCGTAGACCGCTGTTGCAGCGGTAACGCTTAATATTGAGGCTGCAATTACTTGGATCGACTTGTGCATTTGTTTACCTTGGTTTGAACGCAGACTGGTGTAAAACCCTAAGACACAGAAGTTTTGTAGCATAAAAAGTTATGGAGACTCTGTTTCTTAGGGTTTTAATCCGGTCTGTGATTTAGAAGCCAGCCGATCGCCCTCAAAGACAACGACCATGCTGCCACCTTTTCCATCCGTCCACTCATAAGTTTTGGCAGAGCCAGCGCCCGCAACCTCTTTGCCTTCCCAACCAACAATGTTTGCAACATCGCTAGAACTCATACCTTGGGAGAAGCATTTTTCATACATTGCCCGAATCAATGCAGAGTACGGCAACTTGCAGACATCCGTTCCCTTCGGCGGATAGCCCAGCTTAACAGCTATGGGGTTTGGCTTAACTCCAGCCGATGAAGCTTGCGGAATCTCATCTTGAGATTTCCCGGAAACGATGATATTCAAAACTTCGGCTTCGTCGGACATTTGCCCGTTCATAGTCCCCAAAACTGGCAGTTCTTTAGGTTTAAAAACAGTAGAAGACGAAGAATTTGATAATGTTGTAGGTGTTGTAGGTGTTGTAGATGAAGGTACGGTCGTAGCTTGCTCCGACGAAGGTTTGTCGCTAGCGCATCCGGTTGCAAGAAGCAAGTAAACGGTAAGGACAATGCTTAGTTTTGATTTCATGAGGTTTTGATATTATTGCGCCAAGTATAACCAACAGTTGCACACGCCAAAACCCCGTTAAAAGCAAACGGGGTTTTTGTCGGGAGGCGATTAAGTGGCGATACTAAGTTTATTGTGGTCAATCTCAAAATGACAAATTAAGTTGCCAGATACAACCGCTCAAAACATAGAGTCAAGCATTCCGGTAACGTCCGCTTGGTCGCGGCCCCGGTTGTCGTCGTAAATCATTAATGTATCGAGCTTTTTATGGCGGCTCAATTTCTGTACCTTCCGCACGTTGCCGTCGGTAGCATCGAGGGCTGCTGTAATGGCGCTGTGCCTGATGCGGTGAGGGGACATCTGCTTTGTGATGCCGGCGCGCTCGCTATGCCGCACTACAATCTTGCGAATGCCGTCGCCGGTGAGTCGGTGGCCGGAGCTGGCAAAATCTAGGGAAGTAAATAAAGGGGCATTCGGAGAGGTACTGCCGCCCCTAGCTTCCAGCCAGTCGCCGATAGCTGCCACCGTCACCGCCCCTACCTCTATTGTTTCCGCTTGCGTCCCCCGTCCCTTGCCCAAAATCCGCAGTGTTCCCTGTGCCCGATCAAAGTCGGCAAGGTTGAGCTGGCTAACCTCGTTGCGCCGCAGTGCGTTGCCCCACAACAGCCGGAGCAAAGCATAGTCACGCTTGCCCGCCAGAGTTGCCCGATCGCATTGCTGCAAAATTTGGGTAAAAGTCGCCGCATCAATGCCCGTGGTGTCGCGGTACTTCTGGGTTTTCTCCCCCTTGATATCCTCCAAGGTGAAACAGCAGGTTCCCAATTTCCGCCCCATCTGCACCAGGGACTTAATAGCCGCCAGCCTCCTATTAACAGTCGCTTCGGAAAGCGCCGCCCTCTGACCGTCGCCGTTGACCAGCAACGCCTTATACTTCAAAACTACCGCCACAGCCTGCGACCCTTCGAGGTGCAGAAATTCGAGAACGCTGTCAGGGCTCGGAGGCTTCCCCGTCATAGTTCTAAAAAAGTCGGTTACATCTTTTTCATAGGCCCGCTTGGTATTCGGCGAGCGTTTATCTGCCAGAAGTTGTTGGAGCACGTCGGGGTCTTCATCCAGTAGTGAGGCAAAGTGCCTCTCAATTTTGGCACTTAGGGAAGATTCAAGGGGTGCGATCGAAACTGATATTTTATTCATTTTACGGTATTGATAATCGTAATTTCCGATAACAGTAGGGCAAAAAGGGGCCCCACCGGGTTTTGGGCGGGGCAACTAAATCTAGGCGGCAAACTTCAGCCGCTTAAGTTGGTTGAGGGCCGCCGACTGATTTTCTTCCTCAAGGACGATCGCCGGAATAGTTTCCCCGGCTCTGGGATTGAGTCGCCGTGCCAGAACTGCGGCGTGAAATTGGAAGTGGCCGCTAACTACTCTGTACCCGCTACTGTCTCGCACCAGCACCGGGGGAACTACGAAGCCACCGATCGCCAAACTGAGCTCCCCCAAAACCTCAAGCTCAAACTGATCGAAGTTGGTTGCAGGAATATCAGAGGTGATCCGTTTGACGGCGACTAGCGAGAGGTTGAGCTTCTTAGGTGCGATCGGCCCAAGCCGTCCGCGTCCATCGCCACGGCCCGGCGGTTGGTTGTCTGTTTCGATCGCGGTTGGTGCGGGGATAACTGCGCGGGTAACTGCTGCTGTGGTGGTTGCGTGGCTTGCTGCTGCGGGTTTTGAAGGTGCGCGGGTGACTGCGGGTGCTGCGGCGGGTGCGATGACTTCGACCGCTGGCAGTACCCATTCCTCGACGTGCCGATCGTGGCAGCCGGGGAAAGTGACGATTAGGCAGGTGCGGCCGTCTGCCAAAATTTCCTTGCCGACTACGCGGGCGATCGGGCAGAACGGTTTGCGGATAATGTCGTTGATTTGGGCTTCTGTTGTGGGAGCTTCCCAGATTTTTGGTTGAGTTGCGCTGGTGAAAGATGCGGGGAAAGTCGGGCGGGCGATCGTCGTGGTAGTCGTTTGTGCTAATTTCATATCAAGTCCTTTGTGGGCTAATCCACCGCTCTAGGCGTCCAAACTTCGGGCGGTGGTTTGTTTTTGAGTAAGCTTGTCTTACCTCTATGTCTTACATTATGGCAAATTGTTAGACAGTTGTCAATAGTTGTTATACAAATTGTTAGACAAATAAGATAAACTAAGACAAGTGTAAGACGTGGTGAGGTGTGGTCTTACACTTGCCTTAATTTGTACTCTGGGTTATGCCGTCGCATCCCAGATATCAGCCTGTGTGACGAGTGTCTTTAACCTCGCTGCGATGCTTGCCCGCGTCCCTTTTGTGTCGGTTCCTTTCGCCGATGCCAGCTTGCGGATTGACTGGATCGACATTTTATTAAGCAGTCCCTCGATGTCCGGTGTTGTCGGTGTCGGGGCGATCGGCGTGTCTGTAGTGGCTGCCACCTCGACATCAATTGCTGGCTCAACATCTGGCGCGGCCGGTGATTCCGGTGCTTCCGGTGCTGTCGGTGCTGTCGGTTCCGGCGTGGTTGGTTCTGCTGTAGTGTCGGCTGGGGATAAGATGCCGATCGCATCAGTTCCAAACTTGATGTCGATCGCGTCTTTGAAAGTCCCGACCTGCGATGGATCGACATGGTGCAGCATCATCAACGCCGTGTCTACTTGGCTCAATGCCGATTCACACGCTTGCTCGACTGACTGCAACTGTTGGCGGTAGTCTTGCAGTTCGGTCAGCTTGGTTTGGAGGGAGGCGATTTGAGCTTGGATGTCAAGGATTGAAGCGTCAACTTGAGCGAATTTGGCAGTTAATAAAGTAGTCATTGTGGCGTCCTATGTGTTGTGTAGTGGTAGTTGTAGCAATGTGGCGTCTGGGTTTGTCTTACCCTTATGTCTTACATAGTAGCAAGCTGTTAGACATTTGTCAAGCGGTTGTAAGACTAATTTGTTAGACATAAGCAGGGTGTATGACAAATTAGTGTATGACACAATCTACTTATATGTCATACAAACGACAATTAACGTTATACAATAGTGTCATACCGTAAGACATAGAGGTAAAGCAATGGCTTCGACATCACTAACTTTTCGCTGTCCAGATGAAGTGCTAGCAGCGATCGATGAGCTAGGGAAAGAGCGCTATCCGGTGGCTACTAATATTACCCACGGGTACGATCGCTCTAAGACTTTGATCGACATTATGCGGGCGGGCCTCGCGGCGCTGTCTGATGGCTCCGTTGTCCTGCCCGCAGCCACAGAAGCCAGACAGCAGCCGTCTGATGTAAGACAAGAGTTGTTAGACAGCTTGGAACAGCGTATGGCAGCACTCAAAGCAGAATTAAAGGCTGAAATCTTGGGGGAGTACGCAGCCTGACCGATCGCCCCAATGACGAAGCGCTCAGGCAGCAACTCAAACAAACTCAAGAGCAATTAGAGGAAGTTACGCGCGATCGAGATGAACTTAAACAACAACTTGAGACACTTACCACCGATCTAGCGCTTGTGCAAGCCGAACGCGATCGCACACTGACAGAGTTGGCAAAACTTAAAGAGAATCCGCCGCCAGCGATCGAACAGAACCCAGCACCTGCGATCGAACTACCGGAGCCAGCCGACTTGCTCAATCAACTCAAGGCGCGGCGTAAAAAGTCCGGGGCCAACTTGGCAGATGTGGAGGCAATTCTGGAGATGTTGGGAGGCTGCGATGACTGAGCTCCCGGACAGAATTAGAAGATTTAGATGCCTGTATTGTGAGAATTTTTTTGCACTTTGGACGCCACCATTGCAGTGCCCAAAGTGCAAAAAAACCCGCATCCTGGATTTCGATCGTACGCCCCTCAGAGTGAATATCGCCTATAGAAGAGGTGAGTTGAGCATCCTAGATATAGAGGGGTACCTAACGCGACCGTTAGAATAGCTGAGTCGTCATGCAGCGGCGCACCCAAACAAAAAAGCTCCCCCGACCGAAAATGTCAAGGGAGCTTTTTTACACGATGGGTAATTAGTAATTGGTAATTGGCAACAGGTTTGCCCCATACCCGCAGTATAGCGGCTAGGAGCTTGGGCGATCGCTAAAATCACCAATTTTCTGGCGGAATCGACTTAATATCTTTTTCCCAAGCGCGCACGTTGATTAGTAACCGGTTGCCGTTAAAGCTGTAGTGCACCCCAAGTTTGATGGGATTATTGCGCGGGTTTAGTCTAGCCTGCTGTACCATTTTTCTCAATTTTTGTTCAGATTGATTGAGAGCCACCGCTGCCCGCTTCAGTGGTTGAAATTCCTGCGCCAGCCCGTAACCGTGAATGATAGCTTCAAGAGCTTCCACTCGTTTTTGAAGGTTCAAGAGTTGCTCGATATATTGATCGTTGTCCATAAAATCGTGGCGCTCGGTTGGTGTGTGATGTTCAGCGGGTGATGTTCAGCGCCAGCAATTGAAGTCTGATATTTTCAATTTCTTGGGCCGTATCCATCAGCCTAATTCCGATATTTACTCTCAGCCTTTCCCTGGCGGTGTCGATTTTGTGTTCCAGAGCTGCCAATTTTTCCATCCTTTCAAGTTCCATCAGTTCGCCCGTCCTTTGATGAATGCAAGCTGTTCGGGGGTCAGTTGTTGAACTTGCTGCGGTGGTTGCCAGCGATCGCCCCAGTTCTGTCGGAGTTTGGAAAGTGCGATCGGCTTAGGTAGCAGTTCGGCCGCTTCTACCCAAACCCCAATTCCTGATTCCTGATTGGCATAGTAGGTATCAAATTGTTGGCGTGTCACCCTTGCCAGTTTGCCTTGCTGCGAGGCTTGCCACAGTCGGTCGAGCGGTAGTGTTTCGCGCTTCAGAACTCGCACAATTCCTAATACTTCAGCAGTCGGCAAGGTGGCGTAAATCATAATACGATCGCCCGGTTTTAGTGATGTCCCAAAATTGCCTTTACGCAATTCGATCGTCTTGGAGTTGTGGGAGAGAAAGAAGCTAGCAGCCCACTTGGGCTTTACTGAAATTAGGTATGTATTAGTCATTTGACTTCCTCTCCCCTGCACTCACATTGAGCGCGAGCGCCTGGATTATTGAAGCGATAAATGCGGAGGCAGAAACGGCAAATTTCATTATCTTTAGCCACTGATGCCGGAGCTATGACGTACCACGAGCCGGGATATTCAATGGTTTCTGCCGAGGCTTCATTCTTGATTTCGCTCTTCACAAAGCCAGAATTAGGAGCATCACTGTGAGGCTTCATGATGCAATTTTTGATGTAAATTTGGTCGCCTTTTTTGAGCTTCATTTTATTCTCCTTTAGTTGCGGTCGTTGTCGGTCAAGCCGTAGTCAAAAATGATGTTGCCCCGTCGTACAAATTCTGCAAAGATTGCATCGTAGATAGGGTCAAGAATGAAGTCAGGAATGAAGCGGATCAACTTACTGAGCATCGGTGTTATCCTCCCCTTTGCTTAGTTTCTCAAGCATCTCTCTGGCATCTACATATCGCTGATGATTTCTGCCACCATCAGTCACGCCCCACAGTAAGAAAATTGTTTTCTGTTTTCCTAGATTTTTAGCAATTACCAGCTTGGCTAATTGCACACGCCGATCGTGCTTTTTAAGCGGGAAATCATCGGCAAAGATGGGCGGAAGGCTTTCGGCTAGCACTTCAGCTAAAAAGCCATTTAAGCTCTGTTCTAGGGCTTCCGCACCCTCTGAGTCTTCCGCACCCTCTGAGTCTTCCGCTCCCTTCCTGTAAGGGTTTGAGAGGTTTCCGCTGTCTGGCTGTGGCAGGGTGGCATCCTTCCCAGATGAATTGTCAGGAGTGCTGTTTTGAGCGTCGGAAGCCTCAGAAATAGGTGCATTTTGCACAGTCGTTTTTCGCTCCAATTTGACCAACTTTCTATCAGCTAGAGATTGTCCGGGCAGCTTCACCAGGGCTTCAAATTTAGGCACGGCTTCACCAGTTTTCGGACATTGTTGACCAAGCAACTCGACTTCTAAAAGAGCCTCATCTCTCAGTTTTGCCATGCCCGCAGCATTGGCTAATCCTGCTAGTGTGCGAGTATGCGAAACGATGAAGCCAAACATTTTTGCTTTCCGAATATCGCTCAAAGCTGACTGGAAAAATTCACCCGCAGCACTACACCGTCCCGCCCAATTAGTGAATTCGTCACACACTAGAGTCAACGGTTGAAATGTCGGATTAGGCTGAGTTTCAATCAGCTTGTAACGTCGCCGGACTTCATTTGCGAACCATTCGAGCTTGGCATCAATGGCAGCGTAATTCATACCACCGCCCACTACTTCGCACCCTTGCCAAGCGCCATAAGCCGCGTGTGGATCGCAGACGATTACACGATGTCCGGCTTCAATTCGGCGCTTAACTTCCTGTTCTGCAAAAGTCGTCTTGCCGGAACCGGGAGCGCCGTAGGCAAGTACGCTGGGGTAATTGGTTAGGACTGGCATTTTAGGGCTAGTTGTTCGATCGGCTTCCGGTTCGATCGCCGCCGATGTCGCCGCTTCCACTTTGTCGCCGGGGTTGGCGATCGATTCCAGTGTCGCAGTTCCGGTAAGCTGTGGCTGTTGCTGCGGGCTGATACCCAAAGATTCACAGTAGGCGGCCTCAATCTCACCCTCGAAGGCCACCTCGTCAGCTTCTGCCAGCTTTTTGTACCTGGTAGCAGTGGTGCTCATTTGATACGCAGATTCAGCAGCATAATTGAATTCCTGAGCCTTCTGCTGATATCCTTTAATCCGCTGCCTCATCGGCTCTAATTCGCCTTCCTTACGGGCAATTAGCATTACTGTAATCATGCCCCCAGTAGCTAATAGAGAAAGCAGAATCTTGATACCACCATACCCACGCTCAATGCTCCTGAATTCAGCTTTCGGTGGTACTAACCAAGCTGGCTGAGATTCAATCCTGTTGCCTATCCTGTACTCTATTCTGTCGTTGAAGGGAAGCGCGGTAGCTCCAACAATCCCGGCGAAACTTGCACCCAATAAACCTGCAACAATCGGCTGATTGATATTATTTATTAACATTCAACTTGCTCCAGATTTGTGCGCCTACAAAACCGACCGTTACGACTGTTAAAACAAACCCAAAAATCAGCATTTGAGAATTAGCAATTATCCACGCCTGCCACGCATCCCAATTACCTGCAATTAGCGCAAACGCTAAGGCAATTAAGATTAAATGCGATCGAACTTTAGCCGCGCCATCGACAGCCAAGCTATACACAATCAAGCCCAAGCCAATACCAGGGATAAGAATTACAGCAGCCGGAATGATTGCCGGGATTGCCCGCACAATAAGGCTTGCAGTCAATCCACCGCTGAAATAAGCGCCGAACTCTCCCCAATTTCCTGATATATTCCAAAATCGTTCTATGCCACTAATTTCGTCAGTTTTCTGTTGTTGCTGCTGTTCTGGTTGCTCAAAATTGCCAGCGTTCAAGTAATCGAATTCTGAAGAGTCAAATTCTGAGATGTTCATACAAAAAAAGCGGGCGTTAACCCGCTTACTAAGGTTTACTTACGTCCACTGAAGAAGTCGAATAGACCCCCTAAAAAGCCTTTGCCGTTGTTGGTCGCGATCGGACTACTGCCACCGCCAGAATTGCCTGCTGTGGCTGGGATGGGGTCAAAGTCTTTGGCATTGATATAGGCGTTAAAGTTTGCCCGTTTTGCTTGCATGGCGATCGCCTGTTGGGGACTGGCTTGAATTGCTTTAAGGGACTGCTGAAACCCGTTCTGCTGTATCTGTCCTTTTGCCTGATGGTTCGCCTTGATTAACAGCAAGCGCTGGCGAAAATCCATGTTTTGCAGGGTTTGGGTGCTGGCTCCCTCGACCTTTACCAGCCCCAATTCGTGCTGTAATTTCTGCTGCAAATTGATAATATTTTGGTCGTACTTTGCACTGGCAACAATTGCTTTAGCAACGTACTTGTCAATTTGCAAGGTATCGGTCAGACCGTTTTCTTGGGCTTCTAAAGTCAGCCGCTCAATCTCGACTGTATTGGCTCGAATCTTGGCATCGTGGCGGTTATAAGCTACCCGCAATTGCTTCTGTAGCTCTAAGATTTTGGCTTCCTTCCCCGCTGCATTCACAATGGCAGGGGTGAGGGGCCCTGATTCGTAATTGAATTGGCGCTTGATGTGGGCAGCGCCCGGTGTTTGGGCTACTCGGAAAATTTGCATCATGGTAAAATTCTGCGTAGTACGGTTTAGTGCGAAAATCCCCCAGCTCTTGCTGAGGGATGATTTGTGAGGCCGGCGGGGTTACTTTCTCAGGGCATCCCGTCGGTTTTGCATTTGGTTGAGTCTGTTGCTTAAATTGTCAGCTCCGGGATGTCCGACATCAGGCAAAAATTCACCACGCCGCCAACTGTCCCCAAGCTCGATCGCTGCGCCTAGATTCAAACCGAGCATCACGTACTGGCACTCAGGGAAATCCATCTCGCCACCTTCGGATTCTTCCTCTGGTAGAGCTTGATAGCCGATCGCAAAATTATCGACCGCTTGCCGCTGTTCCGGGGTCAAACTGCCGTCAGGGGCTAGATTCTCAAACATATCCAAGTGAGAAGCCAGCCGCCAGCGAGAATCATCCCCATAGACGGGAATTCTGGCAATTTGGCGATCGACATACTCAGGCACAATCCCGCGAGAGGTGGCGGCGGGTTCGGGGGCTTCGGCTTCTTCTTCCCAGAAATCGGAAAGGTCGATCGGGGTCAATTCTTCATCAGTAATCATTGTAATGCTCCATCAGTAAGGGTTCTAGGGGTGTGAGCTTTTGGTTATCGATCTCTTTACTTGAAAAAATCCAAAAATTTAGCCAGCCCTCCCTTTTCTTCTTTTTCCTCAGTCGCTTCGACATCAATTGCCTCGCCATCTTTGGATAAATCTTTGCGCTGAGGAGCTGGCTTGGGAGTAGAGCCGATAACGTTTCCCTGAATGAAATCTCCCTCAATCTTCTCGGTGTAGTTCCCACCTTCGGTGTTAATGATGCGGGTTCCAGGTTTGCCGTCCTCGAAATATTGACCGTTAATGATTCGTGGCATTGGATTAAAACTCCATTGGGGTAAAGGTTTCCGGTTGTGCGATCAACTGTTGGGCGATCGGCTGCTGTACTGTTGCGGCCTGTGGACAGTTGGCAATCTCCCAAGTATTCAGCAGGTGCTTACCGTAGCGACTTAGCAGAATTCCGATCAGGGTTGAGTAGTCGTTCGCTCCCGTGGCTGCGAGTAGTTCGTCAGCCAGCGGTACAAATTTGCTGGGTAACACGGCGCGGGTTTGTGCCATTAGTTGATCTCCTTATTGAGTCCATAGAGGTTAAAGAATTGGGGCCGAGGTGCGACCTTAAAGCGGCCCTTTGAGGCTTCGCACATGGGCTGTAGCAAGCTTGCAGAACCGCCAATGACAACTAACTCACCAAGCGAAGGCAAGTATTTCGCCCAATTGGTCTTAAGCTTTGCCCTGATGTCGGCTGTCCAGGCGTCCCGTACTGCTGCGAACTCGCGGCTGAAGTCGATATCAGTTGAGCCGTAGCAGAGGTTGCCAGTTGCGATCGCATCCATCAACATTCCGGCGTCGGCAGTGTTGCCCACTTTCGGGAGTATGGCTGCTGCTAGTCTTTGTGCGAGATGGGATGTACCGGGTAGCACGATGTCAGCGTCCCGGAGCAAAGCACCACCGGGGGCAAACAGTCGGGCGATCGCAGTTCCGCCGCCAATATCAAGAATGCCGTTGGGATTCTGCGGATACCGCCACATCTGGCGACCAAGCGCTAAGTCGTAAGCGCCCCGGCATTCGTCAACCGCAGATACCGATCGGATTGTTGTTAGGCAGTCGCGACCGTTGACCGAGAATTCGATCGTGGTTTCCAATTCCTTTAGTTTTGCGATCGTCGCAAGATTGCGAGAATCTGGCGTCGGAATGACGAGCCGTTCGATACGCTGGGGGCTGTCACTGGCAAGCGCGGGCAAAATCAGCAGGTGAGCTAAATCAGCTTTACCCGACTCAAAAGCCGGAGCACCACCCATTAACTGAGCTAGGCGACCGACTAAGTAACGGCGGCCAGAGTAGCCAATCTCAAAGGATTGTGCATCGTTGCCGCCTTCTTCCCAGTCGGCAAGTTCTTTGACGTAAGACGGAATCGATCGCACATTTTGCCCGTCGATCCATTTTGTAAAACGGTTGCCGGGGTCAACAGCCAACACAGAACGCACGACGGCTCTGTGTGGCTGGATTGAGCCAAGCGTGGTTTGTCGATATTCAGTTTGCATGGTTCGGTTTTCCCTTATGGGGTAAGAGTTTTAGGCGCTTTAGGAGTTACTTTCGGGACAACCTCGCGGGGATGTACGGCTAGCCGTTTTGCGTTCCGAGTTGGCTCTGTTGCGTCTATGTGTTACTATAGCACAATACCACAATGATGCAATAGCACAGTGGTCATCCCAGACAAAAATGTTTATAGCAATGCGAGAATAAGGAGGAAAACCCTCTGTGGCTTAGACTGTGCCTGAATCTGAAGCTGAAACCCCTGTGTTCATTAGGAGTCGCGTCCCGGAGTCCGTGAGAGCGCGTTTTAAGGCAGCGTGCGCTTTACAGAGTCGGGATATGTCCGAAGTATTGGAAGAGCTGATAATGCAGTGGCTAAAGGAGAACGAACCTATTCTCCCGCCAACCACTACAAATAAAAGGAGGAAGATAAGCAAAAGTGCAAGTTAATGTCTAGCAGATATCTAGTAAAGGAGATTCTTATAACTCATTGACCAAAAAGGATATTGACCAGATATGACCAATCAAAACCCACCGCTCGACCATGCGGCCCAGGAAACTTCTCACGCTGTAACTGAACGTTGGCGATGTTACAAAATGCAAGAAAAGTATGGCTGGCAATTAAAACGAATAGAGCGAAAGCAGGGCAGCATCTTTAAGTACGACTGTATTTTTGAAGGCGACGCTCAATTCCCCGACTACATGGAGGATTAACTTATGCGAAAGTACATTGCTTTTAGAGCCGACTGGATGGAGGAAGTTGGAGCCGAAAACCGCATCCTGGCTCACACGGGAGCGCTTACAGATATTCTGGCTGAGTATTTTGACTCTTCCGATGCCCCCATACCCCAACCAGGGTATAGACCCTCGGAATATTTTCAAATCACAGAAGCCATAGATTCAGAAACACCCGGCTCTAGCACTCATTTCCGGCGTGGTGACTGGGAAGTAGTGCGAGTTGAACAATATGCACCTATTGGGAATACTCACTTTGATTTAGTTGTCGTCTGCTATTGTCAGTACCTGCCTATTGAGTCTCCCTTGATTTCGATTCGGCGGGGCAAGAGTAGTCCGCAATTGCAAGAGGTTTAGCAGATGTCATTCCCAGAGGGCGATAAGGACTAGCAGCGTCCGATCGCCCCGCAGACCCGCAGCAGCTAAGGCAACAACGGCTAATGCAAAAAGGGGAGGGGGCAAAAGCTGATCTAAGTTTGCGATCGCCCGTGGGGACTGTGGAGACTGTGCCGACTGTGCCGATCGGTGGCGTGGGGAGTTGGGGGTGTTGCGGTGTTGCGGGAGTTGCGGTGTTGCGGGCGATCGGGAGTATTTAATAGTTCGTTTACGCTTTTATTGAGGGTAAAAACGCGCTGTATGTAAAGTGGTAAATACCACTTTTTCCCTTCCTACTGAGCATTATCGCTCTAATTCTCTGACCATCTCTCGTGCATTTAGTGCTTGTGAAACCGCAAAATACACCCTATCCCCGAAAAAATCAATGGGCGATCGGCTGATGTATGTATTCAGCATATCTACTCTGGTAACTAATTTTTTAGGAAAGCTCACCGATCGACGCTGTATGGATTTCGTCAATTTGCTACTTTGCTACACAATTTGTGTGATTTTGCATCAATTCGTGTAGTTTGGCGCTGAAAAGTTTGCATCAAAATGTTTAGTACAGTATCATTATTGTTAACTCTGAAGCGAGGATGCGAAAAATGGCGCGAAGATGGAAGCACTCGGTAACGGTTTACCTAACTGAAGCGGAATATCTATTAATTAAGAGTAAAGCATCGCAATTAGAAACTTCCGATTCGAGCTTTACAAAGCAAGCGCTCAAAACTTACATAAATGCCTTAGACAAGTATCTCGAAGATACTGAAACTATTGCAGCGCAAGGTTTACAGCTTGCTGGCAGGCATTATTTCCACTCGTTTTAAATCAAAAAAATCGCTGCACCTATTGAGAGGCACAGCAAAAAATTAATTTATTTCGTAATTTCAATATACCGTACTTTCTACTGTTGTCCGCAGTTTGTCTACAAATTGCGGACACAAGGTGAACAAAGTACAGCCTCTCTTAAATATAGGTGTAGCGGGTCAAAACCTTTACGGAGACTCACCCGCTATGTACACCATTCTACCTGACTTTGACAAGTTTGGTCAAGTCTTGACCAAGTTTAATCAAGTTTCCACGCCCACCTTTGAAGCGATCGGATGTGGCGTGTAATGTTTACTCAGCAATTCGATCGGCAAAAGTCCGACTTGCTTCGCGTCAGCAAAAGCACTCCTTGTCCCCTCTGCGACAAAACCGGCTGGTGCATGGTAAACGAGGAAGGGACACTCGCAATATGCCCCAGAACCGACACCGCACCGCCGGGGTGGAAGCGCATAAAGGACACGGTAGACGGACACGGAATTTACAAACTAGAAACTGAGGACAATTTTAAAGCTCAAGTTAGCGGTCGCCGCCCTACGAAGAAGGTTAGCAAAACCAAAGTATTACCTGTTCCGGCTGTTCCGATCGGGTTGAAGCTTGCCAAAATTGAAAATGCAGCGACACCGGAGCGCCAGCCGATATCCGACACGCTCTGGGCGATCGTTAAAAAGCAAATTCTCGAAGAAACACCAGGGACAAGTCGCGAGACTGTCTGGGAGATTGCCTACTCTTATGGTGACGACAAGACGGTGTACCGGGCAGAATGGGCGGATATTACCAGCGCCAAGGGATACCGCAAAACCTACCGTCAGAGTCACGTTGATGACGGATTGGTGAAGTGGAAGAAGGGTAAAGCAGTTTGGAATGCTTACCGGATCGACGAAGTGTTAGGAGTTCTCGGCAATGCACCCATTGACGAGCCTGCCGTTCCGCTGATGGTAGAAGGGGAGCCAAGCGTTGAGACGGCCCGATCGCACGATATTGCTTCTATAACTTTGCAGGGTTCCAACTGGACTGAGGAGCAAATTAAATCCGTCGTTGTCGAACTTCAGCGGGTCAACTGCCAAGCATTGCCCTACCTTTACGATAATGACGAGACGGGGCTGGCGAAAGCTAACAAAATTAAAGATGTGTGCGATCGACTGCAATTCCCCTGCATTCTGATCGACCCAAAGGTTATGTTCCCGGATATCCCAGAGAAAGGGGATATTAAGGAAATTCTGGATGCTATGGATGCGGATGAATTTATTCGGCGGTTAGAGGAAGAGATTCACAGACAAGCTGCTGAGTTAGCGCGGGCGGGCGAGCTTAAGGAGGAGGAGAAGGATGCGGGAGAAAGCGCCGACGAAAAACCTCCCAGCCCACAAGAAACAGCAGGGCAAATAGCTGAGGAGTACAGACATAAATGGAAGTTTGACAACGAACAAAAGATTTGGCGGATCTGGAACGGCAAGGAATGGCAAAGGATCGAAATAGGCAACTTTGAAACCTTGTTGATGACCGTGATTGAGGCCAAAAACATTTATTACGGGCGAGACGCCTATCTGACCGATGTACTCAAGCTCCTAACAAAAAAATTGAGAGTTGCGACGTGGCACACATGGGATAGAAAGCAATACATCAGCTTTAGCAATTACGTCTTGGACGCCAACAAAAGTAAAAGCTTAGACCATTCTCCGGGCATGGGTTTTACGTCGCACTTGCCATTTGAATATAAACCACTAAAAGCGAAAGCCATAGATGCCCTAAAAACATTGCAGGAAAATTGCCCTAACACCTACCGCTGGATGAATACAGCAATGCGGGGCGATCGGAGAAAAATCCTCAAACTGTTAGCAGTCATCAACGGGTTGCTCAAGTTCCGGTTTTTTGACTTACAGATGTTCGTTCATTTAATCGGGAAACCGGGAAGCGGTAAGGGTACGTTTATCCGGTTGCTACAGAAAATAGTAGGGCGGGAGAACTGGAAGGGGTGCAAACTGAAGCATCTAGACGATGGCTCGACAATGGCTAGCATTATTGACAAGCAATTGGTAGCCTGTCCAGACGAGCGCACTGCTACGGGTGTGGACGCCATATTGTCTCTGACTGGTGGCGATGCCATTAGCTACCGGGAAGTGTACAAGCCGGCCGCCGATGCTTTCTTCTATGGCTTGTTAATTGTTGGCAGCAATAATCCAATTTTCGTAGGCGATACTACGGGGTTAGACCGTCGCTTATGCCTGATTCACTTCGATAATCCACTGCCAACCGCACTACGAGATTCAAAGGTAGAGAGCGAGATGGACGCCGAAATCTCCCAGCTAATTGCCGTAGCACTTGATATCCCTGACAGAGAAGTTACCGAGAATATTCAAGGAATAGGGAAAAATCAGATTGCAGAATTCAAGCTCCAAGAATGGGATATGAAACTGCAAACCAACAGCGTCGCAGCCCACTTCGACGATTGTTTGATTGTAGACCCAACAGCCTCGACAACCACAGGCAAGCTTTACGAACACTACAAAAACTGGTGCGACTCCAATCTCAAGGCAGTTTCTCATATCAAGTATCCCAAGATGCTCGCGGAACTCTGCAATGATTACCTCGAATTAGGATCTATCAATTGGAAGCGCTCCGGCGGTCGCAGTTGGTTTGAGGGTCTGAGATTGCGAGATCAGTCAGAGTCGCTGCCTACTCATTCCGATTCACTGTCTGCGCTTATCCCGCAAAACTTACCCATTGATACGGGGTTTGACGGGGTTACTACGGGGTTACTACGGGGTTTAGAACCCTTGCCAGACGGGAATTACAGCGATTTACGGGGTTTGGATACTCAAAACATTTCAAATAATTTATCGAATTCTGCATCACTTGAAAAAACACACGAGAGAACAGAAATAACAGAAACAGCAGAAATAGAAAAAGTATGTTTGAACCCCGTTAACCCCGTCAACATCTCAGAACCCTTGCTAGTCGCCGATTTGAACCCCGTAATAAACCCCGTAGTAACCCCGTCAGAACCCCGTCAAACCCCGTCATCGGAACCAACCGCACCGCCAACAGCGCCGCCGGAACCCGACGCCGAACTGGTAAAGCAAGGGGTTGAGACCCTGCGGAAAGCGATCGCAGAAAGTGACGCGGCAGCAGTCAGGGAAGCCGCTAAAAAATCAATCAAACTGGACAGTACGGGGCGGCTAAAAGAAGCAATTAAAGCGCTGCTAACTCCTGATGAAAACAAAGCTTGCAGGGAATTAGCTAATGCCAAGCTCAAACAGCCACAGGCAGAGCCAACACCAGCACCAGAACCCACGCCGGAACTGACACCCACGCCAGAGATTGAACCGATCGCACTTGCCGACAAATCCCCCGCACCGGAAAGCGCCGAAGCTGTAACGGAAACTGCACCGACACCAGAACCCGCACCGACACCAGAAACCACAGCAGAACCCGCACCAGAACTGACACCGGAACCATCGCCGGAACCGACACCAGAGGCAACACCAGCGGCAAAAATCAAGGTGGGCGATCGGGTGCGGGTAAAAATGCGCGGCCAATATCAAGGGCATCTGGGGGAGATTACATCGATCGATCCGAAGAGAAATATCGGCAAGTATGGGGTGCAGTTGTATACCGGCCGGCGACTTTCTTTCGCTCAATCCCAGATCGAATTAGTGGGCCCGGAGGTGGTGGAAGATGCCGAATAATTTAGTCACCATCCCGACCAAACTCGATCGAGCTACCCATACCGAGTGCTTAGAGTTTGTTCGATCGGCAATTACCGTCGCCGATCGACAAACGGCCAAAGATGTAGCCGGCATCCTCAAAGATTGCTACGAGCGCGGCTATGTCGATCGTGCCGCCATCTGGGCCGACCTTACCCAAACCGAGCAACAGAACTTCAAAGAACAGCTAGCACTGCCGCTGATCGCGCTGCCGGAACCCGCGCCGGAAACAGCACTAGCAGCGCCAACAGCCCCCCCGGAACCGCTAACAGCACCATTCCCGATCAACGGCCAAGCAATTCGTTTGGGGCAATGGGTTCAGGCACGGGCAATTGGTTGGAACGACGAGGGTACGCAGTTGGTGGTGAAATACTTGAGGGCCAGCGGTGATATGGGCGAGATGCTGGTATTTCCTGAGAAATTTGCACCGATTCAGCCGATCGCACTTCCCGCGCCAACACCAGAATCGGAGCTAGAGACTAAACCGATCTCACTTCCCACCACACCAGTACAGCCAACTGATAACAGCTCAAAGGCACAGCCGGAACCCGCAGAACCCGATACTGAAACCATTGCCCCAGAGGACGCCAAGAAAATGCGAGATATAGCCTTGGTGTGGTGGCCGGAAATGTACCCCGAAGCTTTGCAAAGTTTGGTTACTCAAATGTGGGGATGGGGCGCGCCGGCACGTAAATACAGCGCGGCGCAGATAGCGCGGTGGTTGGAGGAAGAGGATGAGGTTGTGAGATATCGCATTAGTGAGCTCATGGCGATGGGGCTAGCCGATCGATATGAGGAGGAATAATGCTGCCAAAACTAAATCTCAACTTAACAACTGAGCAACAATTTATGCTGCAAGTTTACCAGCAGCAAATTGCGAAGCTTTCGCCAGAGGAATGCGGCAAATTGTTGCTCGAAACAATCATTCAAAACATGATGAAGGACAACGTAATCAAAGCTTTATTGAGGTCTGATGCAAGTATTAAATAAGTCAAAAAACTCAAACTCAATAAGTCACCACGACGACTGCGAACGTATCCGCAGATACATACCAATTACGGGAATATCTCAGGAATTAGTCAAATTTGACACGCAGGCAATGCAAAATCCTGAAATCTCTGGAATTGAATACCAAAGGGGTGAACTATTTGGTTTCGAGGTTAAAGAGTATTTGCTCCAAAAGTGGAACAGGAAATGCGCCTATTGTGGCATTGAAAATGTACCTTTTGAGATAGAGCATATCCAACCAAAATCGAAAGGGGGTAGTAATCGTGTTTCCAATCTTACCCTAGCTTGCCGTGGGTGTAATCAAATTAAAGGCAATCAAGATATTCGGGAGTTTTTATTCAAAAAACCTGATATATTGTCTTGTATTTTGAAGCAGGCAAAGCAATCGCTGAAAGATGCAACTGCTGTAAATTCAACTCGATTGGCATTGTTCCAACAACTTAAGCAGACTGGATTGCCAATCGAAGTTTCAACGGGAGGTAAAACGAAGTATAATCGCACTCGTTTTGGACTATCTAAAACTCATTGGCTGGACGCCGCCTGCGTAGGGAACGTAGAAACGTTGCAAGTTTTCACCAAACAACCGTTGCTAATTGCAGCTAAAGGATGGGGCAATCGTCAGATGTGCGCGACCAATAAGTATGGATTTCCCGTAAGACACAGAACGCGGTGCAAAACATTTTTTGGGTTCCAAACTGGCGATATGGTACGTGCAATCCTCCCGTCTGGCAAGTTTACAGGCACTCACGTCGGCAGATTGACCGTTAGGGAAAGTGGCGTTTTTGAAATGAAAACGTCCCTTGGTAAGGTTAGTCCAGTGCGCCATAAATACTGCCAATCGATCCACCGCAATGATGGGTATATGTATTCCTTCTCATGAAAGTCCAATAATCCTGTGAGTAAAGGTGTAGCGGGCGATCGACTCAATAATCTGGTCGAGGTTGTGCAACTTGGCATTGCTGTCAAAAAGTTCGGCTTGTGAGATCGGAATATACTTGAGGCTGAGCAAGTCTTCCATATGGTTAAAACGCCTATTATAATTAAATATAATTAAACTTAAATAAACTTAAGTGTTATTTTACCACAGGACAAACATTGACAAAGACAAA
>Ga0164299_10000071_pt1 | contig 20125 bp, 21 predicted proteins | sample Whisoiple_221_MG_FD_109712 | JGI IMG/M metagenome (GOLD analysis project Ga0164299, IMG submission 109712) | Unamended control soil microbial communities from upstate New York, USA - Whitman soil sample_221_MG | ecosystem: Environmental > Terrestrial > Soil > Agricultural land ...
AAGCGGCCTAACCTTTCTGATATCACAGCAGAGTTTCCTATTATCGATACTATCATACATTAAGTTTAGTCCCTTTTTCCTTACCATTTGCTCGACGTCTTCTCGTTCTGGAAAATATATTTCAATAGTGATATCATACCTCTTGCGAATTGTATCAATTATATCGTAAGTTTCTTGATTAAGTCGTCCAGTATCAAGTGTGAAAATTTTGGCTTTCTTACTATCGATCTTGCTCATTAGATCTATGAGGACAACGTCCTCAGCACCAAAACTTGATGCAAGTCCTATGCTCGTGCCATATGTATCAATTGCCCATTTCAAAACATCATATGCAGATTTATTCTCCATTTTATCCGCTATCTCACCCAACTGTGATATCGTCAGTCTTGATACACTAGATTTAATCAGAATCACGAATGATGTTTTGTATTGTAGACTTATATTCATATCTTTTTACAGACGTTAACAAACTTGACCATAGTCTGGCGGTAAACAAATTATTATTATTATTGTCCTTCTATACAAATATACGTTAATTGAACAGAGCTAGAAAGATAGATAACGTAGATAATTTTGCATAAAGGACACATATTACTGAATGAAATTCCAGTATATAATGCATATAGAAAAACCCCCAAGAGCTGCTAATCACATGTTGAAACTGAATACTAAAATATTCAACTAGATCAAGTAGCAATTTCGTTACGACGTGAAGACTTTTATATGAATTAATTGTAATAAGAGATATCTTTTGTCATCAAACATAATTAAACCTATAAAAGTTTCAGTTAAATCTAAAAGCGATCTGCTTGACCAGGCATATGATGCCATTTCAAAAAGTGGCGAAAGTGGCATTTTTCAGACAGAGCTATGTAAGGTTTTTTCACTGGATAGCAGGGATGGTTCTAGACTAGTTGGTAATTTAGAAAAGCAATCGCTTATTTCCCGTGAAAAAATTCTTTATAAAGGTAGATGGACATACAAGCTGGTTTTAAGGAAATCCACAGCTTCTATAGATTCTGTTAAAAAGCCCATAGAAGTAACCTGCGTAGAGGGAGCTCCTTGTTTTAGTTGTACATATCAACATTTGTGTTCTTCAGACGATGATACAAGTCAGTACAGTCCTGCGAGATGTACTTGGATAGAGGAGTGGGTTTTGGCAAGTTTTGGTCGTGCCATTAATACTCAAAATTCAGAAATCTAGATCTCTCGACAATAATATTTTTTTAGAACTTGCATGTAGTCGTACATTTAATGCTGCTGCGGTTTGATCTTTTTGTGCGCTGGTTTTGTGAGATATACTCGCAATGTCATAGGCTTATTACTACTGTTTGCATACATAATATTCTTACTTATTCTGCCAGTCCTAATTCTATGCTTGGAAGAGTAAACATAATAGGCAGGATTATCTCAGGGATTAAAATGAAGTGTGAATTCCGCCACAGCAAAGCCATAATCAATATCTTGTTAAATTTGATTAGTAAATGATTTTGTTGCTGAGCTAAATCCAGAATCTATATCAGCTTCTCCCACTACTTTCCACGTTATCTTTTTACCTGTAGACTGATTTGCAATTTGCTTTACTATTTCAGCAGTGGAATTCGAAGGCGTAATGGTAAATTGAGACTGTAATTGAGCGTCTGTATTGGAAAGGAGCTGCGGCCTACCATTAACCGGAACGTCCTCATACGATAAAAGTCCATCACCTAACGGTTGACCGTTTGCGAACAATTGATATTCAATCTTTGAAGTAGTCAGTGATTTATCAGTAGGATTATGTACACCAAAAATTAGATTCAACTGAACTATTTGTGGATTAACTGCAGTAGCATTTTTCACAACCTCAACTTTTTCCAATCTTACCGCAATATCATCTACATTTGTTGGCAAGGTAATGGTTAGAATTAACGGGAGAAAAACTATCGTCGCTACTACGGCAGCTACTACGCCAATAAGTATAATCCTACGTTTACTGAATAGCATATGTTCACATAGCTAGTGAATAAAAGTGAATTAAAAGCTTTCTTCTGACAGTATAGATAATATTATCATTGTATACCAAATATTCTTTAAATGCCACTCATAGATGTCTTTATTATTTGGTTGCATTTGATTTGCGCCTCAATATGGGTCGGTGGCTCCATTTTCCTTGGTTTAATCCTTGCACCAATGCTTGGTTCAATTACAAAGAGTATGGAAGAGCGCCTTTCAATCATGATTAGAGTCGGAAGGAGATTCAACATGGTTGCGCTGCCTTCATTTCTAGTTTTGATCCTAACTGGATTATACAATTCACGTGCCTACTTAATTGACCCTGGTGCGCTAATTAGAACCGATTATGGTATCATTCTGTTAATCAAGATCGTAGTAGTAATCGGAGTACTCATTACTTACTTCATACATATCAGGCTTCTAAGTGATGAGGTTGAAAAGAAAATTAAGACTGAAAATGTTTATAGTTTATATGTTCAATCTATACGGTCCAGAATAATTGTCTTAGGTCGAATTACCGTGATAATGTCAGTTGTAGTGCTGCTACTTGCAGCCTTACTAAGAAGTGGGGGACAGATAATTTGAAAAAATATCTGTAAATTACTAGGTCAGAGATAACTATGATACTATAGAGGCATATATTACATTAGTTTAATATATTGGCAGGAATTAATATACTCTCTAAGATATGTCTTGACAGTAACAAATGAGACAGGAATCATCGATAATGGGAATAGAGTCAAAATTAATCGAATAACTAATTAATACTTCTATGACAGGCCAACTTAACGAAGCATGATAGATTATAATAAAAAAGTTCGGCTGATCGATGATTTTACTAATAATAACTAAGCTTGACTATCCTAGCTTCCAATAGTTGTCTAATGACTATCCCTATTGGTACAAAATGCCACACATTAGAACGAATATAACACATGTACATCGGGCTTCACAAACGTATTTACCGTCTCTCATTAATCAGCAGCCGTCAACGAATCTCCAAAGAAATGAGTTAAAGCTACCAAATTCATTTTGTGCTTTTATGAAGGCGTTGGCATTTTTTACAACGTACCGAATCTTTAATTTCTTATTACGAAAGAATAGGTGAAAAGTTTCTTCATTGTATTGCACGATTTTTTGATCATCAAAATTGTAAACTCTTCTTGTAGGCTTTTCTTTTCTTTAAAATAGTTGACCGACTTATGCCTACTTGAGCTGACTGGAGTAACAAGAATTCAAACAGATTATTGTCATCATGAACCAGAATTGTCCATTCATTATCGTGATACTCAACGTCAATTAGGCTATTTGTCTCGAGCCCCATTTACATCGAGCTTTCATTGTATATGAAGTAATGGATAAGACTCTGTAGAAACAATGTTTTGAATAGCGTTAGAGCTTTGTAGGAACATAACCCAGTATGGATGTTGAAAGAATCAAGATATGTTAGATTAGCAAATATTATGTATCGTGTTTTGAGAAACTCAAGGATACCTTTGTTTCTTCTCAGAAAGAGCAACCATGTCTTCACAATGTGGCAGCATCTGATATTACCAGCAATAAGAGTGTAAGAGTTATAAGATGTTTACAGAATTGCTTGTTGAAGCCTATTACCTTAGATTATTTTTAGGATTATCACGTATTCCTCCTTTCACAACATTGCAAAAGTGTACAGACAGAATCAATAATTCATTGCTCGAAAGGATATTTTCATCATTCATTGTGATTAGCGGTACCGAGCGTATCTTTGTAGGAATAGATTCGACTGGATTTAAGATTACTTATGTATTACAGTACCATACTGATCAAACAGGATCAAAGAAGAGAAAAAGATATGCGAAATTATCTATTGCAGCTGACGTACTACAACAGGTTATCCGTAACATAAGGCTAAGACGAGCTCCTACAAGACATGATAATACAGATTTCAGGCCAATCATAACAAGGACATCAATATCCTTCCATTATCTGTAATTATAGCTGATAAGGGTTATGATAGTGAAGATAATCACCTTTTAGTAAGAGTTTACTATATTCAGCATAATTCCAGCTCGATACGAATATGTACCAATATGGAAAACACATGCTATGTATAGAAAGCAGATGAAACGTGGTTATTCCAAAGTGTTGTGCAATCAACGAACAATTACGAAACTATAATGTCAATCATAAAACGATTATTTGTAGAGCATATTATCTCTAGATTAACTAGAACACAAAACAGGGAATTATCATTCAGATGCATAACCTACAATATATACATATACATAGACGGACTAATCTTGTAATATTGATGATGTTTCCACAAAGCCGATTATTAATTGTCTAGATATAAGCGATTAACCCAACCTTATCTTCTTTTTATTTCAGCCATATTTTGGATCTGAATTATAGAGAACAGAACTTTTGGATCAAACCATTATAATAGGTCTTTTGTCATCTGCAGATAAATCCTGATTTTTTATAATCCGACTAATTGGCATAGATGATGATGTCTACTACTCTACTCTTGAAATTGGCAACATGTAAGATCAAGTCTTGTCAATAGCAGATTGCACAACAATTTTCTAGAACATTCCTGTCTAGTCTAACCTTAAGCTAGGGCTTTTAGTTTTACTGCTTTAAGAATATATTATATCTTAATTCGACTTGAATCAACTGATTGTATCGTCTGTAGTGCAAAGGCTTGCCTCTTTTGAGGTATTTATTTCTGGTATTTGATTTCCTCTATTTGATATGAATCATCAAGTTGTTTGTATACGAATATATTGCATACTCTTCACTGATATTGCTTAACTGGACGATCATGACTAATAGATCCATTTAACCACACCATAAGTGAGCCACATAGAGGACAGTTCATCGTCATCTAGAAAATAGTGTAACAGATAGCATGTATTAATATTTCGTTAATCTTCTTGAAATAGTGCCGAAATATAAATTTCGACCTCACGATCCCGATCGATAATTGAATAGCACACACATTCAGATTTTATTATTACGAAAATCAATAAATCCTAATTTCGAATTTCTGCCAGGAAGAACAAATAGAATTAAGATATATCGTTATTATAATGACTAATATTATTATTTTGCTGATGTCAATTGACTCTTCACTAAACCGGTAGGGAGAGTTTGCCAAAGTATTCTTCTAATTTTTTCTCAGTTTTGATCCTGGAAATAATTCTATTCATATCTGGCTCTGTAAACCACTGAGAGATCGATTTTGCAATTCCGTTTTTATCACAAATTGCTATTAGGTATCCATTTGTTTCCTTTTTGACAGCAATTAAGTTCTCGTCGCCTACAGGCTCCCATATGTTATCCCTATTATCCTTCAAGGCTAAGGCAGGTAAGGCATGTCCGGCGAATGTGTTCAAGATTTCTTGGGCTGCTCTGACGCGTTTTTCACCCATTTTCAGTGCAGTGAAATATTGCATATATATTCTACCTAGGATGGTGATTTTAAAGTATTTAGGATATTCAGCATAATAGGAAAAATGTTATTTGACTTGAAAGACTTCCTAGAGGTATTTAAGAATTGAGAAAGTAAAGCTTTAGGATAGCTCCGCTCGTATTGTTTGGCTTGCAGCGCCAACTCTAACTTATCTATCATATGTACAAAATTCGCAGTCTGGCTTCTATTTTGCACATATTCCTGCCAAATCTTTTTGTATTTTAAGCGAATCGATCTCGGAATTGATTGCAAAATCAATTCCATGGCGTTCCTTTCTAATTCACGTTTTCGTTTCCTGCCTATCTCATTTGGAAGATAATCTCCGATTATCGATTCAGTCAAATCGTGTAGAATTGCCATCTTGAGAATCTTTTCTGTTTCTAAATCTAGCAGATCAGATAATATCATGCTTACGAGGCACACAGAATATGAATGATCTGCTACCGATTCGGGATCACTAATTCCCACCTTGCTAACCCACCCAGCCCTCTTGATAGACTTGAGTTTTAGACCATAAAAAAAAAGCTGATGCAGGTCGGAATATGTTAGTTTCATCACGTTGTTGCCTGAGTTTGATCGCGGAATAGGAACTGGATATTAAGTTCAGATATATCAGTGTTCAGGATGATAAAGCGACTCTGTCGTGAAAATCAGAAATGTTATGCCAACACAGCATTGCAAGCATATCAATATGTGGCTGTGTTAATCATTAGTACAGACTGCTCGACTATTTAATCCCTTCCCATTTAATATCCGACAGTCCGGAGCGTCGGTTTACTACTCGGGCGAAAACAAATAAGAGGTCGGACAGTCTATTTAGATAAGTCAGAATTGAAGGATTCACACTTTCTTTTTGTGAGAGGCTGACTACGGCAGTTTCAGACCTACGTGCAACTGTCCTGTTCAAATGAAGTGAGGAACTTGCTAGGCTTCCCCCAGGTAGCAAAAAGAAAGTAATTTGAGGTAAATCTACCTCGTACTGATCAATAGTTGACTCCAAGAAATATGTCATAGTCGCTTCTGTAAGTGACGTCTTGTTGTCTATTTCTGTACTGGATTCCCGAATATCATAAGACGGCTCTGCTAGATCCGCTCCGAGAATGAAAAGATCATTTTGAATTTTAGTTAAAATATTTATAATATCGGAAAAAATGTTATTCGAATTGTGCCTCAGTAGAGAAATGGTGAATCCTATGCCTGAATTTAATTCATCTATAAAGCCATAAGCAATTATTCTCGGGTTACTCTTTAAAACTCTTTTTCCACCGATTAAGCCGGTTTCGCCCTTGTCACCGGACTTGGTATAAATTTTCATACTTCGGCGTATCCAAATAATAAAATTTGTTTAACCCCTTTAAATTTATTGCTGCTAATTATTTATTTAATAGCCTGAATAAGAACAAGTTATCAATTAGTAAGAATGTATATCAGATTTGTGTTCTCGCAGGTATTTCTTCTTCTTGAATCTCTCGTTGCATTTCTCACATTTAAACGGCTTCTCAAACTCGAGCAAAAAGCGCTCTTTCCTTTCTTCCGGACTCTCTATAATTTGATCAGATTTAAACTCAACCATACTATTATAACCGATTCTGATATGAAAATCTTTTTTTGGTTTATCAACCTTAAGGAACATAATTATCTTAGAATTATTATTTAGAATCGTCTGATGGAATTCTAACCTCTTATTCTTCGATTACTAAGAAAATTCAGGTCTGTATTTATCGACGGTCATAAGATAATAGATTGCTCCATTCTTAACAAACCTCTTGCGTAATAGGTTCCTTAGTGTAAATATCCTTTACCCTAAATTATGACATTTTATCATCTAGTTCTTTCAGTATTCATTAGTCCATAGCAGATAAAATTCGTATGATATAATTGATTGCATTTTATAATATTGCTATGATCTAGGATAGAGGATAAGATTTGAGTTCCGTCTAAAGTTGGTAAAATTGTTATATGAATCATATCACACTATTACTTGTTAAGCGGATCGCGATCTTTTACGACGCGGGAGGTCATCTTCATAATATTCAGTTATTTTGACTATCGACAAGTTGATGCTACTGTTAAGAATATCTAAATTTCCAAGTATATATAGTGGCTAATCCTACCTTGCAGGAGATGTTAGGCAGTAGAGATGTAAAAAAAATGATATACAAGGAATTTGAAAGTGCCTACAATAACCAGATCAAATACCCTGACAAATTGGATCCAGATAAAATACATGCTAGCGAGGCTTCGCGTTGTACACGCTTGGCGTACTACGAACGAAAAAATCCTCTGCCTCCAGATTCTAACTCTACCATATCTGTTTTGATTAAGGATAGTATTAGAAGACTTTTTAGTAATATTAACTCTGAATACAAAGTTGATGCCTTATCAATATTGGCCTCTGCCGATATGGTTGTGGATGGAGAATACGTAGTGAAATTCGAGCTCATAAGCAAGCTACCCGCTACACCACATCCAAGGGATTTACTATATCTGAACGCATGTCTGTTTGCTTTTGATAAAACAGATGGAATTCTAATCTATACAGATATCAACGGTGATACTGTCGAATTTTCTCTTACAAGAAATAATAGAATGCTTCAAGAAATAGTCAGAAGAGCTAGGATTTTAAGTACGTTACTCAAAGAAGATAGAGTTCCGATAGTAGAGCCGTGCGAGCTTTGCCTTTCGTGCAAGTACTATGAAAGATGCTATGCACAAGAAAGGAAGAACTCAAGTCTTGGTTTCCTTGGTTTGGGAAAAGCTGGATAATTATGCCTATCTTCTAAAAAAAATTTTCTCATGTTTGGTATCAATAGATTTATTTTAGAAATGTAACGTAGGTTCAATTGGACTATCCATTATTCTAGTTTAAGTAATTTCTTGAAAACAAGACGTTTAGTCAACATGGATCAACCTAGTAATCTCCTAATGGTTTCGTCAACAAATAAAATCCTAGGATATGTTTATCTTAGCTAGACATTTGTGTACTCCACTGACGAGATATCATCGCCTAATAGAAGTAGCAACTTTACAGAAGTCTAGTTAGGAGAAGGCGTAATAATGAAAGAGTGGTTAAAGTAGACACTTTTTTAAGGACTTAACGAAATTATTGTCGCTTAGAGGTCAATATACTAGCGGTTGTATCGATATAAATATTTGCTAACTATTTCTCATTTAATAGTGTAAAAAATGAAAAGTTAACTGAATCAGAATTTATAACCAATAAATGGCTATTATGCAAAGAACTTCTGTATGGTCGCCATTGAAATTGGCCAAATAGTTCAGGACTTCGCTGTCATTATGATTGTATCCTCAGTCATGGCTCTATTATCGTACAAACTTAGACAGCCTATGGTAATAGGATATATTTTAGCCGGAATGATTATTGGTCCCTATACCCCGCCGTTTAGCCTAATTATAAATATAGATGTTTTGAACTTGTTCGCTGAAATTGGTATTATTCTTCTACTATTTGTTGTGGGAATGGAATTTCCCATAGACAAACTCAGAAAGATTGGTAAGAAGGCTTTTGTAATTGCGCTATCTGAAGCGTTAGGGACATTCGCTATTGGACTTGTCATTGGAACACAAGTATTGCATTATTCACTTTCGAATAGCCTCTTCCTGGCCCTAGCAATTTCTGTTACGAGCACTGTTATAGTTATGAGAATTTTAGAAGAAATGGATATGGTAAAAGAGCAAGCATCCATTCTGATATTAGGAGTAGCAGTTATTGAGGACATTATAATAATATCTATTCTGGCAATTCTGCAATCTATAACCTCTACAGAGGCAAGTCAGGTATCTATAGGAGAATTAGTAGTTTCTATACTATCAGTATTGGCATTCATTGGAGGTATATTATACATTGGATCAAGAGTAGTACCAAGGCTTGTCAATTACATAGGAAGCACAAATCAACCTGACTTACTTATAGTAGCAGTTCTAGGAGTAGCATTTGGTTTATCTTTTGTGGCATACGAGATTGGAATATCTGTTGCAACTGGAGCGTTCTTTGCAGGCGTGTTGATAGCAGAATCCAAGGTACATTCAGTTACGAAAGTTCTTGCTACGCCGATTCGAGATATGTTTGCTGCTTTATTTTTCGTTTCGGTTGGTGCGCTAATGGATATTCGACTTCTGCCTATATTCATAATTCCTGTTATTGTATTGGTGTTGATATCCTTGGTAGCAAAATTCCTCACTGTCTTTATTTCGGCAAGGGCACAAGGATTTAGTACGTTGACTGCATTGAGGACTGGCTTTGGGTTGTCATCCTCTGGAGGTGAGTTGGCCCTAGTCGTTGCCAAGGGAGGAACAGATATTGGTGTTACAAGCTCATTTATTCTTCCAATGGTAGGAGCGATGACAGTAATTACTACATTTATTACGCCGTATATGATAAAGTTTGGATGGAGGTTTTCGGAAATAATAGCATCTAAATCGCCGACCTTACTATCTCAATATTTTGATATACAAAAAAGATTATCAAAATTTAGAATTTTTAAGAAAGCTAATCGGAAATAAAGACTTTGCTGACACGTAGACACTATTTCGGCTATATGTTAACCTCTCTGACTCTTAATGAATCAAATTAGGAGTTAATACGGTTGGCTGATTCCAAGTTTAGTCTAATATAATATTAATGCTAACCAGAGCATTTCGGATCTTATATGGCACACACTGTGGATAGAGCATAGTTTGATTGATATGCGGCACTACTATTTTATTATAAGACGGTCACCCAGCAATCGGTAATTTTTAATATTATGCACTTCGGTCAATCTGTATTCATGTATTAGGTACAGCTAACCCATGGCTTTAGAGAACAGTACAAGTAGCAATATAATCCGGCTGAAAGAGTGCTGAATCTTCCTGTATTAAATTCAATAATATCACGAAGGTCTATTAAACCGAATATAGAATGAAACTATTATATACTTATCTATGAGATTAATTTAGTAATATCAGATGATATATGGCCCGTATAATACGGAATCAATTTACAGATAATGAGAACCTTTTGATTAAATTACGTTGTTTTCTTTGCTCAAAAATTAGCTATATCTGCTATTTTAATCACCGGTCGCATTTATAGAAGCTTTTGTGTGATGTCGAATAACAATATAAAACGATGTTTGATATGTGGCTGTACTGAACACAAGTTATTCGGATGCTTTACGCACTGGCGTGATCACAGTAAGGGTGGAGGCAAATGTAAAGTGAAGACTGATGAATAAGACTATAGATCAGGAGCAATTAATTGCCGTCGTCACAGTGAAATTTTAGAAAATCGGAAGCTAGCCGCCCTATTGTGAGGAGGTGACATAATGATTCTACAATCTGATCTTTGTGTAGTTTCCCTCTAATTGGGCACAACAATGTTAAGATATTGTGAATTTGAAGCCACAGTAGGAATCAAGTCCAAACAAAGGTTAAGAAAATCTCTAGTGTTTTGCAGAAGTTAGCCTGTACTTTAGTTTCTTCATTACGATACCATTACATATTAACCATGAACCTTTTTGCCATGAATTGGGAACCATATTATTCTGTATCAGTCCTATTAGGTTTATTGTATACTCAGCCCAGTGCTGATTGGGATGGCCCGAACTTTGCGATTCAATTTGGAGATAAAGTGTAGTATTTCAATGATTAGATAGGCAGAAGTGTAGGATAGCTCAAGGATCATTTAAGAATTTTTATTCTCCATCCTAAAATGGCTGATAAAGATAGTGTGATCTATTGAACTAGTAAGGTTGTATGCAGCATGCTTTATTGAATTTTTGCCATCATTTCTATGACCTCTATATGTCCCAGTAAGACATTGGTGACATGCTTCAAGTCGTTTACATGAACTAATATACATATGCCAGAAAGCTACGTGTTGTCTCTAAAATATGGACCTCAATGAAAAACTGTGGACACAATAATTGCAAGAAAATATACTATAGCAACTGCCTTTACCGTTTTACCTATGCTCATAATGATAACAAACTTTTTGAAGTCATATTTTTTAACTCCAGCAACGATTGGTATAACATCTCCGAATATAGGGATCCATGGAGACAAGAAGATAATTATCCATCCATATCTATCTAACAGGACAGTACTTCGTTTTTCCTTCTCTCTATCCTGATAAGTAATATTCTTGTTATCATTATGAAAATTACTTTTACTAGTTCGACTTTTGCGTATTTGAAGAGACAATTTTTTTCCAGTGTAGCCCAAATAGTACGCAAGAAGTCCTCCAATTACTGATCCTATAGTTAGGACTATGAAGACATTTAGTTGATTCTGTCCAGAAGCTAATAATGCAGAAATTGTTAGTTCAGTTGGAATTGGAATGACCGAAGATAATATTCCATTTACAAAGAGACCCAGCAAGCCATATTTTGTAAATAGCAAGGCTACAGAAGTCGGAATAGCAAAATTTAGCATCGATTAATAACTGTATTGAAAGAAATCAGCATACTTTAACTTGATGGCGAAATATAACATGACTGAGGTGTTCTGAAGTATTCATACTATGTACTTCTCTTACTCGCTATCTATTCGGATAATACCAAATATTTGGAACAAAAAATAGAGAATAATTTTGACTGGTATATCCATGCAGTACGCCTAAGTTTCTATATAGAAGCCTCTAGATCTTTGCTCTTGGTCGAGTTCACTTAACTCGCTTGCCTTTTTGGAAGGCTCTTCTGCCTCTAGACCTTCGCGTTGTTTAAGAACTAACACCGTATTGTACTTTATCTCGTGTCACTCGATTGATTCCCAAAAGGCTTACTGTAAGACGTGATGCTTGGGTGTATACTAGGTAGTATAGCTCAAAACCCTTAATATATAAGTCTGTTGCATTGCTGGTGGTCTATTTCTAATGGTTTGTAGAGTGGTCAATGTTTCAGTATCTATACCTGTATTGACTAATGTCTGTGCCTTGAGATTCGAAGGTCTGCATAATTTGGATCTTTAGCACTTGTAGAATTCAATCGCTTCATTATACCTTCCTAACCTGCCGTCTAAAAGTATCAGCTATTGAACACAGTTTAACACTAGTCCGCGGATTAACAGACTCCCCAACCTATCTGTAATCATCTGACAAAATTACTTCGTCTGAGGAGAAACCTATCTTTTATGAGCACATCAGTGTATCCCGCACTTGACTGAAGCGTTCGGTATAATCGTATTTAAAAAATAAAGATTCCATAATTGATGAGATATGCAAATGTGGTCGCTCCTGGTTCCTTACTGGAATGATAAGATTATGCTCAATTTTATGACACTACAATAGAGAGCAGTCAAACGTAATGATTATACTAAATGCTGACCTAAAATCATCAGTAGTATAACATCTCATACAAACGGTTATTTTATTCAAGCAATTGGTTGGTATAGTGCTATAGCGCAAGAGTTGTCGATGTATGGATTTCCTTGCTCGCTAGTAAAATACTGACTTAACCTGAGGAGCGTACTCTCAAAGCAAAGATAGATACCAAGACCGAAAAACAAATTATAAAAAAGATTTTTCGACTGACTTCAAGATTTCAGAAATGACCGGTACGTGCCCATAACCATTCATTATTCTATTCCATATTTCTCTTATCTTGTTTTTATTTTCCGGATCATCCTTTAACAAGACAACCAGATCTTCAAATAGATTTGCCAGTTTCATCTCATCTTCTTTATCTATTTCTTTTTTGAGTATTTGGGATTCTTCGGAGCTTTTTCCCCGCGCTGAACTCAAATGTGATAATTCTCTAATAATATTATCAATCTTTGAGAGGATTTCTTCTTTCTCCACAGGAATATACCTTCCGTCGGTCCATATGAATGCATGGCAAAATTTAGTATTATCTTTGGTTCATTTTAGAATCAGAGCTCCCAATTATGATTATAATCAACTTAAATAATGCATTGATTTCTATCTACACCATCGACAAAACTCATTAATAATTACATTTTGGAGCAGTTTCTCTCTTCTAGTATCTTATCTTCCCTCTTGTATTTGTCGGATCAAAAATTCTGGACAAAGGCGTCCTAATATCTCAACATGTAACAACAAAAAAGGAAAAGATTATTTGGCAGCTAAATTGAATGTAGCACTTTCAATAAATTCTCCGCTAGGGTTTCCAGTAACAGCGTCTATACTAACCTTCACCATGAAAGGACCTGCTTGCGGAATAATTATCGACTGTTTTCCAGTACCGTCAGGAGCTTTCTGATCTGCAGCCTGTTTGATTATTTTACCGTCTGGTGTAGTTACTGAAAAGGTATAGCTTACCTGATTTTGGATATTATTTGAGCTATCCATAAAAAGTATACCGAATTGTGTAACTTTACCATGTACAATGATTGCAGGTTGCCAAAACAGTTGGATATTGTAGGTGCCACGGCCTGTTTGCAAAGTTAATGGCGATTTCGGCTCTAAAATAAGAGTCTTAGGTTGCTTAGGTTGACCTTGGCCTGTGGATTGAAGTTCAAAGGCATATTGAATTGGTGGAGCTCCGGTCGTTACAGCTGCAAAAGCCTGCGCCTTGATTGGATATGGTATATTTGGATTCACGTATATGTGATTATCAGCTCCATAATGCCAAGATATCGCTGTAGTATCAAACGTTCCTGCGGGGACCGTAACCTTAGCTGCTCCGCTAGGTGCAATAGCTGACCCGCCTATGGCCGCTAGCTTGCCCCAGGAAGGAGCACTCAATGATTGTCCGGGTTTTGGTACAAATGATGCTAACCAGGCTAACGTATTAACGTATGCGCTCTTATACGGCCTTAATGCAGTAGATATCTGGGAACTGCCTAGAGCAGTAAGATCGAGGTCACTCAGATGAAAGGTACCATTAATTACGTTGCCGTTTGGTTCTGTCACGTACACCGGCGCAATCCAGTAACCCTTACTGTTATCGAATTGCTTAAGATAGATAGTCATTATGAATGGCTGGCTTTCTTTCGTATCATGATCCTGTATCTTATAAGTATAATATGTATTCGCTTTCGCACCTTTACCGAGATACCAATTATTGTCCGCATAGGCTTTTTGAATACCAATAGTGGACTCTGACAGTAATAATATTGGTGCGACTAACATCGCAGTCAAGGCAAAGAATATGCCAAAACTAGTACCGCTATTCCTGTTTTGCTTAACATTCATCAACTATTACTGTTTAGATAACCTGATAAATATTTTTATTTTTATTCTATTTTCAGCGAACGTCAAATCGTAAAGATTTCGACCCAAATTTCTAAATATATGTAAAACCAATAAATTAATTCTGATTTATTGATTGATTTAATACTGGATAATTTTAAGCTGTAATCTCGGGCTGAAACGAGAACAAATCAGTTTGCAAAACCATTTTCGAAAGTTCCAGACTTTCTTATCACGAACTAATGTGATTTCCTTAGCAGTTAACGGAAGAGCTTATCGGTTTTAAAGTATGATTTACCCACATTTAAGACAGACTTTACAATCACTTTTCAATATTTCAAAGCATAGGATATTTAATGTTCTAAAAATTGAAATGTATGGTATATGAATTTTGCTGCTATTACCATATTGCATGTATGTCATCTTGAAATGAAATTTCCGCTAGATATTACTGTCTATGCTAACTAGATATTTGAACTGTGCTCAAATGAACGAATAATTGATAGATGAGGCTCTGTGAGCTTTATCGTGTAGGCTGCCGTATCATCTGAGGAAAGATGAGAAAGTTCTTCCAAGAATTTTGTTTTATCTCTTCCTCGTTCATAGAGGCCACCAGATTCCTTAATACACAGGGGAAACTTTTGCAGACCAATATCCTTGGCACGAAGGTACGAAATAAAATGTCGATAGGCATCAAGGTCATACCAATCCCAATCCCTCTCTTCACAAAAACTTATCCATACATCAATGGTATTTTGGAAGAAAGCCTTTGAACGTAGTTTTTCTAGGCTCATACTAATAGATGAAATATATCATAGTATTTTTGAATTTATCGGCAGTTTAATTTACCTGTCGACGTCATAGCCATCGTCTGGACAGTCTATGGACACTACAATTGTGGCTGAAGTGTAAAACTCGGATTTGACTTGTAACATAGGAAATAGCCACGTATGCGGCAAATTGCCTTCAGATATTTCATATTTTACAGCTTTCACCCCCATTTTGAATATATAAATTGTGATTTGAATAATTTGTAATAGTAATAAGCCTATAACAACATATATTCTTATGCCACATGACATATCATTTAGTATGCCCAACCGAGATCAACTCCATGAGGCTACAGTAAAAAAAAGGGAGTATTGCAGCAAAATCCTCAGTATATCTCCCAAAATTCGATACGCTGCAGTTATGAATCGATTTGGAAGGACTATAGCAGGTCAGTTACGTAAAGATGTAGTTCCATTATTTACGCCAGATGAGGCGAGGAATGAAAATTATATTGAAGCTACAAGAAATTGTTTAAGAAAAAATTTCGATAAATCCATTGGTAAGACTACTTTCACATTCACCGAAAATGAAAAGGTAAAGATATTGGTCATTCCGGGAGAGACTAATTTTTGCTATCTGACCTTGGATAAGGATACAAAAATAACCGAAGTTGAGCCTATTGTCGATTCCACCAGGAAATTTATTCTTTCAAACAATATCGACCATCCTTCAACCTGATCAAAATGAGTGTATAAGAGGCTGTGTGTGAAAGTCAACATAGATGAATGATTAGGACAAGGATTTCAACTTTCTAATTAACTCCTTATCTCCATAAATTGATGGATGATTTGGATCTGCGAGAATTATCTCATACCACAAATACATCCCATCTTTATACAAATAATAAGAACCCAATACTTCCATATTGGGAAATTTCTCATTAACTCTTCTTTCTGCGACTTTTCGCATGCTTATTCCCTGTTTGATGCGGACGACGCCCATGTGTTTAGGTCTTCTACCTGACACAGGTCTTTTTTTTCTCATGCCTCCCCTTCCTACTCTCGCTCTCACCATCACCATTCCTTGTTTAGCTTTATATCCTAACTTCCTTGCCCTATCTATCCTACTTGGTTTTTCAATTCTACTCACGGCTGGTTCGAGTCTCCACCCTATAGCTTTTGATTTCACTTCAGAATTCTGTTTCCACATCATTTTCCAAGTGTTGCCTATATGGGAGTACATGTCTAGTGGTTTGGTTGGATGAGCCCTTTATATCTGTATATTTCCTTTAACCTGGTGCATTAGCGTTCATTGATCAGGATATTATAACGCATTATTGCAAACTCTATCCAGCACATTCAAAAATAGTCACTTTTATTTCTTAGCCAGGGATACATTAGTAAGAGTGGATAGACATTAGGACAATACACCAGTACACCAAAGACTGATGGTCCTAACGCTTATGCTAGGTATTCATTGTTTGAATAATTTTTTCAGCTATAACTGTGGACGCTAGTCTCTGCGCTTCCAACGTCTGAGCACCAATATGCGGTGTACTCACCACATTCGGCAACTCAAGGAGCAGCCTGTTAACAGGAGGTTCAATTTCAAATACATCAAGAGCCGCCCCGGCAATCTTACCTGCCTTTAGGGCTTCGTATAATGCGTTTTCTTCAATAACTCCTCCCCTTGAAGTATTTATAATGTATGCAGATGGCTTCATCTTGGAAAGCCGGTTTGCATCGAACATGTGTCGAGTTTCTGCAGTAATAGGAACATGACACGTTATATAATCAGAACTTTCTATTAATGTGTCGAGATCCGTCTTAATTAATCCTACTTCTTTAGCAAAATCTTGATTTATGGGAATTGTATCATAGCCAATTAGATTCATCCTTAACGCTTTTGCAATACGCGCCGTATTTCTACCTATACTCCCTACACCCACGATTCCCAAATATTTGCCATTGAGTTCTGTTCCCATCAAGCTTTTCTTAATCCAATTTCCCTTTCTCATTTCTGAGTCTGCGAGCATAATTTTCCGGCAAAGACACATCATAAGGCCTATCACTAATTCAGATACAGCGCTGATAGCAGCTTCTGGAGCGTTAATTACGCGTATATTCTTCCTCTCCGCTGCTACTACGTCTATGTTATCCAATCCGACTCCAACTCGAGCTATTATTTTTGCAGATGTCGCGAGATCAATAATATCTTTGGTTAATTTGGTTCTGCTCCGCACAATTATGATATCATGATTAGCAATGGAAGATACCAATTTCTCCGTTGTAATTTCAGGTTGATAGGTTACCGTTAATCCAGCCCTTTCCAAACTGGATATCCCCGCCTGATCAATTGCATCACAAACAAGAACGCTACCCGTAGCTTGCATGGAAATTTTAAAAATGGCATAGATAATTTAAATTTTTGTTGGCACTGTCACAAAAAAGATTGTGTTAGATAATTATATGCAAAGATGGCCGAAGATCATTACTCTGTTTATCATAAGTCAACGGTATAATTGTTAGATACCAGGTAATTCTGACTTGAGTTTTCCCAAATTTAGTATCGTATTTGATAAGTTTACTTGAATCTTATTTCTGCAGGAACTATCGCACGTCTGGCAGCACTTGACCTCACGAATTCCTAATGCATTTTGACACAATTCGTCATGATGGCCATATCATCAAGTCTCATACGATAAAGATATCATTTTCGTGTCAGTTTCCAATAGTATCAATTTCTATGCCAATCGATGATATTTATTAGACTGAACTTGGCAACCTAAGCGTTTTAAAAATTCAATATACAACATGAAAGACATTATTAATTGGTAACGATACACTCGTTCGCATCTTTGACCAATGCGTTAAAAAATGAGTAAGCACGTGCATTCTCATATCAAATGAATCCATAGAAGATAACGTTTAACCACATTTTACTAGCAAGATTAGCATTTGTCAGTGATTGATTAAGTTCTCGGCTAGCGTGGAAATAAGGCTTGTACTATCTCAGATGTTTTCATATCCTTTTCTCGTATCTCCAGATAGCTTCAATTTTTTATACGGAATGTTTTCATATGTACGCCCATAATAAATAATATTTGCGATTAATAATTTCTTAAAACGACCAGAAAAGTGGTCAGCATATCAACTTTTATAGTTATAAAACACGATGATTTCCATGAGCAGGCCGGATTGGGATGAATATTTCATACTGTACGCAGAGATAGCTAAACTTCGTTCAAACTGCATGGCTAGACATGTAGGTGCAGTGATCGTAAAAGAGAACAGACAGATTGCGACTGGCTACAACGGAACTCCGTCCGGCATTAAAAATTGTTTTGAAGGTGGATGCCTAAGATGTAAAGAAAGAATTCAAGGGAAGATTAAGTCCGGTGACCAACTAGATAGATGCCTATGTACTCACGCAGAAGCCAATGCGATAATGCAGTGTGCATTATTTGGAAATGCGGGAAGTACTAGGGGTGCCACCTTATACACTACATTTACTCCGTGCATAGAATGCAGCAAAATGGCAATCGGCGTGGGCATCACAAGAATAGTTGTACTTGGTAGATATCCAGAAGACGTAACAGGATTACTAAAAGAAACAAATATTCAAATGACACAATTAGATCATAGTAATCTGAAAAAATGGATTACACAAATCAATCAAGATCCTGAGCTTTCCAAATCTCCATCTAATCAAGTATAGGACAGTTGGAGTCTGAAAGAAGAAGGTCTCTAACTATTGAAGCTATTCGAGAATAGAATTTTATTAGACCTCGGCAGGTTCTAATTGGAGTAATGAATAGCAGTAAGTTTAATGTTTCACTAACGGAATCTGAGTGGCAAGTCATACTAAACTCTTTGAGTAACACAATATTTAATGAAGAGTTGACAGAGGAGGCTAGAAAAAGTGCAAAGGAACTATTTCTGAAACTACAAAAGCATCTTGGCGTTTAAATCTAAAAAAAATTATCGAGAGAGATAGAGATAAAATTAGTAGAGGCTATCTAAATTAGATTCAACCATAAATGCGTTTAATAATCCCCTTAATAAGGATTTTCGGCGTCTTTGATTCTAAATTTAGAAATGTTCCGATAGGATTTTAATTCACATCAAAACGGGAAACCGCATCACTTTTTGTTCATACTCGATCTAGTCTTGTGGATTGTGTCCAATATCACATCCACATCTTCTGCCTCAGGATCTAATTCTAGGTACAAGTTCAACATCTCTAAGGCTTGTTCTAGTCTTTGTTTCTTTATGAGTAAAATTCCCTTATCTCGTACTGCATTCGGATTATATTTATCAAGGGTCAGAATCATTTCATTTGCAATTTCTGTGCTATCCAGATCTTGCGACTCATAATAACTAGCTTTGAGATTATTTAGAAGCCGTACCAGAACTTGAGTCGCAGTCGCTTTTCGAACAAAATCTTTTGTAAGAGGGATATTCTGATTAGGATAAAATTGATCCAAAAGGTGCTTTAATGTGTAATCATCCATAATTCTTCCCTCATTATATGGATCTATAATTATTTCGTCATCATCTTCCAAGGTATGTTTTACGAGAAAATGTGCAGGAAAACTAACCGGATATAACTTGAAATTTAGCACGTGTGCAGTTCGCATATATAAGATCGATAATGTAATTGGGATGCCTAGTCGACGCTCGACTACAACATTAAGAAAATTATTTAAGGGATTGAAGTAGTCATGCTCGTTTCCCCTGAACCCCAGAATCTTA
>Ga0164299_10000073_pt1 | contig 19971 bp, 19 predicted proteins | sample Whisoiple_221_MG_FD_109712 | JGI IMG/M metagenome (GOLD analysis project Ga0164299, IMG submission 109712) | Unamended control soil microbial communities from upstate New York, USA - Whitman soil sample_221_MG | ecosystem: Environmental > Terrestrial > Soil > Agricultural land ...
GCAAAACCCGATCTGCCCCGAGAAGTAACCGTGGGGGGGTTCAGCCGAACCACCCCACGGTCTCCTACATGCTCAAGCTGGCGAACTACACCCGCTGAGGTTAAAACGCCGAATTCGGGCTAATAGTGGAATTTGTTCCAACATTTGACCGGGAGTCCGAGCTAGGAATCAACGCCGGGTATTGGCCGGTGCCGACGGACAGATCAGCGCCCTATGTCTGCCGCTCAGCACACATCGAGACGGATAGCTTGTGACGCAGTTTTTAGGCATGCCCACGGTCTCGATGAACGTCCTGGTCTGGCTCAACCGATTTGTCGCCACTCGTCAAACCGAACGGCCGCATCATTCTGGCCGGCACAGCAAGCAAGCGCAAAGGGGTCGTCTTGGAGGGCCAATCCGGCGCGAAGACGAGCCTTACCTCCGGCTCCTCCTCGATCATCGCGTCAATCTGCTCATGCAACTCGGCCTGGTCATGGGCGGATTGCGGCGATGACCGACGCGGCATTCCCGACCGAACGCATGTCGACGGGGCTTTGATTGAGTCTTTCAAAGCTTCAAATGCGGCCAAGGGTCGGGGGCAGAGATTCGGATTCGGCCACTAACCCTGATCCACCAATAAGCACCTGAGAAACCTGCCGGGAACGTCCTCCTGGGTCTTGAGAATGCGGTTTGCCGACCCACTCCCAACGACTCAGGAGGACACCCGGAAGGTGAAGACACAAACGACGTGCCAAACCGTAGAAGTCAGGGCGGACGGCGAAGGGCTCGTCTCTCACGCCGGCACCTATCTCTTGATCGAGCTGGCCGACCGCATCGGCCTCACTGCGGCGCTTTCTGTGGCGATGGCGCCGACCCGCGAGCGCCGCTCGGCCCATGACCCGGGCGTCGTCTTGCGCGATCTCGCCGTCTCGATCGCCGACGGCGGCGACTGCGTCTCAGACCTCGGCGTGCTTGCCGGACAGGAGGTGCTTTTCGGAACGGTGGCCTCCCAGAGCACCGTCCACCGGGTGATCAAGTCGGTCGAGAAGCCCCTCTTGGATGCGATCCGCGCGGCCAGGGCAAAGGCAAGGGAGCGAGCTTGGGAAGCTGGCGCCCGGCCCGAAGAGATCGTCCTCGACATCGACGCCACCCTGATCAGCGCCCACTCCGAGAAGGAAGAGGCAGCGGGCAATTACAAGGGTGGGTTCGGCTTTCACCCGCTGCTCTGCTACCTCGCCGAGACAGGGGAGCCGCTGGCCGGTCTCTTGCGCCCCGGCAACGCCGGCTCCAACACCGCCACCGATCACTTCTGTGTGCTGCAGATGGCGCTTGAGCAGCTGCCCGGCGCCGACCTTCACCGCGAGATCCTGGTGCGGGTCGACATCGGCGGCCAGACCAAGGCGTTTGCCTCCGATTGCCACGACGGGGGCATCCGCTTCTCGATCGGCTACGAGCTGAAAGCCCGGGCCCGCGAGGCGATCGTGGGCCTGCCCGAATCGGCATGGCGGGGGGCGATCGACGCCGAGGGCAAAGCACGCGAGGGCGCCCAGGTCGCCGAGCTCACCGAGGAGATCGACCTCTCCACCTGGCCAGAGGGCACGAGGCTGATCGTGCGCAGAGAGCGCCCCCATCCCGGCGCGCAGTTCGAGGTCTTCGATACCGACGGCTATCGCCACACCGCGTTCATCACCGACCAGCGGGGCGCCGACATCACCGCCCTGGAGCTGCGCCACCGCCGCCGCGCACGCGTCGAGGACTCGATCCGCTGCGGCAAGGAGACGGGGATGCGCGCCCTGCCCTTCGCCGCTTTCGCGCACAACCGGGTCTGGCTTGAGCTCTCGCTGATCGCCCAGGAGCTGCTCTGCTTCACCCGCTCCCTCTGCCTGCAAGGCAAGCTCTTCCTTGCCGAGCCCAAGCGGCTTCGCCAGCGCCTGCTGCACGTCGCCGGCAGGCTCGTTCGCTCCGCCCGGCGCATAACGCTGAGATTGCAACGCAACTGGCCATGGGCGGATGCCCTCGCTGCGGCGTTCGCGCGGCTGCGGGCGCTCCCCGCCGGGGCACCGCCATAGCTGCTGCACCTACCCCGCTCCAGTCTCGATCATCGATCTTGGCCACAGGGGCTTCAGCCTGCGCTGAAGTGCTTCGCCTTCGCGAAGCAAAAGGCCGATTAACCACGAGAAGCGCCCGAGGCGGTTCCGCTGAACCGCCTCGGGCGCTGTTACCTACCTCACGCCGGCGAACTACATCCGCGGAGGTTAAAACGGTGGATCAGGGCTAACAAGCATCAAAGGTCGCATTGCTCAAATCAACATGAAGTAATGGGCCGTAGGCTTCCCCAAGGCGAGTCTGACGTGGTTTCAACTCGGCGGTGTGTTGACCTCCCATTACCGCCGCCGAGTGTCGGCCCGCCTTAGCAGTAGATAGTCAAGACGGGGCGGGCAGGCTGAACGACGGAAGCCAGCCCGCCCCTTCTCGTATCAGCCGTTCTTGACGATGCGAAGCATCATCTGCGCGACCTTCTCGGTCTTGAGCACCATGCGATCCACCTCCTCCCATCAGCTAGGGCGGCCGCCGTCGCCGCGCCTCTGCACAGCGGCGATCTCGCCTCAACATGAAGGCGTAAGAATGCTCAAAAAATCTTTAGCAGTCAACAGAGGAAGACGTATCGCGCACGAAACACCTGAAAAGGTTGCTTAACTACTCGGCGCTTCACCGCTCGCTGTGTGCCGAGAGAGGAATCTGTTGGTTCCCGGACAAAAACGTGAGGGACAAGTGAACAAAGGGACCGCGGGCAGAGGGGGACAGCGCAAAGGCAAAGTGGCCAGCAAGGCCAAGCCGAAGCGTCAGCGCCCCTCTTACAAGGGCACGACCAAGAAGGCGCGAGAGCGGGCGGCAGATGCAATCGACCCCAAAGTGGCGATCATCGGCAAGGACCCCCTCCGGGCGGAAATCGTCGCCGTGGCGATCCAGCGCCTCTATTCCCCGAGTGAATTCGCTCGGGACGCTGCAGTGTCGATAGGCGTTGCGTCCTATGCCTTCAAAGTGCTGCGCGAACACAGCATCCTCGAATTGGTCAAGGAAGAAAAGGTGCGGGGCGCGATCAAGCACATGCACCGCGCAAACGAGGCGGCGCTGTTCGGGGACAAGGATTGGGGAGCGCTCACGCCCATCCTCCGCCCCGGCGTCATGGGCGCGACTATCGGCAACTTCAACGACCGGTTGGCCCAGGCTGACATGACCGGCAAGCTGTACGAGCGGGAGGACGTGTGCGTCTACTGGGCGCCCCGCGACCTAGATGAGATCACGTGGGCCGAGCACGACAAAGTCGTCAGGTGGGCGATTGAAGAATCCGAGCGGCTGGAGGCCGAGACGGTCGCGCGACGGGCCAACGGTGAAGGCGCGCCTTGCTTCAAGGCGACCTTCGGGATCTTCGCCTTCCCGTCGCCGACCCACTCCGAGGTCGAGGTCGCCGAAGGGGACGAGCGCAGGGCAGGGAAGGGCAAAGCGTCGAAAGCCAAGCCGAAACCGAAACGGAAGGGCGGGGCTAAGGAAAAGGGGCGGAAGGCATGAGCTGTTCCCCGTTGGAGCGGCTCGTCAAGCACCCCGTTTGGGTCGCGGAAGCAGTCAGGGAACACCGGAAGGAGGAAGCGGGATGAATGCCGGGGGTGCAGCGGTCGCGGGCAGGTCCACCCCGCCCAAATACAACTTCACGCTGGTCAGACAGGCGATCCTCGAAGAAGCCCTAGAACTATGCCCCCCAGCGCTTGACGGTCGGTGAGCTTGCGCTGAGGATCGTCAGCGATCCCGAGGACCGCATGGAGGTTGAGACAGCCACCGAAGCAATTCGCGATCTCAGGCGGTCGGGCCTGGTCCGCTACCGGAACGACGATCAGGTTGTGGAGGCGACACATGCGGCCGTCAGCGCCGCCGCAATCTTCGACCTTCGGTGAGTCCGACTGTGTGACTGAACCGTGGATGGCGGCCTCAAGCCGCACAGCCAAGCCGCCTACGCATAGCCCATCCTTTCCAGAATCGGGATCTCGCGGATCTGCGGTGGCTGCAGGTGGTCCCAGAGGATGCCGCGGGGTCGTTCGTAGGTGCGCTCCACCTCGATCACCGCGCGCGGCGTCGCGATCAGGTCGACCGGAAGGTCATGGGAGATGACGGGCAGGTGGCGGCGGAGGATCTGGATCGGGTGCACGGTGGTGGCGATCGTCGTGTGATCGTCGATCTTGCCGGCGTCGATCAGGATTCCGTACTCGAGGTCGTTGTAGCCGCCGCCCTTGCCGATCCGCGCGCCGCTGAGGTTCACTGCGACCGAGCCGGTGAGGACGAAGTCGATCGCCGGCAGGTCGTCGACGGCGACCACGCGACCGTGCTTCAGGGCGCCCTTGATCGTCGCCGCCTCCTTGATGGCGGCTTTTGAGAGCCGCTTCGGCTCGAGCACGCGGAACGGATGGGGGTCGCGCAGCCGCGGCACGGCCATGATCAGTGTCTTGCCTTCCTCCAGCGCCATGCGGCGAGCGTGGGTCTGGGGGGAATCGGGGTTGGCCTTGATCGCCCGTGCCCGCTTCCAGAGGCGATGGCCGGCGAGCTTCTCGGCGGCCATCCGGGCGCCGGCGAAGTTGGGAATGCGGCCCTCGGCACCGGGAAAGCGAGAGACCCCCTCCCGATCCATCGCCTTCCAGACCTCCTTGCGGACCTCGTCCTTGGAGCGCACGGCTGAAACATATCCGCCGGGACGACCGGTACGTATGCCTAGAATTTCCCCGATGGGACACAGGACCAAGATCGGCATTGCCGCTGGCGTCATCGCTCTCCTCGTCCTCGCCGGCGTGGCGGTTGCCTATGACGGCTCACAGGACGGCAAGATCGCCGATGGCGTGACGATCGGCGGCGTCGATGTCGGCGGGATGGATGAGGCCGAAGCGGAGCAGGCGGTTCGCCGAGAGCTGCTTGCGCCGCTGAAACACTCGCTCAAGGTCGGCTATGACGGCGAGAGCTGGAGGCTCGACGGCGAGAACCTCGAGGTCCATGCCGCCCTTGACAGCGCGGTCGAAGAAGCGCTCGACGCCAGTCGCTCCGGCGGCCTGCCGGGCCGGTTCGTCCGCTACGTCACCGGCGGCAGCGTCGATGAAAACGTCCCCGCCGGCATTACCTACTCGAGGCCGGCGGTCAACCGTTTTGTCCGCCATGTCGCCGCCGAAGTCGATCGCGCAGCGCAGAACGCCGACGTCAACCCGAGCGGTGACTCGCTCGAAGTGTCGCGGGCCAAGTACGGGCGCAAGCTGCGCGACAACCTGCTCACCCGGCGGCTGAACGCCGCGGTCCTCAACGCCAGCGCGGATCACACGATTGCCGCCCGCACGCACCCGGTCAAGCCGGAGGTGACCGCGCGGGAAGTGGCCGCCGAGTATCCGTCCTACCTCACCCTCGACCGGGCGACGTTCACGCTGCGCCTCTGGGAACACCTGAAGCTGGCGAAGACCTACACCGTCGCCGTCGGGCAGGAAGGGCTGGAAACGCCGGAGGGTCTGTACGACATCCAGGAAAAGCAGGAAAATCCCTCTTGGCACGTCCCCAACTCCGCCTGGGCGGGCGACCTCGCCGGCCAGGTGATTCCGCCGGGTCCCGATGACCCGATCAAGGCCCGCTGGATGGGGATCTTCGAAGGAGCCGGCATTCACGGCACCGAAGAGACCTGGTCGCTTGGCTCCGCAGCCTCACACGGCTGCGTGCGGATGTCGATTCCCGACGTGGAAGAGCTCTACGACCGCGTAGAAGTAGGTACGCCCATATATATCGGTTAGCGGACGCTGCAAACCGGCGCATCTCGGGGTCCTCAGTCGCTCGGATCAGGTCACGCACTAACAGTGCGCTCCCCTCACCTCGCTCCCTGCGTCCCCCGACCTGCTTGGTTTTCGCGCCCGTGCGCAGGACGTACATGGAGAAGTGCGAATCTCATCCTGTGGACTGGGATGAAGCGCTAGCCGCGTTCGACCGTGAGATGAGGGCGCGCAGCCTTGCCGAGAGAACTCGCAAGGCATATGGCGTTGACCTGGGTCAATTCGAAGAGTGGGCAAAAGAGGGAGGCTTGGAGCCGGGCAAGGTTCGCCACCGCGACGTGCGGCGCTATGGCGCCGGGCTCTCGGCTGACGGTGCCGGGGCGGCTACCGTGGCGCGCAAGCTGGCGGCGATCCGTGGCCTCTTCGACTTCCTCGTCCGCACCGAGCGGGTTGGGCAGAATCCCGCTGACCTCGTCTCCAGCCCGAAGAGGGAGGAGAAGCTGCCGCGGGTGCTGAGTGGCGAGCAGATGCGGGCGCTGCTGGAGGGAATCCCCGCCCGCACTCCGCTGGAGCTGCGCGATCGGGCGATGCTCGAGCTCGCCTATTCCTGCGGCTTGCGCTGCGAGGAGATCGTCAACCTCGACCTGGGTTCCTTCGATTTCGAGACCGAGCAGCTGCGCGTGCTCGGCAAGGGTTCCAAGGAGCGGTTGCTGCCGGTCGGCGAGTTGGCGCAGCGGGCGCTGCGTCGCTACCTGGAGCGGGGCCGCCACCCTCTCGCATCCGACCGGCTCGAGCCGGCGCTGTTCCTCTCCAAGAGCGGCCGCCGCCTCTCCGCCTCCGACGTCACCCGCCGGCTCGGCCTCTGGGTGCGCGCGGCGGCACTCAGCGCTGGCGTCTCGCCGCATTCGCTGCGCCACAGCTTCGCAACCCATCTGCTGGAAGGCGGCGCCGACCTGCGCACGATCCAGGAGCTGCTCGGCCACGCCTCGATATCGACGACGCAGGTCTACACTCGTGTCGACGCCGCACGCCTACGGGAGGCCTACGCTGCGACCCATCCCCGCGCATGAAGTTCAAACGACCGCCCAGCGGCCATAGAATCGAGCAGATTCCATGGAAACTGGCGTAAAAGAGGTCGAGCTGCGCGATTTGTGGCGCCGTTACAAGGAGGACGGCGACCGCACGGCGCGCGAGCGCCTGGTCGTTGCCTACTCGCCCATGGTCAAATTCGTCGCCGGACGGCTCGGCGCCGGGCTGCCCTCCCACGTCGAGGACGCCGACCTGATCTCCTACGGCCTGATGGGCCTGATCGGCGCAATCGAGCGTTTCGAGCCCGAGCGCGGGATCAAGTTCGAGACCTTCGCGATGACGAGGATACGCGGCGCGATCATCGACGAGCTGCGCTCGCTCGACTGGGTGCCGCGCTCGGTGCGCTCGCGGGCACGCGAAATCGAGGCCGCACAGTCCAAGCTCGAGCATGAACTGCAGCGGGCGCCGACCGAGGCCGAGCTGGCGGCGAAACTCGGTCTGAGCGAAGAGGAACTGCAGAACTCGCTGCTGGAGATCGCCAACTCATCTGTCTACGCACTCGACGAGCTCTGGACCATCGCCGACTCCTCGGGCGACTCGGTCTCACTGCTCGACACCATCTCCGATCCGCGCGCCGAAGATCCGCAGGAATCGCTCGCCAGCAGCGAGATCAAAGACCGCCTCACCGAGTCGATCGCCGGCCTGCCCGAGCGCGAGCAGCTCGTTGTCGCCCTCTACTACTACGAGAACCTCACCCTGCGCGAGATCGGCGAGGTGCTCGGCGTGACCGAGTCGCGTGTCTCACAGCTGCACACCAAGGCAGTGATGCGACTGAAATCCTCGTTGCAAGAGGTCTAGCGCAGGTCTAATCTCGTTGCGTGCCGCACAAGGCAGACCGGATTCGCAACATCGCCCTGATCGGGCATCGGGGCTGCGGCAAGACGAGCTTGCACGAGGCGATCCTGTTCGAGGCTGGGGCGACGCGGCGCCTGGGCTCGGTTGCCGAGGGGAGCACCGTGTCGGACTCCGCACCCGACGAGCAGGAACGCGCGATGTCGATCGGGGCTTCGGTCGCCTGCTTCGAGTACGACGGGCGCGAGATCGACCTGATCGACACGCCGGGCGAGCCCAGCTTCGTCGCCGACGCGGCGGCGGCATTGCGCGTGGCCGACGCGGCTGTTGTGGTTGTCAACGGCGTCGCCGGGGTCGAGGTGCAGACCGAGCGACTATGGCGTCGTGCCGACGCCGAGGGCCTGGCCCGGCTGGTGTTCGTCAACATGCTCGACCGCGAGCGGGCCGACTTCTTCGCTGCGCTCGACTCGCTCAAGGCCGCATTTGGCCCGCACGTGGTCGCCACCGAGATCCCGATCGGCGCCGAGCACGAGATTCGCGGCGTGGTCGACCTGATCGACCTCGAGGCGTTCGTCTACGAGGGCGCCGGCCAAGGCAACGCGACCCAGGTCGAGATTCCCGCGGAGGTGCGATCTCAGGCTGAGGAGTTCCGCGAGAAGCTGATGGACGAGGTGGCGGAGAACTCCGATGAGCTGATGGAGCGCTACCTCGACGGCGAGCGGATCGACCACGCCGAGATCGTCGCCGTACTCAAGCAAGGGGTCACCGCCGGCAGGATCTTCCCCGTCACCTGCGGTGTCGCCACGCGCAACCTTGGCACCAACCGCCTGCTCGGTGCGCTGGTCGAGGACCTGCCCTCACCGGCGATGCGCGGCCCCGTGAGGGCACTGGGGGAGGGCGAGGAGACGATCGAGGTCGAGCCCAACGAGGATGACTCGCTCGTCGCTTACGTCTTCAAGACGCTCGCCGACCCCTACGCGGGGCGGATCAACCTGCTGCGCGTCTACCGTGGCACGCTGCGCTCCGACTCCCATGTCGTCAACGCGACCAGGCACGAGAAGGAGCGAATCGGCCAGCTGGGGCGCCCGCTGGGCAGCGAGCTGAGCCCGGCGAACGAGCTTGGCGCGGGGGAGATCGGTGTGGTGGCGAAGCTCAAGCAGACGCAGGCCGGCGACGTGCTCTGCGAGCGCCAGGAGGAGATCGCCTTCGCGCCTCTCGACCTGCCCGCGCCGGTGATGGCCTTCGCCTATGAGCCGAAGTCCAAGGGCGATGAGGACAAGGCGGCGGCCGCCGTGCGGCGCTTGAGCGAGGAGGACCCGACGCTCGACGTGCATCGCGATCCCCAGACCGGCGAGCAGATAGTCGCCGGCCTGACCCAGGTTCACGTCGAGGTGATCGTCGAGCGGATGAAGCGGCGCTTCGGCGCGGAGATCGAGCTGCATCCGCCACGCGTCCCCTACCAGGAGACGATCCGCCAGCCGGCCGAGGCGCATGCCCGCTACAAGAAGCAATCGGGGGGACGCGGGCAGTTCGCTGACTGCAAGATCGAGATCGAGCCGGCAGAGGACGGTGCCGGGCTCGAGTTCGTCAACCGGATCAAGGGGGCGGCGATCCCCGGCAGCTTCATCCCCGCGGTGGAGAAGGGGGTGGAAGAGGCGATGCGGCACGGCACCGTCGCCGGCTACCCGGTCAAGGATGTGCGGGTGCGGCTCGTCGACGGCAAGCACCACGACGTCGACTCCTCCGAGATGGCATTCAAGGTGGCCGGCTCGATGGCCTTCCGCGAGGCGATGGAAGCCGCCGATCCGGTGCTGCTGGAGCCGATCGTGCGGCTCATCGTGAGCTGCCCGGAGGATGCCGTCGGCGACGTGATCGGCGATCTCAACTCACGCCGCGGGCACCCGCTCGGGATGGAGCCGAAGGGAGCGGTGACCGAGGTCAAGGCCGAGGTGCCGATGGCAGAAGTGCTCGAGTACGCGCCGGACCTGCGCTCGATCAGCGGCGGCCGGGCCGAGTTCACGGTCGAGTTCGAGCGCTACGACCCGGTGCCCGCCCACCTGGCTGAGCGAGTTGTCGCACGGTCCGCTGCGGAGGCCGGAGCCGCTGCGTAGACGGTCGGGTCCGTTGGTAGTTTGGGGAGGTGAGTCCCGACGAGACCTGCGCGGTCTGCGGCCGCACGATCCTGGCCGGTGAGCGCACCCGCAGCTACATGAGCCCGAAGGAAGGCCTGCGGCTCGTCTGCGAGCTCTGCCGCGGCCGCGCCGAGCGGCTCGGCTGGGTCGACCCGGCAGCGCCTGGAGCCAACGTCGGTCGTCGGCCCGATCCGGAGGCGAGCGAGTCGCCGCGGAGTCGGCTGGACCGCGCCGTGGAGCGCTTCAACGCAAGCGATGCAGCGCGAACGGTTGCCGGGCTGACACGCACCCTGGGGGAGCCGCGGGTCTCGATCGGCGCGGCGGCGGGCTCGCCGAGCGAGGTGCGGGTCACCGTGGCCTGGGATCTCTGCTGGTACCAATGGGGCGTCGACCTCGGCGACGAGATGCGCGCCGTCTTCCAGCTCGGCAAGGGCGATGAGGTCGAGCAGCTCGACGGCTCCGCGCGGGAGTGGAACGCCAGAGCGCAGGAGGGCGGCCGACTGGTCCTCGGCCTGCCGCGTCCAAGGCGACCGCGCGACGGCGAGCCGGTCGGTTAGCGAGCGCTTTGAAGCTGATGGTCAACGTCGACGGCGGCGCCCGTGGCAACCCGGGTCCGGCCGCGATCGGCGTTGTCGTGCAGGACGCCGACGGCGGGGTGCTGGAAGAGCGCGGGGAGCGAATCGGCAAGGCGACGAACAACGTCGCCGAGTACCGGGCCCTCCTCCTGGGCATCGAGCGGGCGAGGGAGCTCGGCGCAAACGAGCTCGAGCTGGTCGGCGACTCGGAGCTGATCGTGCGCCAGGTCAAGGGCGAGTACAAGGTCAAGGACGCGGCTCTGCGCGAGCTGCACGCCGAGGTCGAGCGCGCCCTGCGTCCGTTTGAGAGCTGGTCGATCCGCCACGTGCGCCGCGCCCAGAACGCCGAGGCCGACCGGCTGGTCAACGTCGCGCTGGACGGTGATGGCTGAGCCGATCGACTCCCGTGTCGACATCGGCCATGTTCATCTCAAAGTGGCCGATCTCGACCGAGCCCTCGACTTCTACTGCGGCGTGCTGGGCTTCGAGCTGCAGCAGCGGATTGGTGATGCTCTGATCACGGCGTCAGCGAGGCCCTTTACCTGAGCGATCCGGACGGCAATGGGATCGAGCTCTACCGCGATCGGCCGCGCGGGGAGTGGCCGCGCTCGCCCGGCGGCGAGGAGATCGCGATGGTCACGGAACCACTCGACCTTCGCAGCCTCCTCGCCGAGCTGGAGGATTAGACGGTCTAGGCGCCGAGAATCGCTTCGATCAGATTGGGCTTGAAGGGCTCGGTTCCATGCCCGAGCTGGATCGCGCTGAAGCTGCTGTTGGCGCGCATATAGGCGAGCTCTTTGCCCAGGTCGCCAACGCCGTTGGTGCCCGCAAGCGGCGCGATCTGGAGCGTGCTGAGAACGCCAAACGCCTCGCCCGTGCCGTTGAGGAATCCGCTGCCGGAATCGCCGGGGACGCCGGGGGTGAGCGTGCTGACGATGTGGCTCCAGCCGCCGCTTTCGTTCTGGACGACGATCCCCTGCTTGGGACTGAGCTTGGTGATGCCACCGCGCAGCTCGGAGTTACCGTAGGAGTAGACGGTCGTGCCGAGGCCGCCGACGGTGCCGACGCCGGTGGGGCCGCCGACGCCGGGCACCGAAGGGTTCACCTTGCCGATGTCGGCCGGGTCGATCCTGATCAGCGCGAGGTCGTTGTAGGCACAGGCGCTGGGATCGGCCTCGCCGTTTGCCTGCATCGCCAGCCAGGAGTTGTAGGCAAGTGTTCCGGGCTTGCTGGCGCCGGTCACTTCGACCGGCGTGCCCAGCGGCAGGGAGCCGCTGGTGCAGCCATCGGTTTCGGCTTGACCGCCGGTCCCGGAGCAGTGCGCCGCCTGACCGAGGTAGACACTGGTGCCTTCCTCGAAGACGAAGTTGGAGGTGCACTGAGCACCTTCGGTGAAGACCTGCACGCCGGGGTGGATGGCCGCCGATTTCGCCGGCGCCCAGGCAGGGGATGACGCGGGCAGCAGCGCCAAGGCGACGAGCGCCGTGAGGGCGCTGAGCAATGCGATCCAGGTTCGACTCATCGGAAGCCTCCTTCGCGTCTGGCTGGGCAGACGCACTTGTGAACGGGTCCTCCCGAGGCTACCCAATAATGAGTATTACAATGCAGGAACCGCTGTTTGCTCCTGCGGCGGCAAGCGCCCAGCCTGATCCCACCTATAATCCGCCTCCGCGCGGCTGTAGCTCAGCTGGCTAGAGCGTCTGCTTGCCATGCAGAAGGTCGAGGGTTCGAATCCCTTCAGCCGCTCTCACGAAAAGCCCCGCTATGGCGGGGCTTTTCGCTGCTCGGGGGCGGGCTAGGCTGCGGTCGTGACTGCTTGATTTTCGGCTTCGCTGCCCGTTGCTGCCCAATCAGACGCGGCGACGATGCCATCCAGGGCAGCGCCGTGGTCGGTCTTGGAGGGTCGCCTGGGGCAAACGCCAGTCTGCGAGCGATACTGCCAACGTGGACGACGCGAGTAGAGACACTGGCGGGCAGAGCGAGATACCGCGACGGCTGATCGACACTCCCCTCAATCTTCGCGACCTGCCAGCAGAAGTGCAGGCGCACCGCGACCGGGTGCGGAAGGAAGATGCCATTCTCGATGAGGTCGCGCGGCCACGTATTGAGGCCCACATCGCAGCCTGTCGGCTCGTTGCTAAACAACTGCAGGACTGGCATCAGCGGATCGCTGACAAGACAGACCTTGAGCTAATTGGCTACTCACGGGCTGCAGCAATCTGGCTGCTTGCCGGTAGGTGCCTCGGACTTCTGGAGGCTCTATTGGTCCAAATCGAAGCGGGTATCGACAACGAGGCCCTGATAACCGGCCGCGCCATTCACGAGGCCGCCCGCATCCTTTTTGTGTTCTGTGATTCGGAAGAGGAGGAGTTGCTGCGAGTCTGGCTGGACGATGAGGGGAAGCAGGGTTACGTGAAGGCAGGCGCGGCCAGGGCCGCACAGGATCGCTTCGAGGAGAAGCTGAACGAGGCGATGGAGGGCGATGGCCTTCGACGTTTTAACAAGACGACGGAGCTCAGCGCGAAGGTCTACGACGCGATGAGTCGTGTTGCTCATAGCCGCCGATCGACGTGCGTAAACAGCGTGTGGGAGGCGGGTCGGCAAATGGCCTACGGTCGCCATCCTTCGCCCCTGCGACGCGCGTCATCGGCCAGTTGGGGAAGTGCTATGACCGTTGAGGTGGCTAACGCGGTGGGAGACGCTCTACGGGCGTTCTATGGTGAAGGCTTTTTCGGGAAAGAGGTCGCTCCGCTCATCAAGAGCATTGAAGCCGTTGGCGAGGCAGCACCGCTCGACGAGGCGACAATACGCGGTGCCGCCTCTGGCTCAGTCCAGCGGTAGAAGCGCGCCGCTAGCCTGGGGCGTGGGCTGCATCGAGAGCGAAACCGGGGGAGAGCCGGACTCAACGTGTGGCTGGCGCTCGTTGGTGGCGACCAGGGCTAGCACGATGATGATTAGCAGGCCTGCCACAGCGACCCGCAGGATCACGACCGGCGTGGGCGCTTCAAATGCTGCGAGTGAAATCGTCACCTTTTCATTCTCGGCTATCGCCCGGACACTCGTGCGCACCAAGGCTAAGCCGCCGCCTCGACCGCTTGACTCGGACCCTCGCTGCCCGTTGCTGCCCAATCAGAGGCGGCGACGATGCCGTCTAGGGCCGCGCCGTGATCCGTCTTGGAGGCGATTACCTGGGCGTAGAGGCCAAGGGTCATCTTCGGGTCGGTGTGCCCGGCCTGAGCCATGACGTACGGCACGTCGGCCCCTGCGGCGAGCAGGAGAGAGATGAAGGTCCGCCGTAGCGAGTGCGGCGTCACGTCCGGTATGGGCTCCCGTCCCGCCGCCCGCAGCTCGGCGTTGGCGAGTTTCGCCGCCGAGTCCATGAAGCGGTTGCGGACGTTGGAGGGGTTGTCCCGCTTGCCCTCGCTGGTCGGGAAGACGAAATCCCCTGGACGGGAGTACGGGCTGCGAGCCCGGTACTCGGTGAGCAGCCGTTGCAGTGCCGGGGTCACGTCAACCTCGCGGACACCCGCGTCGGTCTTCGCTGCGGTGATCCGCAGGCGGCGCGCGTTCAGGTTCATGTCCCGCCAGCGCAGATCAAGCGCCTCGCCGATCCGCAGGCCCGCCAGCGTCAACGTGGCGAGAAGCGGCCGGCGACGGCCGGTGTCACCCTTACGAGCCTCGGCATCGAGCTTCCCAGCTGCGCTCAGCAGCGTCGCGACCTGCTCGGGCTGTAGGTAGGTGCGGCGCGGCTTGTCCTCTTTCAGCAGCCGCTTACGACCTCGCGCCGGGTTGCGGTCGAGGTAGCCGTACTCACCCGCCTGCTCCAAGATGGCGGCGAGCAATCGGATCGTCTTGTTGATCGAGCCGTTCGACAGTGGCCGCGCGAGTCGCTTGCGATCTTTCTTCGGCAGCGTGAGCTGTCGTTGCCGCGCCGCTGCGACAGCCTTGCTTTCGCGCACCTTCTCGCGCCGGTAGCGATCCACCTCCTCGACCGTGATCGCCGACAGCGGGTGCTTGGCGAAGTAGGGCAGCAGATGATTGGAAAGCCGCCACTGGTAGTCGGTGCGGGTTCGCTCCCGAAGCTCAGGGGCGATCCCCTCGAACCAGTCAGATGCAAACTCGTGGAAGGTCGGCTCGGTGCCTGGTGCCTGATCGGGCGGTGGCGCTTCCGGTTTCCAGATGCCCCGGTCCACATCGGCGAGCACATGGCCGAGCGTTCTTTCCGCTTTTTTTCTCGTCCAGCCTTCGTCAAGCGTGCCGAGGGCGACGTACCGGCGCTGACCGTATGCCCGGAAGCGGATTGCCCACGCGCGCCCGTCCTTGGGCTCCACGACGCTACCGCTCGCTTTGCGGGGCATCAGTGATCGCCCTCCGACTCGCCGGGTGCGAGGCCGTGAGGGCCAGTCTTCTGAGAGGCGGCGGCATCGCCGCGCTCCATAGGATCGGTATTAGCCATGAGGAGGTCCGTTCTCCTTGTGGTTAGGCGACCCGTTCGCGTTGGCGCGCGGCGGGTCGCCGCTTATGGTCCGAACACGGTACACCCGGACTCGGATAGCGGCAAAATCGATCACCGCCATCATCGCCCGCGCACCGGGAGCAGGGAGGAGCTGCTTCGAGTCCGGCGTCGGCGGGGCTGCGAGACGGCCTTCTCGGGTGGCTTCCGCAAAGCTCGACCGACCTTCGCCGGATCGAAGCGGAGGCGAGCCTTGGGGCCGCTGCCAAGCCGCACCGCGCCGAGATCGTCCGCGTGGTCGTAGACGAAATCGCGGCTGACTCCGAACCGTCGCGCGATCTCGGTGGCGTCAACCAGCTCGGGGCTGGCCTGGCCCGTCCGCAGCAGATCGGCCACCCGAGTGGCCACCGCCTCTATGTCCGCATCGCTGAGCGCCATCGCCTATTCCTGTTGTCCATCAAGGAAGTCGTTTGCATCGGCTCTTTGCATCGGGTACGTCCAAAAAATCCTGTGAACGCCCCCGGAAATTTCGCGCCGGGTTCTCGACGGCGGGGCGGCGAGACAGCCACAAAAGCCGACAGCCAGGCAATCCCTAGAGGCAAGATCAACCAGCCAGCAAAAGACCACCAGGCAGGCAAGAGCCAACAGCAAGAAGCCAGGCACTCATGACTGCGATCCAGCCATGAGAAGCCACCCAGACCGGACCTCTAACAGCCAACAGCAACCACCCTCACGGACTATCACTTTGTTAAGAGATCGATGCAAACGCCCCTGAAATCTGACAGAGGGGGTGATGCTGTCCATAGGCAAGCTCGGCAAAGGACAAGAGCGGTACTACCTCGACAAAGTCGCCGAAGGCGCCGAGGACTACTACTCCGGCGAGGTCGTCGGGGAATGGCTCGGCGATGCCGCCGAGGATCTGGGCCTCTCCGGCGACGTGGAGGCCGCGCAGCTCGAAGCGATGCTGACCGGCCGCAACCCGGTCGACGGGGAGCCGCTTGTCGGGATGCGCGGCGTCCCTTCCAGCGGCTCGGTTCCCGGCTTCGATCTCACCTTCTCGGCCCCAAAGTCCGTCTCCCTGCTCTGGGGCCTTGGCGGGCCCGCCGCCGCGCTGGAAGTCAAAGCCGCCCACCGCGAAGCGGTAGGAGCCGCACTCGACTACATGCAGCGCGAGGCTTGCTGGACCCGGCGCGGGGCCGGAGGCTCGGAGTTCGTCCAGGGCAACGGCTACCTGGCGGCGGGCTATGTCCACCGTTCCTCCCGAGCGGGCGATCCGCAGCTGCACACCCACGTCCTCGTCGCCAACGCGACCAAGGGGCCGGACGGGCGCTGGACGCGCCTCTACCACCCGGCGATCTACCACCACGCCAAGGCCGCCGGATACATCTACGAGGCCCACCTTCGCTACGAGCTGACCCGCCGCCTCGGAGTCGAGTGGCAGCAGGTCCGCAACGGCATCGCCGAGGTCGCATGCTTCGCCGACGAGCATCTGCGCGCTTTCTCCACCCGCCGCGCGGAAATACTCGAGGCGGCGGGGCAGAACGCATCGGCACGCTCGATGCAGGTTGCAACGCTCGCCACCCGCAAGCCGAAGGAGCCCGACGTTGGCCACAGCGAGCTGTTGGCACGGTGGCGATCGAGGGCGCAGGAGATCGGCTTGGACCACGAGACGATCGCGCGCACCTTCGATCCCGAGGCTAGCCTTGTCGGGTATAGAGCGCCAGCCGAGGCCCGCACGCTCGCCACCTCCCAGGTAGAGCGTGCCGTCACGGCGGGCGCGTCTCACTTCGACCGTCGCGAGGCGATCCAAGCCGTCGCCGATTCGCTGCGCCAAGGAGCATCGGGCGCGGAGGTCGAGCGGCTGGCCGACGCCTTCCTTGCGTCCGATTCCGTGTTCCAGATCGGCGACGGCGCGAAAGGCCCCCGCTACACGACCCGCCGCATCTGGGAGCTTGAGCGCGAAGCGCTCGCGGCAGCCGAGCGAATGCGGGCGCAGGGACCGGACGCGGCAGGCGAGCTGATCGCGGCTCGCGTCATTCACGCTCGCCCGACCTTGAAGGCCGACCAGCGCGAGATGATCCGCCGTCTCCTCACGAACCCCGAGGGAGTCGCTGTGGTGATCGGCGAGGCGGGTAGCGGCAAGACCTTCGCCATCGTCGCCGCAGCCGAGGGTTGGGCGCAAGCCGGGATCGATCTGCAAGCCGCCGCGCCGACCTGGCGGGCGGCGAACGTGATGCGAGCCGAGGGCTTGCCAGCTTCGAGCATCGCCAGCTTGCTCCTGCAGCTCGACCGCGCCGAGCACGAAGGCGAGGAGGGCTTGCTGCGCGAATCGGTCCTCTTGATCGACGAGGCCGGGATGGTGGACTCGGCCGCCCTGGCGCGGCTCATCTCCCACGCCGAGGCGGCCGGAGCAAAGCTCGTCCTCGTCGGCGATCCCGAGCAGCTTGGCGAGATTGAGGCAGGTGGCATGTTCCGGGCGCTCGCCGAGCGAACCGACCCGATCCACTTGGACGAGGTAATCCGCCACCGCCACGAGCTCGACCGCGAGGCGGCGAAGCGCATACGCGAGGGCGAGGGGCGCGAGGCGTTGAGCCTCTATCGATCCGAGAAGCGGGTCACGGTCGCTCCCAATGCCGAGGAGCGCCGCGAGGCGATGGTCCGCGACTGGCACGAGTCCTTCGAGCGCGGCGAAGACGCCGTCATGGTCGCCAAGCAGAACGCTGAGGTCAGGCGCTTGAACGAAATCGCGCGCGAGGTCCGCCGCCAGGCCGGGCAGCTCGGAGCGCAGGAGATCGAAGTCGGCGAGGCCCACTTCGGCGCCGGCGATCTCGTAATCACCCGCGTCAACGACCGGCCGGCAGAAATCTTCAACCGCGAGCGCTGGCGCATCGCCGAGGTCAACGCCGCCGAGCGGCGCATGACCCTGGAAGGCATCGACCAGGCCAAGGCGGTCGAGGTCGGGGCCGATTACCTTGCGCGGACCAACCCACACTCAGAAGCCCCTGCGCTCGAACACGCCTACGCGGTGACGACCTACTCGGCGCAGGGCACGACCGTTGACCGCGCCTTCGTTGCCGCCGATCCATCGATGGACAAGCAGGAGCTATACGTCGCCGCCTCGCGCAGCCGCGAGGAGACGTTCATCTACGCCACGCCGGAGATTCAAACCCACCGCGAGGAGATCGCGCCGGAGTCGCCCCACCTGCGCGAGGGCATCCCGCACATCGGCGAAGCCGCCGAGCGCGACCGAGCGCAGCTCGCAGCACACGACGAGGCTTGGCGCGCGCAGTTCTCCGGCCTGCCGACCGAGGAGCTGGTCGCCCGACGCGCCGAGCTGTGGGCTGCCGCAGACCGGGAGACCGTCCTGGCAGAACGGTGGAGCAGCTTGGAGGAGCGGATCGAGCGAGCCCGCGAGCACATCGAGGGCTTCGAGGTCGAGCGCGAGGCAGCGCAAGCGCTACCGCGCCGCGAGCGCCGCGACGAGCTGGCCCGCATCGACTCCTGGGAGGCGAGGTCGCGCCGGGAGACTGCGCGCCTTGAGGCCGAGTTGGCGGACATGCCCGTTGTGGGAGACGCGGCCCGCCGCGAACTGGCCGTAGCCGATCAGGTTCTCGCGCAGCGCCGCGAGCTGGCGATTATCGCGGCGCGGATCTCCCCACCCGCCTACGTCAGGAGCGAGTTGGGGGAGAGGCCGAGTGACCCGGCGAAGCGGAAGGCATGGGATCGCGGCGTCTGCCAGATCGAGCGCTACCGCCAGGAGCACGGCGTCAAGGACCCGAACAGAGCCCTTGGACGGGAGGCGAAGCGAGGAGCCGAGCGAGCACGGCAAGAGGCGACGTGGCGACGAATCCGAGAGGTACAGCGAACCCTTGGGCTTGGACAGCACGCGGCGAGAGCACGTCAGCTCGGCAGAGGATTGAGCATCGGTCGATGATCCCCATCCGACCTACCGGCGATTGAAGCACTACGCGGGCGAATGTCAATCCCCTGCGGGGGTCGGGCGCAAGCGCCCTTGACATTCGCCCGCGTGGTGCTGTTTGGCAGGTAGGCCGGGGTGGGGGCTAGGTGAGGAGGGCACAGGCCCGAAGCGCAGCCGGTGTCGGTTCCATGATCGATTGCGTGCGGTTAGTCGAGGAGCTGGCCCGGTTTGACCTCGACAGCTTTTGCGAGTCGGCGCAGCGTCGAGATTTTCGGATCGCGCTTCCCGATCTCCATCCGACTGACCTCCGTGGCATGGACGCCGCTGCGCTGTGCCACCTCTTCCTGGGTGAGCCCCAGGTGTTCCCGTGCCTCCCGCAGTCTGGTGCCGAAGTGGGCCACGGCGGGGATCGTCCGCGCTTGAGACAGAAACTGCCATAGGAAACTTCACAAGTCTTTGGGTAAACTCCCATCCCCCTCCATGCCGCCTCGGGACGAAGATGGGGGAGCCAGCCACGGTCCCCACGCAAGCGGGCCGCGACTGGCCCCCTATCTGTGGCGCGCTCTATGCGTGCTTCACAACGCGCACGCTGGAGTAGACGTGTCCAACTTGGGCAAGCTTCATCGCGGTCACCTCCCCTCGCTGTTGGTCGGCGGTCTTTCCGCCGAGAGAGGAGGAATGCTAAAAAGAATTCCACTAAGGACTAAAACTCCGCCTGACGGAACTTTTCTACCCTAGGCGGGCTTATGCTCCGGCCAGACTGACTATGCGAGGTAAGCCGAGTGAGCCAAAGACGCCTGCAATGCCAGTTCTGCTGGGGCAGGGGGAGCGAAGCGTTGAGGACGCCGTCTCCTACGCGGTTACCCACCGCGTAAGGATCGAAATCCGAGCGATCCTCAACGAAGGTACGCGCTCGCAGGATGAATTAGCGAAGCTAGTCCAGCCGCCGGTGGGCAGCATTGGCCACCACCTCAGAGAACTGCTTGCGGACGGCTCGATTGAGCTGGCCTGCGTCAAACAGGTGCGGAATGCGAACAAGTATTTCTACCGAGCGGTGGAAATGCCGTTCTACACCGACGAGGAAATCGCAGCGATGCCGCCTGCGGCGCGGCAGGCCGTCACTGGCGTCGCTCTGCAAGCGATCATGGCCGAGGCGCTCGCTGCTTTTTGGGCCGGGAAGATGATTGACGACAGGCGGCTGTGGATGGCCTGGCGCTGGTTCAACGTCGATCAGCGGGGTCGAGGC
>Ga0164299_10000079_pt1 | contig 19001 bp, 18 predicted proteins | sample Whisoiple_221_MG_FD_109712 | JGI IMG/M metagenome (GOLD analysis project Ga0164299, IMG submission 109712) | Unamended control soil microbial communities from upstate New York, USA - Whitman soil sample_221_MG | ecosystem: Environmental > Terrestrial > Soil > Agricultural land ...
AGAGTGGGTCGTAGCCGGTCCTCCTAGCGGCGGCGTGCAAGAAACCGACTCGACTGCAACGGCGCTTCCGCGTCCGGTCAGAGGGCTCGAGTGCGCCGAAAACGATGGCAGCCGCGCGAATTCTGCGGCTGGTTTTGACCCTGCGTTGACCCGGACGCCGTGATCGGGGCTTTATGGCGCGCGCGCGCGCGCGTTCGGCTTCGTTGCCGGCTTGACAGGGCTCCATCTGAGCCTGGTGACCTTGGGATTGCTGGTGTGCAGACGCCTCTTCGCGTCCTCTCGGGTGGTCTCGCCCGGTCTTTCGGTTCTCTCGTGTCGCCTCGTGTGAAATGGGCCGGGCAGGTCTCGAACCTGCGACCTTGGGATTAAAGTCCTGCCGAACCAGCTGCGACGAGCTGCAGCGAACTGAAAGTGCCTGCAAACCCTACGTCTTGACGCTGCAACAAGCTGCAGCGAATAGCGGTGTGTGGAGACAGCACTGTACGCGCATTCGTACACGCACTTGTCGCCTGCCTAGGCAATGAGTCAGCCGAGCCGCGTTCGTGTGGATCCGATCGTCGGCTCCGTAATCACCGAGGTCGTAGATCCCGGCGAACGTCGACATGAACATCGGCGCTCACGTTCCAGATTCGGATCCAAACCTTCAACCTGGGATCCCAAACCGGGGCAACACCAAAGCCAATCCTGCCTCTTTAGACATTACTTTGCTTTGAATAGCGATATGCTAGGATCCCAGGTCTCGACGAGTGGGGTTCAAAGGGAGGTCTGCTGTGAACTCATTGGCCGCGGAGACCGTCGTTCAGATCGAGTCAGTGCCACTCATCAGCGACGATCAACTCCTCGTTGCCCTGCGCTCCGAAGGCGTTGAGGGGTTCGTCGTCGGGCGGGAGCCTTTGGCGGTCAGCGTGTCGGAGGCCGACCTCAGCCTTCTCGCGCGGCGGGTCCTCTCGGCGGTCGACGGGCTAGCGCTGATCGCAGCGCGTCCGATGATCTCGGAACAGGTTGGCCCCGTCAGTTTCGTGGTCCGGCCGGCGGCCGGGTAATCCGTCTTCGGGACAGCTCGATGACGGTTGAGCTTCACTGCTGCGAGGCGATGGCCGACAGCGCCGATTCACTGCCGGAGCTCGACGACATCGACGCCTGGCGCCACTCGCTCATTGTCTTCGACCCGGCGAAGTGGGCATATGGGTTGGCGCTCTCGATGGCCGGCAGCTTCGACACGCGTGAGCCTGTGTACGAGCCGATCAACTTCTGTCCGTGGTGCGGCACTGCCCTTCCGGCGTTCACGAGCGGCGCAACTACTTGAGGCAGGCGTCGCGCCGTGAGCTCGGCGTCTATGCCGCGTCGGTCAATCGCTGCACGGCGCGGCGGAACGCCGAGCTCAGTGTGCGGTACGGCTCCATGCCCGGCGTTTCGGCAAAGGCGCGTTCGAGCGTCGCGTTATCGTCGACGGCCGTCGCGGTCGCCCATGTCTCCGACTCGTCCAGCGTCGGACTGGCGAAGAAGTCCGCTAACCGCGGGAGAGCGGCGCTCTCCGAGTCGAAGACTAGGAGATGGCCTTCGTTCGCGACGATGTGCAGGCGGCTGACCGGGAGGTGCCGTGCGAGCTGCACTGCGTTCGCGGGAGGGATCAGCCGGTCGCCGTCTCCGTGGACGACGAGCGTCGGCGTCTTGACAGAGCTGAGCCAAGGGAGGCTCGACCACAGCGCGCCGGCCCACAGCTGCGTCATGTAGCCAAGCAGCGACGGGGGATACTTGAGTCGCGAGTCGGACAGCTCGGGCGTGCGTTCGAGGAGGTCGCGGTCGGCCGGTGCGAGGAGCCAGCGCGTCTGGTCGTACAGAAACCTCGAGTGGTAGCGAAACGGCATGGCGAGTAGCGTCAGCGCCTCCCGCGAGCCCGGCATGCTGCCCCAGCCGCACGCCGTCGCGACGAGTGCCAGTCGACGGATGCGCGCCTCGTCGTCGTGCGCGAGCTGCTGCGCAATCAGCCCGCCGAGCGAGAACCCGAGGACGTCGACTTGCTCATAGCCGAGCTCGTCCAACGCGGTCGACACCATGGTTGCCAGGCGCCCGATCGTCACGGGGCCCCGCGGCGCGGGCGATCGGCCGCAGCCCGGACAGTCGAACGCGATCGTCCGCGCAAACGTCGAGACGCGCTCCTCGACGGCGTCCCACATGTCGACGTTACCTCCGAGGCCGTTGATCAGAAGCAGAGGCCGTCCTTCGCCTCTCTCCCGCACGAACAGTTCGAGCTCGCGCGAGCGCAGCATCCTCTCGCGGGGTACAGCGACGCCTGTCATCGAGCTGTCCTTTCCCTACGTCTCGGCCGCAGCATTCTCGTGACGGCAGTGGTCAACATTCTACAACGCATGCGAGAGGCGAAGTTCGCGCCTGAGGATCTTCCCGCCGGCGTTTCGCGGTAGGCGGTCAACGAAGATCACGCGACTCGGCTTCTTGTAGCCGGCAAGTTGCCGTCGGCAGTGGTCGACGAGTTCGCGCTCCGAGGCCGTGGCCCCGTCGACGAGAACGACGAATGCGATCGGAGTCTCGATCCAGCGAGCGTGCGGGGCGCCGACGACCGCGGCGTCGGCGACTGCGGCATGGTCGAGCAGGACACGCTCTATCTCGGCCGGGTAGACATTTTCGCCGCCCGAGACGATCAGATCCTTCTTGCGGTCGACGATGTAGAGGTACCCCTCGTCGTCCCGGCGGGCGAGGTCGCCGCTGTGGAACCAGCCGCCGGTGAAAGCCTCGCGAGTCGCCTCGTCCCTGCCGAGATAGCCGCTCATGAGCATCGGGCCGCGGTAGACGATCTCGCCGACCTGATCGTTTGGTACGTCGACGCCCTGGTCGTCCACGAGACGCAACTCAACGCCCAGCATTGGCTTGCCGACCGATCCGAGCTTTCGCGTCGCATCATTGCCCTTGAGCAGCGTCGTGGCCCCGGCCGTCTCGGTCTGCCCGTACGCGCTGACGATCGACGCGCGCGGGAACGTTGTCGCCATCCGTTCGAGTGTTGCGCGCGGGCAGGACGACGCCCCCCACATCGCGACACGTAGACGGCTGCAATTCACGCCACTGCTCGCTGCGGCGTTGCAGACTTGCTCCCACTGCGTCGGGACGAAGATGCACATCGAGGCGGCGTTCGCGTCGAGTCGTCGCACCGCGTCCTCGGCAACGAAGCCGGTCGTCGGCGACACGACCTGCGTCGCGCCGAGGAACAGGAACGGCAGGAGGCCGTTGAGTCCCCCGATGTGGAACAACGGCTGACCGGACAGCCAGACATCGTCCTTCGTCGCGTGCAGCTCGTGGATCCAGCTCAGCGTGCTCATGACGAGGCTGCGGTGACTGAGCAGTGCGCCTTTCGGGCGACCGGTGGTGCCCGACGTGTACATCACGAGCGCCACGTCCTCCTCTGTCACCTCCGCCCAGGTTCCGAGCGGCTCGGCCTCGGCGAGCGCGCGCTCATAGTCTTCACCCACCGTCAGCCGGACCGGGGGCGGAGCGAGTGCCAGGTCCGTCAGCTCCGCGCTGACGACGAGGCCGACGGCGTTCGAGTCGCGCAGGATGTACGCGATCTCGTCGCCTGCGAGGCGGACGTTCATCGGCACGGCCGCCGCGCCGGCGCGGTGGCACGCGAGCAACGTCTCGACGAACTCGAGGCCGGTGTGCAGAAGCAGAGCGACGCGGTCGCCCGCGCGGACGCCACGTGCGACGAGCGCGCCGGCCAGACGATCGGCGCGTGCGTCGAGCTGCGAAAAGCTCCGCCTGTGGCTGCCGAAGACGAGCGCCGTCTTGTGCGCGTGCAGGCGCATGCCGCGGCCGACGAACTCAGGAAGTACGAGCCGCCGTGAGCGCTCAAGTGCTTGATGTCGCTTCAGACTATTGATGTCTTAGCCTTTGTTGACCGGAATCCTGTCAGCTGATATTACTTCAGTTCAATGGAAGTGCAACAGTTCGACGTGGTCGTGCTCGGCGCCGGTCTCGCCGGAATGGCGGCGGCAGCGTCGGCTACTGAGGGCAGCGCGACGGTGCTCGTAGTCGAGCGCGCGCCGACGACCGGCGGCTCGGCGGTCATCTCCGGCGGCTACGTCTGGACGGCCACGGACCAGGAGAGTCTGAGGAGAGAGGACAGCGGTGAGTTCCAGCGCCACGGGCACGTTGTCGTCGACTCCTACGAGGATGTGTCGCACTGGCTGGCGGGATTCGCGTCCCCGCTCACCGCCGAGCAGCCCAACCTGCATGGACGCGGGCGCAAGTTCGACCTCCCGCTTCTCATCGCGACGATGACACGACGGCTCTACGCCTCGGGCGGCCGCGTCTCGGTGTCGACCGACGTCCACGATGTGAGGCGTACGCGGACCGGGTTCGAGCTCTCCGTCCAGCGCGACGGATCGACCGCAGTCGTGCACGCCTCGTCACTCGTGCTCGCTACCGGCGGTCGTCAGGCCGATCCCGCGGCCCGGCGCTCGCTGGTGGCGGGGGAGGCTCTGCTGCCTCCGCTGCGCGGGAACGCATACTCGCGCGGCGACGGCGCCGCCATCGCCGCCGCGCTCGGCGCGCAGACGAACTTCGCGAACACGGGCTTCTACGGACATCTCTTCGCCGACGGCGTGGAGCCGATCGCGCCGCTCGACTTCATCACCTTCGCGCTCTACCACTCCGAGGAAGGCGTGCTCTTCGACCGTTCCGGCCGGAGGTTCGCGGACGAGACGCGCGGCGACCACAACAACACGATGGCCGTCGCAGAACAGGGGGGCCGGGCGCTGCTGCTGTGGTCGGAGGAGGTGCAGGAGCGTGCGGGCGGCCGCCCGTTCGTCGGCGGAAGCCTGCCGATGGACCGCTGGGGCTTCTCGCGCGACCGCCGTGGCCGCGTCGACTCGGCGGCCGATGTCCAGGCGCTTCTTGAAATTGCGCGCGGCTGGGGGTACGACCTCACGGCCGCTGCTCTCGACGAGCCCGAGGTTCGCGACCGGCTCGGAACGAGGCGGGTCTTCGCAGCGGACGTGGTGCCCGCGGTCACGATGACGTTCGGAGGAATCGTCGTCGACGACGAGGGCAGGGCCGTCGACCGCGAGGGGTCGCCGATCGCAGGGCTCTACGTCGCGGGTGGTGACACTTCGGACGTCTACCACCGCGGCTACGCCGGCGGGCTGTGCGCGGCGGCCGTCACCGGACGGCGCGGCGGCGCCGAAGCGGCCCGGCTCGCGGCGGCCGTGCCTGCGACGGCGTAGATGGGACGCTTCGCTGGCAAGGTGCTGTTCGCCACGGGCGGTGCTTCGGGCATCGGAGCAGCGACAGCGCGGCGCTTCGCCGCCGAGGGAGGGCGCGTCGCCGTCGCGGACCTCGACCGAGACCGTGCAGCCGAGGTCGCGTCCGCGCTCGAGGGCTCGCTCGCGATCGGCTGCGACGTCGCCGACGAACGTGCGGTGGCCGCAGCCGTCGGAGCGGCGCGCGAGCAGCTCGGCCGGATCGACGGCGTCTTGAACTCCGCCGGCTTCGTCAAGTTCACGCCGCTCGAGGAGCTCTCACTCGAGGAGTGGAACCGCCTGCTCGCGGTCCACCTGACGGGCACGTTCCTCGTCTGCAGGGCCGCGCTGCCGGTGCTACGCGAGTCGGGCGGCGGCTCGATCGTCAACGTGGCGTCGGTTGCGGGACTGCTCGCGCGGCCGCACCTCGCGGCGTACGCGGCCGCGAAGGGCGGCATCATCGCGTTCTCGCGGCAACTCGCGCTCGACGCGGCGGCGGACGACGTGCGGGTGAACGTGCTCGCGCCGGGAAGCGTCACGACGCCCCTGCTCGCGGGCGTCTACGGCGAAGACGAGGTGCCCCACTCGATCCAGGGGCGCTTCGGCGAGCCCGAGGAGATCGCCGCGGCGGCGTGCTTCCTGCTTTCGGACGAGGCGAGCTTCTTCACGGCCGCGATGCTCGTCGCCGACGGCGGCGCGACCGCGCTGTGAGCACGACCGAGTTCCCTCACCTGTTCGCGCCGGGCGAGATCGGCGGGCTGGCGATCAAGAACCGGATCGTGCAGCCGCCGATGGGCACCGGCATGATCGAGGGCGGCCGCGTGACCGAGCGCGAGGTGGCGTTCCTGGAGGAGCGGGCGCGCGGGGGTGCCGGGCTCGTGATCACCGGCGCGGCAGCGGTGCACCCGACGACGCTGTTCCCGGTCCGGATCATGGTCGAGGCGTACGACGATGACGCCGTCGAGTCGATTCGGCGCCGCGTCGAGGCCGTGCAACGGCACGGCGCTCGTATCTTCGGCCAGATCGCGCACCTGGGCCGCGAATCCCCGGGCGGGATCACCGAAGCCGTGCCTCTGGCGCCGTCGCCCATCCCGTCGCCGCGCGACCCGGGCGTCCCGCACGAGATGACCACGGCGGACATCCGCATGATCGTCGAGGCCTTCGGCAAGTCCGCTGAGAACTTCAAAGCCGCCGGCTACGACGCCGTCGAGGTGCACGCTGCGCACGGGTATCTCGTCGCGCAGTTTCTCTCCCCGGCGTCGAACCGGCGCATCGACGCCTATCGCGGTGACACGCTTGACGGACGCACACGCCTGTTGATCGAGATCGTGGCGGAGATCCGAGCGCGTTGCGGCGAGGCGTACCCGCTTGGCATCCGTCTGAGCGCCGACGAAGAGACACCCGATGGGCTGACGCCCGACGACACGAGGCGGATCGTCGAGGCGGTGCAGTCGGCGGCACCCGTCGACTACCTGTCGATCACGGCGGGTATGCGGGGTGCTTACGTCAAGGACACGAGCTACACGGAGGGATTTGCGCTCGGGTTCGCCGCGGCGGTGAAGCAGGACGTCGACGTGCCCGTCATCGGCGTCGGCCGCATCCGGTTCCCGGCGCTCGCGGAGCGCGCGGTTGCCGACGGCCTCGTCGACTTCGTCGCCGTCGGACGCGGCGTGATCGCCGACCCGGAGTGGGTGGCAAAGGCGCGCGAGGGCCGCGTCGGCGAGATCAGGCCCTGCGTCGGGATCGTGCAGGATTGCCGCGCCGCGCACGGCATCGTCGCCTGCGCAGTCAACGCGTATGCCGGGCGGGAGTGGGCCTGGGGGCCACCCCGTCGATCCTCGGGCGCACGCCGAGTCGTCGTTGCGGGCGGCGGCCCCGGAGGTCTCGAGGCGGCGCGGGTCGCCGCGGAGGCCGGCCACGACGTCGTGCTGTACGAGCGGAGCGACTCCGTCGGCGGCCAGCTGCGCGTCGCCGCCGCCGGGCCGACGCGCGGTGAGCTGCTCGACTTTGTCGCCTACCTCGCGCGCGAGCTCGCGCGACTCGGCGTCGACGTCCGCCTCGAGGTCCAGGCGTCCAGGGAGACGGTGCTCGCGGATGGGCCGGAGCTCGTTGTCGTGGCAACGGGTGCCGTCCCGCTGCCGCCTTCGTTTCCCGTGGCCGAAGCGAGCGTGACGACGATCTGGGACGTCCTCAGTGGAGCGGTCGAGGTGCCCGAACGCGTCGTCGTCGTCGACGACGCCGTCGGGTTCTGGCACGCCGTCAGCGCCGCCGAGTACGTGGCGGCGTGCGGAGCGGACGTCGAGCTGCTCACGCCCGGACGCGCGATCGGTCTCGCGATCCCACACGAAAGCATCGCGCACGTGCACCGCCGTCTCCGCGGGGCAGGTGTCCGCTTCCGCCCGTTTACGACGGTGGCGCGTGTTGATGGGACGTCGGTGTGCATCGAGGACACAGTCACTGGAAAGCGCGGTGAGCTCCGGGCCGATCTCGTCGTCGTCAAGTCGATGCTCGCCGTCCAGGACGAGCTGGTGGCCGCGCTCGACGGCGCGGTTCCCACGCTCGTGGCGATCGGCGACTGCGCCGCGCCGAGGCGCATGAGCCACGCCGTGCTCGAAGCGAACGTCGCGCTGCGGCGGTTCGAAGAGGGTCGCCTCGGGCCGGTCGCAACCGTAATCAATTGACGAAAGTGAGGAAGAGCAGTCGATGTCGAATCAGGTGGAGTTCTGGCGGATGGGCGCGACGCCGGTGCCGTGCACCGACATCGGCGAGCTCGCGCGCGGGTTCGAGGCGGCAGGGTGGGACGGGTTGGCCGTCGGGGAGGCGCACGGGCTCCTCCCGGATCCGTACGTCGTCCTGGGTCTCGCCGCGGCAGCGACCACGACGCTCAAGGTCGGTACGGCCGTTGCCGTACCGCTCCGCCATCCGTTGCTCGCCGCCGGTGCGATGGCGACGTTGCAGGCGGTGTCCGGCGGCCGCGCACGCTTCTGCCTCGGCCGCGGCGACGGCTCGGTGAAGGTGCTGCAGCAGAAGGCGATGCCGGTCGCGGCGTTCGACGACTACCTGCAGCAGCTCCAGGGGTACTTGCGGCGCGACGCGGTCGAGATCGACGGCGTCGCCGCTTCGATGGCGCGGCAGGACGACATCGACCCTTCGCTCGCCGTGGCGAAGCCCTCGGTCGACGTCGCTGCGACCGGGCCGAAGACCCTCGCGATCGCGGCGCGCTCGGCCGACGGAGTCAGCTTCTCCGTCGGCGCCGACGTCGAGCGGCTACGGCGGTCGATCGAGCTCGCGCACGAGGAGTGTCGGGCCGCCGGCCGTGACCTGGAGGCACTCGAGCTCGGCTGCTACGTCCAGGTCGCGCTGACCGACGACGGCGACGCAAGCGCCCGCGAAGCGATCCGCGGCCTCGTCGTCACGCATGCCCGCTTCTCCGGCTTCGAGCCGAAGGCCGCCGCCGACGTGCCCGTGACGCACCACGCGCAGTACCGAACCGCCGTCGCGACGATGGAGGCGGTGTACCGCGACGTCCGCGGAGGCGTCGCCCGCACGGACGGCGGGGCGCCGGGCGAGATCGACTTCTACCCGCGCGAGGCCGGCGCCGACGAGCTGATCGACCAATTCGCGATCGCGGGCTCCGCCGAGTACTGCGCCGAGCGCCTACAGCAGATCGTCGACCTCGGCATCTCGCGCATCTACATCGGGACACGCGCCGTCGGTGTCGACCTCGCCGAGCAGAACACGGAGCGCATCGGGCGCGAGGTGCTCCCGCTCGTGCGCGCGAGGTCGTCGGCATGACCCGGGCGGAGATGCCCTCACCACTCGACGCGTACTACGAGGCGCTCGACGGCGGCGACGTCGACGCGACCGTCGCGGCGTTCACCGACGACGCGGTCTACGTCCGTCCGGCCCTGGACGGACCGAGTCTCGAGTTCGTGCACGGTCGCAGTGCGCTGCGGGAGTTCTTCGAGCGTCGCGGTGCGCAGTCGTATCGGCACTTCGTCCGGTCCTGCGCGGTCGACGGCCCGCGCTGCCTCGTGGAGGGCGATGCCGGAATCGACGGCGAGCGACCGACGCACGTCTTCCTCGTCAGCGCGACGCTCGACGGCAACGGCAGGATCGCGCGTTACTTCGCCCTGATGGCCGAGGCGCCCGACGATCTCGACGCCTTCGGCGCGTAGGGACCTAGACGAACGCCGACTCCGTCAGCTCGCCCGTCGTGACGGCCTGCCGCGTGCGCCGTTCGATCGCCTCGTTGTAGGCGGGGTGAGTGAGGATCCAGAAGCGGTCGCTGCGGATTGCATCGATGACCTTCCCGGCGACGTCAGCGGGCGTTTGCCATTCGACCTCGACCTCGACGTCGGGGACCGGGTCGCCCGGCGCGCCGGGCTCGAGCGCACGGCTCGACGCACGGAAGTTCGTCCGCGTCGGCCCGGGGCACAGCACCGATACGCCGATTGGCGCGCCCGCCGCACGCAGGTCGAGCGCAAGGCTCTCGGAGTACCCGACGACGGCGTATTTGCCGGCCGCGTACAGCGACAGACCGGGCCAGGCGAGGAGGCCGCTCACAGACGCGGTGTTCACGACGTGACAGGGCTCGCCGCGTTCGATCATCCCGGGGACGAACGCGTTCACCCCGTTGATGACGCCCCACAGGTTGACGCCGAGCACCCACTCCCACTGGTCGTGCGTGAACTCCCACGCACGGCCGGGGCGGGTCACGCCGGCGTTGTTGCAGAGGACGTGCACGGCTCCGAAGCGCTCGATCGTGCTCGCAGCGAGCGTCTCGAGGTCCTCCGGCCGCGACACGTCTGCAGCGACCGACGTCACCTCGCCCTCGATGGTCGCGGACACCTCGTCGAGACGCGACGGGTCGACGTCGGACATGACGACGCGCATCCCCTCGCGGGCGAAACGTTCGCTCAGGGCAAGGCCGATTCCGCTCGCCGCGCCGGTGACCACCGCGACGCGTCCGCGTAGCTCGTCCATCAGAACGGCACCCCGCCGAATGTCTCGGTACGCGCGGCGAACAGACGGCGGGCACAGCCGTCGCCGTCGAGCTCGACGGTGAAGGTGAACGTCCCCAGCGGCTCGCCGTGCCGCGTCGTCCAACCGGTCGCGACCTCGGTGTCGTCCTCGCGCAGCGAGTGGCTGATGTGATGGCGCTGCCCGGCCGGTTCCCGCTGCTCCATGTAGCCGCGCCACTCGTCGAAGCCGCCGGAGAATTCGCGCGCGCCTTCGGAGGTCGCCCAGAGCAGGGAGAACGTGAAGTCGCGCGAGAGCATCGGCAGCACGTCGTGACCCTCGTCGAGGGTGTCGAAGTAGCCGGGAAGGAATGTGGCTGGGCTCACGTCGGTACCTCCTGTCGCTGGTGTTCGAGTGCGGTGCTCGCGGCGCGCAGGCCGAAGACGAGCGCGGCGGCAAGGCCGCCGGCGTACGCGCGGACGTAGAGGCCGCCGGCATCCGCGCCTGCTGCGAGCAGACCCGGGATCGGGCGGTCGTCCTCGTCGAGCACACGCGCGTGGGGGTCGATACGCAGTCCGCCGAACGTGAACGTGATCGCCGGTACAGCCTCGACGACATAGAACGGCGGCTGGTCGATCGGCATGGCGTCGTAGCGACGTGGCGGGTCGAGGGTGCCTTCGGTGCAGCGGCGGTTGAACTCGAGCAGCGCTTCTTTGATCGCGTTTCCGTCGTAGCCCCACTCCGGCGGCAGGTACGCGAGCTCGTCTACGTCATGCGCGACCGCCGCGCGCGCCCCGCGCTTGTAGACGTTGTCGAAGAAGTCGGTCGGCATCACGCCCTCGACGTACGGCTGGCTCAACAGCTTCTTCGTGCGCTCGTCCGAGATCAGCAGGCCACGCGCCCCGGGCTGCTTCAGCAGTGCCAGCGTCGTTAGGTGGTCGCCGACCGTCTCGTCGACGAATCGCGCCGCGTCGATGTTGAAGAGGACGGCGTGCTCGCTCTGGAAGAGGCTGAGCGCCGGGTAGTCGTCGTCCTCTCGCAGTTCGACGCCGGCCGCCATCAGATGGCCGTAAAAGCCGGCGTCCTCAGGCCCGAACGCCGCGCCGGCCTCGCGTGCGAGGCGGAGACCGTCGCCGCGGCTGTAGCGGTTCGCGCGCAGCGGGAGGTCCCGCGCCTGCGGATCGATCAGCTCCGCGCGCAGGTCCGGGTCGCCGCCGAAACCGCCTGTTGCGAGCACCGTCGCGTCGGCGCGGATCTCGACGACCTCGCCGTCGGCGCAGCGCACCTCCGCGCCGCGAACCCGACGGCCCTCGAGGAGCAGCCGCTGCGTCGCCGCACCGACGAGGACGTCGGCGGCGGGGTCGTCGCGCAGCATCAGCTCGCACGCGCGCAGGTAGTTCAGGACCGACGTCTGGTGGCCGCGGCCGAAGCGCAGCACGGTCACCGCCGGCTGCACCTCGACCCCGAGCGAGCGCACCCAGTCGAGGGCGGGACCGAACCCATCGATGAGCGTCGCCGCGAGCTCCGGGTCGCCGTCGGGAATCGCCTCGCGGAGCGCCTCGTACGTCGGCGCGGTCCAGATGTAGACCGCGCGCGCGGCGCTGCCGCCGAGCTCGCCCTTCTCGACGAGGATCGCCGATCGGCCCTGGCGGACGGACCACGCGGCTGCGGAGAGGCCGGCCATGCCGCCGCCTAGGACCAGAATGTTTGTTTCAACAGCCATTTCGCCAACTTGTCCCGGCGTCACCCGCTGTCGTCAGGTGCGCTCCGCGGCGATTTCGCGGCGTCGCGGATTCTCGTACGTCACGGGGACCTCATACACGTCGACCGACACGATCTCGCCGCCCGCATCGGGTGCGGGGTGGCCGAGGCGCTCGAGCGCCTTGTCGCCGCGGCGCAGTGCCTCGCGGTCGTCGAAGAGCGAGATCCCGAGCATCTGGGCGCGCTTCCGGTCGACGAGCATCCAGAACCCCAGCGTGCCCTCGAGCTCCGGAATGTTGGCATCGATACGGTCGCGGACGGCTGCGATCACCTCGTCGACGCGAGTCTGGTCGCCGCCGGCGAACGTCACGATTCGAGCGAACATCAACTGCCTCCTTGAGTTGAGCGGAGCGCGACGATAGACACCGTGTCCATCTCCACGCACATGTCGAGTTCCGAGGTCACACCAGCACCTCCACTGCACGAGCGAGAGTCCGACCGAGACTGCGTTCGTGGTCGCGTGCGCTTCCGAAGTGCGTTCCGCGCACGACGATCCGGCGCAGGTAGCGATGCCCCGGATGCTCTGCGGTGAAGGCGATCCCGCCGAAGACCTGCAGCGCGCCGTGAGCGACGCTCTGTGTCGCGCGCGCCGCGTAGGCCTTCGCGATCGATGCCGTCCGTGCAGCGTCCTGCTCGCGCTCGTCAAGCGACGCGGCGGCGTACAGCACGCTCGACCACGCGCTCTCGAGCTGCACGTATTGATCCGCGAGCAGATGCCGAACGGCCTGGAAGCTGCCGATCGTGCGGCCAAACTGCCGCCGCTGCGACGCGTACTCGCGCGCTAGCTCGAACATCGTGGCGGCCGCGCCCACCGCTTCTGCGGCGACGAGGACGCCGCCGACGGCGGCGAACGAATCGACCGCTGCGCGGTCCGGTACAACGCGCTCGATCAGGGCGCCGTCGAGGTGGATGCTCGTGGGTGCCATCGCCTCGTCGAGCGTCGGCTCCGGCGTGATCGTCACGCCGTCGGGCGGCACGAACGCGAGCACGACGGCATCCTCCGCCATGGCGGGGACAGCAAGCAGCTCTGCCTTCGCTCCGTAGGCGACGCCCGTCTTTTCGCCGGTGACGCGGCCGTTCCCGAGGCTCGTCGACGGTTCCGACGGCGCGAACGCGCGGCCCGGTTCGCTCACGCACGCTGCAACCGATCGCCCTCCCAGATCGACGACCGCATGTGCGGCGGCTGTCTCGGCGTAGGCGACCGCCGCGAGGTGCGCGCCGACCGCGCGCGCGACGACCGCCTGTTCCACTACCCCGAGACCCTCGTCACCGCCAACCTCGAGCGCCCCGAACTCGACGAGGCTCTGCCAGAGGCGATCGGCGGGCTCCCGCGTCAGCAGCTCGTCGACGGACTGCGCAAGCCAGCGCTGCTCCTCGGTGAACTCGAAGTCCACGTGCTTACTCCTGCGGCAATCCGAGGACGCGGCCGGCGATGATGTCGCGCTGGATCTGCTGTGTGCCGCCGTAGACGCTCGCGGCGCGCGAGTACAGATACCGCTCGTGCCAGAATTCCGCGGCGCCCGCGTCTCCGAGGACTTCGATCGCCGCCGCCGCGAGCGTCTGCTCGGCCTGCGCCATCAGCAACTTCACCGCCGAGCTCTCGGGGCCGACGGGGCCGCCGTTCAGGAACGGCGACATCGTGCGCGATGCGTGATGGCGGAGCACCTCGACCTCGATGAACGCCCGTGCCAGCGTCGCTTGTACGCCTTCGTCCGCGAGTGCGGGCACACCGTCCCGGGAAACCGCGCCCGCGTCGGCGACGAGCCGGTCGACCCATGTGCGAAGCGTCGCCTGCCGGGGTAACGCAGCGGTACCCCGTTCGTGCGCGACGACGTGCATCGCGATCTTCCACCCGTCGCCCGGAGCACCCAGCACGTTCTCGTGTGGCACGACCACGCCGTCGAGGAAGAGCTCGGAGAACTCAGCGTGGCCGGTGATCTGCTCCATCGGCCGTACCTCGAGCCCGGGCGACTCCATGTCGACGACGAGCAGCGAGATCCCCTTATGTTTCGGAGCGTCCGCATCGGTGCGCGCCAGGACGCCGCACCAGCGCGCGAACTGGCCCCACGAGATCCAGGTCTTCTGTCCGCTGATGATGTACCCGGCCGGGGACTCGACGGCGGTCGTGCGGAGAGACGCGAGATCGGATCCAGCTTCCGGCTCCGAGAACCCCTGGCACCACAGCTCCTCCGCCGCGAGGATCGGCCGCACGTAGCGGCGCCGCTGCTCGTCGGTGCCGAACGCAAGGATCGCCGGCCCGAGGACGTCGAGGCCGACGATGGACGGGAACTCGGGCGCGCCGGCCGCCGCGAGCTCCTGGTCGACGACGACCTGCTCCGCAGTCGGCCGGCCGCCGCCGCCGAGCTCGGCGGGCCACGCGCGGCCGACGTATCCGGCCGCAAAGCACTTCGCCTGCCAGCGGCGGAGGTACGCCATCCGCTCGTCGAGGTGGTGCGGGATGTGCGCGGGATCCGGGCAGTGCTCCGCGAGGAACGCCCGTACGTCCTCCTGTAGCCGCCGTTCGCGCAGGGAAAGTTCGAGCTTCACGAGCCGACTCTCACAGCCGTTTGAAGGCATCGGAACCGCCGCCGAGGATGATCGCGGCGAGGACGCCGGCAGTCGTGACGCCGACCATGATGAGCGAGATGCACGCGACGAGCGGGTAGCTGCCGTTCTCGTAGTAGTCGTAGAGGATCGTTCCCATCACGTTGATCGTCGGTGCGCGGACGAGCAGCGACGCGGCGAACTCGTGTGTCAGGAGCACGAACATCAGCGCGGCCGCTCCGCCCAGCGCAGGTCGCAGAAGCGGCACGACGATCTGCAGGTTCGTCCGCAACGCGCCGGCTCCTGAGGCGCGCGACGCCTCGATGTAGGCGTCGCCGAGCGCCGCCATCGCACCGAGTTGCATCCGCGTTGAGAACGGGATCATCAACGTCACGTAGACAAGGACGAGTACCCAACGCGTGCCGTACAGGACGAGCGGCTCGTTCGTGTACACCATCAGGAACCCCACGCCGAAGATGACCGCAGGGATGCTGAGCGGCACGGCGACGACGAAGTCGAGGATCGGGCGCGCGATGCGGTGCTCGCGCCGCCGGTGGAGGATCGAGGCGGCGATGAATCCGATCGGGAGGGCGATGGCGACGGCCGCGAGCGACAGGTAGATGCTGTTCCAGACGGCCGGCATCACGCCCGAGGCGGTCGTGACGGTGCGCCACGTGTCGAGCGTCATCTTGCTCGGGTGGACGTCGCCGCTCCAGAACCTCGAGAGCGACACGAACACCAGCGCGAGCAGCGGCAGCACCGTCGAGAGGAGGCCGTAGAGGACGATCCAGAACGCGGCCAGCTTCGACCCGGGCGAGATCGTCCGGAAGCCGCCTTTGCCGCCGTGCGTGACGAACCGGGTGTGGTCGCCGAGCAGCACTCTGCTCATGAACAGGACGACGATGCCGAAGACGAGCAGCGGCGACCCGATCGCGGCCGCGAGCCCGTATTGCGGCGGTATCTGCTGGGTCGCCGTGAACATGTCGGTCGTGACCACGTTGATGTTCTGGTTGCGGCCGAGGAGGAGGGGCGCGGTGAACTGCCCGAGGCCGAGCAGGAGCGCGATGCCCGCCCCGTACACGAGCGACGGGCGCAGGAGCGGAAGAGTAATGCGGAAGAAGACCGCTGTTCGCGACGAACCACTCACCTGCGCGGCCTCGATCAACTCGCCGTTGATCTGCTCGAGCCCCGAGCTGACGAAGAGGTAAATGAACGACGCGAGCGCAAGCCCCGTGATGAGGATGATCCACGGCAGGGTGTAGATGTCGCCGGGCCCTTCGAAGTCGCCGTGCCACCACGGCAGCAGGCGGAGCAACTGGTTGAGGTAGCCCGGGTGGGGCGAGAGGAGGAACGCCCAACCCAGCACGCTCGCGACCGCGGGAACCACGATCGGCAGGATCGGGATCACTCGCAACACGCTGAGCTTCGGCGGCAGCGAGTGTGCGGCCCAGGCGAGCCCGGTCCCGACGATGAGCGCGATCACGAGCGAGCCGAGGCCGAGCTCGATCGTCCATTTGACCGTCGTCCACCAGCCGGGCCTCGTGTATGCGTCGCTGTACGCCTGCGCGCCGTTCTTCAGCGCGAGGTACTGCAGGCGGATGAGCGGCCAGAGCGTGAGGTAGCCGAGCCCGCCGATGAAGGCGACCAGCCCGACCTTCGGGAGGACCCGTTCGATGCGCAGCTGGCGCGGGACTGCCGGGCGCGGGATCGCTTCCGTCGCCATGTCAGGTCCCGACCGCCACGCGGCCGACGGACGAGACGAGACCGCCGGACTCGTCGTAGAACGCGACGTCGCGCGGGTTGACGTACGCCGTCACGCGCCTGCCGGCCTCGAGCGTCCTGCCCCAGCTGCCGCGCTCGCCGGCAGGGATCCGGCTCTGCGCACGTGTCGACCCGACCGTCACGACGACGTCGAGGTGACGGCCACCGAACTCGGAGTCGACGACGTCCGCCGGGAAGGACAGCGACCCCGACGGAATCACGTTCTCGTCAACGGGAGCAAGACGGATGTCCTCGGCGCGCGTCCTCGCGATCACCCGCGGCGACGACGTCGCGATCGCGTCGAGGTCGCCCGCAACCGGCTGCTCGTCGACGGTCCACGCCCCTTCGAGGCGTTCGAACACGAGTCGGTTCGCCATGCCGATGAAGCCGGCGACGTATTCGCTGGCCGGTTCCTCGAACACCTCCTCGGGCGTCGCCAGCTGCTCGATCTTGCCGGCGCGCATGATCGCGAGCCGGTCGCCGAGCGCGAGCGCCTCGACCTGGTCGTGCGTCACGTACACGGCGGTGAACCCGAGACGCCCGTGCAGCTCGTGGATCTCCGTCCTGACCTGGTCGCGCAGGCGCGCGTCGAGATTGCTCAGCGGCTCGTCGAAGAGAACGAGCTCCGGCCGTGCCACGAGTCCGCGCGCGAGCGCTATCCGCTGCTGCTGGCCGCCGCTGAGTTGTGCCGGGTGCCGGTCGAGAAGCTGCGTCGTATCGACAAGCGCGGCGACCTCCTCGATCCACTCCTTCGCCTGCGCACCCCTGATCCTCCTCGTCCTCAGGGGGTAGCCGATGTTCTTGCGCACCGTCATGTGCGGCCACAGCGCGTATGACTGGAACACCATCCCGATCTCCCGCTTGTTGGGCGGGATGTTGGTGCGCCTCTCGGCGTCGAAAACCGTCCGGTCGCCGAACGCGATCGAACCGTTCTCACCCGTCTCGAGCCCCGCGATGCAGCGGAGGGTCGTCGTCTTCCCGCAGCCGCTCGGCCCGAGGAGGACGAGGAACTCACCCGGTTCGATCTCGAGGTCGAGGTTCTCGATCGCGATCGTCGGCGTCTTGCCGCCGAATCGCTTGGAAAGACCGCGAATGCTTACGTTGGACACCGACGCACCACCTTGTTTCTGCAGAAAGGGAGGGGAGCTCGACGAACCCGCTCCCCCGACTGTCGGACTACTTGAAGAGGTCGTTCCAGGACTGCTGGAACGCGGTCACTGCGCTCGGCGCGAGCGCCTTCAGGTTCTGCTGGCGTGGCGTGACGAAGAAGGCGTTCTTGACGTCCTGGCGGACCGTCCCGGCTGCACGCTGCGACAGCGCCTGCCCTTCCTGCGTGACCAGGTAGTTCGCGAACAGCTGGGCGGCCGCCGGGTGCGGTGCCTGCTTGAGGATCATGGCCGTGTAGGGCGCGTTCCACGTCTTCGTTCCCTTTGGAAGCTTGAAGTCGACCGGTGCACCTTTTGACTTGTCGTCGAGGACCGTCGGCGGGACAAACGTGCCGACGGCGAGCTCACCCGATTCGACTGCCGAACCCATCGGGAGCGACGATGAATACTTCTTCGGCTTCAGCGCTGCGAGCTTCGTGAGGAAGTTCTTGCCGTAGGTCTCCTGAACCCACAGGTACCAGTCGACGATCGACGGCGCCGACGGGATGATCACGCCGATGCGTCCGCTCGGCGCCTTGAGCACGTCGGGCAGGTCGTTGAGCTTGCCCTGGAACTGCGACGTGTTCCACGCCATGCCGAGGATCGCCTCGCCGATGATGAACGCCTTGCCCGGCTTCGCGAACAGCTTGCGGTCGTACGCCTTCGAGTAGAGGTCGGGGCCTACGCCGTCGACCACCCAGCCGTTCTTGAGCGCGCCAAGGACGAGCGGCTTGCTGGCCGACACCCAGATGTCGGCGATCGGCTTGTTCGAGCCTTCCTCAGCGGTGACCTGCGTCGCGAGGACGGAGTCGATGTTGCGGTTGACCGTAACGTTGATCCCGTACAGCGACTTGAACTTGGCCGCGGCGTCCGCGATCAGCGCCGGGTTCTGCGTCGTATAGAAGGTGACGCTTCCTTCCTTCTTCGCCTGGGCAACGATCTTCTTCCACGCCGCCTTGGACGCGGGCTTCCCCGTCGCCGCGGCAGACGCGGCGCTCGCGGGAGTCGTGCGGTTTGCCGAGGCCGTACTCCCGAGCGCGGCGAGCATCACCACGACGAGGATCGACAGGACCAGTAGCCGGGACTGGCTGCGTGTGGCGTTTCTTCCCACCGAGATCTCCTTCCCGAGATGGCTCCGGGTGTCCCCGGCGACCATGTTGCTGAACTGACTTCAGGTTGACGACGACGATTCTGGCGCATCTAAGGCCAGAGCGCAAGTCCCCGAAGTAAATTCATTTTCAAAAGCGGCCGACAGCCCACCGGCGCACGCGGCGGACCTGGTCCCGCCACCCAGGGGCGGTGGAAATTCGCCTAGGCGGCGGCGGCGAACTTCTCGGCGGCGAGATCGGGTGAGCAGCCGAGGATCGCAAGCTGCCGGCTGACGTAGAACGGTCCGACCGCGGCCAGCGTGAGCGTCCCACCGGGGCGGTACCAGTGCCAGACGCTGTTGTAGAGGCCGAGGATCGCGCGTGTCAGGAGCCTCGGGGCGCTCTCCGGGATCAGCCCCTGCTGCATACCGCGGGCGAGGAACGTTCCCCAAGCGAACTCGAGGTCGCGGGTCTGCGCCCGCGCGCTCGCG
>Ga0164299_10000080_pt1 | contig 18868 bp, 17 predicted proteins | sample Whisoiple_221_MG_FD_109712 | JGI IMG/M metagenome (GOLD analysis project Ga0164299, IMG submission 109712) | Unamended control soil microbial communities from upstate New York, USA - Whitman soil sample_221_MG | ecosystem: Environmental > Terrestrial > Soil > Agricultural land ...
AAAGCTCACGCATCGGGCGCGCATGGAAAGCCATTCGCGAGGATGAAGTCGCCGCCAGCGCGATGGGCGTGCCCGTGGTGCGAATGAAGCTCCTCGGCTTCGCCGTCGGTGCATCCTTCGCTTCAGCCGTGGGTGTGCTGTTTGCCGCCAAGCAGGTTTTCATCAATCCGGAAAGCTTTACTTTCATGGAGTCGATCGGTGTTTTGGCAATGGTTATTTTAGGGGGCATGGGTTCTATTCCGGGAGCGATTGTCGGCGCCACAGGTGTAACGATACTCAACTTACAGCTGCTCAAGAGCTTATCGATCTGGCTCAATAATTTGCGCCAATCCGGTGCCGAGCTGACGATTCCTTTACTCGGCAGCTACCCATTCAGCCAATTGCCAGCGCAATTCGAGCCCGCGAAATATGAGAGGATGGTATTCGGTCTCATTCTGATCATCATGATGATCTTCCGTCCTCAAGGGATACTGCCGCCCGGATACGAGCGGAAGAAATAGCATGGCATTGTTAGAGCTTCGTGCCATTTCGAAACGGTTCGGCGGGTTGCAAGCGCTGGCTAATGTGAGCTTAGCACTGGACGATGGCATGATCGCTTCATTAATTGGACCCAACGGCGCGGGGAAAACCACCCTATTCAACACTTTGACCGGGCTGTATCGACCCGATCAGGGTGAGATCGTCTTTCGCAAACGATCGCTCGTCGGTCTCAAGCCGGAAAATATCACCGCTGCAGGCATCAGCCGCACGTTTCAAAATATCCGGCTGTTTTCCGATATGACGGTTCTGGACAATGTGCTGGTCGGAATGCATGCACGGCTGCACACTAGCTTGCCGGCCATTCTGTTAAGATCCAAAGCGTTCCATGCGCAGGAACGTCAGGCGCGAAGCAGAGCGCTGGAGTTGGTAGAGCTTACGGCTCTGCACGGACGAGAGCACACGTGGGCCGGGCAATTATCGTACGGTGAGCAGCGGCGGTTGGAGATCGCCAGAGCATTAGCGGCAGGACCGGAAATCTTGCTCCTCGATGAACCGACGGCGGGCATGAACGCTCAGGAAGCGCAAAGCCTGATGGCTCTCTTCAAAGAGCTGATCGGAAATTACGTCAAGGCGATCCTGCTGATCGAACACAATATGCGAGTGGTCATGGGGATTTCGCACTGGATTCACGTACTGGATTACGGCGAAAAAATCGCGGAAGGAAATCCTGACAAGGTGCGGCGCGACCCGCGCGTCATCGAAGCTTATCTTGGGCAAGGTACGTGGGCTCCCGATGCTCGAGATTAGGGACGTTCATGTTTATTACGGCGCCATTCATGCGCTGAAAGGGGTAGCGCTTACGGTGCAGCGCGGTGAGCTCGTGACATTGATTGGCGCCAACGGCGCAGGCAAAACCACAACGTTGAAAACGCTGTCTGGTCTATTACGGCCGGAGCGAGGCGCGATTCTTCTCGAAGGAGAGACGCTAGATAAAACTGAAGCCCATGAAATTGTGCGTCGAGGCGTTGCTCACGTGCCGGAAGGCAGGAAAATCTTCCCACGTTTTACAGTGCTCGAAAATCTCAATATCGGCGGCTACGTCCGTCACAAGGCCGCACTCGCGCCGGAGCGTGATTTCGTCTTTCAAATGTTTCCGCGCTTAAAAGAACGGCAAAAACAATATGCGGGCACGCTTTCGGGAGGCGAACAGCAGATGCTTGCGATTGGCCGGGCGCTGATGGCCAAACCCAAACTTTTGCTACTCGACGAACCGTCGATGGGACTTGCGCCAAAAATTGTCGAGCAGATCCTCGAAACCATCCGCACGATCAATCGAGCCGGGGTTACCGTCCTCTTGGTAGAACAAAACGCGGCTATGGCGCTGGCGATTTCGCATCGCGGCTATGTCCTGGAGACCGGGCACGTAACTCTCCAAGGTACGGCGAGCGAGCTGGCGGGCAACGATTTAGTAAGGCAGGCTTATCTCGGCGGATAAGGATCGCTGCATCTTTAAAGAGCAGTGACGAAACGTTAGACTCAACTGCAATGCAATACCAGACTCGGCAAATGATGTTCGGTCCGGGAAGCGTGACCCCGGCCGTCAAGTTCCTCCTGATCGCCAACACGGCTGTCTTCGCCGTGCAAACAGTCCTTGGCGCCGCCACAGATTACCAGTTGACACTTTACTTCGGTTTAGTGCCGCCACTGGTTCTCCATGAATTTTATATTTGGCAGCTTTTTACTTACCAGTTTTTGCACGGCGGACTGCTGCATATTCTATTCAACATGCTCGCTGTGTGGATGTTTGGCTGCGATCTCGAGCGGCGCTGGGGCAGCAGTTTTTTTCTGCGTTATTATTTCATCACGGTGATCGGCGGCGGTATTCTCAATACGCTGTTCGTGCCCAATCAGATGGGACCGAGTATCGGCGCGTCGGCCGGAGTTTACGGTATTCTGCTCGCGTACGGTTTGATTTATCCGAACCGCATTGTGTACTTCTATTTTCTTTTTCCAATCAAGATGAAACACTTTGTGTGGATCATCGGTGCGATCGCGCTTTATTCTTCCATCACGGCGAGTCAGAGAGGCATCGCCCACCTGGCGCATCTCGGTGGCATGGTGTTCGGCTACGTTTATCTGCGCGGTTTCAATCCTTGGGAATGGTTTAAAGATTATCGCGATCGCCGCCGCCTCGCGCGACTCAAGCGGCGCTTTCAGCTACATACCGGCGGCAAAGATGACGATCGCGGAAGAATGTTTCATTAGAGAGCTTGTGAGCGTCTTACACATTTTGCCCTGTGATCCGCTTCAGGTCAAAAGTACCTCCCGATTTCCTGATCCGCTTTTTTCAGCGCGCAACTGACTGAGTATCCGCGCGACAGATAGATAGATAGAGCCTCAGCCCAAGTTACTCCCTAAGCCGCCTAGCAGAACTTAGCGCATTGCAGTGGGCGCTACTTGCTGATTTGCCTGCCCGTGCGCAGATTGTCTTCGTTCGCTCCTGCTGAACATTAAAAGGTTGGTTCCAGTGTCGGAGTGCTCAACGCCAACGGTTTTTCGTTTTGCGCTCTTGGGTCGATGTGATACGAATTAAAAGTTATGCGTGGCGCTGGAGCGCTGCGCCGGACTGCATATGGCGGACAGGAACTTTACACCTTCGGAGCTCTACGAAGCTTGGCGCGTGCTATCGCTGGACGAGCGTATCGAAGGATTTGAATTTTTAAAGCGCGACGACGCGGATGATTTCTTTTTGCAGTTGAGCGCGGGCGATCGAGCCGAATTGCTGCTGGCGCTGCCTCCCGGCGAACGGCGCCTATGGATGAGACTCTTGGCGCCCGATGATGCCGCGGACGTTGTGCAGGAGGCTCCTGTCGAAGATCGTGAAAGTTTGCTGGGCTTGCTCGATGTGCAGACCCGAAGGGAAGTGAAGGGTCTTCTGGACTACGCCGAGGACGAAGCCGGCGGCTTGATGAATACGCGCTATTCGCGCCTACGCGCGGATATGACCGTGGACGAGGCCATCAGCTATCTCCGTAAAGACGCGCGCATGCGAGAGAAGACGGTTTACTACGTGTTTGTGGTCGACGCGCAGGAGCACCTGCTCGGCGTCGTCTCGTTCAGAGATCTGCTGGTATCTCCGGGCGACAAGTTGGTGCGCGATGTCATGCGCAACGAGGTTATTTCCGCTCCTGAAGATTTAGACCAAGAGGCTTTGAGCAAGCTCTTCATGCGGCACCATCTCTTGATGATACCGATCGTGGATGCGGAGGGGCGAATCAAGGGCGTCGTCAACGTCGACGATATCGTCGACGTCGTCCAAGAGGAAGCGACCGAGGACATCCAAAAAATCGGCGGCGTGGAGACCCTTGAGGGGCCGTATCTCCAGGTGCCGCTGTTGATCATGATTCGTAAACGCGCCGGCTGGTTGGCGGCGCTGTTTCTGGGTGAAATGCTCACCGCTACTGCGATGGGACAATTCGAGACTGAAATTGCTCGTGCTGTGGTGTTGGCGTTGTTCGTGCCGCTGATCATCAGCAGCGGCGGCAATTCAGGCTCACAAGCCACCACCCTGGTCATTCGCGCGATGGCGCTCGGCGAAGTTCGGCTGCGTGATTGGTGGCGGGTCATCCGTCGTGAGGTCGTGACCGGCTTGGGATTGGGTGCGATCCTCGCTTGCATTGGCCTAGCTCGTATCCTCCTTTGGCAGTTTTTATTCAATGCGTATGGCGAGCACTATTTTCTCGTCGCGCTGACCGTTGCCTTGAGTCTCGTCGGCGTTGTCCTATGGGGTTCACTTGCGGGCTCCATCCTACCATTCATTTTGCGCGGTCTTGGGTTTGACCCGGCAAGCGCCTCGGCGCCGTTTGTGGCGACTTTGGTCGACGTGACGGGGCTAGTAATTTACTTCACCATCGCCGCAGGAGTGCTGAGCGGCACATTGCTCTAGCGTCCTCCGCAAGCGCAATTCGTTGCGCGTTCTGTCACCGCTTTTCCGGTCTGTTCTCTTGGGTTAAGATCTTTTCGGTTGTAAATCTTTATGGATCGAATTGCCGGCGAACTGGCCAGAATTATAGGGAGCGAGCGGATTTTCGTCGATCCTTCTCAACTGGACGAGTTTTCCTGGGACGCCCTGAGTGAAGGGCGAATTCACCCACACCACAGGCCCGAGCTGCATCGCCCGACTTGCATTGTAAGACCACAATCCACCGAGGAGGTTCGCCGAGTCGTTGAATTTGCCAATACGGAAATCGTCTCCGTGGTGCCGTTCGGAGGCGGGTCCGGTTTGATGGGAGGTGCGTTGTCGATTCGGCCCTGTGTGGTCCTCGATCTGCGTCAGATGAACCGCATCATCAATGTCGATACCGAAGCGCATACGGCGCGAGTCGAAGCCGGTGTTGTTCTTGAATCGCTGGAGACGACTTTGAGCCAAACGGGTTTCATCCTCGGCCACGATCCTTGGACCGTGCCTGTCGCTACAATCGGCGGTGCGATTTCTACTGACAGCGTCGGCTATCGCGCGGGTATTTATGGTTCCATGGGTGAACAGGTACTCGGTTTGGAAGCGGTCTTGCCGAACGGTGAGATTCTGCGCACGCCGCCAGTATCGAAGCGATCGGTAGGAGTCGATCTGAACGGTCTTCTGATCGGCCGTGAAGGCTGCTTCGGGGTTGTTACAGAGGCGACGATTCGGATTTTTCCAAAACCTGAGGCACGGGTCTTCTGCGGCTTTCTATTTTCTTCCTTTGAGCAGGGTTTTATCGCGATTCAGAACTTGTTTCACAAACGCGTGCGGCCGGCGCTGCTCGATTATGGCGATGATGAGGACGAGCATAAACCTGGAGCGCTCTTATATCTGGTTTTCGAAGGCAATGAGCGGGTCGTCGCTGCGGAGTCGGAGCTCGCGATCAAAATCTGCTCTGATCACGGCGGCAAATCCCTTAGCCGAGAGGAGCCTGAACGGTTTTGGCTCGAAAGGCACGATATCGCGCGCCGCTTTATGGAAAACCGCCAGCAACGGCGTGAGCGAGGCCGCGACGGAATTTATCGAGACTGGATCCATGTGGCGCTGCCAGCCTCGAAAGTTCTCCCATTCAGACGTGCAGCGCAGGATGTAATTCGGCAGCGCGGGGTCCTTCTCCAGGAGAGCGGGCTATGGGTGCAACCCGAGCTCTTTTCGATGAGGCTAGGTGCCGAAGATGGTTCCTTGCCAAACGCACAGTTGGCACTTGAGGAGACCGTAGAATCATTGCTTCGTCTTGCGCAGCAGATGGGTGGCTCGATGGAGTATACCCATGGCGTCGGGATCAAACTCGCACCGCTCATGGCTAGTGAGCACGGCTATGGGCTGGAAGTCATGCGTCAGATCAAGCGGGCAGTCGATCCGAGAAATATTATGAATCCAGGCAAAATGGGTCTTTAACGACAGAGAGTTACGCGAGTGGAGAGAGCAACGTCGGAAAAGAGTAGATGGTTGCCATGGGATAGCGTCACCGTGAGAAACGGCTTTGACAACGGGTGAAAATCAATATAGATAAATAGAGGCAGTTTGGAGTGAACAGATTAAGACTCAACCGATATCTTTCCGCTAGCGTCCATCGATAGAAATGCACCCCAAAGGGTGCATTTTTTTTATTTGGAGGGTCAAGACTTGCAAGCACAGATCGAAATTTTGGCATCGTTACAAACTGTTGATCGGGAAATCAAAGAGCAAACCAGCCGGAAACAGAAATTGCTCGATGAGTTACGCGTCATGGAAAAGCAGATTCTGGTCAAGAAAGGGGAAATCGACGGAGTAAAAGCGGTGCATGCCGAAAAGGAAAAGCTGCGCGCCGAAAAAGACCGCGTATTGCAGGACGAAGGTCGAAAAGCAATGGACAAACGAATGCGCATGAATCGCATCAAAAACGTCAAGGAATTGCAGGCTCTTCAGCGTGAAATCGAGCTCATGAGACAAACCAACGGTGAGCTCGAAGAGGAGCTCATCAAGATCATGCAGGAAATGGACCAGATTAAAACACAGATGCAAACCAAGGAAGCCGAAATCGCTGCGATGCAGCAAGAATGGCAAAACAAACAAAACGAGCTACAATCGGAGATCACTGGGATCGATGCTGCTGTTTCCGAGGCAGCAAGCCGCCGGCAAAGCATCGCAGCACAGGTGACGGGTGATTTGATTTCGCGTTATGAACTAATTTTCTCTCGTCGCGGCGGCACGGCAGTCGTAGAAGTAGCGGGAGGAATCTGTCAAGGTTGCTACATGAATCTTCCGCCGCAACTATGGAATGAAATCATTCGGAACGAAAAGCTTCATTTATGTCCAAGCTGCCAACGGATCCTTTTCGTCAAGCCTCGTGCTGAATAGCGCCGTTACAAACACCGGCGGAAGATTTTCTTCCCTTTGAGTTCATAGCCGAAGCGATTTTTTCTCACACCATTCGGGCTAATTACTTCCGAAGTTTCTACACAGTTCACCGGTATTGCCTGGTATATTCGCACTTTGTTTGGTCTTGCGGTTTGCGTCAGCCTGAGTCCTAACGTATCCTCTATAATTTGAGCTAGACAATTGTCAGCGGGCAGCTAACGCTTCAATCAAGTGGGTCAACTCGCTCGGGCTAAAGTGGATTAAGCGATCGCTCTTTGCGGCTTACGCAAAGGGAGGAAAGTCCGGACTCCATAGGACAAGGTGGCCGCTAACGGCGGCTCCGAGTGATCGGGGGAAAGTACCACAGAAAAAATACCGCCAGCCCTGCGTGACTGGTAAGGTTGAAAAGGCGAGGTAAGAGCTCACCGGTTCGCCAGTAATGGCGAACGCATGGCAAACCCCACCTGGAGCAAGGCCAAATAGGAGGGTGGAGTGGTCCGCTCGCAGCCCTCGGGTATGGTCGCTCGACCCTTCGAGCAATCGAGGGGCAAGATGAATGATCGCTGTGGTTCCTTTTATGAGCCATCACAGAATCCGGCTTATCGATTCACTTTAGCCCGGAAGTTTTTCTTCTCCGATATCTCGCCTACTGGTTTGCCATCCCTCGTTTTTTAAGTTCCCACACGTTGTAACGCTGGTTCCTCATGAGTCCGGGACGCGGGATTTTGGTGCTCAGTTTTGTTCCGTGACCAGAGCCGATTCAGCGGAATAGAAAAGTTCGAAAACCCTAAAAACTCAGGTCTTTTTTGTTGACAGGTAGAAGGGAACGAACTATAAGTGGCGCTTAGTGGGAAAAGGTGGGATAAAAGACTATTTTTTCCGCTGATTGAACACAAACCATGTTTCGCGGCAGCTTTGAGCACACCATAGACAACAAAGGACGGCTGAGCATTCCGTCAAAGTTCCGCGACGTCCTGGTGGGTAAGGGGGATGAGCGCATCGTCATGACCAATTTCGTGATCGACGGGAAGCGGTGCCTCGACGTGTATCCTGTCGATGCTTGGCTGCGCTTCGAGGAGGAAATCCGCAAGAAGCCAAAGTTTGATCCGCGCATGGTCAGATTTCAAAACTATTATCTCGGATCTGCCTGCGAATGCAGCCCTGATGATCACGGGCGAATTCTTATTCCACCGACTCTCAGAAAGTACGCTGATCTCAAGCGCGACGTCGTTTTGGTTTCGGCGCTGGAAAAGTTTCGGGTTTGGGACCGCGATGCGTGGAAGCAAATTTTCGTCGAGGCTGAAGACAAATTAATGCAGGATCCAGATTTCCTCGGTGACTTGGGACTCTAACTTGACTCCCGGGCGGCGAAAGGAGAATTACGAATGCTAGCGCGAAAACCGATTCAGGATATCTCGGTGCTGGACGTCACTGGCGATATCGATTTTCGTGAGATGATCCGCATCAAAGAGGCGATCGGTTCGTTGATCGAAAAAGAGCGGACCAAAGTCGTTCTCAATCTCAAGTCGGTGGACCACATCAACTATCTCAGCATCGGTGTATTACTGGAGCGGTTGAAGTTACTTAGAAACTTGAATGGCGACCTCAAGCTCGCGGGCATGAGTCCGTTCCTGCGGGACATCTTCAAAGTCGTGGGTATGGACCGCTTCTTCGAGGATTACACGTCTCTGGAAGATGCCATTGAAAGTTTCGATGATGATTGGGAGGGCGACGGTACGAGCCACTGAGGTGTACGAGCACGTTCCTGTCTTGGTCCGGGAGGTCATTGACTTACTCGCTCCCGCAGCGAGCAAACGATATCTGGATGGAACATTGGGAGGTGGCGGTCACGCCGAGAAAATTTTAATAGCAACCAGTCCCGACGGGCAACTGTTGGGGCTGGATCGGGACGACGAAGCCATCGCCGCTGCTCAGGAGCGGCTGCGCCGATTTGACCGGCGGTTCATCAGTCGACAAGCGAGCTTTGCCGAATCTTTGAGTATCCTGCGCGAAATCGGCTGGCACCAAGTTGATGGAGTTGTGTTGGATTTGGGGATTTCGTCTCATCACATTGATGTTCCGGAGCGCGGGTTCAGTTTTCGCTCGTCGACGCGGCTGGATATGCGGATGGATCGCCGCCAGGCTTTGGATGCGGAGCGGATCGTCAACTCGGCGACGCAAGCCGAGTTGGAACGGGTTTTTCGGAATTATGGCGAAGAGCCACAGGCCCGGCGCATCGCGCAAGCAATTGTCAGAGACCGAGAGGTTCGCACATTGCAAACTACCGCTGATCTGGTTCAGGTCATTGAGAAGATAAAGGGCCGCGGCCGACGCGGACGTCATCCGGCGACGCAAGTGTTTCAGGCGTTGCGAATGGCTGTCAATCAAGAGCTTGACCATCTCGAACGCTTCCTGGAAAACGGATACGAAACGCTTCGGCCGCAGGGACGAATGGCGATTATCTCGTTTCATTCGCTGGAAGACCGCATGGTGAAGACGAAATTCCGGCAGTGGAGTCGCGATTGTCTTTGTCCGCCGAGAACCTTGCGGTGCCAATGAGGTTGGAGTCGACAAGTGAAGCTGCTGACCAAAAACCCGCTGGTGCCGTCGGCTGACGAGAGCCACGCGAATCCGCGCGCACGTTCGGCAAAATTGCGCGCAGTGGAAAGGATCTAACGAGGTGACTCGGTCCGCCAGTGCGCCGGCGCGCCGAATGCCGGGCGCCAAGCGAGAGCGTTCACCGCGCCATGAGCACAAGCTCAACCGCCGCCACTTTGTTTGTGTCGCCGTGTTAGCGCTGGTTCTGGTCGGGGTGGTTTTAGTGCATGTGTGGTTACGCCTGCAGGTCGTAAAGACCGGATACGTGCTTGCGACCGCGACCAAATTACAGACGCGTTTGGAACAAGAAAACCGCGAACTGCAGATCGAATTGGCCACGTTGACTTCACCTGATCGTCTCGAGTCGCTGGCGCGCCGGCGATTGGGGCTGGTGCCGCCTGAGAAAGGTCAGGTCATTGTTTTGCCATGAGAAGACCGACGCAACGGAACGTTCGCCGAATCGCCGCGGCCAAGATTTTGTTTGCCGCCTTATTTTTGGCGGTTGGCGGACGCGCGATTCAACTCCAGCTCTGGGAAGGTGACAGGCTCATGCGGCTTGGGCAGCGCCAGCATCTAAAGGAATGGATCGTGCTGCCCAAGCGCGGAGCGGTTTTCGATCGCACCGGCGAGCCGCTGGCTTTGAGTATGGAATCGCAGTCGGTATATGCACGGCCGCATCGGATTCAAGATCCCACTCGACTCGCCCGGAGTTTGGCGCAAATTCTTACTCTTCCGCTTCCCGAGATCAAACAAAAGATTACTTCGGAAAAACCATTCGTCTGGGTGAAGCGCCAAGTCTCCTCAACGGAAGCGGAGAAGATTCAAGTGCTCAACGTGGATGGGATTGGCATGTTTTACGAGCCTCACCGTCAGTACCCGCAGGGTCAATTGGCCGGTCAGGTGGTCGGTTTCGTTGGGCGCGATTCCGAGGGGCTCGAAGGTCTTGAGCTCAAATACAACGAGTATATTCGCGGCGAGACCGGCTCGTCCATCGCCGAGCGCGATGCGCTCGGGCGGCGTGTGCTCGTGCAAGGAATCGAAGGTCTACACATTCCACCGGGAAGCGATATTCACCTTACGCTGGATACTTCAATACAGTACATGGCGGAAAAAGAGCTGGAAGCTTCGGTGATGAAATATCGCGCCAAGGCCGGTGTGGCTATCGTCGTTGAGCCATCAACCGGCGAAGTTATCGCTTTGGCAAATTATCCATCGTTCAATCCAAACAACTATGCCAAACAGTCGCCCGAACAGCGACGTAATCGCGCGGTGACAGACAGTTTCGAACCGGGATCCACGTTCAAAACGATTCTCGCCGCGGCGTCCTTGGAGGAAGGAATTGTCGGGAAAGACGATTTATTCTATTGCGAAATGGGTAAATACCCGTACGCTGGTAAGATCATTCACGATACCCATCCATACGGATGGCTGCCCTTCTCGAAGATTCTTCAGGTTTCCAGCAATATTGGCTTCACCAAAGTGGCGGAGAAGGTCAAAAAGGACCGTTATTACCAGTACATCGAAAAATTTGGTTTTGGTCAATTGACGGGTATCGATTTGCCGGGCGAAGTCCCGGGGCTGGTGCGAAAGCCCGAGAGTTGGTCGGCGATTGATTTGGCAACTCATGCTTTTGGTCAGGGCATTTCCACCACACCGTTACAGTTGATCATGGCCTATGCCGCGATTGCCAACGGCGGATTTCTCATGCGTCCCTACGTGGCTCGGCGAGTGCTCGCGCCCGATGGCAAAGTGGCCGTGGAAAACCAACCCCATGTCGTGCGGCGTGTGATCTCCGAAAAGACCGCCAAACTGCTGGCGTCCATGCTTCAGGACGTCACCAGCGAAGGCGGTACCGGCGTCATGGCCAACCTCGAAGGGTTCGAGGTTGCCGGCAAGACCGGCACTGCGCAAAAAGCGGACCCCGTGCACGGCGGATATGCGGCGAAAAAACGCGTCGGTTCGTTCGTCGGGTTTGTGCCGGCAAATAACCCTAGACTTGTGGCGCTGGTGCTGATCGATGAGCCTGAGGTGAATGTCTACGGCGGCATCGTGGCGGCACCGGTGTTCCGCAACATTGCTCAAGGCGCTTTACGCCGTCTCGCGGTCGCACCGGACAAAGTCTCACCGCTTCCGGTTGCCGAAAACCAACCAGAAAAGCTTAATCGCCGGCCAATGAAGCGCGTCAATCCCGCGGCCGGAGCCAATGATGGAATACCTGATTTCGTCGGCTTGAGCATGCGCGAAGCTTTAGAAAAAGCGCAGACGCTCAGAGTGAAGCTTCGAATCCAAGGAAACGGTTATGTGGTTAAGCAATCGCGAGCGTCCGGGAAGGACGACGAAGAAGTGGTGCTGTTGAATTTACAAGGCTAAGGGATGCACATCAGAGAGTTTCTTGCCATCGACGGGGTGGAACGAGCCAACGGGGATCTCGAACAGGAAATAAACGGACTGACCTACGATTCGCGACAAGCTGGGCCCGGGCGATTATTTTTTGCCGTGGTGGGAGAAAAAGTCGACGGCCACGACTATATAGAGGAGGCGGTCCGTCGGGGGGCGGCGGCCGTGGTCTTTTCACGTCGGGAACTCTCGCCCAAGGCGCCGGCAGCGATCCAAGTCAAAAACGTTCGGCGCACAATGGCTCTCTGGGCCGGTGAGTTTTTTTCACGGCCAAGCGAGAGACTAACGCTTGTCGGGGTAACTGGGACCAACGGCAAGACCACACTCTCTTATCTTGTCGAGTCCATCTTGCAGGCTGCCGGTCTCGAGCCTGGCGTCATAGGAACGGTCAATTATCGTTATCAAGGGCGTGAGTTCCCATCGCATCACACCACTCCAGAGGCGATCGATTTGCAGCAGATGCTCGCCGAGATGTGCCGGGCCGGTGTCAGGTCGGTGGCCCTGGAGGCATCGTCTCACGCGTTGGCGCAGGAAAGAGTGCGCGCATTGGCTTTCGACATCGGTGTATTTACAAATCTCTCGCGCGATCACCTCGATTACCATCGTGACATGGAAGATTATTTTTTAGCCAAGTCGCGCCTGTTTACAGATTATCTGAGCGCCAGTCCCAAGCCGAATAAAGCCGCGGTGATTTATGGCGAAGATCCGCGCGCCCAAGAGTTGTTCGCGATGCTTCGCGGCAAGAACATCGAACTGTGGAGCTACGGGGAGGGGCCGCAATGGGACGTGCGTCCACTCCGGGTCGAGAGAGACGTGAAGGGTTTGCGCGGCACGGTCCAAGCGAGAGAAACCACAATCGAAGTGAATTCACCGCTGGTGGGCGCGGCAAATTTACAAAACATTTTGGGAGCGATTGGCGTTGCTGCGGTACTGCGACTGGATCGGCGAGCGATCGCCGAAGGGGTTGAGAAGCTTCGCTCCGTTCCAGGTCGTCTGGAAAAAGTTCCGAATCGTCTCGGTATCACGATTCTGGTCGACTATGCCCATTCCCCCGACGCGCTGGAGAAGGTTCTCGGCGCCGTCCGGCCGATCACCCACGGAAAACTGATTACTGTGTTTGGCTGCGGCGGCGATCGTGATCGCGGCAAGCGGCCGGTCATGGGCGAAATCGCCGGCCGGTTGAGCGATGTCACGGTGCTGACTTCCGATAATCCGCGCAGTGAAAGTCCAATGGCGATTCTCGACGAAGTTGAAGCCGGCATGCGTCGAACGGAAGCGATGAAGCTTAGTGTCTCAAGTTTGCAGTCTCGAGTTGTCGAAGCCCGAACGCCGACACCCGAACCCAAGCGCGGTTATTTCATGGAAGCCGATCGACGCACGGCGATCAATATCGCGTTGAGCAGCGCGCGACCCGGCGATCTGGTCTTAATCGCCGGAAAAGGCCATGAAGATTATCAAATCTTGTCCACCGAAAAGATTCATTTTGACGATCGCGAAGTTGCCCGCGAAGAAGCGGAGCGGCGCGCCGGCGGATAAACAAAACGAGGATGGGCTGGGGCAAGCAAGAACTGGTCACTGCCACCGGCGGCAAGATCCTGCGCGATGGAAAGCAAATGGGCTTCGGTGAGATTGTGACGGACTCGAGCAAAGCTGAAGCCGGGGCGGTTTTTATCGCGTTGAAGGGTGAACGCCACGATGGTCACCGCTTCATCGGAGACGCCGTGCGCCGCGGCGCCGCGGGCGTCATCCTCCAGCGTGTTCCGAAGAAAATGCAGGCCGGTGAGGCGACCATCGTCAAAGTGCCGGACACGCTTCGCGCGCTCGGAGATCTGGCGCACTATCGGCGCGAGCGGATGGCGCCCAAAGTTTTGGCGATTACAGGTTCAAACGGAAAAACCACGACCAAAGAGATGCTTGCGGCCATTCTCGAAGAAGCACGTCTCAATGGCCAGCGATTGCGCGGTCGAGTGTTAAAGACTGAAGGAAACTTTAACAATCTCGTGGGTCTGCCATTGACTCTCTTGCGCTTGCGTCAAGAAGACAAAATTGCCGTTGTGGAGCTCGGTACCAACCATCCGGGTGAAATTCAGCGCCTTGCCGAAATCGCTGACCCTGACGGCGGAATCATCACTTCGGTCGCAGGTGCTCACCTCGAAGGGCTAGGCACTCTCGCCGGAGTAGCGCGCGAAAAAGGCGCTCTTTACCGAAAGGTTCGTGCCGATGGTGCCGTCGCGGTCAATCTCGATGATCCTTGGGTTCGAAGGCTGGGCTCGGGCTTCAAAGGCCGCAAGATTACATACGGCAAGCGGGGCTGGGTACGAGCGCTGTCGTGGCGGCTGCGCGGCACGCAGGGCGTGCAATTCAAGCTTCAAGCCGGCAGCGAGACGTGTAACGTGCGCCTGAACTACCTCGGCGAGCACAATATCAACAATGCGCTGGGCGCCGCCGCCTTAGCTTTGGGTGCTGGCGTAAATCTCGCTGCGGTTCGTCGCGGACTTGCCAACGCTCGGCCGTTTTCGATGCGCATGGAAGTCGACGAGTGGAACGGCGTCGGGATTATCAACGACGCCTACAATGCAAATTCAGCATCAATGTATGCTGCGCTGCGGACACTTTCAAAATTACCGTGCCGCGGTCGACGTATCGCCGTGTTGGGCGACATGTTCGAACTCGGAAAGCAGAGCGCGAAGGAGCATCGGCAGGTTGGTAAAGCGGCAGCGCGCGCGGCGCTTGATCGTTTGTACGTCCTCGGGAGGCAAGCGCCAACCATGCGTCGCGCCGCCGTTGCTCATGGCCTGAGGCCGGAGCAAGTTATGGTTGGCAAGGATCATAACGACATCGCTCGTCAGCTGCGGCAAGAGTTGAAAAAGGGCGACTGGCTGCTCGTTAAAGGATCCCGCGGAATGAAAATGGAAACAGTTTTGCACGAGCTGAAAAGCGGAAAGGCATAGGAGATTGGAATTGCTCTATTACCTGTCTTTTCCGCTTTCCATGACTTATTCGGGGTTCAATGTTTTTCGTTACATCACATTTCGCGCAGCGATGGCGGCGCTGCTCGCATTACTGATCTCCTTTTTGCTCGGGCCCTGGCTAATCCGCACTCTGACTGAAAAACAGATCGGCCAGCAAATCCGGGATGACGGTCCCGCCAGTCACGCCGTGAAAGCAGGAACGCCGACCATGGGCGGCGCGCTGATCATTCTGGCGCTACTCTTCTCAACCTTGATGATGGCTGACATCGCTAATCGGTATGTCTTGCTTGCGCTTCTCGCCACCTTGGGTACGGGCGTGGTCGGTTTCACCGACGACTATCTTAAGCTGACCCGCAAAAACAGCCGGGGGCTCTCACCCCGCGGAAAACTACTCGGTCAGTTGTTGGTGGCTTTCATCGTTGCCGTGGCGCTCTACTATCAACCGCGGTTCAGCACGGATATCGCCGTGCCATTCGTAAAAACTTTTCATTTCGATCTCGGGCCATTTTACGTTCCGTTTGCAATGCTCGTGATTGTCTGCACTTCAAATGCAGTCAACCTGACCGATGGCTTGGACGGTCTGGCCATCGGTCCGGTCATGATCGCCGCTGGAACCTATGCTGTGATCGCTTATGTTACCGGACATCTCAAGTTGGCCGAGTATCTGCAAATTCCTTACGTCGCAGGAGTCGGGGAGCTGAGCGTCTTCTGCGCGGCCGTGGTTGCCGCCGGGCTTGGCTTCCTCTGGTATAACGCCTACCCGGCACAGATGTTCATGGGCGATGTCGGTTCGCTTTCGCTCGGCGCCGCCCTGGGCGTCGTCGCGGTGATGACGAAGAACGAAATTCTTTTGATCATTGTGGGTGGGGTCTTCGTAATGGAAGCGCTGTCAGTCATCTTTCAGGTGGTCTCGTACAAGCTGCGCCGAAAGCGAGTATTTTTGATGGCGCCAATCCATCACCATTACGAGCTGAAAGGCTGGAAAGAGCCGCAGATCATCGTGCGCTTCTGGATTTTGTCGTTCATATGCGCCGTTGTCGGCTTGAGCACATTGAAGCTCCGGTGATGAAGCGTGGAACTGAAAGACAAAAGAGTATTGGTGGTCGGATTCGGCCGGACCGGTCGGGACAGCGCGCGTTTCCTGGCGCAGCAAGGAGCGCATGTGCTGGTCAGTGATTTACATCCTGAGGCGGCGCTCCGAGCGGAGATGACTGAACTGTCGGATCCGGCGATCGAGTACCGCTTGGGCGCTGAGGAGCCGGATTGTCTGGACGGCATTGATTACGTGATCCCCAGCCCCGGTGTGGCGCGCGAGAATCTTTTGCTACAAGAAGCGTCGGCTCGGCGGATTCCGATTCTGAGCGAGATCGAATTGGCCTACCGGTTTAACCGAGCGCCTGTCTTCGCGATCACCGGTACCAACGGTAAAAGCACCACGACCACGCTGGTGGGCGAAATGCTTACAACGGCCGGCAAAAAGGTTTTTGTCGGCGGAAATCTTGGCGTTCCGTTTATCAGCGCCGTGTCCAACGACTGGGATTGGACCGTTTTGGAAATCAGCAGTTTTCAACTCGAGTGGGTCAAGCAATTTCGTCCCCGGGTCGCGGTGTTGCTCAATCTCAGCGAGGATCATCTGGATCGGTATGCGTCCTTCGCCGAGTATTGCGCGGCTAAGGCACGAATCTTCGCGGCGCAGAGGAGCTCGGACATAGCGATCCTCAATCGCGACGATGCGCCTGTCTGGGAAATGTGCAACCGGCTCAACTCGCGCGTTCTTTCTTTCGGCTTTGCCGAAGTCGGCGAGGGTGTCTTTGTGGCGGGAGATGAGATCATTTGGCGTGACAGCAGCGCCGAAGAGCGGTTTTCCCTCGCCAATGTCAAGCTCCACGGAATTCACAATCTGGAAAATATGATGGCCGCGGTGGCGGCGACAAAAGCCATTGGCGTGGCGCATGATTCCATTGAAATGGTTTTGAATCGTTTTCCCGGACTCGAACACCGTCTGGAATTTGTCCGCGACAAGGACGGCGTCGCTTATTACAACGATTCCAAAGGAACCAATGTCGGCGCCGTCGTGAAATCACTGGAGAGTTTTTCCGCGCCGGTAATTTTGCTCGCCGGAGGAGTCGATAAGGGCGGCTGCTACGCTCCTATGGAAAGACAAGTCGAAAAAAAAGTTCGCCGCCTAGTATTGTTCGGCGCGGCCAAAGAAATTATCGCGCGAGCGCTAGGCGGGCTGACCGATACTGTCATCGTCGAAGATCTGCCGGCAGCCGTGGCGGATGCTGCAGCGCACTCGCGACCGGGAGATGTGGTGTTGTTGTCGCCGGCCTGCTCGAGCTTCGATCAGTTTAAGAATTACGCCGAGCGAGGAAGGGCCTTCAAAACTCTGGTGCAGAACCTATGAGAGACGGGCTCGCGGTGGATAAGTGGATACTTCTCGCGGTTGTCGGTCTTTTGGCCGTGGGCGTGACGATGGTTCTGAGCACCAGTTATCTCTATTCGCAAGAACGCTATGGCGACGGCACCTATTTTTTTCGCAAGCAAATGATCGCGATCGGTGCCGGCGTGGTCGCGCTGATCGCCTGCGCGATGACTCCGTCCGCGCTCTACCGGAGGTTTGCTTATCCGCTTTTGTCGCTCAGCTTTATTATTTTGCTTTTGGTTCTCGTCCCCGGAGTTGGAGTGAACCGCGGCGGGGCACGACGCTGGATTATGTTTCCAGGTTTCGCATTTCAGCCTTCGGAGCTGGCGAAACTTGCTTTGGTCTTCTACCTCGCTCATTCCATGGCGAGAAAGGAGCAGATGATCCGGAGTTTTTCCGTTGGTGTGTTGCCGCATTTGATTGTCTTCGGTCTTTTCGCCGGCATGCTTCTTCTCGAGCCCGATTTCGGCACTGCGCTGATGTTATCGATGCTGCTCTACTTCATGCTTTTCATTGGCGGCGCGCGCGTGCACCACTTGCTCGCGACCGGTCTGATGGCCTTGCCTGTGCTGATCTATGTCATGACCAAGGCTGATTACCGGATTCGTCGTCTGATGAGTTTTTTAGATCCATGGAGCGACGCCGCCGGCAGCGGCTTTCATGTCATCCAATCGTTAATTGCTTTCGGTTCGGGCCAGATATGGGGACGCGGCCTGGGTGAGAGCCGGCAAAAGCTTTTTTATTTACCGGAAGCCCATACCGATTTTGTTTTTTCGGTGATTGGTGAGGAACTCGGGTTGCTGGGAGCGCTCGCGGTATTGGCGCTATTCGGCGTTATTATCGTGCGCGGCCTGCAGCTCACAGCCAAAATCGAGGAGCCGTTCGATCAATATCTGGCGTTCGGATTGACGGTTTTGTTAGGTCTTCAGGCGCTGATCCACATGGGCGTCGTCATGGGATTGATGCCCACCAAGGGCCTGGTGTTGCCGTTTATCAGCTATGGTGGATCGGCGATGGTGATCAATTTGATGGAGGCGGGAATACTGCTGGGGCTTTCGCGCCGCCGGCTCTAGCGATGCGGATTTTATTCGCCGGTGGAGGTACCGGCGGTCATCTGTTTCCGGGTGTCGCGGTGGCGCGTGAATTTCAGCGGCGGGATAGACGAAACGAAATTTTGTTCGTTGGAACGGAACGGGGAATTGAATTTCGCGTGCTGCCGAACGAAGGATTCAGTCTGGAAACACTGCCGATCAAAGGTCTGAAGGGACGGGGAATCCGCGGTTTCATCGACGCAATTTTCGGTGTGCCGTTGAGCCTGCTCCGTGCCTTTGCGATTATTCGACGATTCCGTCCCGATCGAATCGTCGGTCTGGGCGGGTATGCTTCCGGCCCGGTGCTGATGGCGGGCAGGCTGCACGGGAAATTCAAGACCGGCTACCACTTCGACTACACGCCGGACACGCCCATGTCGAACCTGCTCGTGACGATGCTCGATCACGCGGGCGTGCCGATTGCGAAGGTGGGGGACAGCACCGGGCAATTGCTGCTCGACTACGGACAGGCGGTCGGGGCGCCGCGCGGGTAGTGGATGTGTCAGGCGCATCGAGCAGGAAGCTGAGAGGCGCGCGTTGGGAG
>Ga0164299_10000081_pt1 | contig 18764 bp, 15 predicted proteins | sample Whisoiple_221_MG_FD_109712 | JGI IMG/M metagenome (GOLD analysis project Ga0164299, IMG submission 109712) | Unamended control soil microbial communities from upstate New York, USA - Whitman soil sample_221_MG | ecosystem: Environmental > Terrestrial > Soil > Agricultural land ...
CAAAACCCGATCTGCCCCGAGAAGTAACCGTGGGGGGGTTCAGCCGAACCACCCCACGGTCTCCTACATGCTCAAGCTGGCGAACTACACCCGCTGAGGTTAAAACGCCGAATTCGGGCTAGGTCTCTCCCCCTGCCAGACCTAGGGGGCCACGAATTCGTGGCCCCTGGGGTATAGATCTCGGCTGTCTGGTCGATACATCTCGAGAGATGGCCACGATTAAGCCTGATCTTGGACTACAGACCCGAGACGCCCATGTCCTTGGCCAGCGCTCGCCTGGCCACACGCTCGGCGCCGCCGGCGACCGTAAGCGTGTCCTGATAAGTGCGGGACAGATGACGAGTCGCCTTGTCTACTTTGCGCCGAGGCGGCCCTCGGCGCGCCCCGTTGAGGAGGTCGCAGTTACTCAGGGTACCCCAAACCGACCAAAAACATACCAAATAAACGGTATAGTATCCAAGGAATTGATCAAACCGTGGGTGTCGACCACAATATGTGATGCCGACTTTAAGTTTGAATTGTGATGCCGACTTTGAGTTGAATTTCACCTCATCAACACCTACAGTCCATTCGACTAGTCAAGTCTATGATCATCTGGCTAGACCAAGCAAGAGGCGCAGGGGGTGACCGCTGACGTGTATGGGCTCAGGGCCAAAGGGGGTTTGTGGTGACTTCCTCCGATCTGCTCCGCGACGGAGAAAGCACGCAGGTCTTAGCGGACGGTGAGTCTGGTCGGCAGGCGGCGGTTCGTCTGCAGACGGCGTTTGAGCGGTCGCGACATCCGATGCTGATTGCCGACGACCAGCGACGCTGGGTAACCGGGAATGCCGCTGCGTGCGATCTGCTGGGGATCGCCCGGGAGGAGATCCCCTGGCGCACGATGGACGAGTTCACGCCTCCGAGCGAGCGCAAGAGGCTCGAGGAGCAATGGGCGGCCTTCCTTGCCAGCGGGGGGGCGGAGGGGTGGTACCAGTTGTACGTTCCGGACCGTGGGCCGGTGCCCGTCGAGTTCAGTGCGACGGCCAACGTGCTGCCCGCACGCCACCTTTCTGTTTTCATTCCACCCGACGAGGCCTCCGCCGAGCAGGCGAAGAGAGCCCTGGCCCGCGAAGCGACGTGGGCACCGGTCGTGGCGGAGGAGAACGGTCGGCTGCAGCTCACCGAGCGTGAGCGCGAGGTCATGACGTTGGTTGCCTCCGGGCTTCAGAGCGGCGACATCGCGGAGCGCCTGTTCCTCTCCCCCGAGACGGTCAAGTCTCACGTTCACAACGCACTGGGCAAGCTCGGAGCGCATACGCGCGCGCATGGCGTAGCGATTGCGCTGGTCACCGGGCAGATCACCTGGGAGGTATAGAGGCAACCTGATGACACCATCTGGCTAACCCTTCCGGGGGATATCCGCTGTGCTTCATACGTCCGGGGGATTGTGTTACTCGGTCGACACATCGATAGTGGTCCGGATGAGATGTGTGGTGTCAAAGATCAGCATTGTCTCGCTCGCGCTGATGGCGACCCTGGCATTTGCGAGCAGCTCGCAGGCGGCGACGTCGGTTGGTCTTGGAACGGCGAACAGCTTTGCGGTGCTGGCCGGCGCCGGGGTCACGAACGACGGGCCCAGCGTGATCAACGGCGATTTGGGCACCTCTCCAACTCCCGCGGTGACCGGCTTTGGCGGTGCGCCGAACGGGACGATCAACGGGGCAACCCACCAGGCTGACAACCTCGCCGCGCAGGCCCAGGCCGATCTGACCACCGCATACAACGACGCGGCTGGGCAGGGCCCGGTCAACACGCTGGCCACCGAGCTCGGTGGCCAGACTCTGACGCCCGGCGTCTACAACTCCGAATCGGGGACCTTCGGCATCACGGGGACGTTGACGCTGAACGGCCTGGGCAACCCGGATGCCGTCTTCATCTTCAAGACGGCAACCACGCTGATCAGCGCATCTGCTTCCCAGGTGTTGATGATCAATGGCGCCCAGCCGTGCCATCTCTTTTGGCAGATCGGCTCATCGGCAACGCTTGGCACGAACTCCGCCTTCGCCGGGAACATCCTGGCGTTGGAATCGATTTCGCTGAACAGCGGTGTCATCGTACTCGGCAGGCTGCTCGCCCGGAACGCCTCGGTCACGTTGATCAACGACACCGTAACGCGGGCCGACTGTGCGGTTGCCGGAACCGGCGGCGGTGGTGGCGGCGGTGGTGAAATTGGTCCCGGCAGCGGTGGCGGTGAAGCTGGTACCGGTGGTGCCGGAAGTGGTGGTGGGTCTGGCGGTGGAGGAAGTGGCCGCGCGGGACGCGGTGGCATTGGAGTGGGGCCGAACGCGCGAATCGTCGGAGTGCCCGGCGGCGGCGGGCCCACGGTTGGACGAGTCAATGGCACTCCCTGCACCGACGGCGGCTTCAGGGCGAGGTTCAGGATCCACGGCTCTGCTCGGCTGCGAAGAGTCACGGTCTTCGTTGACGGCCAGCCGGTCAAACGAAGCACCCGCAAACAGTTCTCGGTCTGGATCAGCGTCGTCGGCCTGCGTGCCGGGCGCAACACGATCCGAGTTGTGGCGGTCGATCGCAGGGGCCGACGCGATGTCGCGAGCCGGAGCTTCCGTCGTTGCGCTCGGGCTGTTCCGAGCCCAGATTTCACGGGCTGAGCATGGCGGCTCTCGGCGTCCTGCTAGCGGCACTTGTGCTTCCGGCGGCGGCAACTGCAGCCATCGTCCCCGGCGCCAACGGCAGCGTTCGTCTCTCGAACGAATGGACCTTCACGCGCTGGGCGCACCCGGTGCGAAAGGCGCCGATCCGCTGGCTGCCGACCTCACAGGCGCGGCGGATCGCGCGGACCCATTACCTCACCGAGGATGGGTTCCCGGAGGTCTATCCGGTCCTGCGCAGCTGGAGGGATTCAAAGTGGCACATCTGGCTGGAGGTTCGTATCCCGATGCGCCCAAACGGACGAAAGGGGTGGGTTCGTCGCTCATCCCTCGGCCCCTACTACCGCGTGCGAACCCTGTTTGTCGTGGTTCGCCACGAGCTGCGCGCAACCCTCTATGGGCGGGGCCGGCCGATCTGGAGAGCGCCGGTCGGGATCGGCAAGCCGAGCACGCCCACGCCGGCGGGACACTTCTGGATACGCGAGAAGTTCAGGACCCCCGGCCCCGGCGGCCTCTACGGGCCAGTGGCATTCGGCAGCAGCGACTATTCCGTTCTCAGCGACTGGCCTGGCGGCGGGATCATCGGAATCCACGGCACCAGCGAGCCTCTCCTGATCCCCGGCCGTCCGTCCCATGGCTGCATTCGCGTCCGAAATCAGGCGGTGCGTCAGCTGTGGCGCCTGATGCCGATCGGCACGCCGCTGCTGGTTCGATAGGAAGCCGATGGCTGAGCCCGTCTTGACCCAGGACATGCTCGTCTACTCAACTTTCTCGGATGGTAAGAACACGATCGAGGAGAACGTCGCCGAGGCCGAGCGGATCGGCTTGACGGAACTCGCCTGTGTCGACCACGTGCGGGCAGACAGCAGGTGGGTCCCCGCCTATGTCGCAGCGGTCAGAGAGGGCAGAAAGCGGACGCCGATCGTCTTGCGCTGTGCGGTGGAGGCGAAGATTCTGGATACCTATGGTCGCCTTGACCTTCCCGCCGATCTGGAGGGGGTCGACGCGGTATATGCGGCAGGCCACCAGGCGCCGTCGCCTGACGGGCCGCTGAATCCGCGCTCCACGCGTGAGCGAATCGAAGCGGGGGAGCTTGATCCCCAGATGGTGCTCCGCTGGATAGTCGACGGGACGGCCGCCGCGGTCCGCCACCACGAGCACGTCGTGATAGCGCATTTGTTCAGTGTCCTTCCAAGGCTCGGACTCGGCGAGAGAGACGTCTCGCCGGATCTGATCGACTCGCTCGCGATTGCGGCGGCCGAGTCCAATGCCCGGATCGTGGTGGACGAGCGCTGGAAGTGTCCGACAGCGCGGACCCTGCGGCCGTTTTTGCGACACGGTGTTCCGCTGCTGCTGAGTACCGGAAGCTATGGCAGCGAGACCATCGGCCGCTACGACTATTGCGCCAGCGTCCTGCGAGAGCTGCGGGAGCCCGAGTGGGCAGGGGCCGGCTGACGACGAGCGGCAATCGACAAGCCGACGCCTCTACGGGACTGAGGGGGTGGACTCGCAGCCCGTGGCGCGGTCGGTGCCCTCGCCGCCGACGCAGCCATCGGAGCCGCCGCTCCCGTCGAGGGAGTCATTGCCGCCGCGACCGAGCAACACGTTGGGCCCGCTGTCGCCGGCCAGGACGTCGGGGCCGGGCGAGCCCTCGATCTTCTCGACGCTCTGTTCGATCTGCCCAGCGTTGCAGCTGGCGATGTCGGGGTCGAGCACTGAACCGCCGATCGTCGCCGTGACGAAGGTTCCGCTGTTTCGCACCCGCGCGAAGGAGGCGCTGTCGTTCTCCCCGGGGCCGCCGTCGAAGAGATCGCCGTCACAGGGCTGGCCGCCGACCAGCAGATCGTCTCCCGGACCACCGAACATCCCTGCTGCCCCGCTGTCCCGCTGAGGATGGGCGATGTTCACCCCGAAGAGAACGTCGTCGCCTTCTCCGCCTTCGAGGGTGTCGGGTTCGCCGTCATCGCCGCCGTAGATCGTGTCGTTTCCCGCTCCCCCGTGCAGGGTGTCGCTGCCCGGCCCGCCGTCGATAGTGGCTGAGAGGCTCACGGGCACGCTGCCGGCGATCGTCAGCGTGTCGTTGCCACTGGCGAGGGAAGCAAGGATTGAGGTTGGGTCGCCGCGGCAGGAGACCGAGTTCGTCGCCGGATCGCTCGTGCAGGCGTTTGAGTCCCGGTCGCCGAGCCGCACCTGGACCCCCCCAGCCTGGCTCTGGACCATGTAGCCATCGGCAGAGCGGCTCACCGTCACGTTGTCGGCTTGGTCGCTGCCGGCGATCACCAGGCTCGAGGTGTCGGCGATGCTCTCGTAGAGCTCGACCGCGGTCCCACTCCCGCCGTCCGCGGGACCACAGGAGTCCTCGGCGGCGAGCGGTCCGTCGCACATGTCGTCGCCGGGGCCCCCGAAGGCTCGATCCCCAGAGCCGGCGGCCACCAGACGGTCATCCCCGGGTCCGCCGTCGAGTCGGTTCGGCGCTTCCTGGGAGCCCGTCAACGTGTCGTTGCCCGAGCCACCCAGCGCGTCCTCGATCCCGGTCAGCCGCTCGTCCTCGGCGCCGGTCACGGTGCCGCTCCCCAGGTTGACCGCGATCGGCCCGCCGGCACCCTTGTAGGAGGCGACATCGTGGGCGCCCGGCCCGCCGTCGATGTGGTCGTTGCCGACTCCGCCGGCGATGATGTCGAAGTCGCCGGGGCCACCCGAGATGGTGTCATCGCCGGGGCCGCCGTCGACGTTGTCGCCGTCGCCCGGCCCACCGCTCAGCGTGTCGTTGCCGGTTTCTCCGAAGACGCGATCTTCGCCCGATCCGCCATCGAGGTCGTCGGAGCCACGTTCGGCGTAGATCGTGTCGTTGCCAGCTTCTCCGAAGACCGTGTCATTGCCACGTTCGCTGTAGACCGTGTCGTTGCCTTCACTGCTGCAGATCACATCGTTGCCGCCCGCCCCGTGGATCACGTTGTCCCCGGCCCCGGCGACAATCACGTCAGGTGCCTTCGTGCCGACGATCTTGATGGCGTTGGAGACGATCGTCGCGCGCTTGCCGCCGCACGTAAGCTCTCCGGCATTCGCATTTGCGAGGGAAGCTGGGGCGACGGTCAAGCATCCGGCGAGGAGGAGCGTTGAGCCCAAGCTCCGCGCTGATGCCCATCGACCAAATGGCCGCATACTGTCTGGAACGAGCCTCACTGAAATCGATGTCCTTCATTGATTTGGACAAGTGGTCTAATGTCGCCGCGGGGCGACTGCGACGCTGCCGATAGCGCCGCGTTGCGAGGCGACCAAGGTGGGTAGAGCGTGGCCGCCTTCTGTTCATGTCCATCGAACCAGGGCCGGTGAACTTGAAATCCAAGCTGCTTATCTCAACGCTTGATGTCCCTCTGCGGCAATGTGGCGCTTGCCCGTCTTTGGACTAGAATCGCCGCTCAAATTGCAGCCCCTCGCTCCTGCCTATGACCGCATGGGCCTCGACTACAGCGAGGTCCGCCGCGCAGACCCGCGGTTCGAGGCGGCGATCTGGGATGCGCTTGGGGATGCGAGGAGCGTGCTCAACGTCGGCGCTGGTGCCGGCTCCTACGAGCCGCGGGATCGCGAGGTCGTCGCGATCGAGCCCTCGCCGGTGATGATCGCCCAGCGCCCGCCGGCGGCAGCCCCGGCGATTCAGGGCGTCGCCGAGTCGCTGCCGCTGGCGAACCGGAGCGTCGACGCGACGATGGGCGTCTTCACGATGCAGCACTGGGACGATGTCGACCAGGGGCTCGCCGAGATGCTCCGGGTCACGCGCAGACGGATCGTCTTCCTCACGCTCGACCTGGACGCGACGGCGGAGATGTGGCTCTGCCGCGATTATCTGCCGGAGATCGTCGAGCACGACCGCCAGACGTTCCCGTCGATGGAGCATCTCGGGGCCGTCCTTCCCGACCTTCGGATCGACACGATCACAGTGCCGAGCGACTGCACCGACGGCTTCTGCATAGCCCTGTGGAGCCGGCCGGAGACCTTCCTCGACCCCCGCATGCGCCAGGCTTCCTCGATCTGGCACCTCCTGCCGGTCACGGTGGTCGAGCCCGCTTTGGAGCGACTGCGCCGCGACCTCGCAAGCGGCGAGTGGGATCGCCGCCACGGGCAGCTGCGGACGCAGGCCTCACTCGACGTCGGCCTGCGCCTGCTCACGGCAGAGCTGGGTTGAGGAGGTTGCTGCCGAGCTCAGTCGCCTTCGATCCGCCGCCATCGAGCGCCGGGGCCCGCGCCCTCGGCTCGGATCCTGTGCTCGTCTCGCAATTCTGCGAGGACCAGTCGGATCGTCGCGTTGCTGATGCCGGGCAGAGCGCGCTCGATATCGCGCCGGCGGAACACCTCGGGTGCATGGCTCAGGATGTGCTCACGGGCTCGCTCCTGCTTGTTTCCCGTCTGCGAGCCGGCCGCTGCCGCCCGTTCCTCGAAGTCGTCATAGGCGGCGGCGAGGATCTCGGCCAGATAGGTGATCCAAGGCCAGACGTTGTGCTCACCCTGATGCCAACCACGCTGAGATTCGTACAGAGCGGCGTAGTAGGCATTTTTCGATTTATAGATGCGCTGCTCGATGCTGACGTAGCGGGCCACCTCGTAGCCCTGGGCGAGCAGCTCGTAGGTGGTGAGCAGCCGAGCCAAACGACCGTTGCCATCGGCGACCGGGTGGATCGCCAGGAAATCGACGATCAGCGCGCCGATCAGAACCAAGGGGTGGGCGGCCCGTTCGCGTTTGTCTGTTTCGTAGCGGGCCAGCAGCTCACGGAGCTGGAACTCGGTCTGTTCCGGCGGCGTCGGCTTGAATACCACCTGCCGCGCGCCACCGTCGAAGGAGACGATTACGTTTGGGTCTGACTTGAGCTGCCCGCCCCGCCCGCCCGAGTGCGCGAAGAGAAGTCGATGCAGGTGTAGGACGAAGGGCACGGTGAGCGGCTCGTGCGTTTTGAGATGCATCAACTCGTCGGCCGCATCTCGGTAGCCGGCGAACTCGCGCTCGTTGCGGTTGCGGTAGCGGCGTGAACCCTCGGCGATTCGCTCGGCTCGATCGTCCTCGACGATCACCCCCTCGATCGCATTCGACGCCGTGATCGAGGCGATTCGCGCGTCTTCGGCCAGTCGGCCGAGAAGTTCGGGCATCTGGTCTTCAAAGAGTCCCTGTCGGCCCTTGCCGGTGTCGATGCGTGCCAGCAGAGGGCCCAGCTCGCGGGGCTGTCCGACAAAGGTCCTATCCACGTCGACGAAGCTCTGCATCGAGCTAATAGTTGCATAATCAAGCTAAAAAGGCCGTCTGTTAGCTCGATTATGTGAAATTAGCGCGGTTCGCAGGAGCTGCAGGCTGCTGACCAGGGGAGTCTGGGATGCCGCGCCTGAGCGCCTAGACTGCGGGTGTGTCGCTGCTGAAGCGTCTCGGTGTCGAGGCGCCCGTCGTCCAGGCGGGCATGGGCGGGGGGCTCAGCCGACATGAGCTGGCCGCGGCGGTGTCCGAGGCCGGGGGGCTGGGGACGATCGCGGTCAACGGCGCCGCGGCGATCAGGCGTGAGCTGGCGGCCGGGCGCGCTCTGACCTCGCGGCCGCTGGCGGTCAACCTGCTGCTTCCCTTCGCCCGCCGGGACTGGTTCGTCGCGGCGTCGGAGGCCGACGTCGTCGTCACCTTCTGGGGCCGGCCGCGTCGCCGCGTCGCCGGCGCCTGGATGCACCAATGCGGCTCGGTGGCCGAGGCGCGCGCGGCCCATGCCGCCGGAGCGGACGCGGTGATCGTCCAGGGGGTCGAGGCGGGCGGTCACGTGCGCGGGATCGTGCCCGCACTGGACCTGCTCGATCGAGTCAAGGACGCGTTGCCGGTGGGCTATCCGCTGTTGCTCGCCGGCGGGATCGCCGAGCGGGACGATGTGAACCGGGCGCTCGAGGCCGGGGCGAGCGCTGCGCTGGCGGGCACCCGCTTTCTGCTCTCCGCGGAGAGCCATGCCCACCCCGGATACGTGCAGCGCCTGCTCACCGCAAAGGACACGATCCTCACCGAGCTGTTCGGCGCCGGCTGGCCGGCGCCTCACCGGGTCGTCGCAAACGCAGCCACCGCACGGTGGCTCAAAGGCGATCCGCGTGGCCCGTGGCCGAACCGAGCGCTCAATCGCGCGCTCGCCCCCGGCGCGCGCTACGTCCCCGAATCGCTCCAGCGCCGCATGCTTCGCTCCCAGCGCCCCGAGAGCCGCCTGCTCTCGCCCGCCGGCCCGATCGACGACGGCCCGGCAACGCTGGTCGACGCCGGCGCGCTCTACGCGGGCGAGACGGTGGCGCGCATCGCCGCGGTCAAGCCTGCTGCGGAGTTGGTACGGGCCTTGGCCGGTTAGGCATCCTGCATCTCATGACGAAGCGAGCTGAGGCAGAGCCGATCGCAGTGCGCGCCGTCGTGCGCGGTGCCGTCCAGGGGGTCGGATACAGGGATGCGACGGTGCGGCGGGCGCTGGAGCTCGGGGCGATGGGATGGGTGCGCAACGCTGGGGACGGGAGGGTGCTCGTCCACGCCGAGGGGTCCGAGCGGGCGGTCGAGGGGCTGCTGGCCTTCCTGCGCGAGGGGCCGCGGGGGGCTCGGGTCGCCGACGTGGCGACCGAGGGCGCCAAGGTCGAGGGACACGAGCAGTTCGCGATCCGCGGCGTCAGCGCCGGCGTCTTCGTCGTTCAGGAGCATGCGGCCACTGCCCATCACTTCGACCTGCGCTTGGAGGTCGATGGGGCGATGCGCTCCTGGGCGGTGCCGAAGGGTCCCTCGATGGATCCAGGAGTCAAGCGGCTTGCCGTCGAGGTCGCCGACCATGAGCTCTCCCACAACGACTTCGAGGGACCGACGGAGGAGGGCGGTGTGATCGTCTGGGACCGCGGACAGTACGAGCAGGGCGGCCGCGTCCCCTGGCCGCAGGCGCTCGAGCGGGGCCACGCCGTCTTCGTCCTGCACGGCGAGAAGCTGCGCGGCGGCTTCGCCCTGCAGCGCACCGGCCGTGGTGAGAAGCCTCAGTGGCTGTTGATCAAGCGCAGCGATGAGGAGGCGCACCGCGGCTCCGACGTCGTCGCCGAACGACCTCAGTCGGTCCTCAGCGGCAGCACGCTCGACGAGCTCATCGCAGGGTTGATCTAGGTTTTCCGCATGAGCCCGACGATCGACGAGCTGACGGTTGCCGATCCGCCCGAGACCTGGGCGGCGCTGGGGTTCGCGGTCAGGGGCGACGTCTGCGTCCTCGGCGAGGTGCGGATCCGCCTGGCGGGGGAGGGCGCCGGCAAGAGGATTGCGGGCTGGTCGCTGCGCGACGTCGAGGACACCGAGCTGGACGGCCTGCCGACCGCGCGCTCGGATCGATCGCCGCCGAGCGATGTGCCGCTGCACTCCAACGGCATCACCGCGGTCGACCATGTCGTCGCGATCACTCCCGCACTCGAGCGCACCGTCGCGGCCCTGCGGCGGGCCGGGCTCGACCTGCGCCGCATCCGCGAGGAGCCGACCCCTGCCGGTGCGCCGCGCCAGGCCTTCTTCCGGCTCGGGGCGACCATCCTCGAGGTCGTGCAGGAGCCGTCAGGGGCGATCGAGCGCAACGGGGCTGACCGGCCCGCCTTCTTCTGGGGGCTCGCCTTTGTCGCACCCGACCTCGACGCGACGGTCGCGGCGCTCGGAGATCGGGTGAGCGAGATACGCGCGGCCGTCCAGCCCGGCCGCCAGATCGCCACCCTGCGCCGTTCGGCGGGCCTGGCGCTGCCGGTTGCACTGATCACGCCAGCGCCAGCCGGGCGGGCATGAGGCCGGGCGGAAGGATTTTGGGGCCTGGAGACCCCCCAATCCTTCCACCGACTTGACGGGCGCTGTCCGCGAGGCCGATTACGCTCGCCGCGGATGCGCCCTTCGTTCCCCAGCCCCCGCCTCATGCTGCGAGCGCTTGGGGTCTTTGCGGCTCTTGTGGCGCTGGCGCTGCCCGACGGCGCGCTCGCCGCGTCGGCACGACATCACCCTCACCACAAAGCGCCAGCGCCGGGAACGCTGAGCCAGCTGCAGGGAGCCCGGGGCTGCCTGGTCGATCGCTCGACTCCTTCCCACGGCTGTGGGATGGCGCGCGCCCTCAGGGGCCCCGGCCCCTTCATGGGCTCGCGGGCGATCGCGCTCAGCCCGGACGGCAAGAGCGTCTACGTCGCCTCATCGCGCAGCGACGCGATCGCGATCTTCAGGCGCAACGCGCGCACGGGTGCCCTCCGGCAGCCGGCCGGCAGCTCCGGCTGTATCGCCGCCAAAGGCGCCGGCGGCTGCGCCAGGGCAGTCGGCCTGAACGGCCCCAACTCGGTCGCGGTCAGCGCCGACGGACGCAACGTCTACGCCACCTCGCGGGGCAGCAACTCCCTGACCATCTTCCATCGCAACCGCTCGACCGGCGCGCTCGAGCAGCTGCGCGGCGGCTTCGGCTGCATCTCCGGGCTGCCGCTGCCGGGTTGCGCGGCCGGCCGCGCGCTGCTCGGCCCGGATGTGGTCGTCGTCAGCCCTGACGGGGCCAACGTCTATGTCGGCTCGTTCTTCGGCAACGCGGTGGCTGTCTTCGACCGCGACCGTGCCGGCGGCGCGCTCGCCCAGCCCGGCGACAGCAGCGGCTGCATCGCCGAAGCGATGAGCGGCTGTGCGCCCGGCGTCGCTCTCGGAGCGCCGGAGGGAATGGCGATCAGCCCCAACGGCGCCAGCGTCTACGTTGCCACCGCCCTCTCCAATGCCCTGGTCGTGCTCTCGCGTGACCGTTCCAGCGGCGCGGTCACCCAGGCCGGCTGCATCGTCGACACTCCGCTCGGCGGCTGCACCAGCGGGGTCCAGCTCAGCGGCGCCAACGCGGTCGCGGTCAGCCCGGCCAAGGGCAATGTGTACGTGACCTCGCTGTTCAGCAACAGCGTCACCTCGTTCGGCCAAGCCACTTCCGGCCTGGCGCAGAAGCCGGGCACCGCCGGCTGTCTGGTCTGGCTGCGTGCCGTCGGTTGCTCCTTCGGCCGCGCCCTCAGCTCGCCCGAGGGGCTTGCCGTCTCGCCGGACGGCGAGAACGTGTACGTCGCCGCCTTCGCCACCGGCGCGATCGACGTGCTCGACCGCACGAGGGAATCGGGCGCTGTGGTGCAGAAGCCAGGTCGCCCGGGTTGCCTCGCCCCGCGTTCGGTTCCCGGTTGTACCCGTGCCCGTGCCCTGCGTGGGGTCAGCTCGATCGCGCTCAGCCCCGACGGCCGCTATCTCTACTCGACCTCGTTCGGCAGCAACGCCGTCGACATCTTCCGGAGGAGCAGATGAGCCCAGACGAAAAACGTGAGCGCGAGGGCGGGCTGACCCGCAAGCAGCTGATCGGGACCGGTGCAACCGCAGCGGCTGCGGCCCTACTGGCCCAGGGAGCCGGCGTCGAGCGGGCGCTCGCGGCGACGAAGGGGAAACGGCGCGACGTCGCCGGGATGAACATCGTCCTCTTCCTCACCGACCAGGAAAGGGCGATCCAGCACTTCCCGCCCAACTGGCTGCGCCAGAACCTGCCGGGGATGAGGCGCCTGCGGCGGCACGGCCTCAGCTTCGAACGCGCCTTCACCAACGCCTGCATGTGCTCGCCGGCGCGCTCGACCCTGATGAGCGGCTACTTCCCTGCCCAGCACGGGGTCAAGTACACGCTCGAGGAAGGCATGGAACCGCCGAAGAACCCGCAGGCGGAGCTGCCGACCGACCTCGCCAACCTCGCCACGGTGGTGAAGGCGGCCGGCTACCACGTCGTCTACAAGGGCAAGTGGCACTGCTCGAAACCGGCCGAACCCGAACACGCGGTCCCGGCCGACCTCGAAAAGTACGGCTTCGACCGCTGGAACCCGCCCGACGCGGGCGCTAACCAGACCGTTCCCGAGGCCGGTGGCGGCGTCCCCGACAACGACGGCCGCTTCATCGACTCGAGCGGCGAAGGTGCGGAAGAAGGCGCGCTCCAGTACCTCAGCTCCAACGCGGCCCAGGAGCAGCCCTTCTTCATGGTGATCTCGCTGGTCAACCCGCACGACGTCCTCTTCTACCCGAGCAAGACCTTCGAAGAAGCCGGCTACGACGACTCCTGGCTGCAGGGGAGCATCCACGAGCCGGCCACCTGGAATGAAGACCTCTCGACCAAGCCGACGGTCCAGGCCGAATTCCTGCGCATCTTCAACCTCACCGGGGAACCGGAAAACTCAGAACAGCGGCGCAACTACCTCAATTTCTACGGCAACCTGATGCGCTCCTCCGACAGCTATCTGGTCAACGTCCTCGACAAGCTCGAAGAGACCGGCCTCTTCGACAACACCCTGATCGTTCGCACCGCCGACCACGGTGAGATGGGGCTCGCCCACGGCGGCCTGCGGCAGAAGAACTTCAACTTCTACGAGGAGGCGACGCGGGTGCCGCTCGTCTACTCGAACCCGAAGCTGTTCCCCAAGCCGGCGAAGACCGACGCGCTTGTCTCCCACGTCGACTTCCTGCCGACCCTGGCCAGTCTGGCGGCGGCGCCGCAGAGCGCCCGCGCGAACTGGCAAGGGGTCGACTACTCGAAGCTGGTTCTGCACCCAAACTCGAACCGCTCGACGCAGGACTACATCGTCTTCACCTACGACGATTACCAGTCCGGCCAGGCCCACCGTCCTTACCCGAAAGCCCCCAACCACATCGTCAGCATCCGCGAAGGGCGCTGGAAGCTGGCCAAGTACTACGACGCCAAAGGCCGCAAGCGGCCGCAGTGGGAGATGTACGACCTGAAGATGGACCCGCTGGAGAAGGAGAACATCGCCCACAGGAACTACGAACGCTCACCCACGCAGGCAAGGGAATTCAAGCGCCTCAAACGGAAGTTGGCCCGGGTGGAAAGGACTCGCCTGAAGCCGCTGCCCGCGTGACGATCGTTTCCAGCTCGGCAAGACGGCGACGCCGACCGCCACTGCAGCAGGCGAGCGTCTCGCGGGCGATGTCCCTGACCAGCTCGCTGCCGCCGATCGGGAGCATCTCGTGAAACTCATCCGCGATCGTCGCGCCGAAGATCAGCGGGTCGTCGGACCCGACGACGACGCGGACGCCTGATTCCTTCCACTCCCATATCGGATGGTCCCTGACGCTGCCCAGATTGGCGAGCCTGATGTTCGAGGTCGGACAGGCCTCGATGACGACCCCCTCGCTGCGGACCTGCTCGCGGACGTGCCCACGTGCCGCCGTCGCCGTTGCGGCATCGAATTCGCTCAATGGACCCGAGAGGTTCTCGGGCACCAGATCCCTCACGTCGGCATGGGCGATCTCCGGCCCCGCCCCCCAAGCCAGCGCGGCGAGCGCACGGGTGGAGGAGCCCCCCGTACGTGCGGTCAGCTCGAGCACCTCGTCGTCGTGGACATCGAGCCGGCCGCCGGAATCGACGAGGATGCCGTGCTGCAGCAGGGCCTCGACGCAGAAGAGGCTGCGGTAGGCATCGATCCAGACGGTTGGGTCGAAGGCGCGACCGCCCGACCCCCTGACGAGCTCGTACAGCAGGTCCCGTGCGGTGGACTCGTCACAGCAGCCTGAGATCACCGACCAGGCGAGATCGCAGATGGCGTCGCCGATCCGAATCGGCGGCGGCGTCCCCCCGGCGCAGACCGCCTTCGCGGCATCCTCGTCGAGGGCGAGTGCGTGGCCGATCCGTTCCGGTTTGCGGTCGGCAAGGAACAGCTCGCCGACTCGACGCACGCCATTCAGCTGGGAGTAAAACGCCTCTCCCGCGTGAATCGCGTAGCCGAGCTCGAACCCGTCGCGGCGCAGCAGCTCGGCAACCGCCGCGAACGGCCAGGATGCGCTTCCATACTCGTCGCCGGCCACGTCGATCGTCGAGATTGCCGCCAACAGGGTGCCGTCATCACCGGCGAGGACGCGTCGCAGGCCTGCGTAGCCGATCATCGCCTCACGTAGCTGGCGCAGGTCGGTCCAGTCCCCGCCCAGCCCGGTGCAGGGGCGACGCAGGAACCCGACGGGCATCGATAGCGCCATCGCCCGTCCCTCTTCCTTGACAAAGCTGCTGAAGCCGCTGTGGTGACTCTCGAGTCCCGCCAGGACTTCCCGCTTGAACTCCTTGGGGCTCGGCTCGACGATGGTCTTGCGGAACTCCGCACCGACGACGTGCTTGGAGGCGGCGATGTGATCGAGCGTCGAGCGGGTCAACGTCGCCCGCATCTCGCCCAGTGCGGCGTCGCGCGTCATTCCCATCTCACGGAATCGGTCGACGAAACGCGTCAGCCCGTCGCCGGGCCGAGCGGTGACGACCGACGACACGCTCGCACAGGCCCGAACCAGCCCGATCAGGAAGGCGCGCTTGCCGGGAAAGTCGTAATCGCTGTTCTCGGCCACCGTCCAGAAGACCTCCTCGACCGAGCAGAGGCCGTCGAACTCGAAGCTGCACGACATCTGCGCGATCGACCTGCCTGGACTCGCGTTCGCTTTTGCCTCCTGCTTGACGATCGGCCAAAATTCCTCGTTTTCGACCTTCTCGACGAGCCCGTGATCGAATTTGCGTTCGCTCAGCGCGGTGAGGTTGAAAAGGCTTTCCCCGTCGCGCAGGTAACGCAGGAGCCGGAGAGCCCAGCGGGTGGCGGTGAGGAGCGCGTGAAGATCCCATTCGCCCCCTCCTCCGGATCGAATCTTCTTGTAGGCAAGCGCGCTGCGATCGATCGGCGCCTTGGTCGAGGCAAGGGCGCCGAAGAACAGCGGCAGCGGGACACTCGCCCCGGAATGCAGGTGCGCGTCGGCTATGTCGAAGCCGATCTGGCGGCCGTCCGGGGCGACGCTGGCGAAGATGCTCAGCGGGAACCGTTGGTTCCATCGACTGGCAGGCGCCGCATTCAAGCCGCGTGAGGTGCGATGGAGCAGCATGAGCGGGTCACCCTTGCAGCGATCGATCTGCTTGTGCACCTCGAAGCGCAGGGTCGGACGCGCCACATCGGGGAACCGCTCGACCAGCAGGTCGAGCAACGCCCAATTGGAGAACTGATCGAATTGCTGCTCGCATCCGTCGCAGAGGATTCCGCTCGCGCCGAGGGCCTCGACGTCGCCGAAGCTCAGCGCCAGCAGTGACTCCGCAACCCCGGACATCCAGGCCTAACCGGAGGAGCGCATTTCGGCTCGCGCGGTCCTTCGCGCGAGCCGCAACGCCGCAACTCCTGCCGCCAGCAGCTCGGTGCTCTCCGGCGTCGCAAACGGGGCCATGCGCATCCGAGATCCGACCTGCGTCAGGGTGCCCACCGTGGCCGCTCCCGCGCGCACCTCCGCCGAGTCCCGCTGCCAGCGTGGATAGAGCTTGCCGATCCGGTCCAGGTGGTCGGACCCCAGCGATGAGGCGAGCTCGAAGTAGCCCGCCACCCAGGTGTAGCGAGCCGCCTCCTCTTCGACCTCCGGCGCGGCCAGAGCATCGAGCAGCATTCCAAGCCGCCGCTCGAAGAGGTCGGTGCCGGTTCTGGTGACACTCGACATCGTCCGCTTCTCTCGCAATTCCTGATGCTTGCCCGCGAACTTGCGGATTCGCTCGCCGCTGAGCAGGGCGGAGTGCCATTGCAGGGGGAGGTCCTGTTCGAACCATTCGACGAATGCCTGGGCGGTGTTGCCGCCACGCTCCAGGCAGGTCGTGTACAGATCGCAAGCCCGCTCGAAGGCCTGCTCGTAGTCGATGCGCGGCTCGAGCTCGGCATCGTGCTCCACCGTCAAGCAGGCTGCCTCTATGCAGGTCGAGAGGACCGCCTCGGTCGTCATGTCGGTGGAGAGCTCCGCAAAGCGGTTCCAGAGGGCGGCGCTGCGCAGCACCTCGGAGAGCGTCGTCGCATCCGGGAGCAGCAGGAACATGTCGTCGGTTGGCTGGTTTGCAAGCTCGACTTTCTGCAGGAAGCGCCACTCGTCCTCGCCGATGAACACGCGTGGACCTTCGACCTCGAAGAGGCCGCTGCCAAAGGCGATCTCCTGAAGCACGAGCAGGGCCGAGGTCTCATCGCCGGTCAGGTAATCCTCGGGTTTGTACTCGGTGCGGCGGGCGGGATCGCCAGCCGGAGTTGCGGCACGTGCCCGAGCGATGCTTCGCAGGTGAAAGAAGGCCATCGAGGGCGCGCTGGGTTCCTCGACTTTGCTTTTGGCGGTGACGAAGAACTGCACGCCGGAAAACCCGATTTCCATCGACCGCTTGGCTGGTGCTTCCTCGAGGGGCGGCCCGATTTGCACCAACCTCGAGCTGCCGAGGCGAACCGCGACCCGCTCGACCATGAGGTTCAGCACTCGACGAAGCGCCAGATGCACAGCCTCGGGGGCGGTCTCGCCCGACTCCGGCCTGACCGCATCGAGCGTCTCCCAAAGCTGAACCAGCGTTCGAGCATTGTCCGGAAGCGGGTTGGGCAGGCCGAATTGCTGCTGGCCGATGGTCAGCGCCTCGTCGATTGCCCAGGAGCCCCCGGAAATCCGCTCGATTTGGGTTCGCAACGCCGTCAGCTGCTCGCGCATCGGCGCCTTGCGGCCGATCGGGGCAAAATCGGCACGATGGATCGGGGCGATCGGTTCGATCTCGAAGCGACAGCGGTAGGGAAAGACCTTCTCGAGTTGACGTGCCAGCAGGAAGCGCAGGTGCTTTTCGCTGGCTTCGGGCAGCAGGTTGCGCCTGGCGGCGACCCAGGCGCCGTTGAGATCGTCGGGTGAGAAGCAGGTCAACGGGACGATGCCCGGCACCGAGCCGAGGATCTGCAGGTCGGTGAGGATGTCGATGATGCTTTGACGGGTCAGGTCGGGGTCGTCTATCGGCACGACGATCAGCCGCGGCTCGCCGGCCTCGCCGGTGCGGAAGCAGAGCTCGTTCGCAAGCGCCCGCAGCTGCCTAACGAGACGCACGCCAGACCGACTGACGGTGAGGAAATCGTCGGCGAAATCGGATGGACTATCGGTGCCGTGCTCGAGGGCGGCGGTCGTCGTCCGCGACACCGCAAAGCCCCGGGCGGTATCCCCGAGCAGCTTGATCGCCTCGGCGTACGGACTGGGGGCGGGCTCCTGGTCGCTGACCGCTGTCTGGGCCTCGAGGGCAAGCAGCTCCCAGAGCTCGGCAAGGAAGGTGGTGATGACCGAATCGGTCTCGCTGAACAGATCGGGGCGCATGATCGGGACCACCAGGTGCCGCCCGTCGCGGACGAGCTCGGCGCTGACCGCGGCAAGCAGCGTCGACTTGCCGCTGCCTCGCTGGCCCATGATGGCCAGCGTCTGCGAGCCGTCGGTGAGCAGCCGTTCCTGAATCGCCGAGGCCGGCGAGTCGAGCGACGAGCTGGCGATCTCGGCTCCGAGCTCCTCAACCACCTCGAGCAGCGGCGTGCGAAGCTCATCGAGCTTGATCGGGAGCTCATCTCTTTCGAGCAGGGCGCGCATCGACTCGTTCCAGGTCGGCACTGTCCGCTCCCCTACTCGGAAGGGTCTTCGTCGGGGTTCTCGAGAGCGTCGCCCTCGAGCGACTCGCTTGCGAGCTGCGACGTCTTCTCGCTCTGGGGCAGCTCGGGGCCCCTTCGAGTTTCCTCGGCAGCGCGGCGCAGCACCTCGTCGAGGTTCGCAAAGGTCTCCTGGACGAGCTCACGGTAGTCCGGGACGTTGCGTTCGAGCCAGGCCATCGCACCGGCGCGGTCGTCGGCGTCGACGAAGCTGCCAAAGGCATCGACCTGGTCATCCGACATCCGCGCGACTATCTGCAGGCCGACGATCTCCTCGCCGGCGTTGTACAGCTCGCGCAGCAGCTCGTTGACCTGACCCTGGGTCAACCCCCGGTAGCCCAGGCCCGCAAGCCTGTCAGCACTGAGTTTGATCATCGCCCGCTCTCCCAACCCTCGATCCACATTCGCGCAGTTAATCGCAAATGCCGGTCGTAAGCATTACCAGTAACTGTTCCCCGGAGCAGTCCGACCCTAGCCCTGATCCGGCAGTAACGACCTGAGGAAACCTTCCGGGAACGTCCTCTTGGATCTTGAGAATGCGGTTTGCGAGCCCATTCACAACGACCCAGGAGGACACCCGGACGGTGAAGACACAAACGACGCGCCAAACCGTAGAAGTCAGAGCGGACGCTGAGGGGATCGTCTCCCACG
>Ga0164299_10000096_pt1 | contig 17415 bp, 14 predicted proteins | sample Whisoiple_221_MG_FD_109712 | JGI IMG/M metagenome (GOLD analysis project Ga0164299, IMG submission 109712) | Unamended control soil microbial communities from upstate New York, USA - Whitman soil sample_221_MG | ecosystem: Environmental > Terrestrial > Soil > Agricultural land ...
TATTCGAAAGGTTCGACTCGATCCGTGGACGCGCACCGGAGGATTGGCTGCTCGGATTTGTCTCGCAGGAACTGGCGAGACCAACGACGCGTATATTTGCGAGATCCCGGCGGGCAAGGCACTCAAACCGCAGCGACACCTGTTCGAAGAATTGATCTATATCGTAAGCGGCTATGGCGCGACGACGGTCTGGAACCATCCCGAGTCCAAACACACGTTTGAATGGCAGGAAGGCTCGGTCTTTTCCCCGCCACTAAATAGCTGGTACCAGCATTTCAACGGCAACGGCAGTGAACCGGCGCGCTATCTCGCCGTTACGAGCGCGCCGTGCATGATGAACCTGCTTCACAGCACGGATTTTATCTTCAATTGCGACTACGTTTTTACAGATCGCTTCAATTCCCAGACAGACTATTTTAGCAGTCCGGGCACATGGTATGCGGGAAGAACGTGGCAGACTAACTTCGTCGCCGACGTAAAGAATCTCAAGTTACTCGACTGGAAGGAGAGGGGTGGTGGTGGCTCGCAGGTTCGCCTGGAGCTTTCCGAGAATACCTTGTGCGGTCACATTTCGGAATTTGCGGTGGGATCGTATAAGAAGGCGCATTTTCATGGACCGGGCGCTCACGTCATTATTCTCAGCGGCGTGGGATATTCCCTCATGTGGCCGCAGGGCCAGCCGATCAAACGCTACGATTGGACGCCAGGAAGCCTCGTGGTCCCGCCAGGCAATTGGTTTCACCAGCACTTCAACGCGGGAGCAGAGCCTGTGCGCTATTTGGCTTTGCGTTGGGGCAGCCAGAAGTACCATGAGATGTGGGGCGAAGGAAAAGGCAAAGTCGACATCGATGTCAAGTTAGGCGGCAATCAGATCGAGTACGAAGATGAAGATCCGATCGTGCCGCAGATGTTTCAGGAGGCGTGTGATAAAGCCAGCGTGAAAAACTTGATGGAAAGATACTATAAGAGATCCGCCTAGGAGCCAAGACATATATCCTGGACGGAGAGGAGGTTCCATGATCACGACAAAGGGTATCTATCATATGGGGATCCCGGTAAACGACGTGGAGCGCGCGGTGAAATTTTACACCGAGGTTTTGGGCATGACGATGGCCAAGCTCAATCGCGACGACATGGGCGATCACTTGAATCGGGCCGATCTTCGCTCCGGCGATTCCATGGTGGTGCTGTTCCAACGTCCAAAGCCGGTCGAGAAAGACGCGCTCAAAGAAGACGGCGCGACCCATCAGGCTTTCATGGTCTCGCCGGAAGATTTCGAGCTGGCGGCAAAGAAGATGAAAGATTGGGGCGTAAAGGTTTATGACATTCCCACCGTCGAGCGCCCGGCCGGACGAGGTTTTTATTTTTTCGATCCCGACGGTAATCTGCTCCAGCTCTATGCGCCGCCAAAAACGCCGTCCGCCTCGTGAAGGAATTCAGAGTTGTCGGCAAGCCGCTGCCGCGATTGGATGGCGTTGACAGCGTCACCGGGCGCGCAACCTACACAGTGGACATCGCTCTGCCGGGCTTGCTCCACGCCAGACTGTTTCGTAGCCCCGTTCCACACGCCAAGATTCGCCGTCTCGACGTGAGCCGAGCGCGCGCGCTGCCTGGCGTTGGCGCCGTTCTCACCGCCAACGAGGCGCCGTCGAAGCGTTTCGGGTTCGGCGTTCAGGACGAAGAACTTTTTGCCCGCGATAGAGCGCGTTACGTCGGCGATGTCATCGCTGCGGTTGTCGCAATCGACGAAGCCACCGCCGCCCAGGCGGTCGAACTCATCGAGTGCGATTACGAACCTCTGCGCGCTGCGCTTACGGTCGATGAGGCGCTGAGCGAAAACGCGCCGCTGGTTCATGAAGAGATGAGCTCCTACCGGCTGAACACCGTGCTCGCGCGCGACTGGCATCCGGTTTATGGCACCAACATAGCGCACCAGACTTCTTTTTCAAAAGGGGACATCGATCGCGGCTTCGCCGAAGCCGACGAGATTTTCGACGACACTTTCCTTTCGCGGCAGGTGCAGCATTGTTCCCTCGAACCTCATGCGGTGGTGGCCGAGTGGAACGGCGATCGTCTGACGCTCTGGACCAGCACGCAGAAAGTTTTTCTCGTGCGCTCGGGTTTGGCCGATCTCTTCGATCTGCCTGAAAATAAAATTCGCGTCATCGGCAGCAAAGTCGGCGCCGGTTTCGGCGGCAAGAACGCCATGCGCCTGGAACCCTACGCCGCCGCGCTGGCGATCAAAACCGGCCAGCCAGTGCGACTCGTCAACAGCCGTGCCGAAGAATTCTTTGCCGCCGCCGGGTCCGTACCGGCGACCGTGCGCGTAAAAACCGGCGTCAAAAAGAACGGCACGATCACGGCGCGGGAGATGGAGTTTACCTGGGACACCGGCGCCTACGCCGAAGGCTTGGCCGGCAGCAATCGAGCGCTAAAGGACGGCGTCGGTCCGTATAAAATTCCCAATATTCGCGTCAGTTCGACGTTGGTATACACGCACAAATTGCGCGGCTGCCCGTTTCGCGGCCTCGGCATCCCGGAAGCGGTCTGGGCCGGCGAATCGCAGATGGATATGATTTCGCAGAAACTCGGTATCGATCCCGTCGAGCTGCGGCTGAAAAATTGCCTCGGTACCGGCGACCAAACCCCAGCCGGCGATCGCGCCAATCATATTGCTCTGCGCGATTGCCTGCTGAAAGTCTCGGCTGAGCTCGAGCGCTGGAAAAAACGCGCTCCGGCGAATCACAGCTTCGGCGTCTCGCTGTTGCACAAATCGCCGACGACTTCAGCGTCTGCGTCCAATGCGCGCGTGCGCATCGCCGCCGACGGCAATGTCGAACTGTTTATTGGCGCCACCGACGTCGGCGGCGGCACAGGCACGAGCCTCGGCCAGATCGTCGCCGAGGAATTGGACGTCCCGCTCGACGCGGTTCGCGTGGTCATCGCTGACACGGAGTTGACACCGTTCGATCACGGCACCTATTCGAGCCGCGTGACACCCTATGTCGGCGCCGCGGTGAAGCTCGCCGCCCTCGATGCGCGCCAGCAGATCGCGGCCAAAGCAGCCAAACTTTGGAATCTGCCGATCGAACGGATTCGCTTCGCCAGAGGTAAAATCAGCGCCGGCGCCCAACGACCGTTGACATTGACAGCGCTTCTGACGCAATCCCAAACGGCGGAAATCGTCGGTGTCGGCGCCAGTCAAAGCAAGCGGCTATGGGCCGAAGATGCAGCGAAGCAAACCAAAGACGCGAGCGCGCCGGGCTGGCCCTTCGGCGCCCAGGCCGTCGAAGTGGCCGTCGATCGTGAAACCGGCGAGATCAAGTTGGTCAGAGTCGCCTCGGCGCACGACGTCGGCAAAGCGATCAACCCGCTGGCGGTCACCGGCCAGATCGAGGGCGGCATCATGATGGGCCTCGGCTACGCGCTCTCGGAGGCTTTGCTGTTCGACGAAGGAAAAATCACCAATGCAAGCTTCGCCGATTATAAAATACCGACCATGCGCGATATCCCCGCAGCGACGCCGATCATCGTCGAAAAAGATTACGACTCCGAGCCGTACGGCGCCAAAGGCGTCGGCGAAATGTCCGTGTTCGGCATCGCGCCGGCGGTCGCCAACGCGGTCGCGCGCTTGACCGGCGTCCGCATCACAGATTTGCCGCTGTCGGCCGAGAAACTGCGCGAGCTGCTCAAACAATCGAAGGAGAAATGAATGGCGCTTTCGGAAAAAAATGAGCGGCTCGACGAAGGCAATATGCCGCGGCCCTATGAGGACGTGAGGCAGTGGCTCGAGCTTGTCGAATCCATGGGCGAGCTCAAGCGCATCGATGGCGCCGATTGGAATCTTGAGATCGGCACCATGGCGGAGCTGATCTACCGCGAGCGCACAGGGACAATTCCAGCGCTGCTTTTCGACCAGATCACAGGCTACCCCAAAGGATTTCGCATCCTTTTCGGTCAGCAGACTTCTTATCGGCGCCTTGCATTGATGGCAGGGTTGCCCATGGACAGCGTCGGATTGAAGCTCGTCAGCCGATTCAAGGAAAAACTCAACAAGCTGCAACCGATTGCGCCGCGCATCGTGAAAACCGGACCGGCGCTCGAGAACACTATGTCCGGCGACGCCATCGACGTGCTCAAGTTCCCTGTGCCGAAGGTGCATGAGCTCGATGGCGGCCGATTCATCGGCACCGCCTGCATCGCCGTAACGCGCGATCCGGAAGAAGGCTGGCTCAACCTCGGCACCTATCGCGCCATGGTGCACGACGCAAAATCCGTGGGGCTTTTCATGTCGTCCGCGGGCAAGCACGGCCGCATGCACATGGAAAAATATTTCAAGCAGGGCAAACCCTGTCCGGTCGTTTTGTGCGTCGGCCAGGATCCGCTGCTGCTGTTGGCCGCGGGCAATCCTATCGAGCTCGGTTATTCGGAATACGATTACTGCGGCGGCATCAGAGGCAGACCCTACGATCTCGTCGAAGGCGATGTCACGGGCTTACCTTTTCCCGCGCACGCGGAAATCGCCATCGAAGGCTTTCTTCATCCGGGCGACATCAAACCTGATGGACCTTTCGGCGAATGGCTCGGCTACTACGGCACGCGCATGGAAGACACGCCGGTGCTGCGCATCGAGCGCGTTTATCATCGCAACGATCCGATTCTCTGCGTCGCGCGGCCGGGGCGACCGCCCACCGACTACTCTCTTTCCAAAGGGATGATTCGCGCCGCGCAGCTTTGGGATCGCGTCGAAAAAGCCGGCTTACCGAACGTGAAAGGCGTGTGGTCGCTCGAATCGGGCATCGGCAGTCTATTCAACGTGATCTCGATCAAACAAGCCTACCCCGGCCATTCGCGCCAAGCGCTCTTTCTCGCATCACAGTCGCTGGGCGGCGCCTACAACGGACGCTTTATTGTGGTGGTGGACGAAGACATCGATCCGACCAGCGAGTTCGATGTGCTCTGGGCGATGGCGACGCGTTGCGATCCCGATCAAGCCGTGGAAATCATCAGCCGTGCGGCGAGCGGTTCGCTCGACGTATGCATTCCGCCCGAAAACAAGGGCCACAGCTCGCGCTGCCTGATCGACGCATGCATGCCCTATGATAGGCGGCACCAGTTTCCGCCGATCGCGGAGTCGAGCGAAGAGTTGAAAAATCAAGTGCGAGCGAAATGGCGCGAGACGATCTATGATTGATTGTTCATTGAGGACTAACAGCGCGTCGCATGCGGAAATAGGGATGGCAACTTTCCCCCTTTGGCAAAGGGGGATCAAGCGGGATTCATCCGGTGCAGCAGAATTAGCGCCGCGACAGAAAATCTCCCCTAACCCTTCCCTTCGACGATGCTCAGGGCATGCTTTGTTAAAGAGGGGAATTTCGGAAGCTCTCAAGCTGTTGTGTGTTTCTACTGCGATTGGCCGAGCGTTTCTGCTCACGCTCCTCCTCTTTTCCGCGAAGCCGCTTCCCGCCCAGGAGGTGCTGCGCGCGGGGACCATCTTTAGCGCAACCCAGGCGCCGCTCTGGGCCGCGAAGGAAGGACATTATTTCGAGAAGTACGGCATCAAAAACCTGGAAATCATCCAATTCTCCGGCGGCCTGCCGGTGACGCGTGCGCTGATCGGCGGCGACATTCAGATCAGCACCACCGGCGGCGCCGCCGTGGTCAATGCCCGGCTCAAGGGCGCGGACACCGTCATCATCGCCAGAACCGTCGGTGTGTTTCCCTATACGCTCTTCGTCGGCAAAGAAATTCGCGACGCCGCCGATCTCAAGGGGCGAAAGCTCGCCGTGAGCACGGTCGGCGGTTCGGGTTATGTGGCGATGCAGTACGCGCTCAGAAAACTCGGCTTGGATCCCGACAAAGATGTCGCCATGCTGCAGATCGGCGACTTTGGCACGCGCCTGGCGTCGCTCGCTGCGGGAATCGTGCAAGGAGCCTTGCTGCTTCCGCCGTTCACCTTGCGTGCGCGTGAGCTGGGATTGCGCCCGCTCTACGACTTGGTCGGCAGCGGTATTCAATATCCGATCAATCAGATCACCGTACGTCAATCGTTCATCAAATCGCACCGCGAAACCGTAAAGAACTTCATGCGCGCCTTTGTCGCGGGCCTGGCGCGTTTTCGCACTGACCGAGAGTTCGGTGCTCGGCTGCTGGGCAAAAATCTTCGGGAGAACGATCCTAAAATCCTTCAAGAGACTTACGATTTTTGGCTGAAGGTCTTTCCCAGGGTTCCGAATCCCGGACCGGAGGATGCGACGGTATTTCTCGAGCTCATGCAAGTGAAGGAGCAGCGCGACTGGCGCGACTTCGTCGACACCAGCGTGATGGACGCACTGCAGCGGGAAGGATTTTTAAACAGCGTCTACAAATAGCGGGGCTGATATGAGATCCGCCATAGTCCTGTGGACGGTGCTGATCATTTCGTTGTTTTTGGGTGTCGCAGCGGCGCAGGACTTGAGTAAAGCCAGGCAAGAAGGACGCATCGTTTTCTATACTTCCTGGGGACCCGGCGACGCCGACTATGTCGTCAGAGCCTTCGAGAAAAAATTTGCGCCGCTGAGAGTGGAAACGGTTAGGGCCAGCAGCGAGAGAACCCTGACCCGCCTGTTGAATGAGCAGCGTGCGAACACGTTTCTCGGCGACGTGGTCGCCGTCAGCGGACTTCAATCGGGAATACTCAAAGCAAAGGGCGCTTTGGATCGCTATCAATCACCGGAAGCGACGAACTTTCCCGCCGAGTGGCGCGACCCGGATGGATATGGAACCGGCCTGCATCAAACGATCTACGTGATCGGCTACAACTCCCGGTTGGTCGCACCCGATGCCGCGCCGAAGAGCTACGAGGATTTGCTTCAGCCGCGCTGGAAAGGCCAGCTCGGTTGGGACCCGGAAGAATATTATCTCTTCGGCGCTTTGATGAAAGCCCGCGGCAAGGAAAAAGGATTGGACTACTGGCGCCGTCTCGCCGCGCAACAGATCAAGTTCCGCAAAGGTTACACGTTGATCAGCGAACTGGTCTCCGCAGGAGAATTTCCCGTGGCGGTATCGCTGTATCAGCACCGCGTCGATGAGTACGACAAGAAGGGCGCGCCGCTTCAGTGGATCGCCCCGAACCCGCTTGTCGGCGGCGACCCGAATAAAATTTCGTTGTTGAAAAACGCGCCGCGGCCCAACGCGGGCAAATTATTCATCGACTACATGCTATCGGTTGAAGGTCAGAAACTGCTTCAGGACAAAGGCCGCAGTCCGGGCAGGATCGGCATCGGGCCGAAAAACCCTCGGCTGAAAGGCGCAAAAATTTTCACGCTGCACGTAAACGCCGATGAATATGAAGAACTCGGCAAAGAGTTCAACCGGATTTTCAAAGTGCCATAACATGGCATTGAAACTGTCTATGACCTGCGGTCCCTACGATCGCGCCCGCGCTCTCATCGACGGCACCGTCAAGCCTCAAGGCATCGATCTCGAGATCAGTGTCAACAAGAGCCCGGGGCGACAGACCAAGATTGACGGGAAGGAATTCGACGCCGCCGAATTCTACACCGCTACGTACATCGCTGACCTGCATTATAAGAGTCTCGGCTATACGGCAATTCCGATTTTCGTCAAGCGAATGTTTCGCCACTCTTATATCTACATCAACAGGCGCTCCGGCATCCACTCGCCAGTCGATCTGAACGGCAAGCGCATCGGCGTGCAGAACTGGCTGACGACGACGGCGGTCTGGGCCCGCGGACTGCTGGAAGACGAATACGGTCTCGATCCGAAATCGGTGACCTGGGTGGCCGACCGGGTGAGCGGCAGCGGCGATTGGAAACCGCCGGGCTGGTTGAAAATAGAAATCGTTCCGAGAGAGCAAAAACAGTTCGATCTTCTAGCCAACGGCGCCATTGACGCGGCGATCACGACGGGAACCTGGGCGCCGAACGTGCATCCTAACGTTGATTTCCTGTTTCCAAATTATGCCGAATTGGAGCGTGATTACTTCAAGCGCACGGGGTTTTTTCCGATCATGCACACCTTGATCATCAAGAATTCTGTGCTGGAGAAAGATCCGGGGGTTGCCATGAGCCTGTTTGATGCCTGGGAGGAATCGAAAAAGAAGTGCTACGAATGGCTCCAGTGGCAGCGCGTGCATCAAACCTCACTGTGGTATCGCGCACTTTGGGAGGAAGAACAGGAGGCCGCAGGCATAGATCCGTATGTGTGGGGCCTTCGCGGTGCGCGAAACGAAATCGACAAGCTGCTCGAATACTGCCACCGCCAAGGCCTGACCACGCGCAAGTTCGAGCCCGAAGAAATGTTTCATCCGACCACGCTGGAAACGTGGTGGACGCAGCGACTCGGTTACCGCCGCGGCCGGACATGGCACTGCCTAAACAGAATTCTCGCGTAGCTTACTTATAGCTGATGACCTTTTAGGCCTTCTAGGGACGGGGCCAGGCCTGCGGCCGTGTCTCCGAGCACGTTACCGTGCTCGATGCCCAGCGTTTTAATCCAGCGCTGCTGTCCCAGGGTGAGGCCGATGAAAAAGCCGAGCTCGACCAACTCGTCGATTGTGAAATGCTCATATAGTTTTGCCCAGAGCGCGTCGTCGGCGATCTCGGAATTCCATGCGATCGCGCTAGTGTAAGTGAGCGCGACCTTTTCTCTCTCCGTGAATTTATCTGAATCGGCGAAGTTCAAAAGCTCATCGTATTTCTCTTCCGTGAGGCCTTGCCGTCCAGCCTGGACGGAGCGCTGTACGCCTCAATACTCGCACTGGATCCACTGCGAAACGTAGACGCGACAGAGCTCTTTCACACCGCGACCGACGACACCGTTGCGGAAAGTGAGCTCCCAGGCCTGGGAAAAAGCCCGGATGACATCCGGCACGTGAGCACGCACTGCCTGGCTTTCAGGTCGGGGGGTGCCTTCGCGGCGGGCGCGCTCGAGATAACCTCTGATTTCCGGATCGCTGACAGTCTCAGGATCGACGTAAGGAATCCGCGGCATAAATTACCCTCCGTGATGACTAAATCCGAAATCGAAGCTCTAAATCCAAACCGATGGCAACGTCAACATTGGTTTCAAGTATTTAGGTTTGTTCTGCGGGCTTCTGTTTTTGCTTGGACTCTTCCCATTCTCGGATAATCTGCGTGAGTTGATCTCGGATCTCAGGCTCGCTTTTGGTCAAATCCATCGGTTTGCCGAACGGCTGAGGCATGTCAATCCCGCTCGGCCAGTAGACTTCGACCGAATTACCGTCAGGGTCCCGCGCATAAACGCTTACGGTATTTCCATGGCTGACCACGCGCTGGATCGGCACGTTGTGATCGACAAACGTTTGATAAAAGTCCTTTACGTCTTTGAGGGTCGCGCAGCGAAACGAGATCTGCTGGAGGATGTTGAAGTTGCCATCGTCGTTGCGCCCGGGGGCGAGAAGAAGCTCGTGGTGTTCCACCGCGCGGTCCTGCGCCGTCATGAAAACGCCGCCCCTGGGGCTTCGATCGCTCACTCGGAGCCCGAGAATATCCCGGTAAAAGGCCACTGAACGCTCGACATCGCGCACATGAACACCGATATGGCCGAGGGAATTGACTTTAGGCATAGGACCTCCTCCCGACGTTCGGATTGTTAAACGGTGGAAGCGGTGCTGTCAATGTCAACGATTTTCAAAACATTGCGGCGCGAAAAACGATCAGCGGCGGCGTACAATCCGTACGAATCTGGAGCCGAGTGCGTTCACCGCGTCATCCAGTTCTTCGACTCCCAGCAGACGACAACTTGCGTAAAAAATCACCGCTGCTAGAGCCAGAGCGGCGCTGACTTGCAGCAAGTGCAGTCCAAGTCCGCGGAGCGGCAACCAAGAAAGTAATTCACTCGCAAACCAAGCTCCGGCCGCCATCGCGCAGGATGCAGCGATTACGCGGAAAACCGTAGCGGCGAGCCGCCGTCCGCCCAATCTGCCGAGCCGGCGGCGCATGAAGACCGCGAGCAGCAGAAAATTGACTAGGGCGACGGTGGAGGTCGAAAAAGCCAGGCCAACGTGGCCGAACGGGCCGACAAGCAGCGAGTTCATGACGAAATTCACCACGATCGAACCGACGCTGATCAGCATCGGCGTGCGCGCATCATTCAGAGCGTAAAACGCGGGTGAAAGCACCTTGACGGCAGCATAGCCGGCGAGTCCCAGAGAATAAGCTGCCAAAGCATTGGCCGTCTGAACGGTATCGAAGCTGGTAAATTTACCGTGCTCGAAAACGAGCGCGACGATCGGCCGACCTAAAACGACCAGACCGACTGCCGACGGAATGCACAGCAGAAAAACCAACGCCAGCGAATGCGCCAAGGTCTGACGAAATTCGACGTAATCCGGATTGCTGGTGCTGCGGGACAGCGGTGGCAGCGCGGCCGTTGCGATGGCGACGCCGAACACGCCGATCGGAAACTGCATAAAGCGAAATGCATAGCTCAACCAGGACACGGGCCCGTTGAGGACAGCGCCGGTGGCGGGATCGACGATCTCCGAGGCAAAGTTGGTGTTGACGAAAACATTGATCTGCACGGCTGCAGTACCGATGATCGCCGGACCCATGAGACGCATGATCTGGCGTACTCCAGGATCGTAGAAGTCCAACATCGGCCGGTAGCGAAATCCGGCGCGGCGCAGGCTCGGCCACTGAACCGCAAACTGGAGAAAGCCACCAACGAGAGTGCCAAAAGCCATTCCTTCAATCGGGCTCAGTCCGAGAGATGGGCCGACGGTGAAACCGAGAAACAATCCGCCGATCACCGATCCTAAATTGAAAAATACCGGCGCGATGGCTGGAATCGCAAATTTGTTGCGTGCGTTCAATATGCCCATCGCCTTGGCGGCAAGGGCGATCAGCAACAAAAACGGAATCATGATGCGCGTGAGGTGGATCGTGAGTTCGGCTTTGCCCGGCACGTCGTAAAATCCCGGTGCAAGCCAGTAGACGATGGACCGCGCGAAAATCCAGCCGACAACACAAATCGCGCTCAGTACCAGCATCAGTGCAGTGGCGACGCGATTCGACAACCGAAACGCTTCCTCCGATCCTTTGGTTTGCTGGACCTGGGTGAACGTCGTGACGAAAGCTGCAGACAGAGCGCCTTCGGCGAACAAGTCGCGCAGCAAATTCGGAATGCGAAACGCGGTCAGGAAAGCATCGTACTGCAGGCCGGCGCCAAACAACGCGGCGAATACCTGGTCACGGACCAAACCGAGTACCCGGCTGGCTGTCACAGCGAGACTGATGACTCCGGCATTGCGCGCGACACTGGCGCGGCCGTGCTGAGCGCGATCTTCGTGCATAATTGCCGATGAAAGATTTACCTAGGGGTAGCACGAAACCTGCCGGGCGTCGACGCGCCGCACCGCCGAGCGAGGGAAAGAATTCGTTTCGAGCGCGATTCTTCGTTGACAGAACGGCGGCTCTTCGCATAGCCTCCATCTCCGTTCGGATGAGGTCTGGCGCAACCCATGCACTTACCGCTGTATAATTCCGAACGGTTCAAGGAGTGGAGCATGAACAATTGCTCAAGACACTTTGCTGTTGCAATCGTTGCGAGTCTGCTAACGAGCTGGTTTGCAACCGCGGCACAGGGTCAAAACGAGCCCTTTTACAAAGGCAAAACACTCAGGTTCGTGGTCGGCTCGGCGCCAGCGAATTTTTACGATTCATGGGCGCGCTTGATCGCACGGTATTGGGGCAAACACATTCCGGGAAACCCCAATGTGATCGTGCAAAATATGCCAGGCGCCGGATCAATCACCGCGGTGAATTATGTCTACGGGGTTGCCAAGCCCGACGGGCTCACCGTCGTGTTGCCGAACAACAGCATCTACATCGAGCAACTCGTCGGGCGGCGCGAGGCGGAGTTCGATCTGCGGAAATTTCATTGGCTCGGCTCGGCGGCGCAGGAGTCGATCATGTTTTACATGCGCGCCGATACGCCGTACAAATCGATCGGAGAAATCATTCGAGCGAAACAGCCGCCCAGCTGCGGCGGCTCGGGAACCACCAGCTCAGATTACATCGTCGCAAAAATTCTCGAGCTTGCGGTGGGCGCCAAGATCAACTCGGTTTCCGGCTATCAGGGTGGCAGCGACGCGGACTTGGCGGTGGAAAAAGGCGAGATCGTTTGCCGAGCGCACACGCTGGCGTCGCATTTTGGGCGCGAGCCGTTCAATTCTTGGCACAAAAAAGGCTTCGATCTTCACCTGCTGCAATCCGGACGCAAGCGCGACCCGCGCGCGCCGGAGGCTCCGACCTTGTATGAGGTTCTGGAGGAATTCAAAGTGGCGGACGGTAAACGGCGCGTTGCTCAAGCGCTACTTTCCGGCGGAGAATTCGGTAGACCGGTCTTAGTCACACCGGGAACACCGCCGGAGCGAGTTAAAATTCTCCGCGATAGTTTGCGGAGCGTTGTAAGCGACCCGGAGCTTTTGGCGGAAGCCAAAAAGAGCCGGATGGATGTGGAATACACCGCGGGGGAAGAGTTGGAGGCATTGCTCAAAGAAGTCTTGAGTCAGCCTCCCGAAGTGGTGGAGCAAGCGCGAAAAATCTTAGGCAATTGACGGAGGAGAACATGGACGTCACCACGAGTTTAGCTAAATTTGTGACGGATCTTCGCTATGCAAGCATACCGGGAAAAGCTGTGGAGACGGCAAAGATCGCGGTGCGCGATTGTCTCGGCGTGGCGCTCGCAGGCAGCAGAGAAGAGGACGCCCGAATTGCCGCTGAAATCGCGCGCCAAGAAAGGGCGCGGGAAGAGACGAGCGTTATCGGGCAGGGCTTTAGGACTTCGGCATTAAATGCGGCGCTTGCCAACGGGACCGCAGCACATGCCCTCGATTTCGATCATAGCTTTACCATCATGGGCCAGCCGACGGCGCCGGTGGCTCCGGCGACTTTTGCGCTCGGGGAAGCCCTCGGCGCAAACGGGCGCCAAATTATCGAAGCTTACGTCGCGGGTTTTGAAGTCACGGCGAAGCTCGTACACTCGCTGCAAGACAGCGCTCATGACGGCTGGCATGCGCCGAGCACGTTAGGTTCCTTCGGCGCAGCCGCTGCATGCAGCAAGCTGCTCGGCGTCGATGCCGCAAAGACGCAAATGGCACTCGGTATTACGGCGTCCATGGCAAGCGGCATTGTCGCGAATTTTGGCACGATGACAAAACCCTTGCATGTCGGTCTGGGTGCGCGTAATGGGGTGCTCGCCGCCAAGCTCGCTGCCGGCGGATATACAGCCAATGTGAAAGCGCTTGAGGGCGGCTTTGGATTTTATCAAGTCTTACACGAAAACACGCCGATTCGTGAGCAGGCGATCGAGGAGCTCGGCCGCTCTTATGCGCTCGTCACTGATGGGCTGCGGATCAAACCCTATCCGTGCGGTGGTCTCACCCATCAAGTGATCGATTCCGTGCTCGAGTTCAAAGGGAAAAACGGATTGACCGCGGAGATGATCGAGCGGGTCGATGTGGATGTAGTCAAGCATACGTTCGACAGAATCGTGTTTCGCGTGCCGCAAACCGGGATCCAAGGAAAATTCTGCATGCCGTATCTGGTGGCCCGGGCAATCATCGATGGCAAGATCGGGCTGCACATTTTTACCGACAGCGCAGTCCGGGATCAAAATGTGCTCAAACTCGCCGAGCGCGTGCAGATGAATCTCGATCCCAATCTGAAAAAGAGCGATGCCGCGGGACGGCCGTGCCGAGTCACGGTGCGGTTGAGAAACGGCCAAACGTTCACGCGCGAAGCTCAGCACGCGAAAGGCGGCCCCGAATACCCTATGACGGAAGCGGAACTGCGTGACAAATTCACCGAATGCGCGCGCGAAGCGATCGATGCGAGAAGCGCCGCGCAGGCTTTGGATTACATCGAAAACTTGGAAACCCTCGGCGACGTTCGTCCGCTCTGCGAAATCCTGAGAGGCTGATGCGTGTTGTTTATGTTGTGAAGCTTCGCCTTCTTCTTCCGCGGCAGTGCCCAATGGTGAATTCTCACTCGGCCATCCCCGCATGCTTTTAGCGGGAATCCAGGCAAGTACGGCCTAGATTGCCAATAGCAAACGGTGCGGGGTGAAAGCTTCTCATCAGTATGGTCTTGTACTCGGTTTAACCCAATCTGCGCGTTTGCCACAGTCAACGAATTGACGTTATAAGATTTGATGTTCACAGAAGTCGCTATGCTCAGCTCGGAGACTCATTTTCATGCCGATTAGAACGGGCGCCGATTACATCCATGCGCTCCGTGATGGACGCGAAGTCTGGCACGCCGGGCGGCGCATCGAAGACGTGACGGCGCACTCGGGATTCACGGGAACGATAAAGACGCTGGCTGATTTGTACGACAAACAGCATGCGCCTGAATTCCGCGATCTCATGACTTTCGAACATGACGGCGAGCGGGTTTCTTACAGCTATCTTGCGCCGAAAAATGCCGAGCAGTTGGCGTGCAAGCGGGGCAATATCGAGTTCTGGGCGCAGCAGACACTCGGTCAAATGGGCCGCTACCCGGATTTCTGCGCGCAACTGGTCGTGGGGCTCTTGGATTGGACATGTGTGATCGAAAAGCAAAGCGAGCAGTGGGCCGAGAACGCGCGCCAGTATTATCTCCATTGCCGCAATAACGATCTCTGTCTGACCCACGCGCTGACTGACCAGTATTACGATCGCACCAAGCGAGTGAGCGAACAGTCAGATCCTGATTTGATTCTCCATATCGTTGGCGAGAGTAAAAAAGGGCCTGTGGTGCGGGGTTTACGAACGTTGGCGACCCTGGCACCCATTTCGGATGAAGTTTTGGTTTATCCCAATCGTCCGCGGGATGCCGACGAGGCCGATTATGCGATCGCGTTCGCCATCCCGATGAACACGCCGGGGTTGAAGATTATTTGCCGCGATCTTTACGCGGAGCACGCCGATCCCGAACGTCACCCCTTGACGGCGCGCTTCGATGAAGTCGATGCCGCACTAGTCTTCGACGACGTTCTTGTCCCCTGTGAGCGCGTTTTCGTCTACAAAACTCCGCATCTTCTAGCCGGCATTATGTACATCCATACCTGGGCGCAATACTCGACCATGCTGCGGCTGCTCATCAAGCTGGAGGGGTTTCTCGGCGTTGCGCAATTGCTCACCGAGTATGGAAGGAGAAACAAGAGCGCATCGTCGCAAATCCTGCTTTCCACTCTGATGCAGGATATCGAGATACTGCGTTCTTGTATTCAGGTGGCCGAAACGAAAGGGTATCTTAGCCCAGGCGGTACCTGGGAGCCGCGATTGAGCGCCGCCTATCGAGTGTATAGCATCGAGGCTTAGGATCGTGCGGAACGGACCATGGAAGGACTCCTCACCAGCACGTTGATGTCGAGCGGCGGCGCATCGGATCTCAACAGCGACGTCGGTCCGCTGGTCGAGCGTTACTTTCGCGGCGGCGCGCCGAGCACCAAGGAACACCTGCGCTTGATGGCGATCGCCGCGGACATGGTGATGACCCCGTTTGGCAAACGCAGCCAACTCTACGAGCGTCTGCAAAGCGGTGAAGTCGACCGCATGCGACAACGTCTTTACACACAGTATCAGGATCCAACACCTGCCGAGCGAATGCGCGAACTCATCAGCAGGATGGATCGCGAGCGGTAGAGGCGCCGTCGCGATTTTTTGGGAGTAGTCATGCAGGAACGGACCCGGCTGCATCGCATCGCAGTGCGTAATTCGCCCATCCACGGGCGCGGCGTCTTTGCTCTACGGCGGATTCCAAAGGGAACGCGTATCATTGAATACAAAGGTACGCTGATCACGGATGAGGAGGCGGACCGGCGCTATAGCCGAATCCAGGCGCATTCGCCGCACACGATGCTTTTTTCGGTCGACGACGGCTTGGTCATCGACGCGACTCGCAAAGGAAACTCGGCCCGCTGGATCAATCATTCTTGCGCGCCGAATTGCGAGATCGAGGAGGAGCATCATCGAGTCTTCATCGAGGCGCGCCGCAATATCTCGCCGGGGGAAGAGCTCACTTACGACTACAATCTGCAGATCGGAGAGAAGCATACCAAGTCTGCCAAGCGCGAGCATGCTTGCTTTTGCGGCAGCCGGCGCTGTCGGGGCACGATGTTGGGTGAAGAAGAGGAGTGACCTCCCCAGTCCTGATTCAGCGATACAGATTGTCTTCTGCGAGGCCGTTGTTGAACCATTGAACATAAGCTTTGAGCTTAGCTTGCAAGCTGGACACATTTTCGCGTTGCTCGTGAGCGCAGTGTCGAGATTGTCCATCCGAAATAGTCTATTCGATTCATTCAAGCGAGATTCCAAATAGTAGTTTCCCGCGGCGATCCAGTAGTTGCCGGCTTTTTGTCCGAGGGCAAGGCCATCATAAGATGGATCGAAAATGCTATGGCCGAAGGGCAACATCGGCGCATTCGCAATACCAAGGTAATCCAAAACACTCGTCTCAATATCGACGTGTTGTATGATTCGCTGGCGATTGACTTGAGGCAAGGTTCCCCGGAAATAAAAAACACGATCGGAACCCGGTAGTAGTCCAACATTCACGCAGAGCTTTGTTCCAGGTCGGATATGACTGTTGGCCGCGCGTGCCTGAAAACACTGCGAAGCCGGTTTCGACTGCATTGGTTGAGAACCTGGAGGCCCGAATGTTCAAGCTGGGCTCGATTATGATTTTGTCACTGATGCTTCTTTTGGCAGCAACGGCACCCGCGCAACAGCTCAAGAAGATCACCATGGGTTATCCATCCTTAGCTTTCACCCAAAGTCATGTGTGGGTCGCGAAAGAGCAGGGATTGTTTCGCAAATACGGGCTCGATGTGGATCCGGTGTTTCTCCGCGGCGGGCAAGTGGCAACCCAGGCGCTCGCCGCCGGTGAGCCACCGATCGTGAACGTCGGCACCGTCATTCAGGCGAATCTCACCGGCTACAATCTGGTGCTGATGATCAGCATGGAAAACAAATTTTACCAGCTAGTGTTTGTGCGGCCGGGGATCACGAGCTTGGAGCAATTGAAGGGCAAAAGGCTGGGAATCAGCGGGTTCGGCTCGATCACTCATTATGCGGCACAGATTCTACTCAAGCACCTCAATTTCGAACCGAACAAAGATGTCGCTCTGATCGCCGGCGGTCCGGACGCCGAACGACTGGGCGCGATGAGCGCAGGCAAAATCGACGCCTCGTTTTTCAATCTATCGCCGGCGCCAATTGCCAGGAAAATGGGATTCATTGATTTGCTGCAGATAGCGGATCTCGGCGTCGAAGTGCAAGGCAACGGCTTGGCGACTTCGCGCGCTTATCTCAAGAGCAACCGCGACACGGTTAAAAACGCGATGAAGGGGTATTTGGAAGCGATTCATTTCATTCACGCCAACAAAGCGGGAAGAAAATCTTTGCCA